>Ga0182739_1004301_pt1 | contig 11849 bp, 5 predicted proteins | sample eDN5th30CBELigBY_FD_128873 | JGI IMG/M metagenome (GOLD analysis project Ga0182739, IMG submission 128873) | Enriched backyard soil microbial communities from Emeryville, California, USA - eDNA 5th pass 30_C BE-Lig BY (version 2) (version 2) | ecosystem: Environmental > Terrestrial > Soil >... | reverse complement strand
GGTTGACGAAGATCGGCCGTTCGGGGCGGGGACCAACCAGGCTCATATCGCCCCAGAACACGTTGATGAGCTGGGGCAGCTCGTCAATGTTGGTGTGCCGCAGCCAGTCGCCGATCGGGGTGCAACGGGCGTCGTGGTTCGAGGCCCAGATCGGGCCGGTGGTCCCTTCGGCGTCCAGGGTCATGCTCCGGAACTTGAGGATCCGGAACAACTTCCCCCCCTGGCCCACTCGTTCCTGGGAGTAGAAGATCGGCCGACCCGAGGTGATCAGGATCAGAAAGGCGACCACCAGGAACAAGGGAGCCAGCAAGGTCAGGCCAATCGCCGACCCGATCACGTCGACCAGGCGCTTGGCCACGCGGTCCCACTGCCGCGAGCCGACGGCCTGATCCGACGCCACGAACGTCTCATGCGGGGGCCGAACCCCCTTGTCGACCTGGTCCGGCACCCAGTGGATCGCCACCTTGGGGTTGGACAGGTTCTGGATCCGAGGGCGCAGCCGCCGAGCGGGCCCGCCGGAGAGGGCCACCACGACATGCGTGGCCCGCGAGCGATCGACCAGCTCGTCGAGCCGGTCGATCCGTCCGAGCACCGGCACCGGATCGGCCTGGGCATGCACGGCGAGTTGTCGGCCCCGGCCGATGCCTCCCGAATAGCGCGGGTGGCCCGCGTCGACAAAGCCGACGACGGGCAGCCCAAGCCAGGGCCCTTCGCCGAGGTGACGGGCCAGGCGACGGCTGTCCCGGCGGGCCCCCACGATCAAGACGCGCCCTGTTGGCGGACGGTCCGCTGCCCGCACCAGTCCGGTGAGTTCGAGAGGATTATTCATGGGCTTCCACCGATCCATCGGTGTCTGGCGTGGGGGCGAGAGTCGGTCCGGGCCCGCGCCCGGCTCATCCCCAACGGTCTCCGTCGAGCGTTTCCGCCGATCCCTGGCGGACCTCTCACGTATTTCCTTCAAGCTCTTCCATCGACCGAACCGACGCTTTATTTCAGTGAATCCGGTAAACTCTCGGTTATCGTCGTCCCAATCGCCTGCTGCAAGGTCGAACGCGTGAATCGATCGCCCCTGGCCACTCTCGAGCCCGCCGCCGAGCCCACCCCTGTGCTGTCGGTCGTGATCGTCAATTACGACAGCTGGTCCGAGGTGCGCCGACTGGTCGCGACGCTGGACGGCACGTCCGAAGTGGCGGCGGGGCGGGTTGAGGTCATCGTCATCGACAATGCGTCTCCAGGGCGGCCACCGGTCGACCTCCTGGAAACCCGGTTCCAGGGAACCCGGATCCTACCTCAGGCCGACAACGGAGGCTTCTCCGCCGGCGTCAATGCCGGCTGGCGGGCCGCTCGAGGCCGATGGCTCCTGGTGCTCAACCCCGACATCGTCGTCCCGGCGGGTACGCTTCCTGCGATCGTCGCCAAGATCGCCGGCCTCGAGGCTGAAGCGAAGTCCGAACCCGACCGCGTTCCCGCGATCGTTGGGTTCAAGCTTCTCAACCCCGACGGAACCCGGCAGCCCTCGGTCGGTGCCTTTCCCAGCTTGCTCAGAACGGTGTGGGAGCAGTTGATACCCCGTTCGCGACGGAAATACCAGCCCGATTGGCGCATTCGGACCGGGCCGGTCGACTGGGTCACCGGCGCCTGCCTGCTCCTGGATACCCAACGGCTCGAGCGCATCGGCGGCATGGACGAGGATTTCTTTCTCTACCATGAGGAAGTCGACCTCTGCCGCACTGCCCGGAATCACGGGTGGATTGTCAAATATGATGAAGATGTCGCGGTCGTCCACCTACATCCCTTGCAAAATCGGGCGATTTCCCCCAGAATGCGGGTCATCATCAGGCACAGCAAGCTGTTCTATTTCCGTAAGCATTTGCCCCGCTGGCAGTTCCTGACGCTTTCGCAAATTATTTCGATCGAAGCGATGGTACGGCGCCTCGGAGCAATGGTCCAGGGAAGGACCGATGATGGACGAGCGTGGCGGACGATTGGAGAAATGGCACGAGCCTTTCGGGCCGGACTCGAACCGCGGGGTCGCCAAGTGTTGACCCTGGCCGATTCGATCGCCGGGCCAGAACCGACTCGAGCTGTTGGGTCGCTGGAGGGCAACCATACCCCTCCTCCAATTGTTCCGGCAGGGAAGCGAAGAGGAGTGTCGAGTGCGACGCTCCTTAAACCGCGAAAGGACGGACCGGCGTGTCGCTGAATCAACATGGAGCTCGAATCGGCCTCCTGATGCTCGGCGTCGCTGGGCTCTTCCTCTGGCTCGGCTACCACTCCGACGCCACCTTCGCGGACGGACTCCGCTACATCCACCAGGCGGAGCGGATCGAACGGGGCGCGTGGTCCGAAGGCCTGGTCAAGGCGGTCGACCATCCGCTTCATTCCCTGGCGATCGCCGGGGTCCACCGCATCCTCGGCGGCACCGATCCGGTCTCCTGGCAACGCTCGGCGCAGCTCGTGTCGGCCGGTGCGATGGTCTTGCTGGTCATCCCGCTTTACCTGCTGGCGCTGGAGATCTACGGGCCGACCGCCGCGTGGCTGGGCGTCGTCCTCTGTCTCGGCAATCCCATCTCCGGGTTCGTGGTCATCAACGTCCTGAGCGAGACCACCTTCCTGCTCTTCTGGACGTGGGGTCTCTGGGCCGCCGTGCGGTTTCTGCGCGAGGGACGGTTCGTCTGGCTCCCGCTGACCATCGGTTTTAGCGCCCTGGCTTATCTGACCCGCCCCGAGGGGATGCTCTTGCCTCTGGCCTTGGTCACAACCCTCCTCCTCTTACCACTGCACTGGGCAACCCGGATCTACTGGCCGCGCTGGTGGGCCGCGGTGGCCTTCCTGGTGCTGGGTCCGCTCCTGCTGATCGGCCCCTACATGGCAGCCAAGGGAGGGATGGGAACCAAGCCCTCGATTGCCCGGCTGCTGGGAACCGCCCCCCAGTCGGCGGCCAACGCCCTGGAACGGGAGCGACCGCTGGGACCGAACCAGACGACGGTCCAGACCTATCGCCTGGCGACGCGCCGGATGCTCAAGGTGGTACGAACCGCGGTGACGACACCGCTCTTGCCGCTCGTGGTGCTCGGCCTGGTCACGGCCCGCCCGTGGTCCGCACGGGCCCGGATCTGGCTCTTTACGGGCCTGATCGTCACCGCCTCGGCGTTCGGCCTGATCCGCCTTCATGCCACCGGGGGTTACTGCACGGTACGACATGGCTTGATACCGGCCATGCTCCTGACCCTGGCCGCCGCCAACGGCTTGGCCTGGTTGATGAACTCCATCGTGATCCCGGGCCGATGGTTCGGCTACGGCGAGGAACGGCTTCGGCTCGGCCCCGGGGTCTGGGCCGCGCTTCTGGCCGGCTTCATCGCCACGCCCCACGTGCAGGCGATGACGTCGTTCCACGGCAGCTTCGCCGCCTACCGCGACGCGGGGGCCTGGATTGCCCAGACCAAGAGTCAAGGCCACGGCAAGGTCCTGGACATGACCGATTGGTCGCTCTTCTTCAGCGGCCAGCCCGGGTTCAAGTTTTCCGAGGTGCACTGGGCCGCCATCGATCCCAACACGCGCTGGGTCGTCGTCCGCGATGCCCACTTGCGGGGCCGGTGGAACTTCGGGCCGGTGGTTCGTCGGCTGATCGCCGGGCGCGACCCGATTCTCGCCATCCCGCCTAAACCCGACCCCCAGAGCATCCAGATCTTGATCTACGACCGCCAAAGTCCGTTGCGTCCATCGATCGCCCAGCAGCCCGCCGCGACGACGGCCTCGGGCCAGCCAGAGACCGCGAAACGGTGAGACACGCAACAACGACGGACGATAAGAGCGGAGAAGCAACCGCTGGAAGTCGAGGACGACGTCCTCAGCGAGTCGACCAGCCCGGCGAGGAGTCAGGCGGCGCGACGGCGGAAAAAGAACGTCGACGGATGGACGTGTCTTGCTTGCCTGACTTGGTTGTTGATCAAGGAGGATACACCCGATGCGGATCGCCTGGTTCAGCCACCGGTACTTCCCCTGCGTGGGAGGTGCGGAAAACTATGGGCGAGCCATCGTCCGACGGTTCGTGGCGCAAGGCCATGAGGTCGACGTCCTGACCAGCGATGCGCACGACCTCTGGTACTTCACCGACCGGAGCCGGCGCCGGGTGGAGGAACCGAGCGAGACCGAAGTCGACGGGGCCCGGGTGCGCCGGTTCGCCGTCCGGCACCGCCCGTTTCAGCGCTACGTCGGCCGGCTCCTGAGCTATGCCCCCCACTGGCCCACCCAATGCCGCGCCGACTCCTTCATGCCAATCCTTCCGGGCATCGAACGGGTCCGGGGCAACTATGATGCGGTGTTCGCCGTCGGGTTCCCCTACACGGTCTTCTCCTACGCCGGCCTGCAGACCGCCCGGAACGCGCGGGCACCGCTGATCCTGACCCCGTTTCTCCACCTGGCCACCCCTGGCGATCCGGTCCGAAAATATTACACCAAGCCCCATCAGATCCGACTCCTGAGAGCGGCCGACGCCGTGGTCGTTCAGACCAGCCTCGAGGCTGACGTCGTGCGCGACTGGGGCGTGCCCGACGCCCGGATCCTGACCCTCGGTATGGCGGTTGAGCATCAGGAAGTCACCGGGGGCGATCGCCAGGCCCTCAGACGCCGGCTGAATATCCCGCAAGGTCGAACGGTGGTCGGCCACCTGGCTACGCTCGACCCGAACAAGGGGAGCACCGACCTGGTCCGGGCCCTGGCTCGCTTGAACGAGTCGCGCCCCAGCGAAGCGCCGATCCACCTGGTCATGGCCGGTCCAAGCTCGCCCTGTTTCGAGCGATTCCTGAGCGAGTTTCCCGACGGTCCTCCCCACTGGTTGTCCCTCCTGGGCCCCTTGCCCCTCGATCAGCGGGCCGACTTTTTCGCCGCCATCGACCTGTTCTCGATGCCATCCCGCACCGACTCGTTCGGGATCGTGTTCCTCGAAGCGTGGGCCAACGGACTGGCCGTCGTGGCCGCCGACGCCGGGGGGGTGCCCGAGGTGGTTCGCCACAACGAGACCGGACTCCTCGTTCCATTCGGCGATCTCGATCGGTTGTGCCGCGCCCTCGACGACCTCCTGGCCAATCCCGACCGGGCCCGGAGCCTCGGTGACGCGGGCCGCAAGCTGGTCGAACGAGGCTACACCTGGGACGATCGGTACCAGACCCTCCTTGCCCGAACCGAGTTGGCGATCGCCGATCCGCAACACGGAACCCGCACTCGGATCGCCCGGAAGGCCGGTTGATCGGTGGGCCGAATCCCCGACCGCGGGGCCCCCGGATACGATTCGATTCGGTCGAAGAATCTCGGGTCGGGTCTTGATTTTCAACGAATTACAGAGCAATGTTTAACGATGCGGGGGATAGGACCCCTGAGCCCTCCCCGACCAGGAGGCCGGCACTCCTCATCCCTCCGTTGAACTTTTCCTTCCCACCGCGTTCGATGGCCGCGAGAAAGCCAGGTCCGATCGGCGACCTGGACGCTCGCAACCAACGGCGTCGGTGATCACGCGACTCCGGCGACGAGAGCCTTCCCATGCGCGTCCGACTCCTTCTTGGCGTGAGCTTGGCGGCGTTGTTCGTCTGGTGTCCCGGGGCCACCATGGCCGCCACCAGCGGAACCGATCGCCCCCAGCGGCTGTCGGTGCTCCCGGCCGAGGCCAAACTTTTCGGCCCCGGCGCGGCCCAGCGGTTGATCGTCCTCGGGGGATTCCCCGACGGCTCCCAGCGCGACCTCACGGCCGGCGCCCGGTTCGAGACGAGCGACCCGAAGGTCGCGAACGTCGACCGACAGGGCATGCTGCACGCGGTCTCCGACGGCAAGGCTGAAGTCGTGATTCGGGTGGGGTCAGTCGAGTCGCGCATCCCGGTCGAGGTTGTCGCCGCCCAGGCACCTCGTCGCGTGAGCTTTCGGAACGAGATTCAGCCGGTCCTGACCAAGCTGGGCTGTAACCAGGGGGCCTGCCACGGCTCCCAGCATGGTAAAGGGGGCTTCCGGCTGTCTCTGCTCGGGTTCGAGGCCGAGCCGGACTACACGGCGATCGTCAAGAGCGCCGAGGGACGGCGGGTCACCCCGTTCGCCCCCGATGAGAGCCTCCTTCTGCTCAAGCCCACCCTGAGCGTCGCGCATGGCGGTGGGAAACGCCTGGAACCCGAGTCGCCCGAGTTCGCCCTGCTTCGACTCTGGCTCGAGCAAGGCGCCCCCGAGCCGCGTCGCGACGACCCGACCGTGACCGGGGTGGCCGTCTTCCCCGCTCAGCGAATCATGGAGCCGAGCCAGGAGCAGCGGCTGGTGGTCGTCGCCTCGTTCAGCGACGGGACCACGCGTGACGTCACCGACCAGGCCAAGTACGACGCCCTGAACGAAGCGGTCGCCAAGGTCGAGCCCACCGGCCTGACCGCCACAGTGGGGCAAGGCGAGACCAACATCATGGTCCGCTACCAGGGGCACGCGGCCATGGCCCGGGTGACCGTTCCCTTCGCCTATGACAAACCTTTTGAGTTTGCCTCGCGGAACATCATCGACGAGAAAGCCGTGGCCAAGTGGAAGGAGCTCGGCCTGGTCCCCTCGGGCCTTTGCACCGACACCGAGTTCCTGCGCCGGGCGATGCTGGACACGATCGGCACCACGCCGACCCGAGGTGAGATCGAGGAGTTCCTGGCCGATAGCGACCCCGACAAACGCGCGAAGTTGATCGACCGCTTGCTCGACCGCCCCGAATACGTGGACTTCTGGACCTTGAAGTGGGGCGACCTGCTCCGAGTCAACGGCACCAAGCTCGGCGCCCAGGGGATGCTGGCTTTCAACCTCTGGCTCCGCGACGCGTTCCGGGCCAACAAGCCGATCAGCACGATGGTCGACGAGTTGATCACGGCCCAGGGTTCGATCTACACCAACGGACCGGCCAACTACTTCCGGGTGGCGACCGGCCCGGACGACCTCGCGGAGACCACCGCCCAGGTCTTCATGGGCGTCCGGCTCCAGTGCGCCAAGTGCCACCATCATCCGTTCGAGGCGTACGGCCAGGACGACTATTACGGCCTGGCCGCCTACTTCGCTCGGATCAGGACCAAGGGGAGCCAGGAGTTCGGTCTGTTTGGCCGCGAGCAGGTCATCTACGTCGCCAAGAACGGGGAAGTGAGGCAGCCGCGGACCGGGAAGACGATGACGCCTACCCCGCTCGGCGCCGACGCCGCCGACGACCCGGTCGATCGCCGCCGGGCCCTGGCCCACTGGCTCACAGAATCGAGCAACCCCTGGCTCGCGCGGAACGTCGTGAACCGGTACTGGGGTTATCTCCTCGGCAAGGGACTGGTCAACCCGATCGACGACCTCCGCGAGACCAACCCGCCGTCGAATCCCGAGCTGCTCGATGCCCTGGCCAAGGAGTTCGTGGCCGGCGGATTCGACCTCAAGAAGCTGCTCCGTTTGATCCTCAACAGCCGGGTCTACCAGTTGAGCTCGACGCCGACGCCCGACAACCGGCTTGACACCACCTTCTTCACCCACTACCGCATCAAGCGGTTGACCGCCGAGCAACTCCTGGACGCGGTCAACCAGGCGACCGGTACCTTCGAGAAGTTTCCCCTCAAGCCGGCAGGGACCCGGGCCATCGCCCTTCCGGATACCAACTCGCCCTCTTATTTCCTTGACACGTTCGGCCGCCCCGTCCGGGCCCAGGCCTGCGAGTGCGAGCGGGCGTCTGATCCGACCCTCAGCCAGGCGTTGCACCTGATGAACGGCGACCTCGTCAATCGTAAGCTGACCCAGGCCGACGGCCGTCTCGCCCGGTTGCTGCGCGACCCCAAATTGACCAATCCCAGCCTGGTCGAAACCCTCTATGTCGCCACGTTCAACCGCTATCCAACCCCGGAGGAGAACGAGGCGGCCTGCCAACTGATCGTCCAGGCTCCCAGCCGTACCATCGGGGCTCAGGACCTCTTTTGGGGCCTTCTGAACTCCAAAGAGTTCCTGTTCAACCACTGATCGCATCGAGTCTCGAGTCGCGAGCCGTTCAACATGTCCGATGTGTTTCGTGGCGTAGGTTCCACCAGCCATCGAGAGTCCTGGCAGGCCGCGCTCTCCCCGGGAGCGCGATCCGGCGCTGGCCGGCTGAACCGGCCCCCTCGACGAATCCCGCTTCGAGGCCTGCTCATCGCCACCGGACTGCTGGTGACGATGACCACAGTCGGCCGGGGCGACGAGTCGCCGACCTATGAACGGGACATCAAACCCCTGTTCGCGAAGCGTTGCACCGTCTGCCATAACGCGAAGAAGCGAGCCGACCCGGAGACGTCCGGCGGCCTGGCCCTGGAGACCTACGACTCGGTCCTGGCCGGGACCAAGGATCGAAAGGTCATCGTGCCGGGCCGATCGGCCGAGAGCGAACTCTTCAAGCGGCTCGGGGACGAAGACGAGGAACGGCGGATGCCGCTGCTCGAAAAGCCCCTTCCCGAGCCACAACGCGACCTGGTCCGGCGCTGGATCGACGCGGGCGCACCGCGGGGCCAGGTTGAGGCCGGCTCGTCCGAAACGACCGCCGCGCACGCCCCGCGTCGGATCGTCCGGTCGCTCGACGTGGTCCTGGGCATCGAGCCCAAGATCCCGCCCAATACGGCGGGGTTCGGCAAGGGGGGCGCCGCGCAGGTCGCGCTCAAGGTCGGCCCTCTCCCGTCGGTCACGGCCCTGGCCTTTCGCCGCGACGGCCGAGAGCTTGCGGTGGGCACGCATGGCGAAGTGATGATCTGGGACCTGGTCGAAGGCCGGCCCGCGCGCACGATTCGGGACATTCCGGGACCGGTCCACGCTCTGGTCTTCAGTCGTGACGGCAAACGCCTGGCCGTCGGTGCGGGCCTCCCCGCGCGGACCGGTTCGGTTCAGGTCTACGCCGTCCCGGAAGGGACACGGCTCCATGACTTCACAGGGCACGACGACGTGGTCTTCGGCCTCGCCTTCCGCCCTGATGACGGTCAACTCGCCTCGGCGTCGTTCGATCAGACGGTCCGGCTCTGGAACCTCGCGACAAACCAGCCCGCCGGCGTCTTTACGGGGCACTCCGACTTCGTCTACGACGTCGCCTACGCGCCCGATGGCCAGTCGCTCCTGAGCGTAAGCAAGGACCGAACCATCAAGCTCATCGACCCGACCACTCTGAAGGAAAAGCGGACCTACAGCAATCACAACGAGGATGTGATGGCGCTGGCGGTTCAGCCGGGCGGGACCCGGTTCGTCAGCGCCGGTCTCGAACCCCAGCTTCGTTGGTGGGGCCTCAACGACGACAAGCCGGCCGATCGCGTCGGTGGGCACGGCGGCCCCGTCCATCAGCTCGCCTTCAGTGGAGACGGTAAGCGTCTGATCTCCGCCGGAGGCGACTCGAGCATTCGGGTCTGGAACGGCACTTCGGGCAAGCTCGAGCGTTCGTTGCCGGGCCCGACCGAGTGGCAATTCGCCGCGGCCCTCTCCGACGACGGTACCCTCGCCGCGGGAGGGGGCTGGGATGGGATCGTCCGCCTCTGGGAAGCGGGAACCGGAAAACTCAGGGGCACTTTCGTGCAGCCTCCATCCACATCCCCCGGGTCCGAACCCGACTGGCTGGTGCTCGCGCCCAGCGGTTACCTGAACGCCTCCCCGGGCCTTCGGGAGTTGGTGCGATGGCGAATCGGAGGGCAAGAAGTCCCTCCCGAGACGCCGCTCTCGATCTTCGATCGCCCTGACGAGGTGGCCCATCAGCTTCGAGGCGAACCGGTCGCGGCCCCGGCCTACCCCACCGCGTCGAAGTCGAATACGAAGCCGAAGTCGGAGTAATCCCTCCCTTCCCGGCCGGCCCGAGCCGCAACCCTCGACGATTCTCCGGAGTCCTTCGATGCGACGCCCCCACCCGCTCCTGTTCACCATCGCCATCGCCCTCCCCATCCTGGTCCACGAGCCCGTTGCGGCCCTCGCCCAGACCTCCTACCCAATGGTGACCCGGGTCACCCCCACGGCAGTGCGCCGGGGCGAGACGGCCGAGCTCACGATCGCCGGGGTGGGCCGGTTCGATGGGGCCTGGCAACTGCTCTGCGAAGAGCCAGGGCTATCGGGGAAGATCATCGACGTCGTGGTCCCGAAAGCGGCCGACGGCAAGACGAAACGGGGGGGCATGCGGGCGACCGGTACGTTGAAGGCCTCGTTGACCGCCGCGGCGGACGCCCCGCTCGGTCCGCGCGAGATCCGGGTGGCAACGCCCCAGGGGGTGTCGTCGGTCGGGCTGGTCGTCGTCGTCGACGACCCGGTCGTTACCGAGGCCAATGACGTCGCGAACGACAAGGCCGAAGGGGCCCAAGCGTTGCCGCTGCCGGCCGTCGCCACGGGGGTGATCGGCAAGCTCGAAGATGTCGACTGGTACTCGTTCTCGGCCGCTGCGGGCCAACGGCTCACCTTCAGCGTCTGGGCCAACCGGTTGGAGAACAAGATCCACGACCTCCAGACCCACTTCGACCCGATCCTCGCGATCCACGACGCCCAGGGACGCGAGCTCGCGGTCGACGACAACCATGACTTCGCCGACCCCTTCCTCTCCTACGAGTTCAAGGAAGCCGGGACCTACCGGCTCCAGATCCGCGACACCACCTATGCCGGTAACCCGAGCTGGACCTACGTGCTCCATGCGACCGGCGGACCCGTTGCGACGTCGGTCTTCCCCTTGGCATTCAACCCCGGAACCAAGCCGACCTTCGAGGCGCGCGGCAGCAATCTCGACCCTGCGCAACGGACCCAACCCCTTGAAGCCCCCGCCTTGACGCCTGGAATTCACCTGCTCGCCCTACCGACCGAACAGGGGCCGACCTTGCCCCTACCGCTGCTCGCGACCCCGCTCCCCTTGGCCGAGGAATCAGGCGATGCGCCTGGCGAGTTCGAGACAGGGCAGGCATTGAGCCTGCCGGTCGCTCTCAGCGGCCGGCTGATCGAGGGCAACGACCTCGATACCTATCGGTTCGAGGCCAAGAAGGGGCAGATCTACAGCTTCGAGGTGGTCGCCCGCCGCGTCGGTGCCGAGACCGACCCGGTCCTAAGGATCTTGAACCTCAAGAACGCGCTTCAGGCCGAAGCCGACGATGCGCCCGGCACCAAAGACCCGCGCCTCGAATGGACGGCACCCGCCGACGGCTCGTTCGCCGTCCAGATTCAGGACCTTCATAGTCGAGGAGGCGAGCGCTTCGGCTACGTGCTTCTCGCCGAAGCCGCAGCACCAAGCTTCACGGTCACTTGCGACCCGGACAAGCTCAACCTCGGTCCAGGGGCCCGGGTGCCGTTGTTCGTTCAGGTCACCCGCCGCGCCGGGTTCAAGGACCCGGTGACTCTCCACTGGGAAGGGCTACCGTCCGGTGTCACGGCCAGCCCCTTGACGATCCCCGCCAACATGACGCAAGGGGTCAGCGTCGTCGCCGCCGCGTCCGACGCCAAGCCCGCGGCCGCGCTGTTGCGGATCTCGGGCGAGGCCGAGGTCGCCGGCACCTCTCTGGTGGTGAACGCGGAGCCAAAGCAGGAAATCTACGTCCCCGGAGGGGGCCGTGGCCTCTTCCCGGTCCAGACGATCGCCCTGGCCGTCACCGATGAGTCGGACATCAGCGTCGAGGCCAGCCCGACCGCGATTACTTTGGAGCCCGGCAAGAGCGCCACCATCGACGTCACGGTCACCCGTCACGGCGGCTACCAGAAGGGGGTTAACCTGGCGGTTCTCCTCCAGCACCTGGGAGGAACCTTCGCCAACCCCTTACCCCCCGGCGTGAGCCTGAAGGCCGCGGGGAGCAAGACCCTGCTGGGACCGACCGAGACCCAGGGCAAGATCATTCTCGAGGCCAAACCCG
>Ga0182739_1004300_pt1 | contig 11851 bp, 5 predicted proteins | sample eDN5th30CBELigBY_FD_128873 | JGI IMG/M metagenome (GOLD analysis project Ga0182739, IMG submission 128873) | Enriched backyard soil microbial communities from Emeryville, California, USA - eDNA 5th pass 30_C BE-Lig BY (version 2) (version 2) | ecosystem: Environmental > Terrestrial > Soil >... | reverse complement strand
TTTTTCAAAAGCCAAAGTCAATTCGATTTTAGAAGACCGCGATGGTAACATCTGGATGGGCATTTATCAGAAAGGCATCTTCATGGTGCCGACCCATCGGAATAATTTCCGTTATATGGGTTATAAGTCTGTCAATCGGAATCTCATCGGTAGTAATTCCGTAATGGCTATTTTTGAAGACAGCGAGGGAGCCGTTTGGGTCGGAACCGATAATGATGGCCTATACCGCGTAGACCCCGGCCTGGGCTCTAGTAAACATTACCCTGGAGGAGACAAATCCCCTAGTACGGTGATGACCATTTTTGAAGATTCGGATCGAAATCTTTGGGTTGGCTCTTACGATAATGGCTTGGCTAAGTTTGATCGTAAATCTGGGGCCTTCAGTTATCCGGTATTATTTAAGGATACAGACGGCGCCAACGTACAGCGGATTTTCTATATTGAGGAAGATGATCACCGCCGCCTTTGGGTTGCAACCATGGGGTCGGGTCTATTCCGCTTGGATTTAGATACTTATGAGACCAGGCAATACACCCTTAAAGAACGGGACACCACCAGACGTGCCAGGGATCAGATGCCCAATGATTGGATAAACTGTACTTTGCTGGCAGACAACCGCAAGCTTTTTATGGGTACGTACGACGGATTGGGGTGTCTGGATTTGGAATCAGAAAGTTTCTTATCGACGTTCGATCGAGACAATAAGCTATTCCGCGGTGAAGTCATATACGCACTTTACGATGATCAGCGGGGCAATCTTTGGGTAGGGAGCTCCGAAGGCTTGAGAAGAGTGAAGCTGGCTACAATGGAAGTCTCAACGTTTGATGTGGACGATGGGTTGCCCAGCAATGTTATTTGGTCTATTGAAGGCGATAAAAGGGGAGCTCTTTGGTTAAGCACCAATCGTGGACTGGTAAAAATGGATGTGCGGGAGCAGCAGTTTTTAAATTTCCACTCGGGCGATGGACTTCAGGGCGACGAATTTATGCGCGGCGTATCGCTGCAAAGCCGGGGAGGGATGCTCTTCTTCGGGGGACTGCATGGCGTAAGCTATTTTTATCCGAACGATATCCGTGCACAACGTAAAAAATTGGCCGTACACCTGGTTGATTTTTATATCCATGACAAGCCTGTTACCCGTGGCATGAAATCAGGCCGGTTCGACATCATAGACACCGCTGTCACCCAGGCTGAGGTGTTCCAGCTGGCGAACCGCGATAACTCGTTTACTCTGGAGTTTTCCACGATGGATTTTAGTGATTCCGAGCGTACGGTTTTCGAGTATTCGATGAATGGCAATGAATGGGTTTCGTTACGGTCTGCTACCAACCGGATAACTTTTGAAGACTTTAATGCGGGCACGCATGAACTTAGGGTCCGGGCTGCTACGGCCAGCGCTTTCTCCGATATCAAGAAAGTGACCATTGTTGTCCATCCGGTTTGGTACCTATCCGGCGTAGCCAAAGCCATTTACCTAGTCGTTGTATTGTTGATTGGTTTTGTCGTTTTCCGAATGGCTCAGCACCGCAAGCGTATCCGACATCGGATGCTCGCACACGAACGACAGGAAGAAATCAATGAAGCAAAACTCCAGTTCTTTATCAATATTGCCCATGAGATCCGCACACCACTCACATTGATTGTCGGCCCGTTGAAAAGATTGATGGGCAGTGACAATGATCGTAAGAGTGAACATCTTTATGAAATCATGGAACGGAATGTGCATCGGATAACAGACCTGGTGAGCCAACTGATGGATATCCGGAAGATAGAAAAAGGATTGATGACCTTAACGTATTCACAGATAGATATCGTACGGTATATCCAGGATGTCTGTGACTTATTTGAAGAGCAGTTTGATGCAAAAGATATCCGCTTCAGGTTGAAATGTACGGGCGAAAGGATGGTTGCCTCTATCGATCCGAGAAACTTCGATAAGATACTGGTCAATATACTTTCAAACGCATGTAAATTTACGCCTGTAGGCGGCTGGATCGAAGTCGAACTTAGTTATACCGAAGACAATCAATTAGGTGAGATGCTTACCATTTCGGTTGCTGATTCAGGCCAGCAGATCGATGAACAGCATACCGAGCGTATTTTTGAGTGTTTCTACCAATCAGACAGCCACCGCGATTATAATAGCAGCGGCAGGGGGATAGGGTTGTACTTGGCCAAACAGCTGATGGAACTGCACGGCGGGTCCATCCGTGCGGAAAACCTGCAGACAGGCGGGTGCCGGTTCGTCATGACGCTCCCTCCGGCTGTAGTTGAGGACATAACGGTGGTTGATGGGCAAACTCTTCCTAAACCTAACATACCTTATCAAGTGCCGGCCTCCACCCAGCCCATCGGTAAACGGAAGCGACGGGCGAAAAACGTGTTGGTTGTCGATGACGATCCCGATATTTTGGCATACCTCTGTAGCGAACTTGATGACGTGTATAACGTGTCTACATGTTCAACGGGTAAGGCCGCTTATACACGTGCCTTAACCAGTTTGCCGGACCTGATATTGAGTGATATCATGATGCCGGATTTGGATGGTCTGTCACTATGTGCCAAGTTAAGGAACAATCCGAATACCAATCATATCCCCGTCGTTCTGCTCACGGCAAAAACAGACGAATCCGACAACCTGGATGGACTTGACCATGGTGCGGACGCGTACATTACGAAACCATTCAGTATCGACCTTTTACTTAAAACAATTGAGCGGACAATCAAAAACAGGGATATTGTCAAGAACGGGGAGTACGAGCAGACTTTGCAAAAAGAACATATCTCGACGGTATCGATAAAAAGTCCAGACGAAAAGCTGTTGGAAAAGGTGTATCTGTTTATCGAAAATAATCTCGATAATCCGTCGCTAAGCGTTGAAATGATTTCATCCGAAATCGGGATTAGCCGGGTACACCTTCACCGGAAGTTGAAAGAACTTACCAGCCTCACTACACGCGACCTCATCCGAAGTACCCGGTTAAAACAAGCAGCTCAATTGCTTATGAAAAAAAGCATGTCGGTCTCAGAAGTAGCGTATGCGGTGGGCTACACGGATTTAAGCAATTTCTCGGTATCTTTTAAACAGGCGTACGGTGTGTCGCCTTCGATGTACGCCGCTCAATCGTTGGAAAACAATGGCGCTGATTAGTTTGCCTTTCTGGTTAGTACTCGGGGTTTGAAACAAAATTTAAAAATTTCGTAAACTTTTCCTTATAAGTAGTTTTATCCAGTTTATAATAAAAGGCTCCCTTTTTGGAATTTTCCTTGTCTTTATCCAGTTGTTTGATGAGCAATCCGGTTGAACGCAGTTTCCGGGTGAAGTTGCGTTTGTCAAGTTCAACGTCGTAGACCTGCTCATAGAGTGTCATGATTTGCGGGATGGTAAATTTTTCGGGCAGCAGTTCAAATAATATCGGGTGCAAAGCCGCTTTATAACGTAGTTTGTTCTTGGCGTTTTGTACCATCTTATCGTGGTCGAAGATAAGCCCGGGGACACGATCCAATGGAAACCATTCTGCGCGGTAGTCGTCACTCAGTTGCTTTTCGTATTTTTTGATATCAATAAGTGCGAAATAATTGATGCTGATTGTGCGTTCGATGGGGTCCCGGTTGGGCTCGCCAAATATCAGCAATTGTTCCATGTAGACGTTTTTCAGTCCGGTAAGTTGTTTTAGCACACGGGAAGCAGCATCCTCTGGGCGTTCGTCAGATTGCACAAATCCGCCCATCACGCTCCATTTGTCTTTTTCGGGTTCAAAGCCTCTTTTAATCAACAACAGCTTGAGGTTATAGCCATCGAAACCAAAGATGATACAGTCTACGGCAACTAAGATGCGGGTTTGTTTAGTGTATTTTGTCATAATGCAGGCAAATTCGTTGTTCGATAAATGCAATTATAGTGGATTAAAATTGGATTATCGGACGAAAGTTAGCTTTTTATCCTCCAATATTGCCTTTTCTTGTAGCGGTATGTTGTCATGGAATGACATTATTTTATCACATTGCAAAAAAGGCTGCGCAAATCTATAAAAAAAAAGAAATTTTAAGTGTTTGCAAATGAGTTTTTTAGTTCCATAAGAATAGAGACTGTTCAAAATTACGTAATTGTTGCCTTGACGTTTATTTAAAAATACACGAATTTAGTTGGAGAAGTTCCATCGGTAAACGGTGGACCCAATTATAAACGGGATTACCATTGCGTATGTAGGTTAGTTTTCTCTTTTTCATGTGTTGTGTTCACATTGGCTTTTTAGTGGGCCATAAGTGGAAGTCGCAGTTTAAGGGTTATGTCATATTCGGTTTTAGTAGTCCATTTTTAAGTTTAGATCATGAAATCTTTTGTGCTCATTGTCCTGCTAAGTGTAGGGTGTTTCGGGGGTGTTCCAACGTTTGCACAACCTACTGCGATTCGTGTACACGACCCCGTTATGGCTAAACACGGGAGCACATTCTATCTTTTTGCTACCGGGCGCGGAATAGCGGTATGGTCGTCGACGGATTTGACCAATTGGAAACGAGAGGAGCCAGTGTTCGATGCGCCACCAACGTGGACTACCGAAGCTGTCCCTACGTTTAAAGGGCATTTCTGGGCACCCGATATCAGCTATCATGACGGGCAATATTACCTGTATTATTCCGTATCGGCATTTGGAAAAAACACCTCCTGCATTGGGTTGGCTACCAACGTTACGCTTGATCCCGAAGATCCTCGATACAAATGGGTCGATCGGGGGAAGGTGATCCAATCATATCCCGGCGTGACCAACTGGAATGCCATCGATCCCAACATCATCGAGGACGACGACGGTGTAGCCTATATGAGTTTTGGCTCCTTCTGGAACGGACTGAAACTGGTGGAACTCACACCAGATCGAAAGGCAGTTGTAGGCGATACATTGCAATTGCCTACGATCGCGAGCCGGATTGAGCGTTCGGCTTCCACCCCCCCGGCTACGGAGGGCAATCCGATTGATGCGGGGGGCAATGCCATCGAGGCACCATATATCTTTAAAAAGAACGGGTATTACTACCTGTTTGCATCAATTGACTACTGCTGCAAGGGCATAGAAAGCACCTATAAAATGATTGTCGGCCGCTCGAAACAGGTAACAGGTCCCTATGTGGACGATCAAGGCGTGTCGCTCGCAGAAGGTGGAGGGAAACTACTGCTCGCCGGAGATGAGCGTTGGCATGGCGTTGGGCATAATTCGGCATATACTTTCGATGGCACCGACTATTTGATTTTCCATGGCTATGACGGCGATGATAACGGTGTTTCCAAGTTGCGGATTGAAAAAATACAATGGGATGCGCAGCAATGGCCGACCCTAGAAAAATAACTGCCGGAAATTTTAAATCAAACTTGACATGAAGTTACGTATAAATCCACCTCCCTGATAACGCCAATGTATTTTCGAATACTGTTTTAATCGTTTAATTACCAACCAGATAAAATATTTTTATGAATAAGTATAGACTAAAGAAAGCGATCTTTAGACGCTTTATACATATTGCTGCTGTTCTTTGCCTGGCATTGGGCTGGCAGGGATATAGCTATGCCAACCTGCAAGAGATTGTGGTGCGGGGTACCGTTACAGACAGCGACGGTGAGCCCATTGCAGGAGTGAGTGTGGTGCTGAAAGGCAGCGACAATGGCACCACGACCAGCGACGAGGGTGCTTATACCCTGCGGTTGCCTGATGGCAACGGGACATTGGTGTTTTCCTATATCGGGTATGGCGCGCAGGAAGTCGGTATCGGCGGGCGCAACACGGTAGATGTACAGCTTGAAGCTACTAACGAAGCGTTGAGCGAGGTCGTTGTCGTGGGTTACGGTACACAGACCAAAGGCTCCATCACGGGTGCGGTAAGCACCATCCAATCAGCGGATCTGGTACGGACTCCGGCGGTTGCGGCAACGAGTGCATTGGTGGGAAAGGTGCCCGGTGTAACAGCGCGGGCTACTGACTCGCGACCAGGAAATGGCGCAAACATTCAGATACGTAACCTGGGGAATCCCTTATACGTGATTGATGGCGTGCCCTACAGCACGAACGATCAAACCACCGCATTTGGATTCAATAGTGGAGTGTCTGGTCAGAACGTATTCAACAACTTGGGGCTGGAAGATATCGAAAGCATCACCGTGTTAAAAGATGCGTCGGCTTCTGTGTACGGATTGCGTGCGTCCAACGGCGTGGTGTTGATCACGACCAAGAAAGGGCGCAGGGGAGAAAATACCAGCATCAACGTAACCAGTTACTACGGTATGCAGAATTTCACGCGCTTTCCTCGGCCTGCCAATGCAGGGCAATATGTCCGTGGATTGCTGGAGTCTGAACAGAATTTGGGCAATGACCCGTCGTTGCTATACAGCCCCGAGCAGCTGGCCAAATGGGAAGCGGGAACGGAAAAAGGCTATAAAAGCTACGACTATTTTGACGAGGTGATGCGCCCGAATGTTCCTCAATACTACCTTAGTGCCAATGCTTCGGGCGGCTCTGAACGGTCTAACTATTATATTTCGCTAAGCCACATCAACCAGGATGCCATCATCAAAGATTTCAGCTTTGACCGGACCAACCTGCAGGCGAACATCAATGGTAAACTGGCCAAAGGCCTTACCGTAGGGACCCAAATCAGTGCCCGGGTAGAAAAAAGACATAACGTGGGTGTGCCGGGTTTGGATGATTACTTCAACCCCTTGCTGAGCGTGTTCAGTATGTGGCCTATCGAAAGCCCATATGCGAATGACAATCCCAAATACATTAATCAGACGCACAACGTCAATGTCAATCCGGCCACGTATAAAGACGACGTAACCGGTTGGGTGGACGAATGGTGGCGTGCGATGAACGTGAACTTCAGTGCCGAATACGACTTCAATTTCGGGTTAAAAGCCAAAGGATTATATTCGTACAATTTCACCAACGAAGATTTCGATGGGTTCGAATACACCTACGATGCATACCTCTACGATGACGCAACCGACACGTATTACACACAGCCGGGCTTTGGTAATCAGAACCCGTGGCGAGAGAAACACAAACGCAATATCGTATCGCGTTTTGCGCAATTTCAGCTGACGTACGATAAACAGATTGGCCAGCATTCCATATCGGCTGTGGCGGCTTTCGAACGATCAGACATGGAAAACTCATACAATGTTATCCATACCATACCGTCCAACAATTATATTCCATTGATGACGTTTGCCGAGCAGGATATTTTAGGTGATGAATGGAGCGTAGAAGCTCGTGCAGGCTACATCGGGCGGATCAACTATAACTTTGCGCAGAAGTACCTATTGGAAGTCTTGGGGCGCTACGATGGCTCATACCTTTATGCTCCGGATCGCCGATGGGGCTTCTTCCCAGGGGTTTCCGTAGGCTGGCGATTGAGTGAAGAGGCATTCATTAAAGACCGCGTAGGGGGCTGGCTGAATGATTTCAAATTGCGGGTATCTTACGGGGAGACGGGCAGCGAAATCGGCATCAATGCGTTCGACTACCTGCCGGGTTATACCTATGGTGGCGGAAATGTGAATGCCGGTCGGAGTGCGATACTCGACGGAAAGTATGTAATCGGACTGCGGCCACGTGGTTTGCCCATCACCAATCTGTCGTGGGTAACCAACCGCACGCAGAACATCGGGTTTGACTTTACGGTATTCCGTAAGTTGAGCGGTCAATTCGACTTGTTTGAACGCCGCCGTACCGGACTGCCGGCTGCCCGCTATGACGTGCTGCTGCCTAGTGAGGTTGGTTATACACTACCCAACGAGAACCTTAATTCCGATGCGACACGTGGCGTGGACGGCTTGGTCACCTGGCAGGATCAGGTGGGCACTGTGCAGTACTCGATAGGGGTGAATGCCACGCTGGCAAGGCTGCGGAGCCTGAGCACGTACAGACCGCGTTTCGGTAATTCGTATGATGAGTACCGGAATTCCATCGAAGATCGGTGGACTGGAGTCAACAATCAGGGACTTCCTACCGGCGTCAACTGGGGGTATCAGGTCATCGGTCAGTTCCAATCGCAGGAAGAAATCGACAATTATACAATCAATGTCGACGGACAGGGTAACCGGACGCTGCTGCCGGGCGACCTCAAATACAAGGATGTGAACGGCGACGGTATCATCAACGATCTCGACGTAACACCCATCGGCTATGCCGAAGGTGCTCAGCCGTATTTCAATTATGGTATCAACGGTAGCGTCTCCTGGAAAGGCATCACCCTTACCCTGGATATGGTGGGCGCCGGTATGCAGACCTATTTCCGCGATTGGGAGTTGAAATACCCCTTCCAGAACAACGGTAATCTGCTTCGCAGTGTCGCAGAAGACCATTGGCACCGCGTTGATCCGTACGACCCGAACAGCCAATGGGTGGCCGGAACCTATCCCGCGTTGCGGAAGGATCTCAACTCCCACGTCAATTACCGACGGAGTGATTTCTGGGTAACCAACGTACACTACCTGCGCCTCAAAAACCTGGAAGTTGCTTATAGTTTCCCGCGTACACTGATCGAACGTGTTGGAATCTCGGGGTTGCGCGTTTTCGCAAACGGTACCAACCTGTTTTCGTTTGACAACGTAAAGGGCTTTGAGATCGACCCGGAAATAAGTAGTTCGAACGGACTGGTGTATCCACAGCAGAAGTTATATACGTTCGGATTTAATTTATCGCTTTAAACATGAATGCTATGAAACGAATATATCAGTTAGCCATACTTGGTGTTCTGTCCCTAACCTTCACTTCGTGTACGAAGGATTGGCTGGAGAGGACGCCCAAAAACATTATTTTAGAGGAACAGGTGTGGAACGATCCGAAGCAAATTACCAGCTTGCTGGCCAATTATTATGACCGGTTGCCCACAGACATGGGACTGACGGACCAGAACCATAACTCAATTGATGACAACCAGGAACGGCAGGCCCAATGGCGGCGGATGGCAGATTACGACGATGCGATGTGGTCGGGATCCACCAATGAAGACGGCAGGAATAACATTGTCAACTATCCTTTCGATCGTTGGCGGGTTTGGAACTACAGTCTGATACGAGATATCAACCTTGCGTTGGAGCATATTGAGACGTATGGCGTAGACCTGAATGCGGAGGAGAAAACCAGCTTCCTGGCTGAACTTAGGTTCCTGCGTGCATACAACTATTTCGAACTGGTAAAGCGTATGGGAGGAGTGCCATTGGTCACGACACAACTTATTTACGATTATAGTGGCGACCCATCTTATATGCAGGCGGCACGTGCAAAGGAAGAAGAAGTGTACGACTTCATTGCCAGTGAGGTCGACGCCATCAAAGATCAGCTGGGCAATGACGGAAGCCAGACCCGGGCTAATAAGTACACTGCGCTGGCGCTGAAAAGCCGGGCCATGCTTTATGCGGGATCCCTGGCGAAATACAACAACGCCATGGGCGGCCCCATTACCACGGCGGGTGGCGAAGTAGGCATCCCGGCGAGCCGTGCACAGGAATATTATGAAAAATCGCTGGCTGCATCGCAGGAAATAATTAATTCGGGAGCGTATGCGCTTTATCAAAATAACCCGGATTTAGGCGAAAACTTTTATGACGCCATCGTGCGGAAAACGGGTAACAGTGAGGTCATCTTTGCTTGGGACTTCCTGTCGTCAAAAGATAAACGCCATGGTTTTGCGTACGACAATATTCCCCGAAGCATAAGGGAAGACAACCTCAGTTCATCCAACATTACACCTTCCTTGAATCTGGTGGAGCGTTATGAGTACCTTGATGGTTCCAGTGGGGAATTGAAAATACGGACGGCTGACAACAGCGATTTTATTTATTACGACGAGGTAGCCGACGTTTTTGCCAATAAAGACGCCCGGTTATATGGAACGGTGATCTATCCGGGCGCCTCTTTTAAGGGTTTGACTGTTCAAATGCAGGCCGGTGTATTGGTTTGGAATGCGTCTTCAAACTCCTATCAAACCATAGAAGGGGCCGATTTGGGCGCGACATGGGGTGGCGAAGACTACCCTAACGGCGATGGCAAACTATTGACTGCCGCCGGTGGGCCGCACCGGTCCATCATGGAAGTATCCAATACTGGTTTTTACCTCCGGAAATATGTCGATTCGGGCCCGGGTACGAGTACACGGGGTATCCGAAGTGATGTGTGGTGGGTTTGGTTCCGGCTGGGTGAGATCTATCTCAACGCAACGGAAGCAGCGCTTGAATTGGGCCGGGATGCCGATGCTGCGGGATACCTCAGTACCCTGCGTGAACGTGCCGGTTTCGGTGAGCACAGTGTTACCGCAGCGACGATTACCATGGAGCGGGTACGGAATGAACGGCGGGTAGAACTGGCGTTTGAAGATCACCGGGTATGGGATTTGAAGCGCTGGCGTATTGCCCACGAAGTATGGAACGGAAGTTCGAACAACCCGGATGCGGTTGTCTATGCGTTGTATCCCTATCGGGTAGTACGACCAGGCGATGCCACGCGTGATGGTAAATACGTGTTTGTCAAGATGGTGGCACCACGCTTTCGGGCGCCCCGGTTCTTCCAGATGGGCAACTATTATTCATCCATCGATCAAAGCGTGATTAATAATAACCCGAAGATTGTTAGAAATCCATTCCATTAATTGTTTGTATCATGAAGATAAATAAATATTTATACAGCCTCCTTTCCATAGCTGTCATTATGGTGATGGGGTGTGAAAAAGATAACTATGAGGAACCAACATCCACGCTGACCGGGCGTGTGGTTTACCAGGGGGAACCGCTTGGGTTGCGATCTGGTGGTGTGCAGCTGGAGCTCTGGCAACATGGATACGATTTGTTCTCGAAGATTCCAGTTCATGTGGATCAGGATGGATCTTTTTCTGCACGGCTATTTGATGGGGATTATAAGCTCGTACTGTTGCGGGGCAACGGCCCATGGGCAGATAATACCGATTCGTTGGATGTACACGTGAAGGGAAGCGCTACGGTGGATGTACCGGTAGATCCCTACTTTGTGATCACCAACCACGCTTTTCAGCGGAATGGTGATCAGCTTACGGCCACCATCAGCATCCAGCAGGTGAATACCTCGCGTTCGCTGGAGCGCGTAAGGCTCTATCTGGGGCAGACGATGATCGTCGATCAGAATAATAGCGCGAACACTGTCGAAGTACTGGCAGCGGATATTACTGATTTAAGTCAGCCGATTACGCTGACGACAACTATCCCGGCATCGTTAGCCAGTAAAGGGTATCTGTTTGCCCGCATTGGTGTTAAAGCCAATGGGGTGGCCGAGTATATATATTCACATCCGGAGCAGGTAGCGCTGTAATACCGTTGAATTTTTGCAGCCATTCTTAAGGCACCCAGCAATGGGTGCCTTTTTTTGTAACAATTTTGATGCAAGTAATCTGTTTGTTATCAGTCCGTTAAAAATTGAGCAAACGATTGTTTAAAATGTTTGTTTGACATTTTGGAACTATTCGGTTATTATTGTGGGAGAAAAACAGACCATGTTCTCTTGAAAAGCAACCTTGGGTTATGCTTTCCTTGCGTTCGGATTTTATGAAGCAATACTTTCTTTATTGGAAACAATAAATTAATTGACGTGCTGAGTTAGCAATATAAGCAATTATCGTAATTCGTACTGTCGACACGTAAAAAACAGTATCGAATACCTATTATTAGCAATACCAAATTAACGAACCACACGGATGGCGGAAAGTTACCGGTTTCCCCTGTCCTTAGTATAATGCTTATTAAATAACCAAGTTTATATTATATCTTTTAAAACACACAATTATGAGTCAAATGCTATTAAAGCAGCGACTTAACCGAGTTAAATACTGGTTA
>Ga0182739_1004299_pt1 | contig 11851 bp, 4 predicted proteins | sample eDN5th30CBELigBY_FD_128873 | JGI IMG/M metagenome (GOLD analysis project Ga0182739, IMG submission 128873) | Enriched backyard soil microbial communities from Emeryville, California, USA - eDNA 5th pass 30_C BE-Lig BY (version 2) (version 2) | ecosystem: Environmental > Terrestrial > Soil >... | reverse complement strand
ATTAAGTTCTTGAATCCTTAGAAGATCTTCTCCTAAACTACATTATTTTTATTAATCTTCTGAAAGAACCTATAAACTTTGCTCTTAACAAAATTCCCAGTCTAAAATCTCTTTCTTTTCCTTTTTAATGAAATACTTTTTTTGGGGTGAATTTTTTTTATTTAAAATTCACATTGAAGTTAATTAAGTGTAGTACAACTGTTAGCATTGAAACCTTAATTCAACATCAACTCCCTCTTACTGTTTATTTTTCTCTGTTGAATTAACTTTCTAGAATATATTTAATGCCAAAGAGGCGAAAAAATTCAGGAGAATTCTTTATATGTAAATCTCTTTAGCTATCCTATCTGTGTATGCAATTCCTTCATAAATATACTTCCGTTCTTAGTAAAGTTCCCAAGGTTTTCTTGAAGATCTTTGGCCTTTAGTTCAAACAAAAATTTTGAATTATCTACTAAGGATTTATTTATAATAATTAAATACATAACTTTCATTCATAGAAAAATGTCAAAAAAGCTGCCCATACGGACAGATAACCTTGACGTAAAAAAAGCATGTATCCATGTTATTTATTTCATTTAGTACAACAAGCTGATAAAAATCAGGGAAGAAAAAGCTAAACAGCAAGCTCAAAGCAAAAATCCATTTCTTTTATGTATAATCATCTAATTTGAATTCCTTACGCTTATATTAGCCAAACCAAACACTGATAAATCCCTCTACCAAGCTTTATACAAGTTTGATGTCGAAGTAATTTTTTGAATAATTTCTTTGTTGACATTCAAAAAAGTCTGAACTTGCTGAATATGCTTTTCCCATGCCAGAAAACTTACAAGACAATAAAAAGTCTCAAGTTACCGAACAAACTTTCACAAAGAAACCTTCCAACATGTATTCTAGACAAGAGAAAAGCAAATCATCTATTTCCAAATCTTTCAATCAAAATATGGGTTCAAAAGAATTCCAAGAACAAGAAGATGAATTCGAAGAAGAAAAAGCAGAAGATGAAGTATATTTTTCCTCTTATTTATTTATTTACTTTTATCAAGGAACAACAAGAAGCCGAAGAAAGTGGTGTTGAAGCTATGATTAAGGATATTTATTCTGATAAAAATTCCAAACAAACCAATAAAATTCAACATGCAAACTACTATACTCCTGAAGTCCTTGATCACCTTCAAACTATTAACTCTGGTGAAGAAGCTATCAAGTTTTTTGCCACTTACGGAAATTCTACACCCATAAAATATATCAACTGTATTAGAGCTGACTCTATTAAAGACGAAAATGACAACATTGGTCCCCCAAAGCCATTCAGACCTTATGACTTACTTGTATAAATATCACTTTAAATCACTTTGAAACCTTGAATAGGTGTTACCACCAAAAGATGGAGATATTAATCTCTCAGAATATTACACTATTTCAGCTCATGGTATTGTACATGTACATGCAGACAAGTATAGAAAGGCTCATAATCAAGCCTCAACTGAATTTGTTTCTTTATCAGAATGGATGCACGAATCTACACTATTCAACATCATCACTAAACTTCCCTTTTTCAGTAGTTTCGTTATAGGTAATTTGATGAGATTTCTAATGAATTAATTAAATAGCAAAAATTTTTAACATTTGGAAATTGAACGTTAGGTATAGAAAATACAATGCTAGAAGAAAGGAACTTGTCAAGAAAGTGTTCTATGCTAAGCCTCAATTCGCTGATAAACTCATGGATATCAATAAACTTATGTTTGAATTCCACAACTACAAGACTATTAGCATTGGTACAATTAGAAATTGGGATATTGAAGAATTCAAGACTGAGCAAAAGAAAGTCAGAAATGAAGCTAAAGCTCAATATGAATCCGTCTTTGAAAAGATTGTACTTGAGATGGAAACTGTTAAGAAACAAGTTCATGAATCAAAGAACTTGAAACTTCCAAGTGAACTTGATGATAATAAATTCGGAAAGCAAAATAGACAGAAACCAATTGTTCAAATGAAGAAGGAAGCCGCCGAAAGACACCAGAGAATAACCTTAGCCGACAGAGACGAGAAATTACTCGGCAACTTCGTGAGATTACTTGATTACATGATGATTGAAAACTTGGTAAGAGTGAATAATCACTCAATGTTCTTCTTGATAGAAGAAATGAAGAAGGAAAGAAAGAACGGTTTGTTCATTGTCACAGTTACATTTGGTGAAAGCTCTGAAGAAGGAAATACAATGAATTACAATCCTCCCGAAGATGAAATCAGAACATCTATGGAAAGTGTTCTTAGAGATATGATTGATACTGTTAGTAAAGTCTCTAGAATTCAGAATCATATCAGCTTTGAATCTCTTGTTAGAGATTATAAGGAACCTGATATCCAAATTACTATTTATGGATCTCGTGAATATAAAGCCGTTTCTGAAGAAATGCGTGATAGAATTCAATCAGACTTCCAACAAGCAGAAGACTACGTCACTACCAATTACGAAAAATGCAGAGAAATCGATCAATACACCAAGACTTGGAACAAAGAAGACTACGAGAAGCAAACTCACTCTATTGCAAGAATGCAAGAAGACTTTGATAAGTTCCAGAAATGGGTCTCAAATATTGGAAGATATATCACTGATAAAGCAAAAGGTATTGTCTATATTGAAGGAAAAAGACAATTCAACAAACTTCATCCAATTATCAGAGATGCTTTGGATACTTTGAAAGATTATATCTATAACAAGATGAAAGAAAAGGCTGCAAGCACTCTTGAAGACCTTAGACAAGCTCTTGAACAACTTCAAAGAAAACCAGAAACTCTTGCCGGATTCGCTGCATTTATTGAAAATCTCCGTAGAATTAAAGACGAAAGAAAAAGACTTGAAGTTGCTACTTCAGATGTAGAAACCATGCACGGTTTGTTAAAGAGATTCGATAATAATCCTATGCTTACTCAAGACACTGTTGATTTAGAAGATCTCCAAAGAGATATTAAGGAATTGGTTAATTGTATTGCCGCAGCTGAAATCACAAGAAGTGAAAAGAGTACAGATATGAAGAGCAAACTCGAGAAGGATACCCTTGATTTACAAAATGATATTCAAAACCAAGCTCATAACCTTAATTCTGGTGATTTAATTTCACAAGAGACTCCAATTCCAGAAGCTCTTGCTAAATTGGCCCAAAGCAAGGTTCTTATTGAAAAATATAAAACAAGAAATAAGACTCTTGCTAACCAATATGAACTTATTTATGATAATGAAGCCAAATCCAATAAATATTTAGCAGACTTAGAAGAGAAATACGCTGATCGTAACACCATCTGGTCAAATTTAGACGCTTTCAGAAGACAACAAAACGAATGGTTTGTTAACGATTTGAGAGATCTTGATGTAGAAGAAATTGAAAGATTCATGAAGACTTATGATAGAAACTGTAAAGTCTTTAAAGTTAAGCTTCAAGAAGCTCTTAAAGAAAACAGAGATACAGTACTCGAGAGATTGACTGCTGAAGTTAATGAAATCATGAATAAACTTCCAATTATCATGGCTCTTGGTAATAAGGATCTTAAAGAAAGACATTGGAAGAAGATCTTCAAATTCATCGATAAACACTGGTCTCCAGGTACAGCTTTAAGACTTGGAGAACTCCTTACAAGTAACATTATGGAACATAAGGAACAGGTCGAAGAAATTTCAAGTGAAGCTCAAGGACAAGCACAAATCTTGAAGGCTGTTGATGCTATTAGCAAGAAATGGGCTGAACTTGCATTCGTGGTTCAACCATACAGAGACACTAAAGATAGATTTATCATTGGAACTGTTGATGAAATTATTGCAGCTTTAGATGATCATCAATTAAATGTCCAAACAATGCTCGCAACAAGATATGTCTCTGAAATTCGTCCTCAAGTCGAAGAATGGGAAAAGAAACTTGGTTTGATTTCTGAAGTTATCGATGAGTGGTTGACTTGTCAAAGACAATGGATGTATTTGGAAAATATCTTTAATGCTGAAGATATTCAAAAGCAATTGCCAGCAGAAACTGCCAAATTCAAGCAAGTTGATAAGTTCTGGAGAGAATTAATGATCAAAGCTAACAATAAGAAGATTGTTGCTGAATTATGCGCAAATGAAGAACTTCTTAAGAAATTGCAATCAAATAACCAAGTTTTGGAAGACATCCAAAAAGGTTTGGAAAATTACTTGGAAACAAAGCGTGCTGCATTCCCAAGATTTTATTTCTTATCTGATGATGAGTTGCTTGAAATCTTGTCTCAAACTCGTAATCCTCACGCTGTCCAAAACCATCTCAGAAAATGTTTCGATAATATCAACAAAATTAACTTCACTGAAGAAGAACACTCAAAGGAAATCGTTGCAATGGTCTCTGCTGAACCAGAAACAGACCCTGAAACTGTTCCATTCTCTAACTCAGTTATCGCTGAAGGTCCTGTAGAACATTGGCTTTTCAACATCCAAGAAATGATGGTTCAAACCCTCTACGATATTACTAAGAAATCTTTATTAGAATATCCAAGCAATGGACTTGAAAGAGATGATTGGCTTTTCGGTTACCCTGCTCAGGCAGTATTAGTCGTTGATATCATTCAATGGACTGCTGAAGCCACCAAAGCCATTGAACATGTCCAAAAAGGAACAAATAAAAATGGTGTTGTTGAGTTCTTGGACTTCTCAAGAAAACAAATAGGAAAAATGATTGACCTCGTGAGAAAGAACCTCACAACATCTCAAAGAACAATGTTAGGAGCTTTGATTGTTATTGACGTCCACGCAAGAGATGTCGTTGATGCTCTTATCAAAAATAATGTTAATGATATTAACGATTTCGAATGGACCAAACAATTGAGATACTATTGGGAAAATGATGTAGACAATTGCGTTGTTCGACAAACCAATACTAGATTCATCTACAGTTACGAATACCTCGGAAATGGTCCTCGTTTGGTTATTACTCCTTTGACTGATAAATGTTACATGACTTTAACTGGAGCTCTTCACTTGAATTACGGTGGTGCTCCTGCTGGACCTGCTGGTACAGGAAAAACTGAAACAACTAAGGATCTTGCTAAAGCTCTTGCTGTTCAATGTATCGTCTTCAACTGTTCTGATAATATCGATTACAAGACCATGGGAAGATTCTTTAGTGGTTTGTCTCAAGGAGGTGCTTGGGCATGTTTCGATGAGTTTAACAGAATCGATATTGAAGTGCTTTCCGTTATTGCTCAGCAAATTTTGACCATTCAACAAGCTATTAGACGTAAGGAAACTGAATTCTTCTTCGAAGGCAGAGTTATTCCTCTTAATCCAAGATTCGGTGTGTTCATTACCATGAACCCAGGTTATGCCGGAAGAACAGAACTTCCTGATAATTTGAAGGCTTTATTCAGACCAGTGGCTATGATGATTCCCGATTATGCCCTTATCGCAGAAATTATTTTGTTCTCTGAAGGATTCGGTGATGCCCAAAATCTCGCCCGTAAAATGGTCAACCTTTATAAATTGTCATCAGAACAACTTTCCAAACAGGATCACTACGATTTCGGTATGAGAGCCGTCAAGTCAGTCTTGGTCATGGCTGGTTCTTTAAGAAGAAGTGAAGCAGGAAGCTTATCTGAAGATATTGTGCTTATTAGAGCTATGAAGAACTCCAATGAACCAAAGTTCTTAAAAGATGATCTTGTGTTGTTCAGAAAGATTATTGAAGATCTTTTCCCTCAAAAGAAAATTCCAGTCACTGATTACGGAAAACTTCACGAAGCGATTCAAAATCAACTTGAACTTAAAAAATACCAAAAGCCTGAAGCATTTATTGATAAGATTATCCAACTTATGGAAACTATTAGAGTCAGACACGGAGTCATGCTTGTCGGTGTTACTGGTACCGGTAAAACAACTGTTTGTCATACACTCGCAAAGGCCATGACACAACTTAACAAAGAAGGTTCAGAAGACTACTATCATAAACTTGTCAACCTTTACACTTTGAACCCTAAATCCATCAGTATGAACGAATTATTCGGTTACACTAACTTACTCACTAATGAATGGACTGATGGTATTGTTGCACAATTGGTCCGTGCTGCTGTTGCTGATAAGAGTGATGCTAAGAAATGGGTCGTATTCGATGGACCTGTCGATGCCGGATGGATTGAAAACATGAACACTGTGTTGGATGATAACAAAATGTTGTGTTTACCTAACGGAGAAAGAATCAAGCTTCCTGCAACATTTACCATGATGTTCGAAGTACAAGATCTTGCTGTTGCTTCACCTGCCACAGTCTCAAGATGTGGTATGGTCTTCATGGAAACTATTTATCTAGGCTGGCAACCTATTTTGGATACATGGATGGTCGGATTCAAGGAATCCATGATCAATAAGGATGGAACTGATCCTAAATGGATGAAGACTTTCTTGGACAAATTAAGACAACTTACAAAGGAAAGTTTAGAATATGTAAGAAACGAATGTGTTGAAAAGGTTCCTTCAGTTAATTCAAACTTGGTTCAATCAACTCTTAACCTTATTGATACAATGTTCAAAGTCTTGAAAGAGCATTTCGGCCCTCATACATTCGAAAAAGATCTTGGAGATATTCCTATTATGATTTTGATTTTCTCTCTTGGATGGGCTATGGGAGGTAACACCAACGATGAAACCAAGAATAAATTCAGTAATTTCTTCAAATTAAAGATTATGAGTCTTTATCCAAATTTCCCTTATGATGGAGAAATCTATGACTTCTATATTGATTTTGATACCAAGACATTCAAATACTGGAACACTCTTATTGGTAAAATGGTTCCTGAATTCAAATATAACAAGAAAACTCCTTTCTTCAATATTCTCGTCCCAACTGCAGATACAGTCAAATACAAGTTCTTAATTAAAAACCTCATGGCCAATGGTCACAACGTCCTTGTTACAGGTGACACAGGTGTCGGAAAGTCTGTTATTACTCAAGAATTCCTCATAACTGCTAATGATCAAAGAGAAGAAGAACCTTTCCTCACTTCATCCATTAACTTCAGTGCTCAAACTACCTCTAACAATCTTATGAGCGTCTTTAACGATAAACTCAAGAAGAGAAAGAGAGATCAACTTGGTCCCCCAGCTGGTAAAAAGATGTTCCTCTTTATCGATGATGTCAATATGCCTCAACTTGATAGATACGGTGCTCAACCTCCTGTTGAGCTCTTAAGACAAATCATCGATCAAGGTGGTTTCTACGACTTAAAGAAACTTATGTTCACTTATGTTGCTGATACACAATTCATCTGTGCTTGTGCTCCTCCAGGAGGTGGTAGAAATGCCGTTACACCAAGACTCTTCAGACATTTTACAATGTTCTGGATGCCTCAACTTTCCACTAAATCAATGGAAAAGATCTTTGTGAGTATCTTAGATGGGTACATTAGTGAATCAAGCTCAAAAGATATTCAAGGATTTGCTCCAAGTATTGTGAAGGCAAGTATTGATATTTATCAAAAGACTATTAGCAAATTGCTTCCTACTCCAGCAAAATCACATTATACTTTCAATCTTCGTGATCTTTCAAAGATTATTCAAGGAATCTTACAAGTTGGTTATGATAATTTAACCACCAAAGAAACATTGTTCCAATTATGGGTACATGAAACTTGCAGAGTTTTCCAAGATCGTCTAGTTGATGATAAAGATAGAGGAATCTTTAGTGGAATGATTGAAGAAAACTTAAAACAATATATGGACATTGAATGGACTCGTGAAGAATTCTCACAATTTATGTTTGGTGATTACACAAATCTTGCAAGAGAATACATGAAAATCGAAAATCCTGAAGGACTTAATAAGAAGTTCAATGACTACTTAACTCTTTATAACAGTAATAACACCAAGACTATGGATCTCGTGTTCTTCAAGGACGCTATTGAACATCTTTCAAGAATCTGTAGAATTTTAAGACAACCAAGAGGTAATGCTTTACTCATTGGTGTTGGAGGTTCAGGAAGACAAAGTCTTACCAGACTCGCTGCTTCAATTAGAGGATATCAATCTTATTCTATTGAAATCACAAAGAATTATAAAGAACCTCAATTCAAGGATGACTTAAAGAAAGTCTTAAAGATTGCAGGAGCTAAGAACAATCCAATCGTCTTTATCTTCTCTGATACACAAATTGTCAAAGAAACTTTCTTAGAAGATATTAATAATATTTTGAATACAGGAGAAGTACCAAACTTATGGGCAAGAGAGGACTTGGAAGAAATCAACCAAGATTTAAGAGCTGTTGCCAAAGAAAAGGGAAGACCTGAAAATATGATTTATCCATTATTCGTTGAATTATGTAGAGAAAATCTTCATATCGTGCTCACTTTCTCTCCTGTTGGTAACAAATTAAGAGAAAGATGTCTTCAATTCCCTTCAGTTATCAACTGCTGTACTATCGATTGGTACGATAAATGGCCTGAAGAAGCTCTTTACTCTGTCGCTTTAAAAACTTACAGTGGTCAAACCAACTTAGATATTGAAAACTTTGATAAACACACTAAAGCTTTAGCTCAACTTTCAGTTGAAATCCACACAACTGTCGTTGATTACTCTGATAAGTTCTTCAACGAATTAAAGAGAAAGAATTACACAACTCCAACAAGTTATCTTGAACTTCTTAAGCTTTACATTAGCATGTTAAAGACTCAACAAAACATTATTCCAATGAAGATTCGTAAATATACTGTTGGTCTTCAAACATTGAAAGAAACTAACGAAATGGTTTCCGAACTTCAAATCAAGATTAAAGAAATGCAACCTATCCTCGATCAAAAATCTAAAGAAAATGCCGCATTGATGATTGAATTAGAATCAAAATCTAAAGCCGCTGCAATTGAAGAAGAAAGTTGTAAGAAAGAAGCTGCTGAAGCTCAAGGAATTGCAGATGAAGTCGGAGAATTGAGAGATAATTGTAAGAGAGATCTCGATGAAGCTATGCCAATTCTTTTGAAAGCTCAAAAGGCTGTCAGTTCTATTGATCCCAAATCTATTTCAGAAATTAAGAATTTCACATCTCCTCCTGAATTGGTCGGAATTTGCTTGAATGCCGTCTGCTTGTTGATTTATAAAGATAAGAAGAAGGAAACATGGGAAGAAGCAAAGAAAATGTTGAGTAATATGAACTTCTTGAACATGCTTTTGGACTTTGACAGTGACAATATTCCCGATAAGGTCTTAGAAAGACTTAGAACTGTTTATCTCTCTCATCCTAAATTCAATGAAGATGATATGAAGAGAGTCTCTGTTGCTTGCGCCACCATTCTCAATTGGGTCGTTGCTATTGATAAATATGCTAAAGTTAAGAAGATCGTCGCTCCTAAAGAAAAGAGCTTAAAAGAAGCTGAAACTAAACTCGCACAAGTCCAAGGAGAGCTTTCAAAGAAACAAGCAGCTTTGAAAGAAGTTCAAGACACTGTTGCTCGTCTTAAGAATAACTTAGACTCAAGTATTAGAAATGCCGAAAACCTTAAACAAAAGCAAGAACTTGCTAAAGTTCAATTGTTCAGAGCTGAGAAATTGGTCGATGGTCTTGGTGATGAATCTAAGAGATGGACCAAGAATGTTGAAACTTTACGTCATGACTTGCATGATATTCTCGGAAATATTATGGTTGCTGCTGCTAGTATTGCCTATTTAGGTCCTTTCACTGCTGAATACAGAGCACAAATGACCCAAAAATGGGTTAAGAGATGTCAAGATCAAGAGTTAAGTCTTCCAGTTTCTAACGATTTCAGTTTACAAAAGATCCTTGCTGATGATGTAATTATCAGAGAATGGCAGAAATCTGGACTTCCTGCTGATGAGTTATCTCTTGATAATGGTATTATGGTGTTTAACTGTAAGAGATGGCCTTTGATTATTGATCCTCAAGGTCAAGCCAATAAATGGATTAAGAATCTCGGAAGAGACTCCAATATTCAAATCACAAAGTTGACTGAAGCTAACTTTATGAGAACATTAGAAAACGCTATTAAATTCGGTCAACCAGTTCTTCTTGAAAATGTCGAAGAACAACTTGATCCAAGTTTGGAGCCTATTTTACTTAAACAAATCTTCCAGAAAGGAACACAAAAGATGCTTAAATTAGGAGATTCAGACATTCCTTATAATGATGAGTTTAGATTCTATATTACTACTAAAATGCCTAACCCACATTATCTCCCAGAAACTAGTATCAAAGTCACTCTTATTAACTTCACCGTCACTCCTTTGGGTCTCGAAGATCAACTTCTAGTTGAAGTCGTTAAACATGAAAGAATCGAGCTCGAAGAACAAAGAGATCAACTTATCGTCCAAGTATGTTAATTTTATGTTATTTAATTAAAAATTTTTAGATTAGTGAAGATAAGGCAGAACTTCAATCATTAGAAGACAGAATCTTAAAGAAAATTGCCGAAGTCGCAGGAAATATCTTGGTATCTTAAATATTTATTTATATAACTAACTTAAATTTAGAACGATGAAGAAATTATTTCTATTCTTGAAGCCAGTAAGATTACCTCAGAAACTATTAACAAGAGAATGGCACAAGCCACAATCACCTCTAAAGAAATTAACGCAGCAAGAGAAAACTACAGAGGAATCGCTAAAAGAGGTTCAGGTCTTTACTTCGTTATTGCTGATTTAGCTCGTATTGATCCTATGTACCAATACTCTCTTGATTATTTCGTCAAATTATTCCAACTTCGTTTGAAACTCTCAGAACACCCAGCTGACCTCGATAGCAGACTTAAAGTTCTCATTGAAGATATCACCAGATCTTTCTACTTCAATATCTGTAGAGGTCTTTTCGAAAAAGACAAGTTATTGTTCTCATTCATGATTGCTGTTAAGATTCAACTTGGTTCTGGAGCTGTTTCTCAAAGAGAATGGAACTTCTTCTTAAGAGGTCCTTCAGTTGATGTCCCTAACAAGAATGAAGCCCCTGCCTACTTGAGCGATTTTGAAGGTCTTAAAATCTGGAAACTTCTCCAAGGTCTTGAAGATGCAAATAAGAACTTCTTTGGATTGTCCTCCTCATTTAAAGATAGCGTTGCAGGAGCTATTTGGAGACAAATTATTGAAACTGATGATCCAGTTGATCTAGAACTCCCTGAATTCTATGAAAAGAGTTGCTCTCCATTCCAGAAACTTATGATTTTGAAGGTTTTACGTGAAGAAAAACTCATTCTTGCTGTTAAGAAATATGTTAAGACCACTTTAGGAGCTGTCTTTATTGAAAGTCCACCTTTCAACTTGAAAGCTGCATTCGAAGACTCAACAGCAACCACTCCCTTGATCTTTATTTTATCTCCTGGTGCTGATCCTATGACTGCTTTATTGAACTTAGCCAAAGAAAGAGAAATGGACGGACCAAGATTCAAGATTCTTTCACTTGGACAAGGACAAGGTCAAATTGCAGCTGAATATATCAAGAATGCTAGAAACAGTGGTGATTGGGTTTGCTTACAAAATTGCCATTTAGCTGCCACTTGGATGACTGATTTCGAAAGACTACAAGAAGGACAAGTTGAAGGAGAAATTCACGAAGATTACAGGTATTTTCCTATCTTTCTTATTTATCTTAATAATTTATAGACTTTGGCTTACATCAATGCCAACAAATAAATTCCCAGTTCCAGTTCTTCAAAGCGGTATTAAGATTACCAACGAACCTCCAAAGGGTTTGAAAGCCAATCTTAGAAGAACTTTCCTCGAAATTGATGAAGGTCTCTATGAATCTTCTACTAAGCCTGTTGAATTCAAGAAATTATTGTTCTCACTTGCCTTCTTCCATGCTACTATCCTCGAAAGAAGAAAGTTCGGTGCTAT
>Ga0182739_1004298_pt1 | contig 11852 bp, 11 predicted proteins | sample eDN5th30CBELigBY_FD_128873 | JGI IMG/M metagenome (GOLD analysis project Ga0182739, IMG submission 128873) | Enriched backyard soil microbial communities from Emeryville, California, USA - eDNA 5th pass 30_C BE-Lig BY (version 2) (version 2) | ecosystem: Environmental > Terrestrial > Soil >... | reverse complement strand
ATGACGGGCACGCCGTCGCGCTCGAGCGTGGACTGACGCGTGAAGTGCATCCACAGGTGGTCGCGGGCCTTGGCCTGCAGAGCAGCCTGGTCGTAGTCGGTCTCGGTGGTGATGGTCATCCTGACCTCCAGTCGGGGTACCTCCACGATAGCGGAAACCGTCCGGTTGGTACAGAAACTCTCCCGATGCCCGGCCGGAGCGCGTCTCGCGGGCGAATAGACTGGAGGCATGTCCCCCGCCGCCCCGAAGATCGCCTCCTTCCCCGCGATCCGGGTGGCCCTGCGCTTCTACCAGGTGTGCTCGGTCATCACCGGCACGTTCCTGCTCCTGCTCGTCGCGGAGATGATCGTCAAGTACGGGTTCGGATACGAGCTGTACTTCGGCGGCTCCGGCGGCGCGGTGTGGTGGGCGCCGGTGATCGAGGGACCCGACGGCAGCGAGTCGACCGGCGACGGGCTCAACGTCTCGATGTCGATCCTCGTCGTGCACGGCTGGTTCTACGTCGTCTACCTCTTCGCGTGCTTCCGCATCTGGAGCCTCATGCGCTGGCCGTTCTGGCGCTTCCTGCTCCTCGCCGCCGGCGGTGTCGTGCCGCTGCTGTCCTTCATCATGGAGGCGATCGTCGGGCGCGACGTCAAGCGCTACCTCGCGGCGCGCGAAGAGGCCGAGCGCGCCGCATCCGCCGACCAGCCGCCGCTCACCCAGGCCATCCCCACGGAGAACAATCGATGACAGAGCAGACCGAGACCGCCCAGCGCCCCGTCCTCGTCGTCGACTTCGGCGCGCAGTACGCACAGCTCATCGCGCGTCGCGTCCGCGAGGCCGGCGTCTACAGCGAGATCGTCCCGCACACCGCGACCGCCGAGGAGATCGCCGCCAAGAACCCGGTCGGCATCATCCTCTCCGGCGGTCCGTCGTCGGTCTACGAGCAGGGTGCGCCGAAGCTCGACGAGGGCGTGCTCGGCCTCGGCGTTCCGACGCTGGGCATCTGCTACGGCTTCCAGGTCATGGCGCAGGTCCTCGGCGGCGAGGTCGCCAACACGGGGCTGCGCGAGTACGGCGCGACCGATGCCACGGTCGTCACCGAGGGGACGCTCCTGCAGGGCCAGCCCGCCGAGCAGAACGTGTGGATGAGCCACGGCGACCAGGTCGCCCGCGCCCCCGAGGGCTTCCAGGTGCTCGCGCGCACCGCCGCGACGCCCGTCGCCGCGTTCGCCGACGACGCCCGCAAGCTCTACGGCGTGCAGTGGCACCCCGAGGTCAAGCACTCCGACCACGGCCAGGCCGTGCTCGAGAACTTCCTGCACCGCGCGGCGGGCCTTCCCGCCGACTGGAACAGCGGCAACGTCATCGCCGAGCAGGTCGAGCGCATCCGCGCGCAGGTCGGCTCCGGTCGCGTCATCTCGGCGCTGTCCGGCGGCGTCGACTCGGCGGTCTCGACGGCGCTCGTGCACAAGGCCGTCGGCGACCAGCTCACCGCGGTGTTCATCGACCACGGGCTGCTTCGCAAGGGCGAGCGCGAGCAGGTCGAGAACGACTACGTCGCCTCGACCGGCGTGCGGCTCATCACCGTCGACGCGCGCGACACGTTCCTGAACGCGCTCGCGGGGGTCAGCGACCCGGAGCAGAAGCGCAAGATCATCGGCCGCGAGTTCATCCGCGCGTTCGAGAAGGTCCAGGCCGACCTCATCGCCGAGGCCGCGGCGGAGGGCGACCCCATCCGGTTCCTCGTGCAGGGCACGCTGTACCCGGATGTCGTCGAGTCCGGCGGCGGCGCGGGCACGGCCAACATCAAGAGCCACCACAACGTGGGCGGTCTCCCTGAGGACCTGCAGTTCGAGCTCGTCGAGCCGCTGCGCACCCTGTTCAAGGACGAGGTGCGCGCGATCGGCCGCGAGCTGGGCCTTCCCGAGGCGATCGTCTCGCGGCAGCCGTTTCCGGGCCCCGGCCTCGGCATCCGGATCGTGGGTGAGGTCACCGCTGACCGCCTCGAGATCCTGCGTGACGCCGACGCGATCGTCCGCGCCGAGCTGACGAAGGCGGGCCTGGACGCCGAGATCTGGCAGTGCCCCGTCGTGCTCCTCGCCGATGTCCGCTCGGTGGGCGTGCAGGGCGACGGCCGCACGTACGGCCACCCGATCGTGCTGCGCCCCGTCTCCAGCGAGGACGCCATGACGGCCGACTGGACGCGCCTGCCCTACGACGTCCTGTCGCGCATCTCCAACCGCATCACCAACGAGGTGCGCGAGGTGAACCGGGTCGTGCTCGACGTCACGTCGAAGCCCCCGGGGACCATCGAGTGGGAGTGAGTCGCCCGCTGCGCTGACGCGGGGGCGTGCGGCGTGCGCGCACGCGCGCCCTGGTGCGCTCACCCGTTTCGCCGAGACGCACCTTTCGTGCTGAGACGCGTGCGGTGGCGGTGCGTTTCGGCGCGCAGAGCGCGTCTCGCCGGGAGGGGGAGGCCTCGCGACCGCTCGCGGCCCACGGCGCCACGACCCGTGCGCTCTGCCGTGGGCGGATCCGCCTGCGGCAGGATCGGCCCCGCGCCGCGTCCGGACGCCGCAGGGTGGGGTCATGGCAGAACAAGGCACCCCTCCGCAGTTCGGCGCCGAGGCGCGCCGTGAGCTCTACACGCAGCGTGTGCTCGTCCTCGACGGACCGCTCGACGACGACAACGGCACGCTCCTCATGACGCAGATGCTGGCGCTCGCGGCCGAGGACGAGGCATCCGACATCTCGCTGTGGATCCACTCGCCGGGCGGATCCGTCCCCTCGATGCTCGCGATCCGAGACGTCATGCGGCTCATCCCCAACGACGTCTCGACCCTCGCGCTGGGCCTCGCCTGCAGTGCCGGGCAGTTCCTCTTGTCGGCCGGGACGCGCGGCAAGCGTCGCGCCCTGCCGCACGCGCGCATCCTCATGCATCAGGGATCGGCCGGCATCGGCGGCTCCGCGGTGGAGGTCGAGGTGCAGGCCGACGACCTGCGGCACATGCGCGACATCGTGCTCGGCATCGTCGCGGCCGACACCGGCCAGTCGACGGAGCGCATCTTCGAGGACTCGCTGCACGACCGCTGGTACACCGCGCAGGAGGCGCTCGAGTACGGATTCATCGATGCGATCGTCGACGACTTCGCGGACATCGCGCCGCGGCGGCGCCGTCCCGCCGGCCTGGGGGTGCTCGCATGAGCTCGTACACGATACCGTCCGTCGTCTCGGCGCACCCCCGCGGCGACCGGATCATGGATGTCTACTCGCACCTGCTCACGGAGCGTGTCGTCTACCTCGGGACGGGCATCGACGCGGGCGTCGCCAACGCGCTCATCGCGCAGCTCCTGCACCTCGACGCCGACAACCCGGACCGCGACATCCAGCTCTACATCAACTGCGAGGGCGGTGATCCGTCGGCGATGCTCGCGGTGTACGACACGATGCAGCACGTGCGGCCGGATGTCGCGACCACCTGCGTCGGGCAGGCCGTCGGCGTCGGCGCGGTGACGCTCGCCGCCGGAGCGGCGGGCAAGCGCGCGGTGCTGCCGCACGCTCGCGTCGTGCTGCACCAGCCCGCCGGACAGGGACGCGGCGCCGTGCCCGACCTCATCCTGCAGGCCGACGAGCTCGTGCGGGTGCGCGGGGAGGTCGAGACGATCCTCTCCGCCCACACCGGACAGGATGCCGCGAAGCTGCGCGCCGACACCGACCGCGATCGCGTGTTCACCGCGGCCGGGGCCGTGGCCTACGGCCTGGCCGACACCGTGCTGGCGCGCGGCAGCCGCTGAGCTGGCCGGCCGCACGGGCCGGAGTGGCACCCGCGGCCGGCCGCGCGGGCCCGGCGGCACCCGCGGGCCGGGGTGCGCCCTGCCCCTCGCTCGGCTTCAGCCCGTGCGCAACTCCTCCATAAGCACCCCCCCGGCGCGTCGGAACGGCCCTTCCGGCCCGATCCGCGCGGTTCTGGAGGAGTTGCGCACGCTGTGCCTGTGCGGGGGAGTCGCGTTCACGCGGCCAGAACGACCCGGCCCCGCAACGACGGCCCCCGCGACAACGGCCCCCGCGACAACGGCCCCCGCGACGACGGCCCGCGCCCCGCGACGACGGCCCGCCGCCGGACTCACCCCGCGGACGCTCCGGGCCACGTGCGACCGGCCCAGGGGTCGTAGTCGGCGAGCAGCGGCCCCTGCTCCGGCCGCTCCTTCTCCGGGACGTGCTGGAGGTTGACGCGCACGCGGTACCACAGCGAGCTCGAGCCTCGCATGCCGTCGATGAGGATGTCGGCCGGATGCAGCTGCTCGGCGACGGACGGATGCTGCGCGCGCCACGTCTCGAGCGCCTCCTCGGCCTCGGGCTTGGTCTTGGTGCGCGCGATCTCGATGAGCGGCATGGTGGAGACGCGTCGGCCCGAGCCGTCCGTCCCGCGCGGCGGCTTCTCGGCGGGGCCGAGCTCCTCGGCGAGGCGCAGGAGGCCGTCGAGCGATCCGACCGCCTCGTCGATGCCTTCGTGCGGGTCGCCGATCTCCGCGAACCGCGCCGGCACTGTGCGCACCGTGAACTCCTCGGGGCGGCGATCGCGCACCTCGTCCCACCTCAGCGGTGTCGACACCCGCGCGTCGGGGAGCGCTCGCACCGAGTACGCGGAGGCGACGGTGCGGTCCTTGGCGTTCTGGTTGAAGTCCACGAAGACGCTCTCGCCGCGCTCCTCCTTCCACCATCGCGCGGTGGCGAGTCCGGGCGCGCGGTTCTCCACCTCACGCGCGAGCGTCTCAGCCGCGAGTCGCACGGCCGCGAAGTCCCACTGCGGCGCGATGCGCACGATGATGTGCATGCCGCGCGATCCGCTCGTCTTGATCCACCCGACGAGGCCGTGGTCCTCGAGCACCTCACGGGCGACGAAGGCCACGTCGACGATCTGCGACCAGTCGACGCCAGGCATCGGATCCAGGTCGACCCGCAGCTCGTCGGGATGGTCGAGGTCCTCGGCGCGGACAGGATGCGGGTTGAGGTCGAGGCATCCGAGGTTCACGACCCACGCGAGCCCCGCGGCATCCCGGATCACGGTCTCCTCGGCGGACGTGCCGCGCGCGTACTGCAGCGTCGCGGTGTCGATGAAGTCCGGATGCTTGTCCGGCACCCGCTTCTGGAAGAACGGCTCCTGGTCGATGCCCTTCACGAAGCGCTTGAGCACCAGGGGGCGCCCGGCCGCGCCGCGCAGGGCGCCATCCGCGACCGAGAGGTAGTACTCGACGAGATCGAGCTTCGTGATGCCGGGCTCCGGGAAGACGACCTTGTCGGGATGGGAGACGCGCACCTCGTGCCCGCCGATGTCGAGGAAGGTCTCGGACGAGGAAGGGCTCATCTCTGCGACACTAGCCCGCCGCGGCTCACGCGGCGAGGGCGAAGGCGCTCCGGATGCCGACGGCCACCGACGCGCGGACGGCGGCGCCGCGGACGGGCGCGCTCTGCCGCAGATCGTCGGCGATGGCGGCGGTGAGGTCGACGATCGTGACCTCCAGCGCCCCGGCGACGGCGGCGATCATCTCGCTCGAGGGCTCCTTGCGCCCGCGCTCCATCTCGGAGAGGTACTGCGGGGAGACCCCGGCGCGCTCGGCGATGTCGGCGAGGCGCTCGCCCCGCTCGTGGCGGATGCGCCGCAGCCGCTCGCCGAGGACGTCGCGCCAGAGGGGCTCCGGCTGAGGGCGGGGCTTCGGGGTCAGCGGGATGATCTCGGCCATGCCTTACGATAAGACGGCCCCGCGCCCGTGTTCGAGCGGTTCTGCTGAGAGCAGAACGGCACCCGGCCGCGCCCCGCGCAACGCGAAACGGCCGCCCGATCACCGGACGGCCGTTCCATGCAGAAGAGCGCTAGTTGCTTCGCGCGATGGCGATGATGCGCAGGATCTCGATGTAGAGCCAGACGACGGTCACCATGATGCCGAAGCCGCCGAGCCAGCCGTACTGGCGCGGGGCGCCGTTGCGCACACCCTGCTGGATCGAGTCGAAGTCGAGGACCAGCGAGTACGCCGCCATGAGGACGACGAGCACACCGATGATGAGGCCGAGGGGGATGCCCGCGACCTTCGCGCTGAGCAGGCCGAACGCCTGGCCGGCGGGGAGGACGTTCGTCCACATGAGGATGACGTTCAGCAGCGAGAACACGAGGTACCCGATGATCGCGATCATGAAGATCTTCGTCGCGCGCTTGGAGGCGCGGATCTTGCCGCTGGCGAAGAGGGCGAGCGTCACGCCGACGACCGCGACGGTGGCGAGCGTGGCCTGCAGGACGATGCCCGGCCAGATGATCTCGAAGTACGCCGAGATGCCGCCGACGAAGAGGCCCTCGAAGGCCGCGTAGGCGAAGATCAGCGCGGGGCGGACCTTCTTGCGCGAGCCGAACGAGACGACGAGGGCGAGCACGAAGCCGCCGAGCGCGCCGATGATCCAGGGGAGCATCGACACGGACTGCGCGGACTGCGGGGCGCCGGTGCCGCCGAGGGTCCAGATCCAGCCGACCACCGCGGTGACCAGGAGGACGGCGAACAGCGCGAGGGTCTTGTAGACGGTGTCCTCGACGGTCATCCGGCCGGTCTCGACGGAGCTGGCCGGCGGGGCGGCGAAGGCGCCCTCGAGCTGCGCGTTGACGGCGGCATCGGTCGCGGCGTGCTGCGCCGAGGCGGCCTGGGTCTGTCCGCCCAGTCCGGCGGCCTGCGGGCCGCCCGGGTAGGTCTGGGCGGCACGGGAGTCCTGGAAGGCGGGGTTGTTGAAGGCGAAATTGGCCGAGGCCATGGTCTTCACACTCCTGAGGTCTGTGGTGTCACAGCACGGTGCTGTTGATCCACGATATCGGAGTCCCGGTGGCCGAGGGGAGGATCGGGCTGTGAGACGGCTATGAGGCGACCCCTGTGGGGACAAAGGCGCGCGGGGCCGAAGGTAGCCTGAAACGGTGGCGCGCCGGCATCCGCTCGTGATCGGTCACCGCGGCGCGCCCGGGTACCGGCCCGAGCACTCGCGCTCGTCGTACGACCTCGCGTTCGAGCTGGGGGTCGACGCCGTCGAGCCGGATGTCGTCGTCACGCGCGACGGCGTGCTCGTCGTACGGCACGAGAACGAGATCTCCGGCACGACGGATGTCGCCTCCCGCCCGCAGTTCGCCGACCGCCGCACCACCAAGCGCGTGGACGGCGTCGAGCTCACGGGCTGGTTCACCGAGGACTTCACGTGGGACGAGCTGTCCACGCTGCGCTGTCGCGAGCGGCTGCCGCGTCTGCGTCCGTCCAGCGCGTCCTTCGACGACCAGCAGCCGATCCTGCGGCTGCGTGACGTGCTCGACCTCGTGCGGGCGGCGTCGCTCATGCAGGGCCGGGAGCTCGGCGTGGTGCTGGAGATCAAGCATGCAACGTACTTCCGGCAGCAGGGATGGGATGTCGCGGCGCTCGTCGTCGAGGAGCTCCGCGCGGCCGCGTGGGCGGCGGGGGAGCTGCCGCTGGTCATCGAGTCCTTCGAGTCCACCGTGCTCACGACCGTGCGAGAGGCCGGCGTCGCGGCGGCGTACGTGTATCTGCTCGAGGCGTCCGGGAAGCCGTACGACCTCGTCGCCCTGCAGGGCAAGGCCGCGCCGACGTACCGCGCGACCGCACAGCCGCGGGGGCTCGACGCGCTCGTCGGAAAGGTCGACGGCATCAGCGTCGACAAGCGGATGATCCTCGCGCCCGACCGACTGGGGCGGGCGACCGGGCCGAGCCGGATCGTCGCGGACGCCCACGAGCGCGGGCTGCGCGTCTACACCTGGACATGCCGTCCGGAGAATGCGTTCCTCGTGCCGCAGTTCCGCACCCGCGGCGGCAAGGCGGCCTTCGGCGACTACGAGGGGGAGTGGGGGATCATCCGCGCCTCGGGCGTCGACGGGGTGTTCGTCGACCACGCCGATCTCGGCGTGGATTTCTTCCGCGGGCGTGATGGCCGGTTCCGGGGGTGAGCAGGAGCGGCCCCGCTCAGCCCCCGGCCGGTGCTCACTCCTCGTCGAGAGGCGTCACGTAGGCGGCGTGGATGCCGCCGTCGACCTTGAAGTCGGTCGCATTGATGTACGAGGCCGCGTCGGACGCGAGGAACGCGGCGGCTTCGGCGATCTCCTCCGGCGCACCGAAACGGCCGCGGGGGACGTGGACGAGGCGCCGGGCCTTCTCCTCCTGGTTGAACAGCGCGGCCAGGAGCGGGGTCTCGACGGGACCGGGGCTGATCGCGTTGACGCGGATCCCCTTCTTGGCGAACTGGACGCCCAGCTCGCGCGACATCGCCAGCACGCCGCCCTTCGAAGCGGTGTAGGCGATCTGCGACGTCGCCGAGCCCACCGCCGCGACGAGGGATGCCGTGTTCACCACACTGCCGCCGCCGTTATGCACCAGGTACGGGATGCCGTGCTTGCAGCAGAGGAAGACGCTCGTCAGGTTGACGGCGATCACCTTGTCCCAGGCAGCGAGATCCGTCTCGAGCACGGAGCCGTCCTCCGGAATGGCGATGCCGGCGTTGTTGAAGAGGACGTCGATCTTCCCCGTGCGGGCATGGATGTCGCGGTAGAGCGCCGCGACGGCGTCCTCATCCGTGAGGTCGCATGTGAAGAAGTGGTCGACCGGGGCATCCCCTTCTCGGACATCGACGCCGACCACCGTCGCGCCCTCGCGGGCGAACACGGCGCAGCTCGCCTTCCCGATCGAACCGCTGGCCCCCGTGATGACCGCGACCTTGCCTTCGAGCTTTCCCATTCTTGATGTCCTTCCTCAGTTGTGTTCCATGACGGGGGTCCGTCGCTCCGCGCCGAGAGCCGCGCGGCACTCGGAGACGAAGTGCTGGATGATGCCGCCGGGCGCGGCTACTTCGGGATGCCATTGCACACCCACGGCGAAGGCGGAGCAGTCCCACTCCACGGCCTCGGCGATCCCGTCGCCCACGCTGACGGCGGTGACGGTGCCCCCGTCGCCGACGCGGGCGACCGCCTGGTGGTGGTGGCTGTTCACGTCGTGGTGGCCGGCGCCGATCGCTGCCGCCAGTCGGGAACGCGGCTCCACCTCGATGCCGTGCTCGGTGTCCGCGCCGAGGCTCCCGGGGGAGCGGCGGTGGGTCCTGTCCGCGTCCTCGCCGATGTGCTGGACGAGGCTTCCCCCCGTCGCGACGTTGAGGATATGGAGACCGCGGCAGATCCCGAGAACGGGGACGCCCCGACGCATGGCCGTCTTCGCGAGCGCGATCTCGCTGCGGTCCCGCAGAGGCACCGTCGCTTCGAGTGCCGGATCGCGCTCGGCTCCGTAGAAGGCCGGGTCCACGTCCGCCCCGCCGATGAGCAACAGCCCGTCGATCCGTGCGACGACGTCGTCGGCGTGGGCGATCGTCTCCTCGGAGGGGATCAGACCGAGCGGCACGGCTCCGCCGAGGGCGAGGTGACCCAGATACGTGCTCGAGACGATCGCCGCCTCCTGGTTCCAGAAGCTCCAGGCGGCGCGCTCGTACGCGGCGCAGACGCCGATGACGAGCGGATCCGCGGACCCCGCCGCCGAGGTCGTGTCGTCATGCTGTCTCAAAGTAGAGCCCCACTTCCCAGTCCGAGACGTGCGCGTGCCACTGTGAGAGTTCCGCGCGCAGCGTCGTCACGTAGTGGATGACGAAGTCCTCGCCGAACACCTCACGGGCGACCGCGCTCTGCTCGAAGATGTCGACGGCCTCGTCGAGCGACTTCGGCAGCGGCTGCAGCGAGCTGTCCGCATACGCGTCGCCGCTGAACGCCGTCGGCGGCTCCAGCTCGTTGGCGATTCCGAAGGCCCCTCCGGCGAGCGTGGCCGCGATCGCCAGGTAGGGATTGACGTCGGCCCCGGGCATCCGGTTCTCGATGCGCATCGACTTCGCGTCCTCACCGACGACCCGCAGGGCGGTGGAGCGATTGTCGTAGCCCCAACTCACCGTGGTCGCCGCCCATGAGTACGGCCGTGCGCGGCGGTACGAGTTCACCGTCGGCCAGTAGATCGCCGCGAAGTCCCGCAGCGTCGACAGCACGCCGGCGAGGTAGTGACGACCCACCGCGGAGAGCTCCGGGTGGGCGCCGTGCCCGGCCGGATCCATCATGACGGGCTCGCCGGTGTCGACCGACCGGAGCGACTGGTGGATGTGGCAGGACGATCCGGCCCAGTCCGCTCGCGGCAGCGCCATGAAGGACGCGGTCCGCCCTTCCATGGCGGCGATCTGCTTGATGCCGTTCTTGTACAGGAACGAGTCGTCGGCGCAGCGCAGAGCGTCCGTGTAGGTGGCGTTGAGCTCGTACTGGCCCGGTCCGGTCTCCGGGTTCATCGCCTCGATCGCGATGCCCGCACCCAGCAGGTGCCCGCGCCAGCGCGTGAGGAACTCCTGATCGAGGGTCGAGCGGAACACCTGGTAGGTGTACGGGCGCGTGGAGAGCGGCTGCAGCTGCCATCCCGACGTCCGCAGCTGATCCGGCGTCCCCTCGCTCACGTAGAACTCGAACTCCGTCGCCGTGTACGGCTCGTAGCCGAGCTCCCGCAGACGTTCCCTCACCTGCATGAGGACGCGTCGCGGCGTGAGCGGGACCTCCTGTCCGTTCGGGAGGTGGTAGATCCCGTTCACCGCGATCGTCCGATCGTGCCAGGGGAGGAGCCGGGCGCTGGACACGTCCGGCCGGAAGAAGATGTCCGGGTAGCCGTTCCGGTGGGTGGGGAAGTACGTCGTCGCTCCTTCAGGGGCGAAGACGTTCTCCATGCCGTCCCGCGTGATGGCGAACAGGACGTCGCAGTAGGGCACGCCGTGCTCGCGGGCGAGCCGCAGGAAGTCCTGCAGCGGGAGCCGCTTCCCGATCCACGCGCCGTTGGTGTCGGCGGTGCCCGGGACGACGGTCTCGATGCCCTGCTGCTCGCACCAGGCCGCGAGCGCGTCCAGACTGGCCGTCGCCTCCGCGGGGAGGGGCGCGTGTGCGCTCGTGTCGTCTACCACTTGGTTTCGTCCTCCATCATCCGGTTGAGCACTTCGGGCCGTCGCTTGGCCGTCACGATCAGCAGCACCACGCCGATGAGGACCCACGCGACGTAGACCCACGGCAGGATCGCGTACTCACCGGGCGGGATCGGCCACAGCGAGCTGTACAGGGGATACACGAAGATGAGCGCGGCGAGGATCGGCAGCACGCCGTGGCGGATGGGCTTGAAGAAGCCCTGGCGCCGGGCGAAGACCACGATCGCGATGTTCGTGACGATGTACGAGACGAGGAAGAAGATCCCGACGAGGAAGCCGAAGTAGCCCCACACGTTGAACGGTCCCACCATGAGACCCAGCGGGATGCCGAGGACCAGGCACACGACACCCATCGCGATCGACGCGTTGGCGGGGGTGTGCCGGCGCGAGCTGAGTCCGAGCCACTTGGGCAGGACGTGGTCACGGCCCAGCGTGAACATGACGCGGGTTCCCGCCAGGTATCCGGCCTGGCTGAAGCCCAGGATGCTGATGATCGCGGCGATCACGACGATGCCGAGACCGACCTCGCCCCAGTAGTGCAGCGCGATGGTCTGCAGCGGCGCAGGGTCGAGACCGAAGTCCTCGATCTTCGCGATGCCGTAGCCGTGCACCATGGCGTAGCTGACGAGGATGTAGAAGGCGGGGAGGATCGTCGCGACGAGCCACAGGCCCTTGCCGACGTTCTTCTTCGGGTTCTTGACCTCCTCGGACAGCGTGGTGCCCTCTTCGATTCCCGCGTGCGAGAGGACGCCGTAGGTCATCGCGAGTCCGATGCCCGCCCAGCCCAGAGTGCCGGCGCCACCCGGAAGGAGCGGCTCGACGCTGAAGCCGCTGCCGCCGCTGTCTCCGCCGGT
>Ga0182739_1004295_pt1 | contig 11859 bp, 6 predicted proteins | sample eDN5th30CBELigBY_FD_128873 | JGI IMG/M metagenome (GOLD analysis project Ga0182739, IMG submission 128873) | Enriched backyard soil microbial communities from Emeryville, California, USA - eDNA 5th pass 30_C BE-Lig BY (version 2) (version 2) | ecosystem: Environmental > Terrestrial > Soil >... | reverse complement strand
GATATTGCCGCCGGCGCCGGGGCGATTGTCCACGATGACAGGCTGCTTCAGCACATTGGACAGCTGTTCACCGACGATGCGCCCGACCGTGTCGCTGGCGCCACCAGCCGCCCAGGGCACGACCCATGTCACGGCGCGCGCCGGAAACTCGGCCGCCAGCGACACAGGTCCGGCCGCAAGCAGGGCCAGCCCGCACAGAAGTTTGCTCAAGGTCTTCATATCGAATGTCTCCGCATGGTGAGGCTTTATCTGAACTCGTTGAGGCGCATTCTAGAAAGGGCGTCAGCCGTCGTCCAATACCTTAGAGTTACCACTACGGTACTTCTGCGGTATAGCCGTCCCCTCTCCTACAATCGCCCTGCTCCCGCTGTTCATCGCCCTATCGGCGCAGCGGAGGCGCACATCCGTTACGTCGACAGGCAAGAAACGCAGAGGAATGCTCGGGAGAGATCATGACAGGGCTGCCAACACCGCAGAGTGACCACAGCGTTGGCGCGAATGGCCGGGACGACGTGCGCGAGCCCCATTTCGCCGTGCTGGCCGATGACCTCACCGGCGCGGCCGACGCGGCGGTTGCCCTGGCAGGGCCAGCGCGCGACGCAGAAATTCATTTGGCGCTGCCGCAAGACCCGCAGTCCGGCGCCGCCGTCATGGCCATCGATCTGGACACCCGGCGCATGCCGGTCGACGCGGCCCGGAGCGTGACCGCACGCTGCGCTTCCTCCCTTGTCTCCAGCCATCGCCATCTATTCAAGAAAATCGATTCGACCCTGCGCGGACATATCGGCGCGGAGCTGGCCGCCCTATATCGACAGGCCTGGCCGGCGTGCGACCGGGGCTCGCACGGGCAGACCCACCTCTGTATCGTTGCCCCGGCGCATCCCCTCATGGGACGATTCATGCGTTCAGGGCGGCTGACCATACAGGACGCCACGACGGGCGCCAACCTCAGTAGCAGGGCGACCGGCGGCACGACATTGTCCGACCAATTGCAAGCCAGCGGCTTCACGTGCACGCCGCTGCATGTCGATGACATCCGCCGCTGCAGTCCCGCCCAATTGACCCGACTCATCGAACACAGCGCAAAGCACGACATGGCTGCGCTGGTCTGCGATGGAGAATCGATGGAGGACCTGCATCGCATCGTACGCGCGGCGCTGGCGTCGAACACAAGGAGCATCTGGGTCGGCAGCGGCGGGCTGGCACAGGCGCTGTCCGCAAGCCATGCGCCGTCACACACGGACCCGGCTGTCTCACCACATCTGTTTGTGAAGCCAAAAGAAGGCAGCCAGCTTTTCGTGGTCGGCAGCTATTCCGAAGTGGCCAGGCGACAGGTCGAAGCGCTGCGGGCCAGCAGCAATGTGGGGCTCCTAGCCCTGTCGGCGGAAGAACTGCTGGATTCGGGCCTGGCGGCGCAACGCAATACGCTGGACACCTGGCTGACGGAAGGCCGGGATGTGGTCGTCACCGTCAGGCCCGACGGCCCGATACGCCCCGAGCTGTCCCTGCATCTGGCCACCGGCCTGGCCCGCCTGATTGCGCCCACCGTTGGACGCCTGGGCGCGCTGGTCTGCTGCGGCGGCGACACATCCCGTGCCTTGTTCGATGCCTTGGGCCTGGTGCGCATCCGTGCGCGGCAGGCCCATGAAACCGGCGTGACGCACATCCATGCCGATACGTGGCCGACGCTGCCCATCGTACTGAAGGCGGGCGCCTTCGGTGATGCACACACTCTGGCGCGCCTGCGACATCGCCTGGCCGCCTCGACGATCGACGCAACGACCCCTTGATTAAGGAAGCACACGTGAATATCACAGCGACACCGGCGCAGCCCCGCGCCGACCGGCCCATCATCGCGATCACCATGGGCGACGCCGCAGGCATCGGACCGGAAATCGTGGTCCGTGCCCTCGCGCACAACGCAGTCTACGATACCTGCCGTCCCGTCGTGGTCGGCGACGCAGGCCGACTTCTCGAGGCCATCGATATCGTCAAGGAGCCGTTGACCGTACGCAAGATCGCGGGGCCGGCCGATGCGGTGTTCGCGCATGGCAGCATCGATTGCATCGACCTGGGCCTGATCCCGCAGGGACTGCCTTTCGGCCAACTGTCGCCGACCTGTGGCGACGCCGCCTACCGGTATATCGAGCGGGCAGCTCAGCTGGCCATGGCGGGCGAAGTCGACGCCCTGTGCACCGCACCGCTGAACAAGGAAGCGCTCCATGCAGGCGGACACCGGTATCCGGGCCATACGGAACTCCTGGCGACGCTGACGGGCACGCCCGAGGTCTCGATGATGCTTTCCTCGCCTACGCTCAAGGTCATCCACGTGACGACGCATATCGGCCTGCTGGACGCCATCGAGCGTATCGAGCCTGGCCTGGTGGAGCGAACCATACGCCGCATCCATGAAACGCTGAAGGCATCGGGTATCGCGGCGCCACGCATCGGTGTGTGCGGCATCAATCCGCATGCCGGCGAAAACGGGTTGTTCGGCCGCGGCGAAGAAGAAGAAAAGATCATGCCGGCGATCGAGGCCGTCCGTAGCGACGGCCTGGATGTCGCCGGGCCGTTGCCGGCGGACACGCTTTTCTTCCGTGCCGCACGCGGCGATTTCGACGGCGTCGTGGCCATGTATCACGACCAGGGCCACGGCCCTGTCAAGGTGATGGGCCTCGAGGCCGGCGTCAATGTCACGCTGGGCCTGCCGGTCATCCGCACGTCCGTCGATCATGGGACGGCTTTCGACATTGCCGGCCGGGGCGTCGCCGACGAGCGCAGCCTGCTTGAAGCCTTGAAGCAGGCCGTCACCCTCGCCCCGCGCCGCAATGCTCGGCGGCGCAGGTAAAATCCCGGTATCCGTCCCTAATTTTCGGGCTGCGAGACGGTGCGGGGACGTAGTAAGCTTCCGGCACTAGAATGGAGGCTCCTCTCGCAGGAGCCCCCTGTCTCGTCGCCCTATACCTACTACGATTGAGGTTCCCAACATGTCAGAACACCCGGCGCACGCCCTACCTTCCTATCTGGATCCACAACATCTGGGTCCATGGGGCATCTACCTCGAACAGGTGGAACGCGTTACGCCCTACCTGGGCAAATTGAGCAAATGGGTCGAGACCTTGAAGCGCCCGAAACGGTCGCTGATCGTCGACATCCCTGTCGAACTCGACAATGGCACGATCGCCCACTTCGAAGGCTACCGGGTCCAGCACAACACGTCGCGGGGACCGGGCAAAGGCGGCGTTCGCTTCCACCAGGACGTGACGCTGTCGGAAGTGATGGCGCTGTCTGCCTGGATGTCGATCAAGTCGGCGGCCGTCAACCTGCCCTTTGGCGGCGCGAAGGGCGGCATACGTATCGACCCGCACAATTACTCGCGCGGGGAACTCGAACGCATCACGCGCCGGTACACGAGCGAAATAGGCTCCATCATTGGACCCAACAAGGACATCCCCGCGCCCGACGTGAATACCAATGCGCAGACGATGGCGTGGATGATGGACACCTATTCCATGAATGAAGGCGCCACCACCACGGGCGTCGTAACCGGCAAGCCTGTCTCGCTGGGCGGCAGTCTCGGGCGCGTCGAAGCCACGGGCCGAGGCGTATACGTCGTCGGCTGCGAAGCGGCGCGCGATCTCGGCATACCGGTGGAAGGCGCCCGTGTCGTCATACAGGGATTCGGCAACGTCGGCGGGACGGCGGGCAGGCTGTTTTACGAGGCCGGCGCCAAGGTCATTGCCGTTCAGGACCACACCGGGGTCGTGCACAACGCCAACGGACTGGACGTCCTGAAGGTCATGCAGCACGTCGAAGAGCACGGCGGCGTCCTCGGCGCACCGAATTCCGAGCCATTGACCCCGGCCGAGTTCTGGGCACTGGAAACCGAAATCCTGATTCCAGCCGCACTCGAAGGGCAGATCAACGAAGACAACGCCAACTCCATACGGGCCCGCATCATCATCGAAGGCGCCAACGGCCCGACAACGCCCGAAGCGGACGACATCCTCACCTCTCGCGGCACACTGATCGTGCCCGACGTCATCGCCAACGCCGGCGGCGTCACGGTCAGCTACTTTGAATGGGTCCAGGACTTTTCCAGCTTTTACTGGACCGAGCCCGAGATCAACCATCGACTGGAAGCCATGATGCGCTCGGCCTATTCCGCGGTAGCCAGTGTGGCGAACGAGCACAAGGTCAGCCAGCGCACCGCAGCGTTCATCACGGCGTGCACCCGGATACTCGAAGCGCGTGAAGTGCGCGGCCTTTACCCCTGATCGGTCGTCAGCATGGCGACCGGAAGACCGCCAAGCACGTCGCGCAGCGGCAGCATCCCGTCCTCGCGCGTGCACAAGTCTGTGCCCGCCAGGACATCGTGCAAGCCGATCCCAATATAGCGCCGCGGCAGGACGATGCCGGTATCGGCCCAGAAGTCCGGGTCTATCGCCGGCCGGCCCTGGGCCGCACCCGTCGCTGACCCCGCGCTACAAAGGCGGGGCACGACGACGAGCACCTGCCGCTCCTCCCGGGTCCGCATGAACGCCAGCACGTTGCTGCTTCTTGCGCCCAATACGGGCAGCGCGAAATAATCCCCTTCCGCGAAAACGTCCGCCATCCGACGGCGTAGCCTCAAGGCGCGGGCCAACACCGCCTGCTTGATCCGCCCATCTTTCCAGTTGGCGAGCAAGTCGGTCATCTCGGCATGCCCGTCGAGTGCATCCAGCGCGGAGCGCCGCGCGGCGAAATCGACCGGGCGGCGGTTGTCCGGATCGACCAGGCTCAGGTCCCAGAACTCCGTGCCCTGATACAGGTCCGGGATGCCGGGAGACGCCGTGCGCAACACGATCTGTGCCAGGCTGTTGACCGCACCCGCGGGCGCAATGCGCAGGGCGAAACGTTCGATGTCCATCAACAGGCTGTGATCCGGCGCCCCCGGCGCAAGGCCATGGACGAAATCTGCCAACGCCTGCTCGTGCGCCTCGTCGGGCTGGAACCAGCTCGTGGTCAGCTTGGCTTCCCGCAGCGCTTTGGTTTGCCATTGGACGACCCGGTCCAGATAGGCCTGGACCTCCGGCCCATCGTCGGGCCGCAGGGATAGAGGCCAGGCGCCGACCAGCGTCTGCAGCGCCATATAGCGCTCAGCGAGCGTCGTGGCGGGCACGGACGGGTCTTGATGGCCGGGCCACTGCAGCCAGCGGGCACTGACCTGCTCCCATTCCGCGGATATCTCGCTCAGTACCGCGAGCCGCGCCCGGACATCCTCTCCCCGCTTGTGGTCATGCGTCGCCGTCGCCAGCATGGACCGGGGAGCGCGGTGGGCGCGCCACAGATTGCGCTGATGAAAGGCATCGACCGACAGTGCGAACACCGTCGGATCGGAACCCACCTCGTTGCGCGACAGCAGGCGGCCGTAGCGATAGAACACCGTGTCCTCCAGCGACTTGGCGGCCAGTGGCGGCGTCAATTGCTGGAATCGGCGTATGGCCTCTTGCTGCAGCCTGCTGCTGGAAATGCCAGTGTCGGGTGCGGCGGCCACGGGACTGCCGCCGAGCCAGCCGTCCAGCAAATCCAGCAGCGCCGCTTCGGTGGCCTGCTCGCGCCCGAGGCCGGCACGGACTGCGTTCATCACGCCCGCCATGCGTTGCGCATCGCCCTCGCTGCGCCCAGCAGCATCGGCGTAGGTCCTGTAGACCGGAAAGGCGACCAGGAATTCGTCCAGCATGCGGCCTACTGCCTCGGGCGTCCAGTCGCGCGTGCGCGGGTGCGACTGCGCCAAGCCCGTCAGCGCGCGCAGTAAGCCCTTCCGTTCCGCGACAAAGTGCCGCCGCAGCATCAGACGCCTGGCCTCCTTCAGGAACGACTCGGGCGGGCGGGTATCCTGCGCCACGCGCTCCCAATGCGCCGTCATACCGGCCTCCCCCGCCAGATCATGAAGCACCGCCCCGGCCTGATCCATGAAATCGTAGCCGCTGGTGCCATCGACATCCCAGCGATCGTCGAGGACCTCGTCTGCGGCCAGGATTTTCTCGACGATCAGCCACGGCTCACCGTCGCGCAGCCCTTCCGGTCGCCGGCTTCTCAGGCCGCGCATGGCTTGCCTGAGCTTGTGGCAGTACGCAATGGGTTCGGCCAGTCCATCGACATGATCGATCCTCAAGCCGTCTATCAAGCCTTCCTCATATAGCCGCAACGGCAACGCGTGCACGGCGTCGAAGGCGGCATCGTGTTCGACCCGGACGCCGATAAGCTCGCTGACTTCGAAGAAGCGCCGCCAATTGATGATGTCGGCCGTGCAGCGCCACCACGCCAGCCGGTAATGCTGCCGCTCCAGCAATTCGTGCAGGCGCTGCCGCCCGTCCGGGGTGGCGGTATCGTAGCGTTTGAGCGCCTGAGACCGCTCCAGGCCCAGCGCACGCAGCGACTCGGACGTCACCGGGTAAGGGGTGCCGGCGACGTCGATGCGGAAGGTGTTGGAAGGCTCGTCGAACAGCAGCTGTATGCTGCCGTCCGCCACGCTCTGGCCATAAGGCTCGGCCAGAAAAGGCGCAAGGACCTTGCCGCGCAAGTGCGGATCGGGCGAGCGCCAGTCGATGTCCAGCCAATCCGCGTAGCGGCTGGCCGGCCCATGCTCGAGGACATCCCACCACCAGGCGTTATCCGGGTGCGTGGCCATATGATTGGGTACGATATCAAGGACGATGCCCATGCCTTGCTGCCGCAGGGCGGCAGCCAGCGCTCGCAGCGCCTCTTCTCCCCCGAGTTCGGGGCTGACGATGGCGTGATCTACCACATCGTAGCCATGCATCGATCCCGGCCTGGCCCGCGAGACCGGCGACAAATAAAGATGGCTGACCCCAAGGCCGGCATAGTAGGGAACCTGCTCACGTGCATCGTGCAAGGTGTAGCCCTGATGCAGCTGCAACCTGGCCGTGGCGCGCGGCGTCATGATGCCTTCCTCGCCGCGCTTACCGCCGCGATGCTTTGCTTCACATCTTCCTCCTGAAATATCTCGTCGACCGACAGCGGCAGGACCTGGACCCAGTTGGGGTGGGCCTCGCGTGCACCGTCGCCGCCGGGAAAGTTGGGTTGTTCTTCAAGGCCCAGCAGATCCTCCAGCGGAACGATGGCCAGCGGGCAAGGCGTCGCCGCGACATAGGCCAGCACCGCGTCGCGTGGCGCCGCGTCAGGCGGGGAGGCGTCCGACCCAGCCCCACCCGGCACGTCCGCGCACGGCATGTCGCTCCCCGGCTCATCCCCGCGCGGCGACGGCACCACCCCTGACGAGCGCAGCGCGAACCAGAGGGCGGCCTTGTCGGCGTCACGCTCGTGCAGTTGCCGTGCCAATTCGCCTTCGCGGTACTGTCCCAGGCGGTCGCGCCATCGCAGGTCACGCCCCAGCCACCAACCCTTGATCGTAGGCAAGTCATGCGTCGTCGATGTGGCCATCGCCGCGGCCGGCCACGCATCCGGCAGCTTGAAGGCCGCGGCGCGTGCAGGCACGTCGGGCGTCTCGCCCTCATCCGCCTTCTGCTCGCGTTCGAACCACAGCACATCGGTGCCAAGTATGCCTCTCTGCTCCAGCGCGTCATTGAAGCCGAGGGGCACGGTACCGAGGTTCTCGCCCACCACGATCGCTCGATGGCGCCATGCCTCGAGCGCCACCAGGCGGAGCAGGTCTTCCAAAGGAAACTTCAGATAAGCGCCGTCCGCGGCGGCCTCGCCTTCTGCAATAACCCACATGCGCGCGAGGCCGAGGATGTGATCGATGCGCACGCCGCCTGCATGGGCCAACGCGGCCCGCAGCGTCTCGATGAAGGCGCTGTAACCCCGCTGGCGCAGGGCCCGCGGCGAGAAGGCCGTCAAGCCCCAGTTCTGCCCCAGCGCCTGATACAGGTCGGGCGGCGCGCCGACCGACACCCGGCTCAGCATGTCTTCCTGGCGGCTCCAAGCGTGGCTGCCACGCGGATCGGTGCCAATGGCCAGATCGGCGATCAAGCCTACGGCCATGCCGCCATCGCGCGCCTGGCGCTGCGCCGCGCCCAACCCTTCATGGGCCAGCCACTGCAGGAAAACATGAAAGGCGACTTCAGATTCGTGCTCCTGGGCGAACGCGCGGACGGCGGCACCCGCCGGGTCGTGCAAGCTCGCGTTCCAGTCGCGCCAGCCACTATCCGGCCCCAGCTCCGGCAGGTGATGAGCGTGCAAGGCTTCGTAGCGGGCGTGGCTTTCCAGCGCTTCGCCACCCGCGGTGCGAAAGCGGGTGAAATCCTGCAGCGCCGGCGAGATCCCCTCCCCCTGCAAATCGTCGAACATGCACCGGAGCAACCGAAGGCGTTCGGGCACCTGTCGAGCCCAGTCCACCCGCTGCAGCGCGCGCGCCTGTCCGCCCTTTGCGCCCTCGCGTCCCATGCGGGCGATCGCACGGTGCACCGCGGCGTCTCCCAGGGCCTGAGCCGGTTCGATGTAGGCGGCATTCAAGAACAAACGGCTCGATGGCGAGTAGGGACTATAGCGTTGCGGCGCTGCGGAGAACATGGCGTGCAGAGGGCTGATCGCCATCGCCGTTGCGCCGGCGCGCCCCGCCTCGGCCGCGAGGCGTCCGACCAGACCGAAATCCCCGCCCACTGCCCAAGGAGCTGGCCCTGACGGAGCGAAGTGATTCGCATGAGCCTGCCGATCGCTGCGACCGTGCAGGCTGTACACCTGCGCGGCAATCCCCCACGCGCGGGTCCCGTGCCCACCGCATACCTCATCCAGCGACGGGCAGCTTTTCGGACAGACCGCCAGCCGTATCGACGTGCTCCCGAAGACGACCGTGTGATAACCAGGCTGCGAAATGGGCGCGATACGCATCCGTCCTGGCTGGTGCACGGTGGCCTTGCCGACCAGCCGGCTGCCGTCTTCCAAGATGAGCTCATACCCGGGGTCGCCCTGGTGCGACAGCACCGGCGCAACATCCACGTCGACGACGACCAGACGCCCGGCCTGCGCCTGCTCTGCTTTCAAGACGTTCAGACTTTCGCGCATGCCGGCCGGACTGCCGCAAGGCAGTCCCAATGCATCCAGTATCTGGCGCAACGTGGCTTCCCGGACGTGATGTGTCACCCCGTAGACGTCTTCCCAGACGGGCAACAGCCCGGCTGCCTCCGACAACGCGATCAGCGCCGGATCGGTACCGCCGGCTTCGGTCATGCGGCCCTCCCGGCCTGCGCGGCCACGTCGGCCGCACAACGGCCCGGCTCGATGGTCGCGACCGTGCTGTATGACGGAATCAGTCCGCCACGCAAGGCAAGGGCTGCACCCTCACGGCTTTGCGCCACGATCTCCTCGCGTTCGGCATACATGCCGGCCGGAACGCTCGCGTCGTCGGCGCCGAGATTGCAATACAGGCATAGCATGGCCCCATCACCCAGGCACCATCGTGCAACGATGACAGACGGTGCGACGATGCCGACCGAATCCGTATGCGTGCCCGGCAGACGGGGCACGATGAACTCACGCCGGGCGCGCAACATTCCCTGATACCAGGCCCGCCACGCTTCTGCCTGCGCGGATGACTCCTCCTGGAAGGGGCCGGAGTGGCTCCATGTCTCGACGTCGTTGGGATCCGGAATGCGGGAACGGGATGCCGGATCGGCGAACTCGGGGAATGCCGCAAACTCCTTGCGACGGCCCTCGCGCACGGCGTTGGCCAGTTCAGGTTGCTCAAAACTGGTGAAGTACTGGAACGGCGCCTGCGAGCCTGACTCTTCGCCCATGAACAACATGGGAATATGGGGGGCCAGCAACTGGAGCGCCACGGCGGCCCGCAGCGCATCCGGCCCCGCCTTGCACAGCGATATCAGGCGCTCACCGAACGCCCGGTTGCCAATCTGGTCATGGTTTTGCAGGAAGAAGATGTAAGCGTAAGGCGGCAGCCCGGTCGTCGGTTCGCCCCGCGGCTCGCCATTGCGCACCACCGTCGGTTCACCCTGGTAGACGAAGCCATCCGCCAGGCATCGCGCCAGCTTGCCCATCGGGTCGTCGCTGTACGCTGCATAGTAGCCCTGCGATTCGCCGGTCAGCAGGTGATGAAGCACGTGGTGACCATCGTCATTCCATTGAGCTTCGAACCCTGCCTTCAGCAAGCTCGCGGCGTTGTCGTCATTTTCGAGCATCAGGTGGACGTGCCTGCCCGGTTCGATATGGCTACGGACGAACGCCGCCATTTCCGGCAGCCAGTCCTTCGAAGAGATGGCATGGACGGCATCCAGACGCAATCCGTCGAACCGGTATTCGCGCAGCCAGTACAGGGCGTTTTCGGCGAAGAAGGCGCGCACTTGCGGCCGCCGGAAATCGATGGCCGGGCCCCACGGAGTATGCAGGTCGTCCCGGAAGAAATCGGCGGCATAAGCCGACAGGTAATTGCCGTCAGGGCCGAAGTGGTTGTACACCACGTCCAGGAATACTTGCATCCCCATCCCATGGGCCGTGTCGATCAGCAGCCGAAGCTCATCGGGGCTGCCGTACGCGGTGTCGGGCGCATAAGGAAGCACGCCGTCATAACCCCAGTTGCGAGGACCAGGAAAGTCGGCAATGGGCATCAGCTCGACGGCCGTCACACCGAGATCCCGCAACCCGGCGAGCCGCTCGCGAATGCCCGAAAACCCACCGGCCAGACCGGGATGAAGCTCGTAGATGACCGTCTCGGTCCAGGGCAAGCCTTGCCAATTTTCATGCTGCCATTCATAGCCGCCCGGGTCGACGACGATGCTGGCACCGTGGACGTCCTTATCCTGGAGGCGCGATGCCGGGTCGGGAACCGCCAGGTCGTCATCCACGCGGTAGCGATAGCGCTGGCCTGGGCGACTCGGACAAGACAAGACATAGTAGCCGTCACCCTCGGGATGCATGGCTTGCGGTGGGTAGCTCTCGAGCTCCAGATAAGCCACCGTCGCGTTCGGTGCCCACAGCCGGAAAAGGACGGTACCGTCGGGCTGTGGCACGGCCCCAAAGGAATAGTCGAACGTCTTGCCGAACATTTTCCCGCTCACATCCCGCGCCGACCTGGCGACGGTTGCTGCTGCTTCACTGCGCTGATTCATGCGTGGATCTTCCTGCCATGACACATGTAAGCACCACCAGGCCATGAGCCGCCACGACAATCGTCGTCTTGTCGTAGTCGGCCGCCTGCGCCAGCGGCGCGGCGGTATCCAGCTCAAGCACCCATTGGCAGACCATTTCGGGCAAGGTGAATTCGATGTCATCCTCGCTGCCGTTGACAAGGAGCAGGGAGGTCTCGACCTCCTCACTCGGCAAGATGGCGGCGCGGCGCAATCCCAGGACGCGTCCTTCGCCGAACTCCCATGCCGCCTCGGTCATCGGTGTACCGTCCATGTCGTACCAGGATACGCGCGGCAAGCCGGGGAGGATTTCGAAATTGGCATCCTGGAAACGCGCGAAGCGCAAGGACGCCCGGTCACGGCGCAAGGCAATCAGGCGCTGCATGAACGTCGTGAGTTCGCGGCCCGAGGGTGATTTGGCCTGGGCCCAGTCCAGCCACGATATCTCGTTGTCCTGGCAATAGGCGTTGTTGTTGCCCGCCTGGCTGTTGGCGAATTCATCGCCGGCCAGCAGCATCGGCGTGCCGGCGGAGCAGAACACCGTCGCCAGCATGGACCGCAGGACACGGCCGCGCAGCGCCTCGACGCCTTCATCCTCGCTCGGTCCTTCCTCACCCCAATTGTTGCTGTAGTTCTCGCTGTGCCCATCGGCATTCTCGTCGCCATTGGCGTCGTTGTGCTTCTCGTTGTAGGTGACGATATCGCGTCCGGTGAAGCCATCATGAGACGCCAGGTAATTGACGGAGGCCCAGGGGCG
>Ga0182739_1004293_pt1 | contig 11861 bp, 11 predicted proteins | sample eDN5th30CBELigBY_FD_128873 | JGI IMG/M metagenome (GOLD analysis project Ga0182739, IMG submission 128873) | Enriched backyard soil microbial communities from Emeryville, California, USA - eDNA 5th pass 30_C BE-Lig BY (version 2) (version 2) | ecosystem: Environmental > Terrestrial > Soil >... | reverse complement strand
ATATTACTAATGAGTTTAACATTATATAAAAGGGGAACTCCTTACATAAAGACTCTATATATAGAATCTTTATGTAAAGCATTGGTACAAATAGATTTCTCTTCAAGAAAGAAGAAAGTATTTTTTCTTTTTTCCCAATAAAGACTCTTGTTAAAGACTCTTTAATTGTTGTATGATAATATATAAATTATAGATAAGGAGGAAAATTTTTGGATATTGAACTCCATGAGAAATATAAAAACCTTCGATTCCCAAATAATGAAATTACTGATATGTACATTGATATATTAGAAAATGATCCCGTATTTTTAAAAGTTTTTTTATTTATAGCTAAACAAAGTCAAACAAACCAATATTCTGAAACCGGAATAACCATTAATGACCTTATTAGTAATATAGAAGTCGAAAGATTAGTGAAAAAAAACAAAGGTACACGTAATTTTACGTATGAGAATAGCAGAACTAACCTTCATCGAAAAACGGCAGAAAGAATTGTTGATAAGCTGCAGGTAATGTCTCTTCTTTATTTCAAGTCAGTTAAACCTTATAAATTCTTCTATTTAACAATACGTGGAAAACAACTATTACAAAGAATTGTGGAATTAAAATTAGAAAAAAAGGAGCTAAATAATAATGGCTAAAAGTTTTACAAAAAATACCCCAGCTATTAATATGACGATGGTAGGTTTTGGTCAAGCAGGTACAAGAATTGCAGATGAATTTGCCAAATTCAAAAAAGAAGATGGACAATCCGTCTACAATTGCCTGGCACTTAACAGCAATGATGGAGATTTAGACGGCTTAATACATATTCCTCATGCTAACAGAGTAAGCCTTGAACTAGGGGGATTAGGGAAAAATCCTGAGGTAGCTGTATCTATATTAGAAGAAAATACTGATGCCAACGAAAAATTAAAAAAATTCATTCAAGAGCGTATCCGTCCAGATGATGAATTGGTATTGTTTTTTGCCGGATTAGGTGGAGGAACAGGAACAGCTACTATTGTAAAAGCGATTGAGGAGTTCTTCGATTATAATAATAAACCCCTTATCCAACAAGAGCTAGTTAAGATTAAGCAGGAAGTTGATCCAGCAGATTTTAAGACCAATATAAAAAAATATGCCCGTGATGCGGTACGCAGAGCAGAGAAAAAATTTGTTAAGATTGGGGTAGTAGTAACACTCCCTCTTAGAGCAGATGGACCTGATGCTTTAAGACAAGTGAACCATTTCGCGGAAAGAATCTGGGAAACGGCAAAAAATCCATCAAAAGGAATCGCCTTTGTTGTTTTTGCAGATAATCAACATTTCTATGACGAATTTAAAGAACTGCCAGAAAATGCTAGAGGAGCAATTGATAATTTTAGAGACTATGGAAATATTAAAATTGCAGAAGCCATACATGAACTCAATACAGCTACAACTGGTGGCGGGACTTCAGTAACTTTTGATAGTGCGGACTTCAGAAGGGTCGTCATGGAAAAAAACGGATCTTTAGTTATCAATAAATTAACAAAGTCATCCAAGAACATTAAAAATGGTAACGATGTAAAAGACATGTTTGTAAAAGCCATGGAAGGCAGTGTTTTACATCAACCTATCCAACTCAGAGATTCTGAGGGAAATATATCAAAAGTACATCATCTAGGCTTGCTAGCCATTTTAGATCAATCTAATCCAATTGGAAGCTCTTTTATTGACGATGCTCGAGTGGAAATAACGAATACACTTCCCCTTCAAGGAACAGTATTTACTGGTTATTTAGAAGAAAAAAATGATTATTCTGTTAGTGTCTATACATTCTTTAAAACAGAAGCTTTACCTGAACGATTAGCTGTTGGATTGGAAAAGGAATATAAAGAATTTATGCAAAAACAAAATAGTGTGAATTATGCTACGGCTGCTATCTCCTCTATTGCAGCTGCTGATGAAGATGATTTTGATATTGATTTAAATGATTTGGGTATAGATTTGGGCTTTGATGAAGAAAAACAAGATAGTAATTTTAATGATAATAGTGATGACGACATTGATATTTCCGCAATAGATTTAAGTATACTTGATGAAGATTAAGAGTAATTAACCATCTTTTTAAAAAAAGATGGTTTTTTCTTATACTTTATCAAAATTTCAAATAATCGAAAGTTAAAATAATGATGATATTTACGAAAGAGTGTTTGCGTAAAAAATGTTGCTTTTGGACCAAGATGTTAACTACTTAAGAGCTTAATAATAACTGGAGAAGCTATTATTTTAGGTTTTTAAGTTCATCCACATAAAATGCTAATATGTATCCGCAATCATTACAATACTCTGCTGATATTGGTGATGGTTTGTCTCTTAGGTTATTTGGAGAATACATATGAACTTTTACAGTCGCCGCAAACATAACTCCTTTTTTATATTTTGACATTCACATTGAGGGCACGTATTTTTCTTCATAATTAATTAATCACACGTCCTGTTTTATGGCCTTTTTGTAATATTATTCATTATATCATGTGGTGCATTTTAACAAGAGCAACAAACTATACGAAAACAGAAATCATCCCACACCTATTTTATTCCCTTTTCATAGATCCATATAAATGAAAGATAGAAAATAACCTCTAGGTTTCAAAATAGGTAGTAACTTCACCTAATACTAACTAATTTTAAATATTCATAGTCTTCATCTTTCGAAAAACAGCCTTTCTATACTAATCATTCGCAATATAAAATAATCAAAAATAATAATAACAAGAGTTATTGACGAATGAAGATGAATTTTCTCTAGTTATCAAACACCGCTCACAACTTCAAATAATCGAAAATAAAAAAAGATGCCTTTCTTTCGAATTTTAAAAAGCCTAAATAATAATTTCTTTATTATTATTTTTACTTTCTATTATTCGAAATTTTTAATAATAAAAAGCAAAAATAACACCCTTCATTTACTAATTATTATTATTTTCTTATTATTGCGGTGTTCTATTTATAGTTATTAACGAGTCATAGGGATGATGATTTTGTCATTATACAAAAAAGAAAGGCTAATAAAGGGCTATATCAAAGTGTAAAATAATCGAAAATAATAATAAACGCTTCATTTACGTCTTCTACAAATGATTTCGTTGTTTTTCGAAAAAACATTTGATAATATAAAGGGTAATTCCCAGTATTTTGATTGTGAATTAGAATGAAGAAATTTATAATAAAAGAATAGTAAAATATAAGAAAGATTTCGTGAAGTTTCGAAAGACTTAGAAAGGAGAGGTCAAAATGGGCTCACGTGAATTGAATATGAGAGAATTAATAGAAAATGAATTTACAGATGATCCTTTATATCTTGATTATTTAATAAATAAAGACCTAGATAATTCATTATTATTTCCAGATTTTCTGGACCACCTTCAGTCAGAAATTGAATATTCTACGACGCAAGTAAGCCAGTTTTTAAATAAAAGCGATGCTATGATTCGTTATTATATGAATCAACTTAAAAATTACATCATCTTAGTAAAAACTTCAAGAAACTATCGTTTGAGATATAACCAAATATATAAACTTTACTTAGTTTGTTTACATATCGATGAGGCAGGAAAAAATATAAACGATATTAAAGTAATCTTGGGTGAGGAACTTCAGAGAGTAGTTACTGAATCATCTAATTATAAAAATGAAAACAATGGTTTATCTGATAAGCATGTTGAACAATTAATTATCGGGCTCTATAAAGAAAATATGGAAAATAACACAAAATTCCAAGAATTCTTTATGAATTTTGTAAATACCCGTCAAAGCGAAATGAAACTAAGAAGCAAAAAGGAAGAACTTACTAGTCTTGAGCTCGAATATAAACTATTAGAAGAAAGAGTTTTCTCCTTAAATAATCTATTAGTACAACGAAGAGCACTCGATAGGGAAAAGGTTAAAACTGAGGCCTTTCAAGACAAATTGAATTCCAAATTTAAAAAGGGTAATATTTTTTCTTTCTTAAAACCTACAAACTTTGTGGTCGATGAGCCTGCTCAATACTCTGATGAATCTATTAAAGACTCAAAAGCAGTAATAGAGTTAAAAGAAGATATTAATGCCTTAGAGACAAAAATGAAGGAAAATCTCGAACTAAAAACCGCTTTAAAAAAAGAAGTTATAGAATTAGAACAAGAAATGCTTAATTTGGAATCTAAAATTCAATCTATTGCACAACAAAGCACTGAACTGATGGCGAAACAGAATATGGATAATACAGCAAATTTAAAAGGGTTAGCGAATGTTATGAAAATTGTTCAAGATAACAACAATGAAGCCGAGATAATTCCTAATGAGGCCATTTTAGAAAAAAGAAATTAATGTCTTATTTATTTTCTTTTAAGCTATGTTAAAGCGTATTGCTAAGATTTATGAAAAGGTGGGCATCTATTAATAAGTAGTTCATTTATTGTGAAGAACACCTAAAATAACAAGTTAAATAACATTTGGATTAACAGGTTAATTAACACGCAAAAAGCTCAGAGTTCCTATACGGCTCTGAGCTTTCATTTGTATAAAGTTTGTTCAGGTGAAATGTTTTACAAACTTTTTTACGAATGTGGAATGAAGTACATAAGCTAGAAGAAAAATAAGGCCCGTTATTACTGAGATGGAGGGCAGATTTGAGTTGTTTATCTTTGAAACCAAAATATTGCCCTAATTGTACTGGTCAACTGCAGTGAATTGTCATGGCAGTCTTATTCGAAGAGAAATATTCACATGACGATGATATTAAAAGGGAATATCATCGGGATATTGTGTAAATTAATATTCTTTTATTTTATCCAAAATTCAACACTATGTTGAATTTTGTTTATCGCATCAGTCTTTCACTCGTTTTAAACTAGTAATTGTAATGAACAATGTGTTCATTTTTGAAGGAGGAAACAGTAATGAATAAAAAAGCAAAAATGATGATGTCTATTGTAGCAGCAATTATTTTAGTGATGATAGGGAAAGCCTTTATTTTCGATGAAGCAGTGAAAAGTTATTTAGTTACGTTCTTTTTCGTAGGAGCTGGATTAGCAATGCTACGTCTATTTATTAACGGGATGATTCGCAAAATGAAAGGGAAGCATATCAGTGTCAAAATCGCCTTTTTCGCAGGTCTATTAAGTGTAGGTTTACCGTTCCAAAACTGGTTCCGTACAGATGTGTTATTCGCGATGAGTAAAACGTTTATTGTCCCAAGTGTTATTGTAATGGTAGCAAGTGTTGTATATGGTGTCATTTATGAGCGAGTTCGCGTACCGTATTTAGAAGAAAAATATGCTGCTTAGTATTAAATATTCTTTTACTACTCTTACAGGGTTTAATATGAGATTACCCGAAAGTTTACTATAATTTTCTGCGGCGTTTACGTTTACCAAAGATAGTTGCACAACGACAACTATCTTTTGATAAGAATCTAACTCATGAATCAATAAGTATCCTCTGTCTTCGAAATACTGAACAATTGGTGTGTGATAATGTCCAGTGGATTCCAATACAATAGGAGGTCATCCCTCTGATATATCTTCTACTTCTCTAATAAAATCTAGAAGACTAGCTAACCCTTCAAGCGTGTGTGCTACTTTAAAACTCTTTTTATATGGCTTCTTTTTACCGATAAGCCATTTGGTGTAAACTATCAAGAATTACTTGAAGTTGCAATTGAGGAAAAGGTGCCTGCTATCTCTTTAACGGGAGCGAATCCGCAGCCTGTTTTTGAACGAATTAAAGGAGAAAATATTCGAACACTTGTACTTGTAACTGGAGTTAGACAAGCACAAAAAGCGGAAGAATTAGGTGCTGATGCGGTGATGGCGGTTGGTCAGGAAGGCGGGGGGCATTTAGGACGCGATGATATTGGTACAATGGTGCTTATTCCTCGTGTCGTAGATTCTGTATCGATTCCTGTAATAGCCAGCGGAGGGATTGGCGATGGACGAGGGTATTGGCAGCTCTTTCACTTGGTGCAGAAGGAATTGAAATGGGAACTCGCTTTATTGCGACTCAAGAGTGTATTCACGCAAACGAGAAATATAAGCGGGCAATCGTTCATAGATCAAAAGAATCCTTGCCTGAATGGTTTGTAAAACAAGAATCTATTAAAGAGATAGAAGAATGGATGGCAATAGACCATGAACAGGCCATTCAACAATTTGATGAAATAAAATTAGGGCTGTATGAAATTCTTGGGATTAAGGAGTCAAAGAAGATTTCAAAAGAGGAAAAAGAACGAATTAAAAGAGAAGTTGAAGAAATGATAAGGAATTCAAGCAAGTAAATATAACATTTTCGGTCCCTGGGGGTTGTTTGAAATTTCCTCGAATCCTACTTTTTCTATATGATCTAATCACAGAGTTACTGCCCTAGTCCGTCAGATAAATTACAATAAAAGGAAAAAATTTAGTTTTGCTGCTCTTCTTTTAAAGGGGCTTTGTCACAAGCTTCAAAATGAGTTGCATCAATGGCAATTATATCATCCGTGATAAATCCTTCAGAGATTGCTTGATGTAACAGAGAACTTTGTGCTTTTTCTAGCACATCGGATTCACTCAGCTTCGTTAGGAGTCTAGAATAGACTGACTCAGATAGAGTCTTGTCAGAGACGAGGAATCCACAATCTAACTTAAATAAAAAGTCACGATTTAAACTAAACGTTTAATTAAGTCTTCTATCGTTGGAATCCTCTCAACAATTCTAACAACCATTAAGATAATCATGGCAGCATAGTTGAGTTTGACAGGTGCTCCAAATCTTGATTTTTTGTTCGCTTCCTGAAAAATCAAGTCAAGATCAATAGCTGAAATAACAGCTTCATAACGTTGGGTAGGTTCTAAATCAAAAAGATCTTGCAGGTCAAACAGGCTTCCTTGTCGTATAATAGGCATAGGAAGTATTCCTCCAATCATTATAGTTTTGTGTGGTAACTAACTATTTCGATATTTGGGGAGGTACTTCCTTTTTTATGTTCTGAAAGCCTTGGCACATAAGGGCTGAGATTTATGAAATTGCCTCAAATATAAAGATCTCATCCCTGGGTAGCTAAGAGAGCATCAGACGTATCGGCAACACAAGTATATTCTACTTTGGGGCATAACTTGCTCTTTTCCGTGAATATTCACGGCCGAGCTTCCTATAAATTGTGCTTCGGTGAATGCCTAGCCGTTTAGCCGCTTCTGTAATATTCCCATTTAACTCGTTGAGCACAGTAAGAATCGTATGCAATTCTTGATCTTTTAATGAAAGCGTCTCACACATTACTTCTCGGCATTGTGGAGATGACAAAAAAGGTTGTAATTCTTTATCCATATAACGATCCGATACATTGACTGCTGTATACTCTTCAATCGTGCTTTCTTCTCTTAGCTCTTTTGGAAGATCAGCGTTGGTTATGATATTGCCTTTTACCTTTACGGCCATTTTATAGGCAAAGTTTCTTAGCTCACGTACATTCCCTGGCCATTCATATCGTTCCAAGGCAAGTAAGGCTCGATCATCCAGCTTAAGCTGTGGCCGTCCTAGATCTATACAAATATTTTTGAACAAACGATCTAAAATTAAAGGGATATCTCCTGATCTCTCACGTAGTGGAGGTACTTGCAGAGAAAGAATGTTGAGTCGATAATACAGATCTTTACGAAATGTACCTTCTTTACAAGCCTTTTTTAAATCACAATTTGTGGCCGCAATCACTCGGACATTTAACTTAGTAGGCTGGTTTCCGCCAAGGCGGACAATCTCCCCTTCTTCAAGGACTCGCAGTAAGATGGTTTGTAAATGTAATGGCATCTCGCCAATTTCATCTAAAAATATCGTGCCGCCTTCAGCCTGTTGGAATTTTCCGGCACGTCCTCCTTTTAGACTCCCTGTAAAAGAGCCTTCTTCATATCCGAATATTTCACTTACTGCAAGTTCTTTTGGAATTGCGCCGCAGTTAATCGCTACAAAAGGTCCCAAAGACCGATGGCTGGACGAATGAATGGATTGGGCTAATAATTCTTTTCCTGTCCCACTCTCTCCCTCAATCAGCACCGGCAAATCCAGATTTGCCACTGAACGGGCCTCTGCAGTAACGGAGAGGAATTTTGGGGACTGTCCAATCAGGCTTGAGAAGGAGTGCTTTGTAACATTTCCTGTGTTCCTTGAAGCCTTGGGTGGTGAAATGGCATGCACTATGTAACCAATCGGATATCCTTGATGGAAATAAGGAATTAATTCAAACGTCCACCCTCCGTTTCTTTTTTCCTCCTTCCATCTATATGTATGATCCAATGATACATCTACGTTGTCTAAATCGATTATGCGATTATTTTTATCGATCCAGTCATTTTCGTAGAATAGAGGAGACGCTTTAATGACTTGATACCCGCGATCAAGTACAGCTACTGATTTACCATGGTTTTTATGAGCTATTTCTATGTAATGCTCCATTAACATAAACTGTTCAAATTTCAGCTGGCTCAGGAGCTTTTCTTCGATGACTTGGGCTGTAGAAATTACAGTAGAAAGGGAATGAGGGTGTACTACATCCCAAATTCCGGTTAAATTAATGCCCCCAAGAACCTTCTTTGTAACAGGGTCTTTAATAGGCGCTGCTGAACAAACCCAATTGTGGACTGATTGGCAAAAATGCTCGCTAGCAAATACCTGCATAGGGGTGCCTATAGCCAGGGAGGTGCCCATAGCATTGGTTCCTGCATGGAGTTCCGACCACGAAGTTCCTGCAATGAAGTTTATTTCTTCGGCTTTCTGTCTAAGTGATGACTCTCCTTCCAAATACAATATTTCTCCATTATCATTGCAAAAGACTATTAAATATCCCGAGTTTATCACTAAATCTTTAAGTTTTATAAGCAGGGGTTCGGAAATAGAATAAAGGGCGTTAGTAGATTGATACTCTTGAATCTTGTCTTGCGATAAGACAATGGGCGCTCTTCCTTGAATGGGATGAACTCCATGCTGTAAGGAACGTTCCCAAGATTGGTAAGTTAAAGGACTCACTTCCGAAGCTAAGTTTTTACCTGATATAAAATGCTCCCAAGCTCTTTCAATCCTAACCTTTTCACTCTTTGGTGAGGAGGAACTATTTAAGGAAATAAAGGGGCTTCTCATACTATAATCATCCTCTATAAAGTAATGGAAAAGTAAGCGAGAACCATGTACTTACTACGAATAGGTATCGTAGATGATAGTAACCGCTCACAAAATATTATTCTAAAAAACAATGACTTATTATTCACAATTATCAATTTCCCATAATGTATATGTATGGACATAAATACGATTTTCACATTTTATAATGTATTATTATTATATACTAAAAATTGTTATTTATCATGCAAATCTACCAATCCGTTTTATACAGATCGATCCTGCCTATATGACCTCAAAACGATATATCAGCGATTACTTTTGTGAATGAACTCACATAAGAAATATTGACCTTCAGGATGTTGCTGATTGCGACATATGTCGCGTATTGACCTTCAGGATGTCGCTGATTGCTACAGTGTCGCATATTCCTTTACATGTCTCCACTAGCTGAATAGGATACATTTTATATATAGGATGAACATTTTTACAGTCAAGAAAATGCCCAGAACCCTTATCACCCCCACTGAAAATGGGCTATATCGCGATTAACTCTACGAAACACCAGTTAGCATATTTTGTGTAATTATATAAAAAATGGATTTTGGCACGATTCTTGCTTTATAAAAAGTGAATTCAATTTTATGGGAGGTATTCGATATGGAGACAAAGAAAGAGCAAGTATCATCTCGTATTGTAGATGAGGTAATGAATGAATTTACGGAGCGTTTTATGCTTCCAGATCGCGTTAGCCATTCCACTGACATGCCGTGGATACCGTTTTTTGAAGGTGGCGGTTCCTGGTTCAAGCCGCTTCGATTTGACCTTACGACGGGACTTTGGATTATGCTGTTTAAAGTGGATCCAAATGCTAAGCTTTCCAAACACCGTCATACTGGAGGCTCTGTTACCGGCTACGTAGTTGAAGGGAATTGGCATTATATTGAAAAAGACTGGAAAGCAAAGCAAGGAACCCTTATTTTTGAACCGCCTGGCGATATCCATACTCTCTATGCAGATCAAGAGACAGGCATGACGACGCTATTCATCATTACCGGCAGCATACAGTTCTTTGAGGACGACAATACGATTTATCGTGAAGATGATGTATTCGCTATATACAAGCGCTATCTTGATTATTGCGAAGCAAACGGTATCCAACCGGATGACGAGCTTATTTATTAATCTAAGTTCGTTCCGGGTTATGTGTTTAGGAGTCCTTTTCAAAATGGATATGGCATGTGCCATATCCATTTCTGTTACAAAAATCATTCATTAGAAACAGAGAGTATTCCGAAAAGTATAATTATCTTCATGCTCTCTATAAGGACGAAAAACAGTACGAGGTGCTTCATAGTTCTAAATGCTTTCTTAGTTTACGTACATATCCCTCGCTGACGGCTAATACCTTTGCTATCTTTACATTAGAACCTTTGGAATGCCGTTGCATAGCCTCTTTAAGCTGCCATAGCTTATGTTGATCCAAATACTCTTCCCTGCTTACAGAGCGATTCTTTTCTCGAAATGCGAGTTTATCTCGATTACGTTTCCTTCTACGCTTTTCATTATCGTCAATGATGGTTTTTAAATGCTGCTGTTCTTTTCGGGTAAATACTCTGACTGTAGATCTCTCAATACGTATCGATAATCATGCCTATACTGAACAACGACTTTTTTGTCATTTTTAGAATTAACACTGCCGGCCACTCTAAAGACCCTTCTATTTATAGTGCTTTACAGGTGATTATAATGTGTCTCATGGTTCTAGCACTTTATTATGTAAATAACCAACCTGCTTGCTTTGCTTTTAAAAGGGCTTAAAAGAAGCAAGAGTAATGAATAATTGTGAATAACTAGGGAACCCCAGTATCGGAGTAAGTAGCGGCAGGTTATAGGGCTATTTATATTATTTTTACTATTTTAAAGGAGAACTATTTTATGAAAGCAGCACTTGGTATATTTACACCATCAGCTCATGTTATTAGTGTACGTTATCATGGTCCTCAATTTCAGCATAAAACGATGGACGTTAATTCTCTTGAATGGCAACAACTTATTGAGCCTCAGGATTTAAAAGCAAATTATGATATTACACGTTGTGATCTGAGTGATACCTTGATTCAGGTTAAACAAGAAATTGCTAAAGAACATAATATAGTTCTTAAATTGAAAGAGATGGGTTATGTTGCTTCTATGTTACAAACAGGTGGTATGAATCATGCTGGTAGTATAGAGAAGGTTGATGGAGGTTATTATCAATTTACATACAACTTTGATGGGGATCATGTTTGGTGGTTAATTTCTTATGATGTAGAAGAGGAAATAACGGATGATGAACCTTATAGTTCTTTGGAAGAAGATGAATTTTTAAATTATATCCTTCAGCTTAAGGATCTTAAAAAATTATTATAAAAGAGCAAGAGTTCGGTTGAGTTCTTGCTCTTTTATTTGTTGTTAGAGTGAATCTTAATGTTTAAGATTTGTTTTAGGTCGTATCGTATATCTGGCAATTAATTGATGTATGTTTCGGCAGGATGTTTATTAGTCATTTTGAATCATTACTCAGATAAGAATTGTATACATACTAATATTTATACATATTTGTAAAGCTGTACTTCTTGTATTAACGACGGAGTTTAGCTGAACCCCTTCTTGAGGTTAGCTTACATTGTTTCATTTAAATAGTTTCTAGAGATAGGTGCTTGTTTAAACATATAAAGGAGGACAAATAAAAGAAAAGAAGCTCCCCCTATAACAAACATGCTTGT
>Ga0182739_1004292_pt1 | contig 11862 bp, 8 predicted proteins | sample eDN5th30CBELigBY_FD_128873 | JGI IMG/M metagenome (GOLD analysis project Ga0182739, IMG submission 128873) | Enriched backyard soil microbial communities from Emeryville, California, USA - eDNA 5th pass 30_C BE-Lig BY (version 2) (version 2) | ecosystem: Environmental > Terrestrial > Soil >... | reverse complement strand
GTTGCGAAGCGTCCGCCGACTGCGATGCGCGGGCCGGCCTCCGCGTCGGCATGAAATGCCGCGTGACACGCACGGCGACCTGCGACTCGGTCACGTCTACCACTTCCCCCACCGACCACCTCCCGACGACCTGATCATCGTGGACTGCATCGAGTTCAACGAGCGTTTCCGCCATGCCGACCCCGTAGCCGACATGGCCTTCCTCGCCATGGATTTCGCCCACAACGGCCGGCGAGACCTGGGACGAGCCTTTGCCGAGGCTTACTTCCGCGCCTCGCGCGACGACGAGGGGCGAATCCTACTTCCGTTCTACACCGCCTATCGCGCCGCGGTGCGTGGCAAGGTCGAGGGGCTAGCGCACACGGAGTCCGAGATCTCGCCAGACGCTCGCGCCAACGCGCTCACCGAGGCCCGGGCCCACTGGCTGCTGGCCCTCGGAGAGTTGGAGGCACCGGGTCGACGCTCCTGTCTGGTCCTGGTCGGGGGCCTCCCCGGTTCGGGCAAGTCCACCCTCGCCCGAGCTCTCGCCGAAGGTCACGATTTCAGTCTGATCCGCTCCGACCAGGTCCGCAAGGAACTGGCCGGCCTCGCCGAGGGAGCTACGGCATCGTCTCCTTATGGAGCGGGGATCTACGGCCCCGAGTGGAACGAGCGGACGTATGCCGAGTGTTTAAAACGTGCAGAGAGTCTTTTCTTCCAGGGGAGGCGCGTTGTGGTCGATGCGAGTTTTGGGCGGGAGGCGAATCGCGTCGATTACCTCAAGACGGCGACCCACTGGGGGATTCCGGCCGTCTTCCTGTGTTGCCAGGCTGCGCCTGAGGTGGTGCGGGCGCGGCTCGCGAACCGCAGGAATGACGCCTCGGACGCCAACTGGTCCGTCTACCTCGAGGCCACCGTCCGCTGGGAGCCTCCAGGGTTGATTACGACGCGTTCCCTGCGCAAGCTTGTCACGGATGGGGACCGGGAACAGGTGGTCGCTCAGGCCGCCGCCATTCTCAGAGAACTCGGCCTCGGGGATGAAGCATGAGCGGGCCACGCGAGGTGCAGGTCCCTGGTGCGAGCCGGGCGCAAGCGATCGTTGCGTTGCTCACGCTCGCGGCGATCGCAATCCACCTTTCCCTCCGCTTCGCAACACAGACGACGGTGAGCCTTTGGGGTAATCCCCTCGCGGACGTCCCCTTGATCTTTTGCCTTGCCTTCGGGGGCGGTTACCTGGTCCTCGGGCTGCTCATCAAACTGATTCGACGGGAGTTCGGCTCTGACCTCCTGGCCGGAATCTCGATCGTCACCTCTGTGGTCCTCGGCGAATACCTTGCCGGCTCGCTCGTCGTCCTCATGCTCTCCGGAGGCGAGGCCCTCGAGGCCTACGCCGTGCGCAGCGCCTCCTCCGTCCTGGAGGCGCTGGCGAAGCGGATGCCCTTGCATGCCCACCGCAAGCAAGGGGGAACCCTTGCCGAAGTCCCGTTGGATGGGGTTGCCATCGGCGACGATCTCGTGGTCCTGCCCCACGAGATCTGCCCGGTCGATGGGGTCGTCGTCGAGGGGCAGGGAACGATGGATGAGTCGTACCTCACGGGCGAGCCTTACCTGATGTCCAAGCTCCCGGGCTCGGCGGTGATCTCCGGCGCCATCAATGGCGAGATGGCCCTCACCATCCGGGCTGAGAAGCTGGCGGAAGACTCGCGGTACGCTCGGATCATGCGCGTGATGCGCGGTTCGGACCAGCGTCGTCCGAGGTTGCGGCGGCTCGGCGATCGCCTGGGAGCCATCTACACGCCGCTTGCGGTCGCGATCGCCTTGGCCGCCTGGGGGATGAGCGGCCAGCCGATCCGATTTTTGGCCGTACTGGTGGTTGCGACTCCCTGCCCGTTGCTGATCGCTATCCCGGTGGCGATCATCGGCGCGATCTCGCTGGCGGCGAGACGGGGCATCGTCATCAAGGATCCGGCCGTACTCGAGATGATCGACAGTTGCCGCACCGCGATCTTCGACAAGACCGGGACGCTGACGTATGGGCGGCCGAAGCTCACTGAGGTGATCCCCCGTCCGGGCCTGGAGGCGGACGAAGTCCTCGTGTTGGTCGCGAGCCTCGAACGTTATTCCAAGCACCCGCTGGCCGGAGCCATCCTCGAGGGGGCACGGGCGGCGAACCTGAGGCTTCGGGACGTCAGCCAGATCCGGGAACGGCCCGGTGAGGGTTTGCTGGGCCTGATCGACGGCCAGCGGATCCAGATCACGGGCCGAAAGAAGTTGCTCGCCCGCGAGCCGGAGCTGGAGCGTGTGCTGCCCCCGATCGCGGGTGGCCTGGAGTGCATTTGCCTGATCGACGATGACTACGCTGCTACCCTGCGGTTTCGTGACGAACCACGAGCCGGAGGAGCCTCGTTCATCCACCATCTTGGCCCCCGTCACCGCTTCGACCGCGTGATGCTTGTCACGGGCGACCGCGAGTCGGAGGCTCGCTACCTGGCCGAGCAGGTTGGTATCGACGAGGTCCTCGCAGGCCAGACTCCCGAGCAGAAGCTGGAGATCGTTCGCCGGGAGACCCGGCGAGCGAACACCGTCTTTCTAGGGGATGGTATCAACGACGCTCCGGCCCTGACGGCCGCGACAGTGGGGATCGCACTCGGTCAGAACAGCGACATCACCGCCGAAGCCGCCGGAGCGGTGATCCTGGATACCTCTCTTCAAAAAATCGATGAGTTCCTCCACATCAGTCGTCGGTTGCGGACGGTCGCGTTGCAGAGCGCCGTCGGCGGGATGTCCTTGAGCCTGATCGGGATGGCGATCGCCGCAGCGGGTTATCTTCCTCCGGTCGCCGGGGCGATCGCCCAGGAGGTCATCGACGTGGTCGCCGTGGCCAACGCGTTGCGCGTCGCAATCCGGCCAAGGCAACTCACCGATTACGAGGATCCCCGGCTTGACCGTGATGCCATCCCCGCCGTCCTGGAGCCGGCGCGCTTCGTCGGGGGCGATGGGGCGGGACGCTAACCGTCGGAAGGCTCAAACGCCAAGGTCCGGGGCCGGATGGGGCAGGGGGGGGCGGCCCCTGGAATCCGATAAGGCGTCGGCTTGCGGTCGTCTCGACCTCGCGCCCAACAAATATGTGCGAAAGCGCCTGGGAAGCCTTGTTAATGTTCTCCAGGGCCTGAGACGTTCCCGGGATCCGAATCAGGCCCACAGGATGCTCTGAGCTTCCTCGGGGCTGGTGATGCCCTGCCGGGCATGCTCGAGTGCGCTCGCCAGCAGGCTCGGAGTGCCATCGGAGCGGAAGAGTCGACGCAGTTCGTCCTCCGGCGCCCCCCGCTGAATGGCGTCGGCGGAGAGCCCTTCCGCGACGACGGCCTCGAAGACGCCGATCCGACCACGGAAGCCGGTCCCCCGACAGAGTGGGCATCCGACCGGGCGGCCGACGAGCGCCGGGGGCTCGAGGCCTTCAGCCTCGAAGGCTCGGCGCACGGCGTCCTCGGGCGGAGCCTCGGCACAGCAGTCGAGACAGAGGCGGCGGACGAGCCGTTGGCTGATGATGCCGGTCAAGTTGCCCGCAAGCGAGCGGTTGTCGACGTGAAGGTCGCGCAGGGCGGTGACTGTTGAGGCCACATCGCGTGTGTGCAGCGTGCTGAAGACGTACCGGCCGGAGCTGCCGGCCCGCATGGCGATCTCGGCCGCCATGACGTCGCGGATCTCGCCGACGAAGACCACGTCGGGGTCCATCCGGAGCAAGGTGCGCAGGCCGGTCGTCATGGTGATGTCGTGGCGGGGGTCGACTTCTGTTTGGCTAATGAAGTCGACGCGGTACTCGACCGGGTCCTCGATCGAGACAATATGGCGCCGGCCGTCGTCGAGCAGCTTGAGCAAGGAGTACACCGTGGTTGTCTTGCCGGACCCGGTCGGACCGGTAACCAGGACCAGGCCAGCCCCGTGTGTCAGCATCCGTTCGACGGCCGAACGCGCCGCGCCGGCCAGGCCGAGGCGGTCGAGCGGCAGCATCAGCTTGTCGCTATGCTGCAAGCGGAGTGCGACCGCCTCGCCCCCGGCGACCGGAATGGAAGTGATCCGGACCTCAACACCCGCCAGCGAGGGTGGGAGTTGCAGTCGGCCCTCATGCGGCCGGAAGGGCTCAGCGATATCGAGGTCGGCGAGCAGGCGGTACTGGCGGAGGAGCGGGGCGGCCACCTCAGCATGCAGCGGACAATACTGCTCCAGGCGTCCGTCAATTCGGAACTGGACGACGTAGTGGTCGCCCTCCGGGACGATATGCAGATCGCTGGCTTTCGCCTCCAGAGCACGGCGGAGAAGGTCGAGCACCGGCCCCACCTCGTCGCTTGCCGCAACGGCCGAGTTCCCCAACCGCCCAGGCCCAATCACCCAGCGGGAATCCTCCAGGCCATTCACGCGTCCCTCGACGGGAACAGTCGGGACCACGACCTTCTCCGACCTCAACTCGTCGAAGACCGCTTGGGCGTCCCGGTCCGCCAGCCCCATCGACTCGGTGAGCACGCGAATCATCTGCGCCCGCGACTCGCCCGGCACGCCTCCACCGAATTGCGTCTGAAGCGCCGCCGCGGCGGCCTCGAGTCGGGGTCGGTCCCGGGCGGGCTGGACAGCCAGGACCGGGCAAGGCGCCTGGCGGATCACACGCTCAGCCACGCTGCCCATCACCAGATGGGCAAGCCCGCTGCGCCCGCGAGTCCCCATGACGATCAAACCCACGCCACGCTCCTGCGCGTAGCGGACGATTCGGTCGGCCGGCACCCCGTGGACGACCTCCCGGGTAATCGCCAGGTCGGGATGTTCGCCGGGCGTGGGCAGCAGGTCTAGCTTCTGCCAAACCTCGCGGTACCGCTCCCGGTCATGATGGTTCGGAGTCGCCGAGGGAGACTCGGCCATGACATGGAGCAGATAAACCTCGGCCCGGAGGCGTTCCGCGAAATCGAGGGCGTAAATGAGAGCCCGGGTGCTGACTTCGCCGAAGTCGGTCGGGACGAGGACGCGACTTATCCCTATCATCGCTGAGTCTCCGGCTTGCGTCTCTGGGGTGAGTAGACGTACGTACCTGGAGATGGAGGTCTCGATCGTCGCCGCTGAGGTCAGCCTCACCGCCTGAGGGGCGACGAGATCGGAACGGCGATCGCCAGCGCGGCGAACCCAGCAGGTCGTGCTCGACGAGGGACCGCCTGTCACGGCGGTCCCTCGGGACCGAGGTTCGCGGCAAACTGCGAGGTGCGAATCCGTCCATTGGCTACCTGGTCACGAGCCGGGCATACTTGTGGCATTTTATACAGGTCAAGATCAATTGATTGTAGGTAAGCGAAGCTCCATCAAGATCCTTCTTGTTCGCCTTCTCCTTCAGCTCATCCACCTGACGTTGGAATTCCATCGTGTAGGGGATGTAGTCCTGAGGGTTGGGGATCATTGAATCGCGCCACGCGGCTGCTTCGCTCATGGCCTTCATCGCACGCGCATTCCTGGCAATCAGTCCGAAGTCTTCGAGGGAGAGTCCTTCGAGGACATTCTTCGAGTATTCGAGCTTCTTGCGCATGAACTCGCGGCGATCCCTCGGATGCTGGGCATACCCCATTGATGTGATCAAAAGAGCCGCCAGGATGGAGGGACATACCCAGCGGCATTGAGTCGGTCTCCTCGCCCTCATCGGTCCTCCACTTTGAAGGTGAGGAGCCGCTCATCTCGGACCAGTTTGTGGCACTTGACACAATTCAGTGTCAGGTCAACGTATGCGAGGGTGGCCCCATCGATATTCCGCTTCTTCGCGGTGCGAATCAACTCGTTGGAGAGGTCTTGGAACTCCGAACTCAGGCGGAGATAGTTGATATTCGGACTCACCCGCCATCGGCTATCCTGACTCAATGTCCTCATCGAGTCGGCATTCCTGACGATCATGTCGAAATCCTCCAAGGCGAGTCCCTCGAGGACTCCCTTGGAATGTTCGAGCTTTTGTCGCATGAACTTACGGAGCTCGCCTCGCGGCTCGTCCTTCGCCACCGTCGCGAAGGCCCAGGTCAACAGCACGGCGAATGCCGGCAACGCCAGACAAAGCCCGAGCCTCAGAGATTTCACGATAATCCCCCTTTCTTCCCGGTTCCGGAAAGAGACCTTCGGTCCAACCCGAAAATGGCCTGGCCGAACCATAATATCATGGTTCACGATAGATTCAGATGCAATGAGATTCCTGTGGCCACCGCCGTCGGAAGGCTGCAGTAGCCCAACCGAAGCGTCGGTTCGGAGAATCCCCGACTCATTCCCAAGTGGGTGATGATGGCGGGTCGGATCGACCCATGTGGTCACACCTCGGTTCGCCCTGGTTGCGAAGGATTTGACCCTCAACTTGGACCCGTAGCGGCGACCGAAGGAGCCGTCGCCCCCTCGATCTCGAGAACCATCAGCGTCACCTTGAGAACGGAGTCCGGGTTCAGCGAGATGCTGTCGATCCCTTGGTCGACCAGGAAGCGAGCAAATTCCGGATAGTCGCTCGGAGCTTGTCCGCAGATGCCCATCTTGCGGCCTTTCGCCTTGGCCCGGCGGATCACGTCGGCGACCATCGTTGTGACGGCGGGGTTGCGCTCGTCGAACAGGTGCGCCACGATTGCCGAGTCTCGGTCCACGCCCAAGACCAGTTGCGTCAGGTCGTTGGAGCCGATCGAGAACCCATCGAAGACTTTGGCGAACTCGTCGGCCAGGATCACGTTGCTGGGGATCTCGCACATCATATAGATTTCGAGCCCGCCCTCGCCGCGACGCAGGCCGTGCTTGGCCATCTGCTCCAGGACGCGTCGGGCCTCCTCAACCGTCCGGCAGAATGGGATCATGAGTTTCAGGTTCGAGAGGCCCATCTCGTCACGTACCTTCTTCATAGCGCGGCATTCCAGAGCGAAACCGTCGCGATAGCGCGGGTCGTAGTACCGTGAGGCGCCCCGGAAGCCGAGCATTGGGTTTTCCTCGGCCGGCTCGTAGCGTCGGCCGCCGATCAGGTTGGCGTATTCGTTGGTTTTGAAGTCGCTGAGGCGGACGATGACGTCCTTGGGATAGAACGCGGCAGCGATCATGGCGACGCCTTGGGCCAGCCGGTCCACGAAGAACCGAGGCTTGTCGTCGTAGCCGGCCGTCAGCCGATCGATCTCGGCGCGGAGGGGCGGATCCTCCAGGCGGTCGTACTCCAGGAGGGCCATAGGGTGGATCCGGATGGAATTGGAGATGATGAACTCCTCGCGGGCCAGCCCGACGCCGTCGTTGGGTAAGAAGGAGAGCCGGAACGCCTCTTCCGGGTTGGCGATGTTCATCATGATTCTGGTCCGGGGGCGGGCGAGCTGGCGCAGGTCCTGTCGGTGGACGTCGAAGTCGAGCAGTCCTCCGTAAACATGCCCCGTGTCGCCCTCAGCGCAAGAGACCGTCACAGGCTGACCGTCGTGGAGGACCTCAGTACCCCGCTCCGTCCCCACAAGGGCGGGCAGGCCGAGCTCACGGCTGATGATGGCGGCGTGGCAGGTCCGGCCGCCTCGATTGGTCACGATGGCGGCCGCCTTCTTCATCATCGGCTCCCAGTCGGGGTCGGTCTTGTCGGTAACTAGCACCTCTCCGCTGCGGAACTCGCGGAGGTCCTGGACCCGCTTGACGACCCGCACCGGACCTCGGCCGATCTTCTCGCCCACGCTCCGACCACTGATCAGAAGCGGGCCCGTGGCGCGGAGTCGATAGACCTCGAGGGTCTCTGACTGCCTCTGAGACTGGACGGTCTCCGGCCGGGCCTGAACGATGTACAACTCGCCCGTGCGGCCGTCCTTCGCCCATTCCATATCCATGGGCGTGGGCTGGCCCCGCTTGCCGCCGTAGTGGTCCTCGATCAGGCAGGCCCAACGGGCCAGGGTCAGGATGTCGTCGTCGGTGATGGCGAATCGGCGACAGTCCTCGGGTGGGACTAGGGCGTTACGAGTCATCCGGCTCCCGCCGACGTCGTAGACCAGCTTGAATTCCTTGGTGCCGAGCCGCTTCTGGAGGATCGGCCGGTGTCCTGTCAGGAGGGTCGGCTTGAAGACGCAGTACTCGTCGGGGTTGACCGTGCCTTGGACGACGCTTTCCCCCAGGCCGTAGGAGGCGTTGATCAGGACGGCGTCGCGGAAGCCCGTCTCGGTGTCGATCGAGAACATCACCCCTGCAGCCGCGAGGTCGGAGCGGACCATGCGCTGGATGCCGATCGAAAGCCCGACCTGGAACGGGTCGAAACCCTTGTCGGCCCGATAGGAAATCGCCCGGTCGGTGAACAGCGAGGCAAAACAGCGCCGGCACGTCTCGATCAGAGCGGGCCGGCCCTGGACGTTGAGGTAGGTCTCCTGCTGGCCGGCGAAGCTGGCGTCCGGCAGATCCTCGGCCGTGGCGCTGCTGCGGACGGCGACATCAACGGCTCGGTCCGGTGCGTCCTTGGAGAGCTCGTCGTAGGCGGCCGCGATCTGGCGTTCGAGCTCCTCGGGGAAGCTCGCCGAGAGGATCGCTTGCCGCACCCGTTGTCCCCGCCGTCGCAGGTCGTCGGTATCCTGCGAGTTCAGTCCGACGAGGATCTCCGGGATCTGCCGGTCCAGCCCGGTCGACATCAGAAAGCGCCAATAGGCCTCGGCCGTGACGGCGAAGCCATCGGGTACCCTGACCCCTTTGGGGGCCAGCTCTCGGTACATCTCACCGAGCGAGGCATTCTTACCTCCGACGAGCGAGAGGTCATCGAGACTGATCTCGCAGAATCGGCGGATGTCCTTGAGCCCCTCAGCAGTCTCTCCCATGATGGAGTTCCTTGTCTAAGTCGAGAGGGGTATGTGATTGTCAAGGTCGAGGGACGACTCCGCGGCAGGAGTTGACGAGTAAGAACCTCCTGCGGGTGCCAGAAAAGGTCGGACACCAGTCTGACGTCCTGGTGTCGCGACCCGCCAGGGCCAGAGGGATCGAAGCGTTCCTTCTTGATTCGCCTGCTCCCGAGCGGGGCGTCGATCCGGTCACGACCCTACGCTCGCGGGAGCTGTCCGTTCCGTTGAGGGGATCCCAGCCGGGAGAGCGGCCCGGACTGCGAGTACGGGGCAGGAGGAGTGACGCAGGACACCCTCCGCGACGCTGCCCATCAGCAGCCGCCCCAGACCGGTGCGGCCGTGAGTCCCCATCACTATCAGATCGCCTCCTAGCGTGTCGGCCGCATGCAGGATCTCTGTGACAACGCTCATCCCCTCCCTCACCAGGGTCTGCACCGGGAACTTGAGGTCCGGCCCGTCCAGACGACCGCGCAGCTCATCCAGTTGCTTTCGGAAGGCCACGGGATCCACTGGCATGAGAGCCATCCCCTCCGCGGTGATTTCGCTCGGGATCACATTCAGGAGGACGAGGCGGGCCCCCTCTTCCCGCGCCAGGTCGCGAGCCACTCGGAGAGCGTCGGCGGAGTTGTCAGAGAAATCCGTGGGATGGAGGATGACTCGGATTTCTCCGAACTCGCGCTTGGGATCGGGGGAACGTAGGGCCAGGACCGGGCACGGGGCCTGTCGAAGGACCGCCTCGGCAACGCTACCCGCCAGGAGCCGATGGAGACCCGTCCGGCCGTGGGTCCCCAGGACGATCAGGTCGGCGCCGATCCCCTTGGCCTCGCGTAGGAGCTCGTCCGCGACCGCACCGACCCGGACGGCGTACTCAATCTGCAGGGGATGACCTGGGGTGTAGACTTCGCGCAGTCGATCCGTCAGGGCCTTGTAGTAGCCCGGATCACGCTCGACGATCGAGAAGCGGGCGGATTGCGGACCGAAGTGGTCCACCGCCGGCGCGACGTACATCGGCTCCGCGACATAGAGCACGATGGCACGAGTCTCGGCCGCGCGGGCGATAGCGCAGGCCACGCGAAAGGAAGCCCGCGAACCCTCCGAGAAGTCCGCCGCGATGAGGATGGTCCGGAAGAGGGGCATGGTGGCTCTCCTGGGGTAGCGGCCGTAACACATTCGCGGGATTCAATGATCCGGTTTGTGTGGCCGCATGGCGTTCAGTGTCATGGACTCAACACGCGGGCTTCGCATCGCCAGAACGCTAGTCGATCAGGCCAGAACATCTCCTCGCCCAGTGAGTTCATAGTCGCCCAGATTTGACACTCTCCCCCACAATCCCAATCTCACTGGTCCTTCTTGGGCGACCTCCTCATGGTCGTACGTGGTGAGTCGCTCGAGCCGATGAAGCTCCCTATGGTCGGGCATGTCTCGCGGCGCCGCACCGCAACCCGGCGGAAGGTCCTTGGCGTCCAAGGGGGGATCAGTCCAAGGACTCTCCAGGTTCGAGGCCCAGCAGGCGACCATTTTGACGAGACTCTGATACGAACCGCGGTATGGGGGACATCGTCGCCCGAGTATGGGGCACAGCGACCTTCGCCGCGGTAGCGTGACCGCTCGATCGAGCCAATTCCCCGCCGTCTCGCCGTCGTTTGATCGATCTGGACACAAAAAAACCCCGACCTATGCGTCATTCCGCATGGCGGGGCCTCCATAGCCAGATTCTCGTTGCCGCTCATGAGCAACTGGATACAACATAGGGGTTGAATCCGCATTCGTCAAGAGAACATCTATAAGAGACGGCCGACGCCTTTGCCTTGAGGGGTGGCGATCCCGAGGGACTCCATCGCATCCCCGGCGTGTCGAAGATCCGACCCTGTGTGAAACCAGAGGCCCGATGAACGCATGGGACAGCTCGGTATGCTTGCCGCTCAGGCTCTCTATCTCTTCTCACCGCTGCTGGCCGCCGCGGGCTTGGCGGGATTGGTCCAACGCTACGACCTCTGGAGGTGTTTCAAACGGCCGATCGACGGCGGGGCGACTCTAGGCGGTCGTCGGGTCTTCGGCGACAACAAAACCTGGCGAGGCGTCGTCTGCGCCGTGGCGGGCTGCGTCGCCGCGGTCGCCACGCAGAAATATCTCGTCGGAGCCCATGCAGGCGGCCTGTCCGTGATCGACTACGCCAAGGTCAATCCATTCACACTCGGGGCGTCGCTGGGCCTGGGGGCGATCGTGGGGGAGTTGCCAAACTCATTCGTCAAACGTCGCTTAGCCATCGCCCCGGGCGGCGGCGCACCCGGCATCCTGAAGCCGGTCTTCTACCTGTGGGACCAGGTGGACGTCCTGACGACGACCTGGCCGTTCCTGCTCCCCTGGGTCTGGCCGGGGTGGCCCCTGGTTCTAACCTCCTTCGTGCTGACGCCGGCCATCCACCAGTTCCTCTCGCTCGCAGGCTACCTGATCGGTGCCCGTCGTCAGGCGGTCTGAGCGATGACAGGTCGTCGAGGCTTCATGGGCAGACCCACATCCACGACGGACATGAACGAGGAGACGAATGTGCAATTGAAGTCCGACGCCACCGAACCCGCACCGACGCGACCGGCGCTCCTCCAGGCCGTCCCAAATCTGTTGACGCTGAGCCGGCTTGCGCTCGGGATCGCGTTCCCGCTGATACCAGCTGCGTGGCAATCCGCGGCCCTGCTAGCAGCCGCGGCGACTGAGTTCCTTGATGGGTGGATCGCCCGACGACTCTGTGCGTCGGGAACTACGGGGCGGCTCCTCGACCCGGTTGCCGACAAAGTCGTCGTGGCTTCCGTTCTGGCAACCCTGGTGTCCGAGGGGACGGTGAAACCCTGGCAACTCCTCTTGGTCATGTCCCGTGACCTGGTCGTGGCGGTGGGTGCGATGTGGGTCGCGGCGAGACGAGGGATCTCTGCCCTGAGGGAGATGTTCCCGTCGCGCCTGGGTAAGGTTGCGACGGCCGCGCAATTCGTCTTCCTTCTCGCAGTGGTATCGACACGGAATGTAAATGCCGGCCTGCTGATCGTCACCTCAGTTATCTGTG
>Ga0182739_1004291_pt1 | contig 11863 bp, 10 predicted proteins | sample eDN5th30CBELigBY_FD_128873 | JGI IMG/M metagenome (GOLD analysis project Ga0182739, IMG submission 128873) | Enriched backyard soil microbial communities from Emeryville, California, USA - eDNA 5th pass 30_C BE-Lig BY (version 2) (version 2) | ecosystem: Environmental > Terrestrial > Soil >... | reverse complement strand
GCGTCGGGCTGCAGCGACAGCGCGATGTTGCGGATGCGGTAGTAGTATTGCGGCGGCCCGGTTGCCGAGATGCCGAGACTCATCACTTCCCAGTCGCGGTGGCCTTCCGCTTGCCAGATCTCCTCGAGCCGCGCGCCAACCGACTTTCCGACGAAGGCACCTTCGAGGAAGCTGTCGCCGACGAGGACGGTGCGGGAGATGCCGGCAGGCTTCTGCAGCGGATGCTCGCGGTCACGCAAGCCCCAGCTATTGTATTCAGGGACCGCCGGCGCGCCGCCGAGGGTGCTCGCAACCGCGTTCTTGGACACCTCGATCGGGCGCAATTCACGGGCCGGCCACGGCGGCACGACGAAGGAGCTGAGGATCTCGAGCCCGGCCAGGGTGATCGCCACGAGCAGGGCCGCGAAAATGGCTGAAAACCAGAGACGCTTGTGCTTCATCGGCCCTGCTCATAGCCGATCGATGGCGTCTCTCCAACAGGACGGTATTGTCGCGCCTGTCAGCCGTTCAGCGCCTCCCAAACGCGTTCGGGCGTTGCCGGCATGTTGATGTGCCTGCCGCCCAGCGCGTCTGAAATGGCGTTCATCACCGACGGCAGGGAGCCCGCGCAGCCGGCCTCGCCGCAGCCCTTGGCGCCCAGCACGTTGGTCTTCGCCGGCACCGAGTGATAGTCGATCTTGAAGGACGGGGCGTCACCCGCCCGCGGGATCGCATAGTCGGTGAAGCTGCCGGTCAGCGGCTGGCCCTCTTCGCTGTAGACGACATGCTCGAAGATCGCCTGGCTGATGCCCTGGACCACGCCGCCATGGCTCTGACCCTCGACCAGCAGCGGATTGATGACCGTCCCGAAGTCGCCGACCATCGTGTATTTAACGACCTCGACATGGCCGGTGTCGGGATCGATCTCGACCTCCGCCACATGGGTGCCGTTGGGATAGGCCGACGGCGCCGCCTCGTGGACATGACTGACGTCGAGCGTGGTGGGCATGCCCTCGGGCAGCTTCAGGCCGCCGCGCAGCCTGGCTGCCAGCTCCAGGATGCCGATGCCGCGGTCGGTGCCGACGATCTCGAAGCGGCCGAGCTTGAACTCGATGTCGGCGGCCGAGGCTTCCAGCACGACGCCCGCGATCTCCTTGCCCTTTTCGATCACCTTCTCCGACGCTTCGACGATCGCCGCGCCCGAGGCCATGATCGACTTGGAGCCGCCCGTGCCGCCGCCGGCGATCAGCAGGTCGCTGTCGCCCTGCTTCAGCTTGATCCGGTGGAACGGGATGCCGAGCTTGGTGGTGAGCACCTGCGCGAAGGCCGACCAGTGACCCTGGCCGTAGTCCAGCGTGCCGGTGATGATCGTGACGTCGCCGTTCTCCTCGAAGCGCAGGCCGCCCATCTCGTTCGTGGGCGGCGCCGTCACTTCGAGATAGTCGCCGATGCCGAGGCCGCGCAGCTTGCCGCGCCGTGCGCTCTCCTCCTTCCGCGCCTCGAAGCCCGACACGTCCGCCAGCTCCAGCGCCTTGTCGAGCAGGACGGTGAACTCGCCGCTGTCGTAGGTGGTGCCTGACGCGGTCTTGTACGGCATCTCTTCGGGCTTGATGTGGTTGCGTCGGCGCATCTCCATCTGGTCGAGGCCCATCTCGCGGGCGGCGGTGGTGATCAGGCGCTCCATGAAATAGTTGGCCTCGGGGCGGCCGGCGCCGCGATAGGCGCCGATCGGCGAGGTGTGAGTGAAGGCCACCTTGGTCTGCACCTCGATCAGCGGCGTGCGGTAGACCGCGGCGAGATTACGCGAGACGCCCAGCGCGCCCATGGCCGCGCCGACATTCGAGAGATAGGCGCCGAGATTGGCGTAGCCCTTGAGGCGGACGGCGAGGAAGGTGCCGTCCTTGTCGAGGGCCAGCTCGGCGTCGAAATCATGGTCGCGCCCATGCTGGTCGCTGAGGAAGCTGCCCGACCGGTCGTCGGTCCATTTGACCGGACGGCCGAGAATCTTCGAGGCATGGAAGAGGCCGGCATATTCCGGATAGGGCGAGCCCTTCATGCCGAAGGAGCCGCCGACATTGCCCGTCACGACGCGCATCTGTGCGGGCTTGATGCCCAGCAGGGCCGCCATCTGGTTCTTGAGGCCGAACACGCCCTGGCAGCCGGCATAGAGGGTCGAGCGATCGGTCTCCTTGTCGTAGTGGCCAATCGCCGTGCGCGGCTCCATGGCGCAGACGACGATGCGGTTGCTGACGATGTGGAGCTTCGTCACGTGCGCGGCCTTGGCAAAGGCGTCGGCGACCACGGCGCTGTCGCCGAACTGGAAGTCGGCGCAGACATTGTCAGGCACGTCGTCGAATACGGTCGGCGCGCCGGGCTGGGCGGCGGCGCGCGCCTCGGTCACCGCGGGCAGTGCTTCGATGTCGAGCACGACCGCTTCGGCGGCGTCCCTGGCCTGCGCCTGGGTCTCGGCGACGACGAAGGCCACCGGATCGCCGACGAAGCGCACCTTGTCGGTGGCCAGCGAATAGCGCGTCGGCGTCTTCATCTGCGAGCCGTCGCGGTTGGGCACCATCATCACCGTCTTCAGCGCGCCGTAGCCTGCGGCGTTGAGATCGGCCCCGGTCCAGATCCCCAGTACGCCCGGCATGCCGCGCGCTTCCTCGGCGTCGATGCCTTTCAGGAGTCCGTGCGCCACCTGGCTGCGGACCATCACCGCATAGGCCTGCCCCGGAAGGTTGATGTCGTCGGTGTAGCGGCCCTGGCCCTTGAGCAGGGTCGGGTCCTCCTGGCGCGGCACCGGCTGGCCGACACCGAATTTCATCAAATCGAGATTGTCCGCATCGAGAGGCGCGTTCATGGGAATTCCGCTTCGAAAAGTGGGGGATTTGACCGCCATCATAGCGCAGCAAGGCACGGGCTGTGCTAGTGATTCGGACATGTCGAACCTCGATCCCGTCACATTGACAGTCATCCAGAACGGCTTGGTCCAGGTCTGCAACGAGATGGACCTGGCCTTCGTGCGAGCGGCCTTCTCGCCGGTGATCTCCGAAGGCATGGACCGCTCCGACGGGATCTACGACACGGTCGATGGCTCGCTGATCGCCCAGGGGGAACTCGGCCTGCCGGTGTTCGTCGGCACCATGCAGTTTTCCACCCGTGCCGTGATCGAGCGGGTGAAGACGCACTATGCGGGCAAGGTCGATCCGGGCGATGTGTTCATCGTCAACGATCCCTATCTCGGCGGCACCCATCTGATGGACGTGCGGTTCGTGAAGCCGTTTTTCTACAAGGGCGAGCTCTTCGCGTGGCTCGCCAATACCGGCCACTGGCCCGACGTCGGCGGCATGGTGCCCGGCGGCTTCTCCGCCAGCGCCACCGAGGTCGAGCAGGAAGGCTTACGCCTGCCGCCGGTGAAGTTCTTCAAGAAGGGCGAGATGGACCAGGAGATCCTGTCCATCATCATGTCCAACATCCGCATCGCCGATCAGCGCATCGGCGACATCAAGGCGCAGGCCGCCGCGCTCACCACGGGCGAGGTGCGTCTCACCGAGCTGGTCGACCGCTACGGCGCCGCCGTGGTGCGGGCGGCGATCGCCGAAATGCGCCACCGCGCCGAACGGCAGATGCGTGCCAAGATCGCCGGCATTCCCGACGGTCTCTATGAAGGTACCTCGCAGGTCGACAGCGACGGCGTCGTCGACGAGCCGCTCACCATCCAGATGAAGATCACGAAGAAGGGCGACGAGCTCACCTTCGACATGACCGGATCGAGCCCGCCCTGCCGCGGCCCGATGAACAGCGTCATCGCCACGACCAAGTCGGCGATCTATCTCGCGGTGAAGCACGTGTTTCCCGACGTGCCGATCAATGCGGGCACCTTCGAGCCGCTGCACATCGTCGAGCCCGAAGGCACGTTCCTGTATGCGAAGTATCCGCGGCCGGTCTCGGGCTGCGCGGCGGAGGTGAGCCAGCGCATCGCCGAGGCGGTGTTCGCGGCGTTGACCAAGGCCATTCCCGACCTGCTGTTCGCGGCACCCGCAGGAACCTCGGGCAACCTGGGCATCGGCGGCTACGATCCGGAGCGCAAGCGCAACTACATCATGTATCTCTTCACCGGGGGCGGCTATGGCGGCTTTCAGGGCGGCGATGGCTTGAGCAACGGCTGCTCGACGATTGGCATTTCCAAGATGCCGCCGGTCGAGGTGCTGGAACAGTTCTACCCCGTGCTGTTCGAGGAGTTCTCGCTGCGCGAAGGCTCCGGCGGTGCTGGCGAGTTCCGCGGCGGGTTCGGCATCAACTACGCCATCAAGCTGCGGCGCGGCGAGGCGCGTGTCTCCATGGTGATGGATCATGGCCGCACCGGCCCGCAGGGCGTGCTGGGCGGCAGTGCCGGCGGCACCAACACGGTGCAGATCGACCAGGGCGGCAAGGCCTATCACCCGCCGCACATTTCCAAGGACCAGGACATCGAGATCGGCGTCGGTGACGTGGTGCGCGTCTCGACCCCCGGAGGCGGTGGCTTCGGCGATCCCGCGAAGCGCAACGCCGAGGCGGTCGCCCGCGACGTGGCGCGCGGCTACTACAGCGCGGCGGAAGCGCGCGAGAAGTTCGCCCGGGCACAGGCTGCCGAATGAGCGCCCGTCGACGCGCGTTCCTCGCCCTGCCGGTGGTCTTGCTCGCGGCCGATGCCGCGGCGCAGTCGGCGTCGTGGTTCCCGGTCGAAGGGGCTGACAAGTCCTTCTTTGTCGAGATGCCCGGCGCACCGGTCTACAAGGTGCTCGACACGGTCTCGCCCGGTGGCACGCCGTTCGTCTATCACTCCTACAGTCTCGAATATCGGCGCCTGTCCTTCGTGGCGCAGAGTGCGCTCTATCCGGCCGACGTCGATGTACGACAGCCGAAACTCAATCTTCAATCGGCGCTCGATGACCGCGCGCAGCGTCTCGCCGGCGGCAAATGGACCAGCGTCGACTGGAAGACGGTGCAGGGCGCGCCGGCAGTCGAATCTATCGGCCCGCTCGCCGGCGGCAACGCGCTGCGCCAGCTGGTCCTGCTGAAGGGCAGTCGCTACGTCTCGCTCGGCTATCTCGCGCCGGCCGATGCCATGCGCGCCCCCGAGGCCGAGCGTTTCTTTCGTTCCCTGAGGCTTTTGTCATGACCCTTCCGCGTATCCAGATCCTGGCCCTTGGCGGCACCATCGCGACGGCGCCGGACGCATCGGGCGCGATGCAGATGGGCCTGGGCGCCGACGATCTCGTCGCCGCCGTGCCGCTGCTGGCCAAGCTGGCCGACATTCGCGCCGAGACGGTGTCGCGGGTCGGCAGCCATTCGCTGTCCTTCGACCAGATCCATGCGCTCGCGCAGAAGATCATGAGCCTCGAGGTCGACGGCGTGGTGGTGACTCAAGGGACCGACACGCTGGAAGAAACGAGCTTCCTGCTCGACCTTCTGGTCGAACGCGACATCCCCGTCATCGTGACGGCAGCGATGCGCAATCCCGCGCTCACCTCGCCGGACGGGCCGGGCAACCTGCTCGCCGCGGTGCGCGTCGCCTGCGATCCCTGGGTGAAGGCCCATGCGAAGGCGCTCGGCGTCGTCGTGGTGATGCTGGACGAGATCTACGCCGCGTCCGACGTGCTGAAGGTCCATCCGACCCGGATCAATGCCTTCGCCTCGCCGCAGACCGGACCGCTCGCGGCACTGGTCGAGGACCGTGTGGTGCCGCTGTCGCTGCCCGTCCGTGCGCCGATCGAAGCGGCGCGCAAGCGATTGGGTGCGGCTGCCGGGGGCCGGGAGCAGCCGGTGGCGCTGCTGTGGCAGGGACTGGACGAACCCGGCTACATTCTCGAGGCGATGGTCGATCATCGCGACCAGCTTGGCTATCGCGGCGTCGTCGTGGGCGCGATGGGCGGCGGCCACGTTCCCGAGCGGGTCGCCTCTCTGGTCGGGCAACTGGCCGAGATCATTCCGACCGTCGTGTCGCCGCGGGCCGGCGGCGGCCCCCTGCTGCATCAGACCTATGGCGGTCCGAGCTCCGAGATTGCGCTCCGCGAGGCCGGCCTCATCTGGGGCGGCCGGCTCAATCCGCTCAAGGCGCGCGTGCTGCTTCAGACTTGTCTGCGCGCCGGACTGGAAAAGGCCGCGATCGCCGAGGTCTTCGAGGCTTTCGCCTAACAGGGCTCGGCGCGCGCCTGCTTCGCCGCAGCGAAGCCGTGCATGCCCATGTGCCACTGCAGGGCGACGATCAGGCCCTTGATCGGCTGCAGCAGGCCGATCGACAGAATGATCACCATTGGCGCCCATAGGAAGGTATGGAGCCAGTAGGATGGCTGGTAGACGATCTCCACATACATGGCGATCGGGACCACCAGATGGCCGACCAGGAAGATCGTCAGATAGGCCGGAAAATCGTCGGCGCGGTGATGGTGCAGGTCCTCGCCGCAGGCCGGGCAACGATCGGCGACTTTCACGAAGGCGCGAAAAAGCTTGCCCTCGCCGCAGGCCGGGCAGCGACCCAGCATGCCCCGCAGAAGATAGAGACCACCTTTCTCAGCCATCATTCCCTCCTGAATTGTCGAGCTTGTATATCCATACAGTTAGCCATACATTCAAGGATAAGGAGTGATATTGTATGGATTGGAGCCCTACACTCGACGCCGGCGGGCCGGTCTACGAGGGGATCGTCGAGGCGCTCGAGCGCGATATCGCCTCCGGTCGACTGCATCGTGGGCAACGCCTGCCGACCCACCGGGCCTTGGCGAATTCGCTCAACGTCGACCTCACGACGGTGACCCGCGCCTATAACGAGGCGCGCCGCCGGGGGCTCACCGATGCCAGAGTGGGGCAGGGCACCTTCGTCGCCGAAAACCGCACCCGGCCGGCCAGCCGCGTTGCCGCCGGCATAGACGTCGACCTGTCCATGAACCTCCCGCCGTCGCCTATCGAGGCCGATCTCGAAGGACGCATCGTGCGGGGACTGGCGGCCTTGCAGCGTGACCACGGCTTCTCCGATCTCATGAGCTACCAGCAGGCGGGCGGCAGTGTGGTGGACCGCGGCATTGCGGCCGAGTGGCTGCGGCGGCGCGTCCCCACGGTCGAGGCCGACCGGCTCGTCATCTCGCCCGGCACGCAGAGCGCGCTGGTGGCGCTCCTGCTGGCAGTGACCCGGCCCGGCGATGTCGTGCTCACCGACCGGCTCACCTATCCGGGCTTCAGGTCGGCAGCCGCATCGCTCGGTGTGCGCCTCGTGGGCGTGGTGTCGGACGACGAGGGCATGAATCCCGAGGCGCTTGCCGAAGCCTGTCGCCTGCACGCGCCCCGGGCCGTCTATCTCCTGCCGACCATTCACAACCCGACGACAGCAACGATCGGGTCACAACGTCGCGAAGAACTTGCGGCGGTCATTCGTCGTCACGATCTGATTTTGATCGAGGACGATGCCTATGGAAATTTCGAGCCGAAGGCCCTGCCGATCGCGACGCTCATTCCCGAGCGCAGCTACCTCGCCATGACGCTGTCGAAGTGCATGGCGCCGGGATTGCGCGTGGCGCATGTGCTGACGCCCGATCGTGCGGCCGCGTCGGGCGTCGCCAATGCCTTGCGCACGGTGTCGCAGATGCCGGCGCCGCTGATGGTCGCGCTGGTCTCACGGTGGCTTGCGGACGGAAGCGCCGACGCCATCGTGTCGGCCGTCGCGGCAGAGGCTGCGGCGAGACAGGGTCTGGCGACGAAGGCGCTTTCCGGCCAGAGTTATGCTGCTCACCCGAAGGGGCTTCACGTGTGGCTGAGATTGCCGAAGACGTGGACCCGCGCCGAATTCGCGGCACATGTTCAGCGACAGGGACTTGCCGTGGTCACGAGCGACAGTTTCAGCGTCGACGGAGAGCCGGAGCACGCCATTCGCATCGCGCTGGGCGCGGCGCGCAGTCGCTCGGACCTCGTGGCGGCGCTGGATGTACTGGTCGTTGCGCTGAAGTCGCCCGCATACGCGTCGCGCATCGTTTAGGGAGGACGTGATGTTCGAGGGATTGGACGCCATTTTCCTCGCGAGACTGCAATTCGCCTTCACCGTCTCGTTCCACTTCATCTTCCCGTCCTTCTCGATCGGTCTGGCGAGCTATCTCGCGGTGCTCGAGGGGCTGTGGCTGTGGACCGGACGACAGGTCTATCTCGATCTCTTCAAGTACTGGCTGAAGATATTCGCGCTCGCCTTCGGCATGGGCGTCGTCTCGGGCATCGTGATGTCCTACCAGTTCGGCACCAACTGGTCGGTTTTCTCCGACAAAGCGGGACCGATCGTCGGCCCGCTGATGGCCTACGAGGTGCTGACGGCCTTCTTCCTCGAGGCGGGTTTCCTGGGCGTCATGCTGTTCGGCATGAACCGCGTGGGCAAGGGACTGCATTTCGCGGCGACCCTCGCCGTCGCGGTCGGGACCTTCTTCTCGGCCTTCTGGATCCTCTCCGCCAACAGCTGGATGCAGACGCCGGCCGGTTACGCGATCAACGCCGGCGGCCAGTTCGTCCCGGCCGACTGGTGGGCGATCGTCTTCAACCCGTCCTTCCCGTACCGCCTCGTGCATACGGTGTTCGGTGCCTATCTGACGACGGCGCTGGTCGTCGGTGCGGTCGGCGCGTGGCACTTGCTGCGCGCCAGGCCCGCCGAAAAGGGTGCGAACGAGGGCGCGCGCGTCATGTTCTCGATGGCGATGGGCATGATCACCGTCGTGGCGCCGTTGCAGATATTCGCCGGCGACCAGCACGGGCTGAACACGCTGGAACATCAGCCGGTCAAGGTCATGGCCATGGAAGGCCACTTCCAGAGCCATCCCGACGGGGCGCCACTGGTTCTGTTCGGCTGGCCGGACGAAGCCGCGGGCAAGAACCTGTTCGCCGTCGAGATTCCCAAAGCCTCGTCGCTGATCCTGAAGCACTCGTGGGATGCGCCGCTGAAGGGGCTCGACACGGTCGACCGCAAGGACTGGCCGCCGGTGCCCGTCGTGTTCTGGTCCTTCCGAATCATGGTCGGCATGGGCATGCTGATGCTGACACTCGCAGCCTTCAGCCTGCTCGCGAGGATGCGCAAGCGTCTCTACGACTGGCCGCTGCTGCATCGCCTCGCGCTGGCGATGGGACCGGCGGGCTTCGTCGCCGTCATCGCCGGATGGGTGACGACGGAAGTCGGCCGCCAGCCCTACACGGTCTACGGCCTGCTCCGCACGGTCGATTCGGCGTCGGCGCTGGATGCGCCGGCCGTCGGAGCGTCGCTCCTTGCCTTCGTCGTCGTCTACTTCTTCGCCTTCGGCGCGGGCACCTATTACATCCTGAAGCTCATGTCCCACCCGCCGCATTTCGGCGAGGAGGGGCCACGGCGCGACCAGCCGGTGCGGGCCGCGGGCATCACGCCCGCTCCCGCGGTGGCCGAGTCGCTCGCGACCGGCAAGGAGGCCTGATCATGCCGTTCGACCTTCCGATGTTCTTCGCCTTCATCATCGCCTTCGCCATCCTGGCCTATGTCGTCATGGACGGGTTCGATCTCGGCGTCGGCATCCTGTTCCCGCTGCTGCCGGTCGGCCGCGAGCGCGACAGCGCCATCAACTCGGTGGCGCCGGTGTGGGACGGCAACGAGACATGGCTGGTAATGGGCGGCGGCGGCCTGCTGGCCGCCTTCCCGCTGGCCTACGGCATGATCCTCTCGGCGCTCTATGCGCCCATCATCGCGATGTTGCTGGCGCTGGTCTTCCGCGGCGTGGCCTTCGAGTTCCGCTGGCGCGATCCGCGTCATCGCCCTCTCTGGGACATGGCGTTCACCGGTGGCTCGATCGTGGCGGCGCTGGCGCAGGGCATCACCCTGGGCGCCCTGCTGCAGGGAATTGCCGTCCAGAACCGCAGCTATGCCGGCGGCTGGTTCGACTGGCTGACCCCGTTCAGCCTGCTGGTGGGGATCAGCCTCGTTTGCGGCTATGCGCTGCTGGGCTCGACCTGGCTCGTGATGAAGAGTGAAGGCTCGCTTCAGGAGCGTTGCCACCGCTTGGCCTTCCGCCTGGGTATCGCGACCATCGTGGCGATGGCGGCGGTGAGTGCCGCGACGCCCTTCCTCCGCGACGCCTACTGGATGCGCTGGTTCGCCTGGCCGCAGGTCCTGTTTACCGCGCAGGTGCCGCTGCTGGTGGCGATCGTTACCTTCGTGCTGTTCTGGAGCCTGCGCCGCGGCCACCATTACACGCCGTTCCTGATGGCGCTGGCGCTGTTCGGCCTCGGGCTCGCAGGCCTCGGCGTCAGCATTTATCCGTTCGTGGTGCCGCCGTCGGTCTCGATCTGGGATGCCGCCGCGCCGCATGACAGCCTGAGGTTCATGTTGCCCGGCGTGCTGATCATGGTGCCGATCATCCTCGCCTACACCGGCTATTCCTACTGGGTGTTCCGCGGCAAGACCGGACACGAGGGCTATCACTGAGATGCCGGGCCCGCGCCAGTGGCTGTGGTTCGTCGGCCTGTGGGCTGCAGGCGTCGGCGTGACGGCGCTGGTCGGCTACGTGATCAAGCTCTGGCTGAAGTAGCCGGTCGGCGGACATTCCGCTTGACGCTTGCTGGGTGTGGCGACAGTGTCGAATGACATGCTCAGGAACGGGACCTTCTGTGATCGACGCCGACGCCGCTTCATCAAAGCGGCGGCTCTTCGGGCTGCGCGTCGATCTGCGTCCGTCGGTGTGGTGACTTCGTCACCCTAAGTCCCGCCGGATACGACCCGGCTCGTTCCCGAACCCCCGCAGCCCCCGGCTCCGGGGGTTTTGTTTTGCCCGCACCTAAGAGGACATCACCATGAACATCCGTGTCGGTATCGTTGGGATCAGCGGCTTTGGCGGCGGCGAGGCCTTGCGCCTGGTCGCGAGCCACCCGTTCTTCGAACTGGTCTACGCCGCAGGCGAGGGCAGTGCGGGCAGCCGGCTGGTGGACCGTTTCCCCGGACTGCCGGCGAGGCTGGCGGGATTGACGATCGAGAAATGGGTTCCCGAGAAGCTGCCGAAGCTCGACCTGCTGTTCGCGTCCTTGCCCACGGGCGCTTCGGCCGATGCACTGGCGCGCGTTCCGAAGGACGTGAAGATCGTCGATATCGGCGGCGATCATCGCTACGTCGAGGGATGGGCGTATGGCCTGGCTGACGTCTGGCCGGGCGAGATCGCCGGGAAGACCCGCGTTGCCAATCCCGGTTGCTTCCCCGCCGCGACCCTGACTGCGCTGGCGCCGCTGCTCGTCGACGGGCTGATTGAGCCCGGCAACATCGTGATCGACGCCAAGACCGGTATCTCCGGTGCCGGCCGGGGCGGCGCCGACAGCAGGTTCGGCTACGCCGAGAGCAACGAGAACCTGGTGCCCTACGGTCTGCTGAAGCACACCCACATGCCGGAAATGGTCAGGACGATCGAGCGACTGAGGGGCGGCAGCGCCGACGGTCTGGTGTTCACGCCTCACCTGGTGCCCATGACACGCGGCGTGCTTGCCACCATCTACTGTCGCGGCCGTGCCACTACGGACCAGTGCCTGGACGCGGCCCGGCGCTTCTATGCCGGGCGGCCTTTCATCCGCGTCACCGACAAGCCGCCACAGACCAAGTGGGCGACCGGCTCGAACCTGGCTTTCGTGAGTTATGCGGCCGATCCGGAGCGCAACCTGGTGATCGCGTTGGGTGTCGTCGACAATCTCGGCAAGGGAGCCGCCGGTCAGGCGGTGCAGAATGCGAACCTGATCTGCGCCCTTCCGGAAACCGCCGGGCTGGACGGTATGCCTGTTTGGCCCTGATGAAGCGGGCCACCTGCAGCCGTGCAATCCGCCGCGTCAGGTCGTGCGGCGGGTCGGACGGCAGTTGAAGGCGAGGGGGTTGCCGGCG
>Ga0182739_1004290_pt1 | contig 11864 bp, 10 predicted proteins | sample eDN5th30CBELigBY_FD_128873 | JGI IMG/M metagenome (GOLD analysis project Ga0182739, IMG submission 128873) | Enriched backyard soil microbial communities from Emeryville, California, USA - eDNA 5th pass 30_C BE-Lig BY (version 2) (version 2) | ecosystem: Environmental > Terrestrial > Soil >... | reverse complement strand
GCCGGATTATCAATCGCCGATTTAAAGGAAGCTGGCTTTAGTCCAGAAGAGCTTAAACAGGCTGGATTTAATGCTAAACAATTAAGAGATGGCGGTTTTAGTGAACTATCGTTAAAGGATGCGGGTTATACGCCCGCTGAGCTTGTCCAGGCAGGTATCACGCCGGGATTCGCAACGGCCGATAGCTTTGGCAGTCCTAGAGGTAGTATACCCGATACCGTATTAACAGCCGACGTAGAAAACCAGCAAATAGCCGCACTAGCCGCACAACAACAGCAGCAAATTAGCGCGCAACAGCTCAAACAAAGTCAACAAGAAATACAAACTAATATGCAGGGACAGGCCCAGCAGCTGTTTGGTAAATGGACTGCTATTGCTAACCAAAGTTTAGTAATGGCTGAGACCGACAAAGATACTGCTGTTAGTCAAAGTGCAAATGCTCCTGCCACCGCAAGCGGGGCTTATAGCCCAGAAGCTATTATGGCTAAAGCTGGAACGGTGATGTTTGCGATTTTAGATACCGCGGTAAATTCGGATGAACCAGGCCCCGTGATGGCTACCATTGTAGAGGGCAAATTTAAAGGTGGTAAATTATTAGGCTCGTTACAGGTTTTTGGCCGTGATGCCGATAGAGTGATGTTGACTTTCAACAAGTTAATTTTACCTGATATGCCAAAAAGTATGGGAGTTAATGCGTTTGCTATTGATCCCAATACGGCGAGAACGGCTTTATCCAGCTATACGGATCACCATTATTTATTACGGTATGGTTCTTTATTCGCCTCTTCTTTTCTGCAAGGTTATGGTCAGGCAGTTATGCAATCGGGTTCTATAGATATCAACCGGGATACCACTCAAATTAGGCAAACCAAAGAGTTTGGCGATAAAGAATTAGCCGCTGCAGGCCTAGGGCAAGTCGGTATGACCTGGGGATCACAGTTAGGCAATATTTTTAATCGCCCATCTACTATTCATGTATATGCAGGGACCAGCGTAGGCATTTTGTTCCAAGATGATGTGCAATCGACCCAATAGCGAATTTAGAGGATTATGATCCATGAGTGATGAAATATACAAACCAAATTCTGATGATGAGTACCAGTTCACCGATAATGAGGCGGCAGTAGTCTATAAAGCAGAAAAAAAGAATTTTGTACAAGGTGTTTTGGCACAACGTAGGATATGGTTGGCCATTGCTATTATCGTAATAGGTATTGTAGGCTATAAACTGTCTGATGTTTTCACGGATACTAAAGGTAAAATATCAGAAAAGCCTGCTGCCTTACCTGAGTTAGGTCAAAGCTTATCCAAGCAGCAAACTGAATTTACTCCAATAAAATCTCAATCAGCTACTTCAGGACCTACATCGTTATCCAGTAAGATTGCTAGTAGTCCTGTTCTAAGTGATGAACGTTTAGTTCAGCTTGAGCAGCATAATCAAGAAAATACGGCGAGTTTGAGTCGAATGGAAAGTAGACTTAATGGCATCAATAGTGATTTTAGCTTATTGAGAGATCAGCTTAATCAATTAAAAGGTGACCTGAGAACTATAAATGCTCAATTAAATAGCTTGCAGCAAAAATTACCCAAGCCTATCGAACAAAAAACGGCTGTCATGACTAAGCCAGAAAATCAAAAATCGCAGGTAGTCTCTCGTCCAACCTATCATGTTCAAGCCGTCTTGCCGGGACGCGCGTGGTTAGTGAGAGCTGAAGATTCGGCTACCATCACCGTTGCGGTGGGCGATGCTCTGCCGGGTTATGGAAACATTGTGAGTATTAATCCCAATCGAGCTAGCGTAATTACAAGTACAGGCTATACTATACTCTATAAACCCGATTGATTATTCGTTTATATGACAGATATTCCGCAAATCTTACTTAATTTAAGTAAAGCTTATCCTGCTCTTTGGAAGATGGTTACGGCAATGTGTTTTGCCGCCGGCTTTCTTTTTGCCTTGCGCTCAATTTATGCCTTTAAAATATATGGTGAGGCGCGCACCATGATGAACCCCCAAACCAGTTTACGGGCTCCTCTATTTTATCTGTTTGTAGCTGCAGCTTTAATATATACTCCTACTGGTTTTCAAATGGTTATGCAAACCCTATATGGTTATCCAACCCCAGAATCTTTAAAATACGTCACTGGATATTCGGATGATATTACCACGGCCATTAAAACTTGTTTAGGCTTGGTACAGTTTGTGGGAATTATAGCTTTTTTTAGAGGATGGTTATTTCTGGCTAAGCATGCCCATCAAGGCGGTGGTGGTCAACATGGAATCGGTAAAGCCTTTACCCATATCTTGGGTGGGATTATGGCGGTTAATATTGTAGGTACTTATAATATTTTTGCCAATACTTTGGCATTGCCCCCATTGCATTTTTGAAATTTTGAACTACATTTATTAATGGTGATTTAATTTAGTGTTTTGGAGAAAAATAGTGAACCTTTATACCAATAGCTTTATACCTACGTTAGGTAAGTACCTATTATTAGCATTGATAACAACGCTTTGTTTGCATAGTGGTTCGGTTTTTGCAGATACCGTCATTGGTGGTGGCGGAACCACCACGCCAGGAATCGGTCTTGGTAAGGTGAGTGCAAATATTACCAGTGGTATGGGCGGTTTAGCTAAACTCATTACCGCGGCTTCCTTTGTGATGGGGTTTGGTTTTGCGGCGGCGGCCATTTTAAAATTTAAGGCCCACAAAGACAATCCGGCGCAAATTCCTATTGGTACACCTATTGCCTTGCTGTTTATTGCCGGAGCCTTGATTTATTTACCAAGCCTCTATGGCTCTATTGGTGAAACCATATTCGGTGCCCAGCCTAAGGCAGGTTCTGCTACAGGTATGGTGACACCTGATAACACATAATTAAACCTAGCTTAGGGCGGCAACTTGTGCTGCCCTAATTGTTGCAAATGAATAATAATGGAACTAAAAAGTTAATTTAAACCATTTATTAATTGGTAAGGAAAACTTTAGCTTAAGTTAAAGGTGAAAAAAGTGAAAAATTATTTAAGCTTTAATAGAGTCCACTTAGGTAAATGGTTTACCTTAGCTTTTATTACAGCTTTGAGTCTTTATACTCATACCGTTTTTGCCGACACGGGGTCTGCCATAGGCTTGGCCGAGGTGGCGCAAAATATCACCAACGGCATGGAAAATCTGGTAAGACTCATTACCGCGGCTTCCTTTGTGATGGGGTTTGGTTTTGCGGCGGCGGCCATTTTAAAATTTAAGGCCCACAAAGACAATCCGGCGCAAATTCCTATTGGTACGCCTATAGCCTTGCTGTTTATTGCAGCGGCTTTGATTTATTTACCAAGTCTTTATACCTCCATTGGTGAAACTGTATTTGGGGTTAAACGCACCGCAGGTAGCGCCAAAGGTTGGACTATACCCGAAGATCCGAGTAAAAGTTAGTAAAGTATGGATATTCAACTTTTAGTAAAACCCGGCAACTGGGCCCTGTTTGCCAAAAGAAAAACAGACCAGGCCTTTTTACCTTTTGCCCAACGCGTGCATGAGAGAGATAACTATACCTGCCGGTTTTGTGGGTTTCAGGCGCGGGACTATCAAGAAATAGTAAACCTTGATCAAAATTATGCTAATAATAAACTGGCTAATTTAGCGACCGCCTGCTGTTTTTGTGCCCAATGTTTCTTTTTAGAATCGGTTGGCAAGGGAGGATACGGTGGTGGCACCTTAATTCATTTGCCAGAGATTAAACAGACCGAACTTAACAGTCTATGCCATGTATTATTTTGCGCTATCAGCAATGATACGGGTTATCGAGATGTGGCTCAGACTTTATACCGTAGCTTGCGTTTTCGCTCGCAAATTGTGGATAGGCAATTTGGTGACGGTTGTAGTGAGCCCAGTACTTTTTGCCGGTTATTAATTGAATCAAATATGTATAATAACCCCGAATTTAATGCTAGAGTAATGCCTGGCTTGCGTCTGCTTCCATCACGCGCTAAATTTAAAGTGCAGATTGAACATTGGGCAGCGACCGCGATACAAGAAATTGCTTCAGAATTTTAGCGAACGGATATAGTACCGATGGATCCTATTTTTGATACCATAGACTCCTTTTTAGCTTGGATTAGTTCATCACTCAAGCAAACGGCCGAATCCTATTCAGATCTTGAAACGGCTGATAGTCCGACGGTTTTGGTTGCTCATGATGGCTCGCTGATCTCAGTGCTAAAGGTGCATGGTGTTCGAGCTTTAGTAGGTACGCCCGAATTTGAGCATATTCAAGCAGGATTATCACAAGCCTGGCAATCGGCCATGTCTCGCCCCGGCCATGCCATACAAGTATTTTTTGGTTATGACAGAGAGCCTATTAAAGCTCAAATTAGCGAGGCTTTAGCACCCGCGGGACAAACTGCCGAACGCCTAAACTTGGATTTAAGTGATCTTTTCCGCGAACGGGTTAATCATCTTAGTAATTATTGCGCCTCGGAAGAGGTCTTTATTGTTTTATGGACCCGTCCTGGTCTTTTATCTAAAGAGCAGTTACAAAAAGCTAATAAAGAAAAATTAAAGACCATTCGCGAAAAGAAAATTCCACCCTTTAGGCATACTCAAAATGTGATTGCGCCCATCCCCGATTTGCGTGAAACCCATGATTCATTTGTACGGGGTACTTTAAACGATTTAAATGTTTTAAATATTTATACTAGCTTATTGGAAGTTCACGAGGCAATTTATGAAATTCGCAAGACGGTGGATTCTGACTTTACCGAGTCAAATTGGCGTCCTGTTTTGCCAGGCGATAAAATAACCATTCAAGAGCTGAAAAAATCGACGGGACATATTTCAGATTTGCTATGGCCCTCTTTAGGCCAGCAAATCTTTTCTCGAGACTCGGAAACCATTGACCTGCGAACCGTACGTATAGGGGACAAGATTTTTTCTTCGGTTTTTATTGATTTATTTCCCAAAGATATAAAGGCATTTATTAATTTGTTTAGGCGTACCTTACCTACCCAAATTCCATGGCGTATCTCCTTTTTTATTGAAAGTGATGGGGCGCCGAGTATTAAATTTAAATCCTTGTTAGCCACTATTTTAAGTTTTACCTCTGCACAGAATCGTCTGTTAAGCGATTCGGCGAAATTGCTAAACTATATTCGTCTTAATACCGATGATGCAGTCGTTAGGTTGAGGGTTGCTGCCGCTACATGGGCACCGGCCGATGATATCCGCCTATTAAGAACTCGTACGGCCGAGTTGGCAAAAGCCATAGAAGGTTGGGGGTCTTGTGATGTTACCGAAATCTCAGGCGATCCGTTTGCAGGTGCGGTATCAAGCATGTTAGGGATTACCAGTAATAGTGTGGCCTCGCCTTCGGTGGCTGCTTTCTCCGATGTTATCCATATGTTGCCGATGACAAGGCCGGCTTCCTTATGGAAGACGGGCGCTTTATTGCTACGCTCGCCCGATGGCAAATTATGGCCCTTTCAGCCGGGTTCTAGTGAGCAAACCACCCATATTGATTTAATTTATGCAAGACCTGGCTCCGGTAAATCGGTTCTATCTAATAGTATCAATTTAGCCCTGTGTTTATCGGCTGGAATCAATCGTTTACCTCATATTGCCATCATTGATATAGGACCCTCTAGTAGTGGTTTAATTTCCTTATTACGTGAGGCTTTACCCGCGGATAAGCGTCATTTAGTCGCTTATCATAGGCTTAGAATGTCGCCCGACTACGCTATCAACCCGTTTGATACCCAATTGGGTTGTCGTTATCCAACCCCACAAGAACGTAGCTTCTTAGTTAATTTCCTGACTTTATTAGCAACCCCACTGGGTGCAGAAAGACCCTATGATGGGGTTTCGGATTTAGCAGGGATGGTGGTGGATGAACTTTATAAGGTGTTTGCCGATGACGGTAATCCAGCCATTTATACGCCTGGAATTGAAATTTTAGTGGATGGCATTTTGGCCGAAATTGGTTTTATACAAGACCAACGCACAACCTGGTGGGAGGTTACCGACTCATTGTTTATAGCCGGTTTTTACCACGAGGCCATGTTGGCACAGCGCTATGCCATGCCTTTATTAGCCGATGTTACCTCTATTAGCCGTACGCCAGCCATTGAAGATCTCTATGGTAATATCATTTCGCCGACCGGGGAAACTTTAATCAATGCCTTTAGCCGCATGATTTCTGGCGCGGTACGAGAATATCCCGTGCTTTCTAGAGTCACGAGCTTTGATTTAGGCGAGGCGAGGGTGGTTTCGCTGGATCTGGATGAAGTTGCGAAAAGTGGTGGAGATGCCGCCGATAGACAAACCTCGGTCATGTATATGTTAGCTCGCTATATTTTAGCGCATAATTATTATTTAACCGACGATAATGTGTCCGATATGCGCCAGGAATATCAGAGTTACCATAAAGAGCGGGTATCCGAGCTGCGCGAGGATCCTAAGCGTATTGTCTATGATGAGTTTCATAGAACCTCAAAATCCCGCGCCGTGCGAGAACAAGTAATAGTTGATATGCGCGAAGGCCGCAAATGGAAGGTACAAATTGCCTTGATTTCTCAGTCGGTAGATGATTTTGACCCCGTAATGATTGAGTTTGCCACGGCGATTTATATTATGGATGCCGGGCCTGCCCAAGCCATAGAGAAAACCGCTAAAATCTTTGGTTTATCGGATACCGCTAAAGTGGCCTTGCGTACTCGGGTGCATGGTCCAAGCTCGGATGGAGCGACCTTTTTAGCTCAGTTTGCTACCAAAGGTGGCATGAATACACAATTACTAACCTGTACCTTAGGCCCGATTGAATTATGGGCCTTTAGTACCACGCCAGAAGACGCGAATGTCCGTAACCAATTGTATAAACGAATTGGCTCTAGCGAGGCCAGACGGGTTCTATCTAACGTCTTTCCTAATGGTACGGTCACCAAGGTTGTCGAAAGGCGTTTGAATGATTTGCGTGATAATAAGGGATTAATTACCGAAGAGGCTAGAGTGGGTATACTCGAGCAAATCGTCGAAGAGATTTTAACAGCCTATAGGCAAAATCCCGAATTAAAACGCTTGCCCCTGTAAAAGTATGCTTAGGTCGAATTTTAATTGCAAAAGCTTAACAAGGATGATTAAATTAAATTATGATAAATAGTGAATTATTATTAAAGAAACTCTCTATTTTACTCGTTGAAGATGATCCTATTGCCAGGCGAGTTTGCAGTTTATTTTTGCAAGATCTGTATTATAAAGTTGACGCAGTTGACTGTGGACAGCAGGCCTTAGCCTTATTTAAAGCCAATTATGATATTGTGTTTTTGGATATTGGTTTGCCCGATATTAATGGCTATGAGGTTGCCAAAAGGATCAGGGCTTATGAAGAAGAATATCAAAAAAAACCCGTCCATATCGTCGCTATTACCGCACATATTTATGATAGTGATAAAGCAGAGTGCTTTGCCGCTGGTATTAATGATTTCATTAGCAAACCCATTTCTAAAGATTCGCTGCACCGCGTGTTAATGGATTTTGCCATTAATCGCTAATAGTTAAGTATTCAAACTAAGCTTTTTAAATTAGAGCCTGTCTCTAAGCTGAAACCAAATTTAGTTAAAGGGTTCTACAGATGTTTATTTAGGCTTAGCTATTTTTAAAATTTACTGTCTATTGAATCTTTTAAATCCTTGTTAAGATTTGATTTTAAGGCCTCAATAAAGCCTCTTTGATACAACTGCTTAGGCATTCAACTGGGTTCAAACTGGCTAACGATGGACAGGATACGCGCAGTATTCAGCATTATTTGGGACATCGTAATATCCAGCATACCGTGCGTTATACCGAAATTGCATTTTCCCTGCGTTCAACAGATTCGCTGGGAAAAAACAGCTCTTGAAGCAGACCAGATATCTTCGCTACGATAGTATCTAGGCAACCCTGTAGGAGATCATTATGAGCAATCATGTTTATAAAAAAATTGAAATCGTAGGTTCATCCCCCACTAGTATTGAAGATGCCATCCAAACCGCTATAGCGCGTGCCAGTCAAACTCTAGCCAACCTAGACTGGTTTGAAGTCGTTGAGACCAGAGGCTTCATTGAAAACGGCAAGGTAGCTTACTATCAGGTAGGTTTAAAAATAGGATTCAGGCTAAACGATTAGCTTAAACTAATCATTTAGCCCAGAAAAAACGGCTTGTTCTCAGGTCTAAAGCAGTAGCACTTATTTTATCTTAGTATACTTTAAATGAATCTGAGGGCCGTTGTTGCCGTACTTTACCCTTGCAAAGGAATAACTATATACATGCTTCTCCAATGTCGGCAGCAGTTTTAAGAATAGTGGTGATTTTTCTAAGACACCACGGAGTTTAGGCGCCGATGCTTTTTCCTGCGTAGTAATAGCTATACTCTCTTGTTGATTACTAGAACACAGTCTTTTAAACATGTTATCTAAATTAGCTATGTCAAAATCTCCTGGCTCAGAACGAAGGTTTTGATTGTTGATGACTCGTTTAACGTGACTATTGGTCTCACGAGCTGCTTTGCTTGTATCACTACAACTCCCTATTATCCCGGAATTCATAAAAGCAAAACTAGGAGTTACGGCTAATAAAGTTCCCATTAACAAAAGTGATTTAACGTGGTATTTCATCTTTACTCTCCTTTTTTTTATAAGCATAGTAGGTTTTTCAAAATATGCTTAACTCATTGATGAATTAATTATATCTCTGGCTTATCCCAGCGCATACTTCTGTTCAGATAAAGCTAACAGGTACTATACAATGACATTAAAGCGCTATAGAAAGAGCTGCTTGGACCAGCGGGCACCATCGTGCAAGAACCTACGGTTTTGAAATTCAATTAATTGGCTAACCGTACCTTTCTACAATCGATAATGTACTTACCCCTTGCCAATAAAAGTAAGTGCCATTAGGTATCACATGCTTATACGGCAGTAGTGACACTTTCGCTACCGTAGCATCGTCAATTTCAAAATTTTGTGTTCTTAGCTTGCTTACAATAAGATGCACTTAAGCAAGCCGGTTGCAAAGAAATCATCACCGATGAAATCAGTGGCTCCATTGCCGATAGACCCGGTCTTAGTTGGAAGATAAGCTAAGTAGTCTATCCACAACGCTATACCTTAAATTAGCGGGCGTTATCGTAGGTACTATTACTTTCACCGGTGTAGGTTTAGGCGTTTTGGCTAAGTTACATATCTTTTAAGTAAGAGGAATTTAACTTCCCTTACTTACTTTTCAACCCAATGAGGGGATATATATCCTAGTTGGCACAGTATCTCTTCCTTATTTATGTAAAAGAAGATATCCATCCTAAAAGTGGTTTGATAGTGAAGGCCGATCATAGATTAAAAACCTAAGCCGTATCCCTAATTAGCAATGGTCCGTTTTAATTCTTGTTTTAATAGTCTAGCCAATTGTTTTTCTAACCAACGCAGTAGCTGTTCTAACCAGGAAACTTCTCGTTTGGGTTCTGGTTTAAATTGGCTAGAGACGTGTAGACGCTGTTGCCAATTGGTAAGATATTGCTTGGCTACCCAAGGATCGCGAATAATGATCAAATTTTCGGCATTACGTTGTTGTGCGGATAGGGTAAAATTAAAAGAGCCTGTGACAACGGCATTATTATCAATAACCATGACCTTATTATGGGCAATGGCAGGTCGGTAATCTATCCAAACCGGCACACCTTGCTTATGCAGCCAACTGGCTGCCGAATGTGAACTTTGCCCACGTTGGCTTTTATCGACTATCACCGAAACCTTAATGCCTTTAGCATGAGCTTGTGCGAGAGCCTGAGCTATAGGCTGTGAAGTAAATGAATAGGCTTGTACATAAATCGAGGTTTTAGCCGATTGAATTTGCCGAATAAGCAGGGCGGTACAATTAGAGCCTGGCGTAAAGCAAATAGTATATGGATTTTGTGGCTGCAGGGCGCTCTGGGCTATGGCCAAATTGCAAAACCCAAGAAGCAAGTAAATACATCTATAAAATTTAATAAAAGATAAAATTTTCATAGAGCGCTCAAAATTTCTCGGGTAGCTTAAAACCCGCTAATAAATCATTGACCAGCGGATTAATCGGCTCTTTGGCATTAAGCTCAAATTGTAATAAATTGTGATTGGCATTTAACGCTAAAATATAATGTTTAGAATCGGCGGAGGATATTAAATTCCCTTGCTTTATTAATCGGAATAAGCTCCAATCGCCACTGTCCTCGGTTATTTGATGTGAACCCGCTTGATCCTGGTAAATTAATTTAACGCCATGGCTACTTTGAACGTCTGGCCATTTGAGGTCTATGTTTTCCGTTTCGCCAGGATAGGTAAGTGCTTTGCTGCCTATGTTTAATTGTAAGCTGCGAATGCGGGCATCTACGGCTAAGGTTCCTAAATTAAAATTAACCACCGGTTCTGTCTGCTGTTGCGGATAAAACATGCGTTGAATAATGGCCGCCTGTTGTAAAGCAGTAAGGGTTTCTGAAGCTATGGGAAGCGTTAGACCATCTAAGCTTTTTAGTTGCCAGTGGGTATTTGAGGTATCGAGAAAGGGTTTTAGCAAGCTAATAAAATACTTATTTAACAAGCCATTGGGTGCGAAAAATTGATTAAAATGGTTAAGGCTCACATCTTTAACGTCTAGCGTTTTTGCAAAGGGGAAATGGTTGGCGATATTTTGTGAATAAAACGTATAAATTTGCTGCTGCCATATCTCGGCAAGATGAACATAAGCGTGCAAGAGTATGTATTGCCAACTACTAATAGATAACTGTTGTAACCAAGTTTGCCAGGGGTTGGGTAAGTCTTTAGCAAATTCGGCTAAATCGGTGATGGGATTGCTTGCACTAGCAGCAAGAACTCGGGTTTTAGCCGCGGTATAAGCAGCTTCATTTAGATCACCGCTGAGTTTCATTTGTAACAAATAAATCTGCAATTGATGGAGCTTAATCTGTAAGGTTTGCCATAAGTTTTTTTGGTTTTGCAAATTATGTAGACCGGCAAATTTTTCATTAAGCTTGTTAGCAATCGGGCGGCTATAACCTTGGGTCAAGTTGGCAATTTGGGTATTATTATTAATAATGGTCAAGGCTCGATTGAGTCTAGATTGAGAGTTGAGTAACTGTTCTAAGAAATCGGTGGTTTGTTCGGGATTATCCAATGAAAGCTCGGAAAGCTCCAGCAATATCCGTTGCCAATGATGGGCATAATCGGCTAAATATAAATCACTGACCTGAGTTTTTAAGTTATCAATCTCTAGTGCATCATAAGGTTTATCGCCAATAAGATTACCGAGTAACCAATTGCCATTTAAGCCTTGTTGACAGGCTATAGTGAGTTCTTTTGCGTAAATAGCGAGCAAGTTTTCCTTAGTATAAAAGCTTGAGATAGCTACCGAAGTTTGGTTGAAATGAGTGTATAGCTCTAATTTAGTAGGCCAGTTTAAATTATTTAAAATAATATAGCTGCGTTCTATAGGTGTCAGCTGGTTAAGCCGTAAGCGTGCCGCGGCTATGAGAGGCTCTTTTAAACTAAAAGTAGGTAAAGGTTGTTCAAATAACGATCGTAGATGAGCCTGTAAGGTAGGTATTAACGTAGCATTATAATCTTTTGCTTCTCGCCAATAGCTAAGTAATAAACCTTCTATAAACGGAAGTTGCCTATATTCACTATGATTTAACATCAGGTAGGCTTGTAGAGTTGCATACAGTTTAGTAGGTTCAGCCATGGTAGGTGTTGCAAGACGTTCACCGAATAAGTTAATGAGATAGGGTAATAATAATTTTTGTAAGGCAAGTTGATAAGTCTCGGCGGCTGCAGTTTGCAATTTTTTTACCTTACTTGCCATAAACCAGG
>Ga0182739_1004289_pt1 | contig 11867 bp, 11 predicted proteins | sample eDN5th30CBELigBY_FD_128873 | JGI IMG/M metagenome (GOLD analysis project Ga0182739, IMG submission 128873) | Enriched backyard soil microbial communities from Emeryville, California, USA - eDNA 5th pass 30_C BE-Lig BY (version 2) (version 2) | ecosystem: Environmental > Terrestrial > Soil >... | reverse complement strand
GAGAGAACCGTAAACGGCCTGTGGGGCCTCATCGGCAAGCTCGTCGACATCTTCCAGCCAAGCGAATGCGCCAATTACTTCAGCTCGTGCGGATATGATCCAGATTGATCGGAAACCGCTCTAATCAGCAAGTGATTTGGTGTACAGAGAATTCGATATAACGACGATTGCTTGTCAGGCAGAGAGCGGACTTCTGTTCGTCGACCGTGCTTCGAAATCTGAAACAACGGAGGCTTTCAACGTCTCCAGAAAAATTGCAGCGACGCGCGATAGCTTTCTGCTTTTGTTAAAGACGGCACGCGGATGGATTGGGACAGCCGGCGAGAGTGGTCGCCATACAAGCTCAGGGAAAAGCTCCTTTATTCCCATTGGTTCGACCAATGCGACCCCACAGCCGGCGCGCACAAGAGAGCACGCCGTGATCGTGTTGTTACAGCGCATCGTAATTCGCTTCTCGAGATCCGGCTCGGTAAGCATCCGGCCGATGAGACCATAGAGCGACTCATTGCGGACATTGCTGATCACCGAGGACCCGTCGAGATCGTCGAGCATGATCCATTCTTTATTCGACAAAGGATGGTCGGGCAGCATTACACACCCCAACTCGGTGTCGAACAGGCGTTCTATGGCAACTTCGGGATGATCTGAAGGCGCATATATAAGCCCTATGTCGACCTGCCCCGATGCAGCCATCTCAATCGCCTCGGACGTTTTGGCGGTATTGAACCAGATATGAATTTTTGGGCGTTGTTTTTGAAATGCAGCGATCGCCGCAGGCAGAAAGCCACACGACATGGTCGGGGTTGACGCGATGCTTAACACGCCCGAATGCGCGCCCTTGAGGTCTTGCGCATAACGCTCGACAAGACCGAGCGTCTGGAAAACCTTATCGACCTCCCGGATCAGCTTCACGGCTTCTTCGGTAGGCTTCACCCGCCCCTGCCCGCGCCGGAAAAGCAGGAAACCGAGTTGATCCTCCATTCGGCGAACCGCCTTGCTTACGGCGGGCTGAGACATCTGCAATCGTGCGCCGGCGCCGGTGAGACTGCCTGAAAGCATTACCGCGCGGAAGATTTCGAGCTGCCGAAGGTGCAGCATTGCCATACCCCAGGGTTATGGTGAGCGTATTTTTTAATCGTAGATTGTATGAAAAGAGCGTGCAAGCTTTTCTCCACGCAATGACAGCCGGAAAACGACTGCCTTGGAGGACAACTTGTCACGATTTGAAATGCGTGCGCTCGAGGTGCACAGCAACCTGGTGTGGAATTTCGATCATTTACGCCGTGCGCTCGATTTCATGGGTGAGCAGGGCATGAATACGCTGGTGCTGCATCGCAATGATATCGTGGACCTGATCGTTTATCCGGGGGTCTTCTTCGGAGCATCCCGTGAAAGCCGGAACATCTTCGAGCGTTACCAGCAGATTTATCAGAAGCTGTACAAATACACTCCGACACGGCGCAGTGGTCCCTATCAGAGACGCGATTATCTCCAGCGTGTATTTGAGGTCGCCGAGCGTCGCGGCATAGAGGTCATCTTCGAGAACAAGGAGCTTTATTTTCCCGATGTTCTGCTCGAACTCTATCCGGAACTCGTGCAAGGCGGCACGACCTGCCCAAACCAGCCGTTATGGTGGGATTTCCTGAAGACCAAATATACCGAGCTGTTTCAGGAATTCCCGCGCCTCAAAGGCATAATCACGGCTCCGGGAACGGGTGAAAGTCGCGTTGCCATCTCATCCAATCGTTGCGAATGCGAGCTTTGTCAGCAAGCGACGCCCCGCGACTGGTATATCTCTGTCCTCGATTCGATGTACCAGCCCATCAAAGCGGCCGAACGGACACTTGCGGTTCGGGATTTCGTATTTGACAAAAAGGCTCAGACAGAGCTGGCAGCAGCCTTTGCGGCACTGCCTGCAGATGTCGTCATATCACTCAAGAACACGCCGCACGACTATTATCCGACCTTCCCCGACAACCCGCGGATAGGGGATGTCGGCACTCATCGCCAGTGGATCGAGTTCGATACAATGGGCCAGTATTTTGGTTGGGGCGTAGCGCCTGCCATAATCATCGACGACTATCGTCGACGGCTCGATTATGCCGAAGAAAAGGGCGCCAGCGGCGTTATATTCCGCACGGATTGGGAAAGTCTCGATGGCCACACGGTCTTTCACAACTTCAATCTTATAAACCTCTATGCTGGCGCAGCTCTCGCGAACGGCTCCAAAGCAAGAAATACCGACTTTTACCGCACATGGTTGAAGAGCGAAAAGTTCCTCAACGCGGATGCAACTGATGTGGCGATTGACGAAGCCGCTAGCTGGGCAGAGAAGCTGCTGGCTGACAGCTGGGCGATCGTTGCTGGGGCACTTTATGTCAATAGCTGCGTCTTCAATGACTCGAGCAATTATCCTGTCAGCCTCGATCACGCCTGGTGGCTCGCCGAAGTCAAGAACAGCTTGAAAGACTGGGATCCGACCAAGACAAAAGCGCTCGAAACAAGCCGCGCCAATGTCGAGGCGATTCTCGCCGAAAAATCAGAGGCCGTGAAAACGCTCGAGCGCAGCCTGCCGGTGCTTGAAACAAAGCCGGATGCGTTGAGCGAGGATGCATATGCGTGGATACGCGCGAACATGACCGCTGCGCATCTCTATGTACGCGGCTGGGAAGCTGTAGGACGCGCCTGCATCCTGACGCGTCAGGCTCTCGATCATCCGGATGACGCTACGGTCACAGATGAGCGCATCGAAGCAGCGCTTCACGCTCTTCTAGCCATAAGTGGCGAAATCCGACTGCATGAAAAACAGAGCGACCTCCATTTCGTCGCCTATGTGGCGATGGGCTGGGAGCGGCTCGAGGTGCTTCATGCCGACCTGCAGAAACAGCTCTCCGGATCCCGCACGGATAATTAGGGCTGACCTGATCGTGTTCGGGATGGCCCGACACGTTTATGCGAACGACGAGTAACGTTTAATCGAGAGGAGGATAAATTGCTTAATTCCAAACGTATATCGATGTTGGCAAGCCTTGCCGCTGCCGTATCGGTGTTCAGTATCGCTGCGGCGTCCGCGCAGGATTACCCAACCCGCCCTATTACGTTGATTGTGCCATTTTCCCCAGGCGGCAGTACTGATCTGATCGGGCGTATCGTTGCCGACAAGGCATCCGAACATCTCGGTCAGCCGCTGGTTTTCGAGCACCGTCCAGGGGCGGGCACCATGCTCGGTCTCAACGAGCTCGCGATGGCAGAGCCGGACGGTTACACGATCGGCATGACCACGAGCACGCTGATCCTGCAGCCACTTTATGGCGACGCGCAGTTCAACTACCCTGAAGAACTGCAGCCCATTGCACAACTTGCCTATACCCCGCCGATGCTGGTCACCAACGCTGGTGCCGCGTGGGAAACGCTTGAGGATCTCATCGCCTTTGCGAACGAGAACCCCGGGGTCGTGAAGTACGGGATTTCGGGCGTTGGCAACGCGTCCCATCTGGGCGTCGCTCAGCTGGCGCTCGAAGCCGATGCACAGATGGATCCCGTGTCCTATCCCGGAGGCTCGCAGTTGCAAGTCGCAGTCCTCGGAAACCATATACCGCTCGCGACAGGTAGTCCGGTGGATTACAAGGAACGTATCAGGCTTGGTGATATTCGCGGACTTGTTACCTTCGGCCCAGAACGAAGCAATGATCCCGAGCTGTCCCACATTCCTACCGCGCTCGAACTCGGCTACAACGTCGAAGTCACCTCCTGGACCGGTGTAAGCGCGCCCGGAGGACTCCCCGAGGATATCGCTCAGCGGCTTACCGATGCATTCGGCGCCGCGCTTGCTGACGAAGGCGTGCAGAATGCAATCGCCGAGCTCGGTTCGACGCCAGAGTACCTCTCTGCGAGCGAGTTCGGAGAACGCTGGGATCGCGATCAGACCTATTTCCTGCAGGTCGTCACCGACACGGGCATTCTCGACATGTTTTCGCAGTAAGCCAGTTCCGGCGCCGTTCTCTTTAATGGACATTGCAGTCATGACGACATCTCCCGTGGTGATGTTCTCCGCCCGCTTTCTGGACGATCAAACTCGGCATTTCCTGGAACAGCATGCCGAGCTTCGCCAACTCGACCCCGCTCTTTACCCCAATGAATCTACCATGTCCGCCACAGAACTGGCGGCCGCGCTGCACGGCGTTTCCGGCTGGATTCTCGGGCATCCCCTTGTTGATCGCGCGGTTCTGGAGTGCGTTCCCTCGGTCAAAGTCATCGCGCGCCGCGGTGTGGGCTACGAGAAAGTTGATGCGCAGGCCGCAGGCGAACTGGGCAAGGTTGTTACCATCGCCCGCGGCGGTAATGAGGACACTGTCGCCGACCATACCATTGCTCTGATGCTGGGTGTTGGGAGACGTCTAAGAGAATCTCATAACGAGATGATCGCTAACCGCTGGTCCATTCTTCTGGGAACCGACCTGTTCGGAAAGACCGTGGGGCTGTTCGGTGATGGCTGGATCGCGCGCAAGGTCATTCAGCGCCTCAAGGGGTTTGATGTGCGGACCCTCGTTCACACGCGCCGTCCTGATGCCGACTATGCCGCGAAACACGATATCGAATATGTGAGCTTTGAGCGCCTGCTGGAGGAAAGCGACTATCTCTCGCTTCATGCTCCGCTCAACAATGAAACACACGGCCTTATAGGGCGCGATACGCTAAAACGGATGCAGCCGACCTCGATCCTTATCAATACTGCGCGCGCGCAGCTGATTGACGAAGCAGCTCTGCTCAGTGCGCTTGAGGAAAATACGATCGCGGGCGCTGGTCTCGATGTGCTGTGCGGAGAGACCGATCTCTCTCAACGCCCTCTCGCAGCCAAGCTGCTCGCACTGCCTAATGTTCTCGTGACCCCGCACGCGGCCGCTTCGACCCATGAAGCTCTCGCTCGTACCAATATGGTAGCGGCGCGCTCGGTCATCGATGTCCTCGAAGGGCGCATGCCGCCCCGACAATGCATCGTCGTCGACGGCCGGACAAAAGGAAAAAGTTAAGTGAGCGTAATCAAAGACAGTAACGTCAGCCGCATCGCGGTCATTCCCGGCGATGGTATAGGCAAGGAGGTCATACCCGAGGCAATCACGGTGCTCGAACGCATAGAGACGCTATACAATATCGGACTAAGGTTCGATGAATTCGGCTTTGCCAGTTGCGACTATTATCTTGAGCACGGCAGGATGATGCCCGAAACTTGGAAACAGGAGATCGGCGACCACGATGCGATCCTCTTTGGCGCCGTTGGATGGCCCGAACTGGTTCCTGACCATATTTCTCTCTGGGGCTCCCTGTTACAGTTCCGCCGCGGGTTCGATCAGTATATCAGTTTGCGCCCTGTCCGCCTCATGCCTGGCGTGCCATCGCCGCTGGCCGGACGCGAGCCGGGCGATATCGATTTTCTCGTTGTACGAGAAAATACGGAAGGCGAATACTCGTCCATCGGTGGACGGATTTTCGAGGACACGGACCGCGAGATCGTCGTTCAGGAAACCGTGATGACCCGTATCGGGGTTGATCGCGTTTTGCGCTTTGCGTTCGAACAGGCGCAGAAACGCAAGAATCGGCTGACCTCAGCGACCAAGTCCAACGGTATTTCCATAACCATGCCCTACTGGGACGAACGTGTTCAGGAGATGGCGACAGCCTATCCTTCGGTCGCAGTGGAAAAGTTTCACATCGACATACTGACAGCACATTTCGTGCTCCATCCCGATTGGTTCGACGTCGTAGTCGCTTCAAATCTGTTTGGCGACATCCTCTCAGATCTTGGGCCGGCATGCACCGGAACCATCGGGATTGCGCCTTCGGGCAACATCAATCCTGAGCGCCGCTTCCCCTCTCTTTTTGAGCCGGTCCACGGGTCGGCACCAGACATTGCCGGAAAGGGCATTGCCAATCCGGTCGGGCAGATTTGGTCCGCAGCCATGATGCTCGAGCATCTGGGATACGAAAAGGCGGCCGACGCGATCGTTCGTGCGATCGAAGAGGTTCTGGCAGATCAGGCCTACAGGACTCCTGATCTCGGCGGAAACGCCAACACGAGAATGTGTGGGCAGGCAATAGTGGATGCTCTTTGATGAACCCATGGCATCGACCACAGGAGTTTCATGATGTTCTCACGTGATTACAAGGACATAATCGCAGGCGCCGTTCTCCTCGGCCTTGGTCTTTTTGCCTCCGTTTACGGCATGAACACTATGAAGATGGGAACGGTAGCGCAGATGGGCCCGGGCTTTTTTCCCGTGACGCTCGGTTTCATCCTTAGCGGCTTTGGCATCGCGATCTTCATTCCGGCGTTCTTCCGTTCCGGTGAGTTGCCTCAGCCCGATTTGCGGTCATTTCTGGCCGTAGCAGCCTCGCTCCTTGCGTTTGGCCTCATGGTCCGGCCTTTCGGACTACTTCCGGCAATCTTCACTCTGACGATCATCGCGAGCTTCGCCGACAGCAAACTCGCCCTATGGCGCGCTGCCCTTCTCGGGCTCGCACTCTCGGCAATGGCCGTCCTGATTTTCCGTTTTGGGCTCGGATTGCAGATCCGTCTCATTGCATGGCCCTGGTGACATCATGTTCGGCAACTTCTTTGACAGTATTATTCTCGGCGCTTCCACCGCCTTTACGCCGCAAAATCTTCTATACTGCCTGCTTGGCGTAACGCTTGGCAATCTTGTCGGCGTCATTCCCGGCATTGGTGCGCTTGCAGCAATGTCGCTGCTGTTTCCGATTACCTTCCACCTCGACCCGGTTGCGGCTCTGGTGATGCTGGGCGGCATTTACTACGGCACATCTTATGGCGGCTCGACCGCATCGATCCTGCTCAATCTTCCTGGCATGCCGTCCAACGCCGTTACATGCCTTGATGGTTATCCGATGGCACGCCAGGGCCGTGCGGGCGTCGCCTTGTTCATGACGACCATCGCATCATTTGTTGGCAGCTCCATAGGCATCATAATCTTGATGCTGTTTTCCCCGGTCATATCGCAGTTCGCATTGCAATTTGGTCCAGCCGAGTATTTCTCGCTGATGGTCATGGGGCTGGTTATCGCATCGCTCATTTCCGAAGGCTCCGCTCTCAAGGGACTGGCAATGGTGGTGGTCGGAATTCTCATCGGTCTTGTCGGCATGGATATGTATACCGGCTCCCAGCGCTATACCTTTGGTCGCCTTGAACTTATGGACGGAGTCAGCTTGGTTGCAGTGGCGATGGGTTTGTTCGGTGTATCCGAAGTTATCGCCAGCATAAGAAATGTCGGGCAAGTGAAGTTCACCAAGAAGATAACCCTGCGCTCGATGCTGCCGACCAAGGACGACATGCGCCGCTCATGGCTGCCCATGCTCAGAGGAACGGGTATTGGTTCGTTCTTCGGTACGCTTCCGGGTACAGGTGCGACCGTGTCGGCCTTCATGTCCTATGCCGTTGAAAAGAGGCTTGCCAAGGACCCGTCCCGCTTCGGCAATGGAGCAATAGAAGGCATTGCTGCACCCGAGGCGGCCAACAACGCGTCGGATCAGACCTCGTTCATTCCTACGTTGACGCTGGGTGTACCGGGCAACGTAAACATGGCCATCGTGCTCGGCGTGCTCATGGTCCATGGCATCACGCCGGGCCCCACGATGATGGTGGAAAATGCCAACGTGTTCTGGGGCCTCATCATGAGTTTCTGGGTCGGCAACGTCCTTCTCGTTCTGCTCAACATCCCTCTGATCGGTATCTGGGTCAGGGTATTGCTCATCCCTTACCACATTCTCTATCCGACCGTGCTGGTTTTCGTTTGTATAGGGGTCTACACGATCAACAACAGTCCTTTCGACGTGATGACAGTTCTAGTCTTCGGCATGGCTGGCTATGGCATGAAACTGATCGGCCTGCCAGCTGCACCACTTCTTCTTGGGTACGTCTTGGGGCCGATGATGGAGGAAGAGTTCAGAAGGGCGATGCTCATCAATAACGGCAATTTCGAGATATTTATAAGCCGCCCGATCAGTCTGTTCTTCATCATCGTTACGGTGAGCGTGCTTGGATGGTCGATTTGGTCGGCATTTAGTCGCCAGAAGGAGCTTGCGGTCGGTTGATGTGTCGGCCGACCTGCCTCCAATAGTGAAGGGCCTGGTATCCTTGACGCATGAAGGGCGACATATGGCTTCCCGCATGGTGATATAAGATCAACGGAAATGTCTCACGCCGACTATTTTGGCGCCGGCCTCGCGAGCGGGGAAATCTGTATCTGGGCGTTATCAGAGCCGATCAACCGCGAGACCGCCATCGAAGCGTTGCGCAAGTCGGTTCCTGATTTCGATAAATATCTGCGGGATGGTCAGATCGAATTCATCCCGGGCTACCAATGGTATCTCCGCGGCGATGAATTCGACCCGCAACGGATCACCAGCGGCTGGCATGCCAAACTTGACGACGCGCTCGCCCGCGGCTTCGAAGGCATGCGGGTCAGTGGCAATGCCTTCTGGTTCGAGACCAGCCTCTGGAAAGAGTTCTGCGAATACGAGGCCGAACTCGACCGTTCGCTGGCCGGGCGCAGGATGATCGTACTTTGCACCTATCCGCTCGCAGCAAGCCGCGCCGTCGACGTCCTCGATGTGGCTCGCACGCACAATTTTTCGATCGCGAAACGAGACGGCCGATGGGAGTTCCTTGAAACGCCGGAGCTTGCCGCAGCGAAGCGCGAGATCGGGAGGTTGAATGGTGCGATCGATATTCTCTCGAAACCGTTCCCCGGCAGCCGGCACCTGACGCATCGAGAGCAGATTGTTCTGGCGCAGGTCGTCAAAGGCGCCTCAAGCAAGGAAGCGGCGCGCGACCTCAACATAAGTCATCGCACGGTGGAATTTCATCGAAAGAATATCATGCGCAAGCTCGGCGCACGTAACGTAGTCGAGCTTCTGGGAACCGTACTTGGGAGTGGTCAACCCGAATAGCTTGGTGTGTCCACCTCCCCGATATCCAGCGAGGGAAGTCGTTCGGCGTGATCGTCTCGCATTCGAGCACGAGCTTCGTGCCGGCCTCGAGATCGACGCGCCGCACTGTCAGAAATTTTCGCGGGAAACAGCATTTTGCTGTCTTTTCCAAGTAATGGCCGGCACCTTGTTGGTACGTCCAAGTCTGTTGGACAACATGCCCAGCATGTTGCGCGGAAACGACAGGATCGTGTTGCCACCCGGATGCGCGCCGAGTTTGGCGCGAATCCGGTCACTTTTCGGGTTATTCGGCGCCCGGCTCGCTCTCTCCGGCCGCGCTGGGTCCCTCCGCCTTCGCCTTGGTTTCTTTCGCTCCGCTCACATTCTGTGTCATCGACGCGGCCTTGCCCACCGGTTCTATTCGAGCTATGCGGGATTTTGGGTGATACGGCCCGATCAAGCGGCGCGATTTTCGGCGACGCTGGTGGCTACGCCGTCGGTGAATGTGACGCCTTCGATGAGCAAAGGCAACTGGTTCGCGCCCTTCAGGCGGCGCCATGTCTTGGCGGCAGCCTGAACGAGCTTGAACACCATGAGCTTCGCCGTCTTCTGCGACAGCGCACCCTTGGTTCGGACAGTCCTGTGCCGAACGGTGGCGAAGACACTCTCGATCGGGTTTCCCGTGCGCAGGTGATCCCAGTGATCGGCCGGGAAGTCGTAGAAGGCGAGCAACGCCACGCTGTCCTTGGTCAGGCAGGTCACTGCCTTTTCGTATTTGGCGCCGTATTTCTCGGCGAAGACATTCATCGCGGTTTGCGCCACGGCGCGGGTTTCAGCCTGCCAGATCTCGCGCAGGTCGGCCTTCACCGCCGGCTGCATGGATTTCGGGAATTTGTTGAGCACGTTGGCGATTTTGTGGACCCAACATCTTTGATGGCGTGTGCCAGGGAAGACCTCGTCGAGCGCCTTCCAGAACCCCATTGCTCCGTCACCCACGGCAATCTCAGGCGGAACCGCGAGGCCGCGCGCCTTGATGTCGATCAGCAGTTCACGCCAGCTCTGCGCGCTCTCGCGCAAGCCGACCTGGAAGCCGACGAGTTCCTTCTTCCCCTCGGGCGTGGCCCCAAGAATGACCAGCATGCACTCGGCCTGCGGCTCCATCCGAGCCTGCAGGTAGACACCGTCCGCCCAGATGTAGACATACCGCCGGGCCGAGAGATCGCGGCGCTGCCAACGGTCGTATTCCTGCTGCCACTCCCCGGTCAGGCGCGAGACCACATCCGGCGACAGGTTGGGCGCGTCCTTCCCCAGGATTGCGGCCAGCGCCTCCTGGAAATTTCCCATCGAGATGCCACGCAGGTAGAGGACCGGCAGGAGAGCATCGAGGCTTCTTGAGCGCCGCGCCCATTTCGGCAGGATCGCAGAGCTGAAGCGGATCTTCTTCTCGGCCGGCACATCGGGGGCACGGTCGCGCACCTTCGGGCGCTGCACGTCGAGCGCCCCGATCCCGGTCAGGATGCTACGCTCCGGACCGTAGCCGTGTCGGACAACCCGCTGGCGACCATCCGGCAGGGTCTCTTCGGCATACTGCGCGACGAAGGCGTCGGCCTCGGCCCGCAGCGCGGCAGCCAGCATTCGGCGCGCCCCGTCGCGCGCGATCTCGGTCAGAGGATCATCCACAGATTCCGGCTGACGAAAGGCGATGATGTCTGTAGTCTTCTTCATGGCGTATCGTTCCTTTGGGAAGTTCTGGCAGGCTTCGACACCCGCCACGATACGCCGCCCTTTCAGACCCCGTCACCCATTTCCCGGCATAGCTCTCTCTTTGTTGCTGATGCTGGGCGGCGCTGCCTTCGGCGGTTGGCTATATCGCCAGCGCTACGCCAACGATGGCTGATCCGCGCACACACCAACGCTCAGGACTGCTAGGACAAAATTCCTCTTGACTCTTTTCCGCGTCGGGTGTTCTTCCTTTGTTCTCATTTGGAAGACCCCATCATGCGGAAACCAGAGACCATTGAACGGCTCTATCTGGATTTTGACGGCTTCTTTGCCTCTGTTGAACAAGCCTGCGACAAGCGCTTGCGCGGTAGGCCAGTGGGTGTGGTTCCCTTCGATGGAACCGACCGGACGGCGGTAATCGCTTGCAGCCGTGAGGCGAAAGCCTATGGCGTAAAGAACGTAATGCCCATCCGCGAGGCCAAGCGGCTTTGCCCCGAACTCATTCTCGTGCCGCAGAAGCCGGACCTGTACCGACGCGCGCACAATGCGCTTCTGTCAGAAATCGAGACCGTGATTCCTATCGATGCCGCCAAGTCGATTGATGAACTGACCTGCCGCCTAGACATGACAGCCCGCGCCGATCCGGTCGATCTGGCGGCGCGGATCAAAGCCGCAATAGCCGATAATTTCGGGCCATGGATCACTTGCTCCATTGGGTTCGCAGCGAACCGGCAGCTAGCGAAGATCGCCTGCAAGGAGGGGAAGCGCTCGGGCAAGCGCTATGGTGATGGGTTGGCAATTTGGAGACCAGAAGACCTTCCTGCGCCCTTGTTTGCGGTTCCCATGGAAGACATTCCTGGGGTCGGCGGGAACATGGCGCGGCGTCTTAATCGAGCCGGCATATTCACGACCGAACAGCTTTACCGCATAGAGCCGAAACACATGCGCAAACTCTGGCGCAATGTGACGGGCGAGCGGCTTTGGTACGCCTTACATGGCTATGATATTCAGGCCCCGCCTTCTGGCCGTGGGATGTTCGGCCATGGTCGCGTGCTGCCCCCCGAAGCACGATCTATCGGCGGGGTTGTGTTGCAACGTTTTGAATACCGTTTTTGTGGCAAGGAGAGCTTCTGATCTTTCGGAGGATTGAATGTTCAAGGGCCGCCAGTTTGACCAGTCAGTCATCCTGCTTTGCGTGCGCTGGT
>Ga0182739_1004285_pt1 | contig 11878 bp, 12 predicted proteins | sample eDN5th30CBELigBY_FD_128873 | JGI IMG/M metagenome (GOLD analysis project Ga0182739, IMG submission 128873) | Enriched backyard soil microbial communities from Emeryville, California, USA - eDNA 5th pass 30_C BE-Lig BY (version 2) (version 2) | ecosystem: Environmental > Terrestrial > Soil >... | reverse complement strand
GCGCCGTTTGCGGCATGGGTGAACAATGACGTGACCGGCTTCATGATGACCCCCGGCCAGGTCAAGCAGACCGAGAAATTCTTCGCGGCCAACCCCCATCTCACACGCGTCCTGACGATCGACACATATTACGAATTCCGCGAGCTGGACGGCGGCGGCTCGCACGACCTCATCACGACAGTCGAAGAAGCTGTCCGCATGGGTGTCGATGCCGTCAAGATGCTTTTCCCGTGGAACATGTCGCGCTACGAGCGCACCCAGATGTGCGCGCGCGTCGGCAAGGTCATCGCGGCCTGCGATCGCTGGGATATTCCTCTCGTTCTCGAACCGGTCATCATGGGTGCGCCGCGCACGGAGGACGTGATCGTCCAGGAGGAAAAGGTCGCTCGCATCGCCTATGATCTGGGCGCGCACATCATCAAGATTGCCTTCCCCGGCGAGGAGCGCACGAAACGCCTTTCCGAAGAACTCAAGGTTCCGCTGGTCATCGCCGGCGGCCCGCTGTCGGGCCCGCCGTCGGAAACCATCGATGCCGTTGCCCAGACGCTGCGCGGCGGCGCACGTGGCGTCATCGTTGGCCGGAACATCTGGCAGCGCGACCGCAAGTCGGGCGAAGAGACAATGGCCGAGATCGCGAAACTCACCCGCAACGTGACGTTCCAGGACTGATTCCTGGCCTCTCTTTTGAACGAGGGGTCGCGAAGATGTGCCTCGCGATCCCTCAAACGCGCATTACCGCGGTGTTCAGTTCGCATCGTGCGGACAAAACGGACGAGGAGTGGTCCGTTTCCATCTAATGGTCTTATGGAGGAAAATGACATGAAGAAACTCGCCTTGCTCGCAGCGGTCGCGATCATGAGCATTCCCGCGACTTCGTTTGCAGAGGAACAACTCACCACCGCCGGCATCACCGTCGGCACGCTTGGAAATCCCTTCTTCGTTCCCTTGATCAAGGGTGCCGAGGATGGCCTGAAGGCCAAGAACCCGGGCGTCGCCATCACCGTCGTTGGCGCGGACTACGACCTCAACAAACAGGCATCCCAGATCGACAGCTTCATCGCCGGCGGCGCTCAGATCGTCATGGTCAACGCGGTCGATGCCGTCGCGGTCAAGCCCTTCATCGAAAAGGCCAAGGCAGCCGGCGCCGTCGTGGCGGCAATGGACGTCTCCGCAGCTGGCTCCGACCTGACCGTCATGACGAACAATGTCCAGGCCGGCGAACTGGCGTGCACCGACCTCGCGGAGCGCCTGAAGGGCAAGGGTGATGTCGTCATCATCAATGGCCCGCCGATCTCCTCGATCATGGACCGCGTCAAGGGTTGCCAGCAGGCCTTCGCCAAGTATCCCGACATCAAGATTCTCTCCGACAACCAGGACGGAAAAGCTTCGCGCGAAGGCGGTCTCGCCGTAATGCAGGCCCTCCTCACCCGCTTCGAGAAGATCGATGCGGTATTCGGCGCCAACGATCCGACCGCCATCGGCGCCGATCTTGCCGCCAAGCAGTCGAACCGGTCCGAGATGATCATCGCCGGTGTGGATGGCTCGCCCGACATCGTGGCGTCGCTGAAGAGCGGCAACAGCCTGATCGTATCCTCGTCCTCCCAGGATCCTTACGGCATGGCAAAGAAAGCGGCCGAGCTTGCCGTAGACCTGCTCAACGGCAAGAAGCCCGATCAGGAAATCACGCTCCTCGATACGACGCTCGTCACCAAAGACAATGTGAACGAATACGTCGGCTGGGACGCCAAGCGTTGAAATAGCGCGGGGCGGCGCGAAGGTGCCGCCCCGTTTTTCCATCGCATGGACAGGGATGGTTCATGAGCGCGTCAACCACCGGCGAAGGGCCGCTTCTGGAAATGCGAGGGATCAGCAAGTCCTTCGGAGCGACGCGGGCTTTGAGCGACGTTTCGCTCAGCGTGTCGGCAGGTGAAACCCTTGCGCTGATGGGAGAGAACGGCGCGGGCAAGTCGACCCTCATGAAAATCCTGTCGGGCGCCTACACCCCCGATGCCGGCGGGGCAATCCTTCTTGCCGGGCAGGCGCTTTCGGTGGGAGACCCCATCGCCTCCCGCACCAGCGGGATCGCCGTCATCTATCAGGAGCTGTCGCTGGCACCCAATTTGACGGTGGCCCAGAATATCTTTCTTGGAATTGAGCCGCGAAGGTTCGGCGTTACGGACAATCGCGCAATCCTTCAGCGCTCAGAGCCGATCCTTCAGCGGTTGGGTGCATCCTTCTCGGCAACGGAACGCGTTTCGAACCTGTCGCTCGGTGAACGGCAGATGGTCGAGATCGCACGTGCCCTTGCGGCCGACGCCCGGATCATAGTGATGGATGAACCGACGACATCTTTGACCTCTCGCGAAACGGAAAGGCTCTTCGAGATCATCGCGGCCTTGAAGGCGCAAGATATAGCTGTGATCTATATCAGCCACCGGATGGAGGAGATCTACCGTCTCGCCGATCGCGTATCCGTGCTGCGCGATGGAAAATACGTCGGAACCCTAACCAGGGAGGAGTTGTCCGCGGAACGCCTCATCTCCATGATGGTCGGCAGGGATCTGACCTCCTTCTACAAGAAAAAACACGGGCACTCCCGTCGGGGTGATCCAATGTTGAGCGTCCGGAATGTCGGTGACGGCAAGCGGGCCATCGACTGTTCATTCGACGCATATGAGGGCGAGGTTCTCGGCATCGCGGGGCTCGTGGGATCCGGGCGAACCGAATTGGCGCGTTTGATCTTCGGGGCAGATGCGCTGGTTTCCGGAACTGTTCGGGTTGCGGGGCGCGAAGTCGAGGTGAACAGCCCGCGTCAAGCTCTGGACGTCGGAATCGCCTATCTCACCGAAGACCGGAAGGGGCTCGGCCTTTTCCTGGATATGTCCATCGAACAAAACATCAATATCTCCGTCATCGCGCAGGATGCGCGGAAAGGCGGTGTGCTGAATGCCATCCGGTCGAAGGAGCGCGCCGATGCTGCCGTCGGCGATCTTTCGATCAGGGCGAAGTCGACATCGTTGAATGTCGGGTCCCTGTCCGGCGGGAACCAGCAAAAAGCACTGATCGCAAGGATTCTAGCCGGGGAGCCGAGGATAATCATCTTCGACGAGCCGACCCGCGGCGTCGATGTCGGCGCAAAATCCGAAATCTACCGGATCATCGACGGGCTTGCCGCCAGCGGTGTCGCGGTCGTCGTCATATCTAGCGACCTCCCCGAGATCATCGGCATCAGCGACCGGGTTCTGGTCATGCGCGAAGGCCGCATCGTCGGCGAGGTGCTGCCCGATGAAGCCGGTGAGATTTCCCAGGAACACATAATGACGCTCTCGACGGGTTCTTCGAAAGCAGCGTGACGCAGATGTGCAAACGGAGGAGATGATGTCGATGACAACGAGCGGGACGGAAGAGATCAAGCGCGCAAACTTGCGGGCGACGATGACCGCCTTGGGAATGTTGCCGGTTCTTGTGCTGCTGATTCTAGGATTCCATCTGCTGAGCGGCCGCTTCATAACCGTCAACAATCTCACGATTGTCCTGCAGCAGGCCTCGATCAACACGGTCCTGGCAGCCGGGATGACATTCGTCATTCTCACAGGCGGGATCGACCTATCGGTCGGTTCGACGCTGGCAGCGGCCGCGATGGTCGGTGTCATCGTATCGCTGGTCCCGGATATGGGGATTCTGGGAATTCCCGCCGCCTTGGCGGTTGGGCTGCTCTGCGGCCTTGCAAACGGAGCCATTATCTCCGGTCTGCGCCTGCCGCCGTTCATCGTGACGCTTGGCTCATTGACCGCCATTCGAGGCGTTGCCCGGCTTCTTGGCAATGACACGACTGTTTTCAATCCCGACCTGCCGTTCGATTTCATCGGGAACGGCTCGCTGTTCGGGGTTCCGTGGCTGGCGGTGATCGCGCTCCTTACAATCGTCGTATCCTGGTTTGTCCTGAAGCGAACGGTCCTCGGCACATGGATCTACGCCATCGGCGGCAATGCTGAAGCCGCCCGGCTGACTGGCATCAAGGTTCCACGGATACTTCTCTTCGTCTATGCGGTTTCCGGCCTATTCGCCGGCCTCGGCGGCGTTATGTCTGCGGCGCGCCTCTACGCCGCCAATGGTCTTCAACTCGGCCAAGCCTATGAGCTCGACGCGATTGCTGCCGTTATCCTGGGTGGGACCAGCTTCGTCGGCGGCGTGGGTTCGATCTGGGGAACGCTCGTTGGCGCATTGATCATCGCCGTGCTCTCGAACGGGCTCATTCTCATCGGTGTTTCCGACATTTGGCAATATATCATCAAGGGGCTCGTCATCGTCGTTGCCGTGGCGCTTGATCGTTTCAGGTTGCAGGGCGGCCGCACCTGATCTCCTCACATGACCGATAGGAAACGATATGGCTCTTGCGTCCCTAAGGCAGATACTCGATCACGCAGCCGCGCACGGCTACGGAATGCCTGCCTTCTCCGTGTAGATCTTCGAGATTTCGGCCGCCGGCTTCCGGTGGCCAGACCGAGTGCGATGATGCCGCCCGTCGATGTGTCCGCCACCATGTCGAAATGCTGCGCGATGGATTCACCACCGAGATACTTCCGCTCGATCTCGGCAAGATAGGCGGCGCCGAACAGACCGCGGATGCCGCCACCGTCCAGCGAAAGGATTCGAAACAGCCGATCCTTCGGCCAGGGCTGCTTGATGCGAGTTTGCTCGAGCGTGCCGTCGGAGCGCCGCGGACACGAGAAGCCATCCGCTCCACTGTTCTCGCAACGGGTCGAAAAGACAGAGCACCGGATCGCGGTCACGGTTGTAGACATGGGGAAGCGATCCTTCAGGATTGCCGGGAAGGCGCGTCAGCCGCGGGCTCGTCACCCTGACTTCCGGCCCGGAAATGATCATGTCGATACCGTACGCGATCTCGATATCATAGGACCGGGTAAGCGGCTTCAGCGTGCCCCGCCAGATCACGGCATCGCTGCCCGGAGGTGCGACGGGCAAACGAGGGCCAGGCCGTGCGCATGGCGACGACCTGCTCCTCGATGGTCAACGGAAGGAAGGCCGTCAGACAGCTTCCCCGAAGAAAACGTGGCGGCTTGCCACGACGGGCGCGGCAACAGCCTTCGGAACAACGAGCGCGGGCGCGGCGGCTGCCGCAGAGGGAACGAGGATTCCACCTGCCCTCGTGTAGCTCTGGCTCGCCTGCTTTACGGCACCGGCCGTCTCCTGGGCGATCTTCCTGATGGCTTCGTTTACAACGTAGTCGCCGAAGAACTGGCGAGGTTCTACAGGAATGTCGACAGGGTCCATGCTGCCGGAGCGAAGACGATTGACCGCAGCGACCAGGTTGGAGAGATCGCCGGCGAACTCGTTCTGCTGATCCATGGATTCCGGCCAGCGATCAGTGAACTCGTCCTGGTCCCAGATGGGATTCACAACAGCCAGGGTTCGCCCGAGCGAGGAAGCCCGGCGGATGTCGGTGATCAGCAGATTGCAGAGCGAGATCAGTGCGTCGCTCAGAGTCTTTCCCGGACTGGCGGAGCGGGTCGCCTGGAACCGACCCCATTGCGGTCGTTTCTTACGACTTCACCAATGCCTGAAAGCGGCAGCCCTCCGCGCAACCTATCTGCCGACGCTCTTCTCTGTTTGGCGGAAGGCGCGCGGGCTCAACCCAATGGCGCTACGAAACATGTAGGTGAAGGCGCTTGACGACTGGTACCCTAGATCGAGCGCTACCGAGCTGATTTTCTTGCCGGCGGCAAGCTGGGAGACGGCGTGAAGAATGCGGATTTGCCTCAACCAGCGCGAAGGCGGCATTCCTGTTTCGGTTATGAAAAGCCGCTCGATTGTCTTGCGGCTGGCCGAAGCGCCAATGAGCCATTCGTCAATAGAAGCAATCGAGCCCGGATCATCTATCGCGGCCTGCGCGAGTCCGGAAATGCGCTTGTCCTGCGGCATCGCGATTGAAAGCGGGATGTCTCTGGCAGCCAGAATTTCATGAAAGAGCAGGTCATATAAAGCGGCCTCATGTGGTTTTGTGAGACCGGAGGACTCGCTGTCCGGGATAACGCCCATTAAGGCCTGAAGAAGCGGCGTCATCTGGACGATACGAGCCTCTGTTCCGAGCCTGTCTGCTTCTGCGCGGTTCACGTCGACATAGATGATCTCATTGCTCGATACATAGCGGAGCCAATGTTCAACATCAGGCGGTATCCACACAGCCATGGCCGGATTGAGAAGGAGAACCCGGTCGCGTGTGCCAACATACATCGATCCGCGAATGGCAGAAAAGAACTGCCCGAAATCGTGTGTATGCCAGCCAAGATCCCGACCTGCCTCCTGGCTTTCAATGTCGCGAATATATCGGGGCCGTATTGCACCGGGCATCGTAGCGGAACCAAATGTCAGTTTGACGAAATCTAGATATAGATAGATCAATCATCGACAGAAAGACAGAACGCCATCCCTTATTCTGACCGTGCGCTCGGATAGTGAAGGGGCAGCGCCAGTCATGGTTGCAACGACAACACATCAGGACACGGCGCCGGATTGGGCCGCCATCGTGATCGTCATATTGAGCGTGACAGCCTTTGCGGTCGCTCAGGGCCTCACCTTTCCGCTCATTTCCCTTGTGCTTGAAGCAAAAGGCGTGGCCGGAAGTCTGATCGGTCTGAATGCCGCCGCTTACGCGGCCGGCGCGATAGTGTCTGTTCTGACAATAGATCAACTCACCGCAAGGGTCCGGGGAAGCCGCCTGATCGTCGCGGCCTTGTTTGGTTGCTCTATCAGCCTCGCGGCGTTTGCCATGACTGACTGTTTGCCAATCTGGTTCATTGCCCGTTTCGCTGTCGGCTTTTGTGCGAGCTTGATCTCGATCCTAAGCGGAGCATGGCTGAACACCGCGACCCCCAACCGCATACGCGGACGCATTTCCGGCTTCTACGGAGCCGGCATGTGTGCGGGATTTGCAGCCGGCCCATTGATCATTCCGCTTCTAGGCACGACCAATGGTTCTGCCTTTGCGTTGGTGTCTGGCTATATTGCATCGATTGGTCTTGCCTGCGCAGTCTTTAACGGCGGCACCCGCACAGTGCCAGAACGCGCGCCGGCAGGCGCATTGCTGCGCTTTATCGGCGCCGCGCCCATTCTGGTGCTCACAGAGTTGGCCTTCGGCTTTGCTGATATTGCTGCGATATCCGGTATGGCCGTCTACTTCGTTCGCGTGGGCCACTCAGAGGCGTTCGCGGCCTACGCGATCACTGTGCTGTCGCTTCCCACAGCTTTTGCCCAGCCGGTAGTGGGATGGTTGCTGGACAAGACTTCGCGCGCCGGGGTGACGATCAGCTGCGGCCTTCTGGGGGCGGTCGCATTCCTGATCATTCCATTCCTTCAGTCCGAAGCAGCCATTTTGATAGTATTCGCTGCCATCGGCATTGCAACATTTGCCCTGAGCACTTGCGCCCTCACAATTCTGGGCGAGCGTTTCGACGGCGGAATGCTGATAGCCGGAACCGCCAGCTTCTCACTGGCCTACTCCATCGGCAGCGCAATGGGATCGACTGGCACAGGTTTTCTTCTGGATTGGATTTCGCCAAATGCTGTCCCGACAAGCGTCGGCTTGGGCCTGCTTGCTTTCACGATATTGGTTCTGTTCAAGCGCCCGTGATTTCTCGACCTATGCTAAAGTCAGCTAACCAACGATTTCGCACAAAACCGGACAATCTCCATTCCACCCCAAGCGGGACATTCCAGCTACATGAGCCGTGCGACCGCTTTGAGGAAATCTTGCAGCGGACACTATGGCGACTACCGGACGTCGCTGATCAAACGTAGGTATCGAGAAGCCAGCCGATGGTCTGCTGGCACGGCTAGTGTTCAAGATGCGCTTCTCCAGCGAAGAACAAGCGCCGTTTGCACAGGAATCGCGGTTTGGGAAATCCGGATCGACGAACGGGACATCGGAATCGCATCAGGGTAAATTGAGATGATGTGTCCCCATTTGCCCTGATTTGCGATGAGGTGTCCGCACATCGAACCGATGTCGGCGCACTGCATGGCAACTCGGGTCAGCTTGAACTTCACGTGAGACCGCGCGCGTTCGGCGACGTCGCGTCGGCGGGGCCGTTGAGTGTCTGCCTGGACACCGGCCGGGCTTTCCTTCATCGCACGGCGTTTCTCGGGTGCCTGCGGCTCCGCCTCCAAGAGGAGCGTCTCCGCATCCGAAGCGGCCGGGTCGGCGACAACATCGCCGTCATCCTCTTCAGACTGCCCCTCCAGGGCGGGAATGAGAACCTGCGCCGGGCTGAACAAGGAGCCGATGACGACGGCGACACTTCCGAAGCCGAGCGCGCCGAGCATCGGCACCATACGCGCCAGCGTCACCCCAAGGGTGAAGCTGAACCGCGTCCGCACCACGCTTCGCGAATTGCTCAACGCAATCGTGAAGGTCTCCAAGGTTTCCGAACTCGCGCTCTCTTTGTCTTCGAAGCGCTGGAACTTGGATCGAAGGTCCCCAAAGGCGGCGGCCCAATAGATTCAGGTTGTTGTCGAACTTCCTCGGTGACACTGCCAGCGTTACCCAGTGATCGCCGATTGCCAGCTCGTAATAGCCAGGCTTTGCAACAGGCGGGACGACCCCTTCAAGGGCTATGCGACTTTTCCCGGCGTCCGTGTCCGTGAGGCATGCTTCCAGCATAGCCGCAGGAACAGGAATCGGGGTTCCCACTTCACCGGTAATCAACTTCGGGAGACGCAGCTTCAAGGCGCGCACGCTCTCAAGGCTTTGCGCAATTTCAGCAGCACTGGACGCAGGATAGCCTAGGGCTGCGGAGATAATGCCGATTGCATCGTCTGCAACAGAGTTGACCCTGCCGTTGACGTCTCGCCACCTCCTCTGAATTCCAAGCTCATCGGCAAGCATATGCAGGTCGCTGTACGCTGCATTTGCGTCTTCCATCATCGGGTTCTTTCCATTGCCTAACGTCGAAGTGAGAACGCACCTGTCTGTTTTGTATGCCTTTTGTCATCTACACGGTGACGAGCGTCAATGTCATGAGGTTCGCCCTAACTGTGGAACCTCATTTCAATCCAGGCATTCGGCCCTCCGGGAAGCACTGCAGCCTGAACTTTACCGGCCCGGACCGAATGGATGACCTCCTGAAAGATCACAGCCTCCGGCAACCTGTCTGACGCGAGCGGCAGCGTCGGCAAGACGCTCGCGCTTAATGTCACCCCTTTGTGCGGCGGCCACTATTCCTTCGGATAGCGCGTTTAGATGAGCCCCACCAGCGACGAGCAGCAGATCAGCACCCGCATTTAGCGAAGCTATCGCCGTCTCAAGAAGCGACCGACCGCGCAGCGTGGCTGGCGCGTCAAGATCGTCGCTGACGATGAGGCCGTTAAATCCAAATTGAGACCTCAGCATAGCCATGACTGCCGGCGAGGTGCTCGCTGAATTGTTTCTGTCTATGGCAGCGACAGGGGCCGGCCCCGTCATAATCGCTTTTGTCCCGGCCTCGATGGCGGCCGTGAACGGTAGGGAGTTATGGAGAATGCGCTCGAGCGGCGTCTCCAGGCAAACATCTGCCAATGCGGGGTCTTCAGCAAGGTTGTTGAAACCTGGAAAGTGTTTTGTCACCGCGGCAATGCCGGCGGCCTGGACGCCCGTGACAAAGGCTGAAACCAGTCGGGCCACAGCTTGCGGATAGGATCCCATCGTGCGCGCTCTTAACCAGATGTTTTGGCCATCGATGATATCAGCGATCGGAGCAAGGAACATCGACACACCGAGCTCGCGAGCGCCCTGGGCAGCGATTCGGCAACGTTCTGCAAGTGCGTCCTGAGAGAGTGCATGTGCCTCCTCGAGCGACGGAAGCGGTGGAACCAAGCCAACGAGCCGCTGGATACCGCCCAGCTCCTGATCGACCGCGACAATTAGATGAGGCGTTATGGCCTGAAGCACCGCGATCGATGCGCGAAATCCGTCTGGCGTTTCGCGGGCCAGTCTTTCTGTCGACATCGACCTGGCAACATACTCCGCACGTGTCTCGCCGATCAGGACGGAGCAACCACCCTTTTCCAGAAAGGGAACCATTGCATCCACGACGTCGAGCGTATCGAAGGCTGGCAGCAACACCGCTCTTGCGTCTTGATCGAGTGAAGAGGCCATCATCGTCTCCGTAATTTCAAACCATTTCGACATCGACGCCGGCCTCGCGAACGGCGTCGAGGATGGCGGTGTTCTTGCTGCTGGTGAAAAGCGTGGATACTGCGGATACCGGCGCCACTTCATAGGTCGCGGCCTGACCGAGTTTGTCGGCGGTCGCCAGAAGCAGGGTCTTGTTGGCGGCACGGATCATCGCCGACTTCAGCAGTGCGTCCTCGTAGTCGTCGGCACGCAGCGTGAGGTCCTCGGCGACCCCGCAGGTGCCGAGGACGCAGTAGTCGACACGCAGCGCGCGGACGGCGTCGATGGCAGCGATCCCGGTCGCGCTACGCGTCAGCCTGCCAAGGCGGCCACCGAGCATGATCACCTCGGCATGTGGATGGTCGAGCGCCGCCGCCGCGACATCGACAGCCGCCGTGATGATGCGCATGGACAGCGTCGCCGGAAGGGCACGCACGAAACGGACGACCGTCGTGCTCGTATCTGCTAGTAGCGTGGCGCCGTCAGGGATGACAGCCGCCGCGGCTTGACCAATCGAATGCTTCTCTTCCATGTGCATCGTTTCGCGGCGCTGGAAATCCAGTGCCGGCGTCACCAGCCGCGCCGCGCCGCCGTGAAACCGCTGCACGAGGCCCGCATCGGAGAGATCGCGCAGGTCGCGACGGATCGAATCCTCGGAAACGCCGAATTCCTGGGCAAGTTCGGTGGCAAGCACACGGCCCCTGGCGTTGGTCTTTTCAAGGATGACCGCCTGACGCTCCTCGGGCGACAGGGCCGCGATTTCCCTTTTGCCCCCGGTCATTCCGCGACCTCTATGGCCAACAGCCCGAGCGCGGTCAAACGGGCTTCCAGCGCTTCGGAATTGCGGAAATGCTCGGTGTGGAAGCCGAGCGCCGCGGCCGCCGCAATGTTCGCGGCATTGTCGTCAATGAAGAGGCATTCTTCAGCGCGGACGCCCGCACGTTCGAGGAAACGTTCAAAGATCGGCGCGTGCGGCTTGATGAGCTTTTCGCGACCGGAGACGATGAGGACATCGAACGATCCGAGAAAGGGGAAAATCTCCTGCGCCCTCGGATAAGTCTCCGCCGACCAGTTTGAGATCGCATGGACGGGAACGCCGCCCGCCTTCAACCGGCCGAGTAGCCCCGCGGTCCCCGCGACCTCGCCACCCAGCATTTCGTGCCAGCGCAGCCAATAGGCTTCGATCAGGCCGGCCTTTTCCGGATGTTTCGCCACCAGCTCCGCCACGCCCTCGGCAAAAGGCCGGCCGGCGTCGAACTGTTCGTTCCATGCCGGGGTGCAGATCTCCGCCAGAAAAGCCGAAACCGCCACCTCATCCGACAGGAGCTTCCGGTAGAGATAAGCGGGATTCCAGTCGATCAGCACACCGCCGATGTCGAAGACCACGATATTCGGATTCATCTTTCCGCCTTTCACGTACAAACCTGCACACAATTTGCACGAAAAAGCATGAAAACGCAATAACACGCAAAGCAGAAAGCATCAATCACGCAGGAAATCGGCAGCGCGCTCGCCGATCATGATGCAGACGGAATTCGGGTTACCCGAGATCAGCGTCGGCATGACCGAGGCGTCGGCGACCCGAAGGCCCTCGATGCCGTGCACGCGCAGCGCCGGGTCCACCACCGCCATGTCGTCACGGCCCATCCGGCACGTCCCGGCGGGATGGAGGGCGGCATGGGCATCCTTGACGCAGAAGGCGCGGAT
>Ga0182739_1004284_pt1 | contig 11879 bp, 11 predicted proteins | sample eDN5th30CBELigBY_FD_128873 | JGI IMG/M metagenome (GOLD analysis project Ga0182739, IMG submission 128873) | Enriched backyard soil microbial communities from Emeryville, California, USA - eDNA 5th pass 30_C BE-Lig BY (version 2) (version 2) | ecosystem: Environmental > Terrestrial > Soil >... | reverse complement strand
TCCGGCCGCAGCGGCGACTGGATCAAGTCGAAATGCTCGGACCGGCAGGAATTCGTGATCGCCGGCTGGGTGCCGTCCAGCGCAGCACCCAAGTCGATCGGTTCGCTGGTGCTGGCCTATCACGAGAACGGCCGGCTGGTGCATGCCGGCAGGGTCGGCACCGGCTTCAGCCGGGCGACCGCACGCGAGTTGTGGGACCGGCTGAACGCGCTGGAGCGCACCAAGATGCCGTTCGCCAGCAGTCCCGAGCGCAGCGACAAGGACGTCCGCTGGGTCGAGCCCGAACTGGTGGCAGAGGTCGAGTTCCGCGGCTGGACCGGCGACCTGCTGCTGCGCCACGCCTCCTTCCGCGGGCTGCGCGACGACAAGCCGGCCGGGCAGATCGTGCGCGAGGTGCCGGACGGGGAGGAGGCTGCGGAGCCAACCTCGTCCGAGCCGGTCCCGCTGGAGCCGCCGAAGAAGCCGGCAAGACGCAGGCAGAACGGCGCACCCGCCGTACGGCTGAGCCATCCGGACCGGATCTACTGGCCCGAGGACGGCATCACCAAGCAGGGCCTGGCCGACTATTATGCCGATGTTTGGAAGTGGCTGGCCCCGCATGTGGTGGCGCGGCCGCTCTCGCTGCTGCGCTGCCCGGATGGGGTCGGCGGCAAGTGCTTCTTCCAGAAGGCGCCCTGGCGCGGGATCGACAAGGCCGTGGCGGTGCTCGACAACCCCGGCGAGGGTGGCGACACCGTGCTGGCGATCGAGAGCCTGGACGGCATGGTGGCGCTGGTGCAGGGCGGCGTGCTGGAAGTCCATGCCTGGGGTGCCAGGGTCGACGACCTGGACCGGCCGGACCAGCTCACCTTCGACCTCGACCCGGACGAGGGAATCGGTTGGGACGCGGTGAAGGAGGCAGCACTGGAGGTCCGCCAGCGCCTGAGCGACCACGGCCTGGAGAGCTTCCTCAAGACCACCGGCGGCAAGGGGCTGCACGTGGTCGTACCGCTCCAGCCCAAGGCCGGCTGGGAGGACGCCAAGGCGTTCTGCAAGGGCCTGGCCGAGGCGATGGCCGTGGACAGCCCGCAGCGCTTCACCGCGACCATGTCCAAGCAGAAGCGCAAGGGCCGCATCTTCGTCGACTGGCTGCGCAATGGCCGGGGCAACACGGCGGTCTCGGCCTACTCGACCAGGGCCAGGACGGGCGCCCCTGTGTCCACCCCGATCGGCTGGGACGAGCTGAACCTGGACGTGCGCGGCCGGCATTTCACCCTCGCCAACCTGCCGGGACGGCTCGCCCATCTGGACGCTAACCCCTGGGCAGGCTTCTTCCGGCTGAAGCAGGCCCTGCCGACGGCGCGCACGAACGGCCGAATGCGCAAGCGCTCCTGAACAGCGAGCTGCCGGACTTCCGGAAGGCGTTTGACAGAAGCGGCCACCACGCCCACTTAATGAGGCACCTAGGGGAGCCCCGTGAGGGGGCTGAGAGGTCATCGGCAAAGGGCGACTGCCTGGCGCAGCATGACGACCCTTCGAACCTGATCCAGTTCATGCTGGCGTAGGGATGGTGGTGCCTGCACGAAACGCAGCAAATCGCCCTCCCGGCGCCGGCCCGGGAGAGTGGCCTTCCATGCGCGTCCTGGTGATCGGTGCGGGTGTCGCGGGTCTTACCGCCGCCCATGCCTTTGCAGAGCGGGGCTGCACCGTCCGTATCGTCGAGCGGGGCAATGCCCTGGGGGCTGCCTCCTGCTCGCGCTTTGCCGGCGGCATGCTGGCGCCCTGGTGCGAGCGCGAGAGTGCCGAGGAGACGGTGGTCGAACTCGGCCAGGAAGCGTTGGCCTACTGGCCGAAGGTGCATCCCGCCACCTTGCGCCATGGCAGCCTGGTGGTGGCGCCGCGTCGTGATGAGCGGGAACTCGACCGCTTCGCGCGAAGAACTGTCTGCCACCGCCTGCTCGACGCCGACGGCCTGGCCGAGCTTGAGCCGGACCTTGCCGGCCGGTTCGGCCGGGCGCTGTACTTTGCGGACGAGGCCCATCTCGACCCGCGCGCGGCCCTGCCGTCGCTGGCCGGCCGGCTGGATGCCATGGGCGTCCCGATCCGGTTCGGCGCCGAGGTGGCGGAGCCGCCGCCCGATGTCGACCTGACGGTGGATTGCCGCGGCCTCGCCGCCGCCGACCTTCTGCCCGACCTGCGCGGGGTGAAGGGCGAGATGCTGATCCTGCGCTGCCCTGATGTGCAGCTCAGCCGGCCGGTGCGCATGCTCCACCCCCGCTTCCCGCTCTACATCGTGCCGCGCGGGGACGGGCTGTTCATGGTGGGCGCCACCATGATCGAGAGCGCCGAGCGTGCCCGCGTCACCGCCCGCTCCGTGGTGGAATTGCTGAACGCCGCCTACACGCTGCATCCGGCCTTCGGCGAGGCCGAGCTGGTCGAGATCGGCGCGGATGCCCGGCCGGCCTTCCCGGACAACCTGCCCCGGGTGCGCCGGGACGGCGGCCGCCTGCTTCTGAACGGCCTCTACCGCCACGGCTTCCTCCTGTCCCCGGCACTGGCCCGGATCGCGGCGGACTTCGCCCTGGAAGGCAAGCGTGTGGAAGGCATTACCGAAATCAGCGGAGGAAGGACATGAAGATCATCGTCAATGGCCAGCCGGTAGAGACCGGTGCCCGGTCACTGGCCGCCCTGCTGGAGGAGCTGGGCTATGGCGGGATCGTGGTGGCCACGGCGGTGAATGGCGACTTCACCCCGGCAGCACGGCGCGCCGAGACCGAGCTGAAGGACGGCGACCAGATCGAAGTGCTGGCCCCGATGCAGGGAGGTTGAGCGATCATGGAAGTTTACGGGACGAAGCTCACCTCGCGACTCCTGCTGGGAACATCGCAATACCCCTCGCCGGCGATCCTGGCGGATGCGGTGAAGGCGGCGGGTTCCGACGTGGTGACGGTATCACTGCGGCGCGAATCCGGGGTGGAGCGTGCCGGGCAGGGCTTCTGGTCGCTGATCCGCTCGCTGGGCGTGAAGGTCCTGCCGAACACGGCCGGCTGCCACACGGCCAAGGAGGCGGTCGCCACCGCGCAGATGGCGCGCGAGGTATTCGGCACGCCCTGGATCAAGCTCGAGGTGATCGGCAACCACGACACGCTGCAGCCCGACCCGTTCGCGCTGGTGGAGGCGGCCGGCATCCTGTCACGCGACGGCTTCCAGGTGTTCCCTTACACCACCGACGACCTGATCGTGGCCGAGAAGCTGGTGGAGGCGGGCTGCCAGGTGCTGATGCCCTGGGGTGCGCCGATCGGCTCGGGTAAGGGGCTGAACAACCGCTTCGCCCTGCGCAGCATGCGCGCCCATTTCCCAGACGTGCCGCTGGTGGTCGATGCCGGGATCGGCCTGCCCTCCCATGCCGCCGACGCCATGGAACTGGGCTACGACGCGATCCTGCTCAACACCGCGGTCGCCAAGGCCGGCGATCCGGTGCGGATGGCAAAAGCCTTCCGCCATGCGGTCGAGGCCGGGCGCTTGGCGTTCGAGGCCGATCCCATGGAGCCGCGCGACATGGCGGCACCCTCCACGCCCGTGCTCGGCACGGCGTTCCGGAGCTGATCCGATGCTCGATCCCTTCTACCTGATCGTCGACCATCCGCGCTGGCTGGAGCGGCTCCTGCCGGTGGGCGTGCGCCTGGTCCAGCTGCGCATGAAGGACCTGCCGCAAGCGGAGCTGCGTGCCTTGGTTCGCCAGGGCCGCGACCTCGCCCAGGCGCATGGCGCCCAGCTGATCGTGAACGACTACTGGCGGCTGGCGCTGGAGGAAGGCTGCGACTTCGTCCATCTGGGCCAGGAGGACTTGGCGGAGGCGGACCTGGCGGCGATCCGGGCGGCTGGGCTGAAGCTGGGGATCAGCACCCATGACGATGCCGAGCTGGACCGCGCGCTCGCGACCGAGCCCGACTATGTGGCCCTGGGCCCGATCTTCCCGACCATCCTGAAGCAGATGCGCTGGGCGCCACAGGGGCTGGAACGGATCGGCGCCTGGAAGCGGCGGATCGGCCAAGTGCCCCTGGTCGCGATCGGCGGGCTCACCCCGGAGCGCGGCACCGCGGCGCTGGCGGCCGGGGCGGACAGCGTGGCCGTGGTCACCGACGTGCTGCTCAACGCCGATCCCGAGGCCCGCTGCCGGGAATGGCTGGACGTGACGAGGCAGCCGGCATGAGCGACCGTTATGCCCGGCAGATGGTGCTGCCAGAGGTGGGCCCGGAAGGGCAGGCACGGCTGACGGCGGCCAGCGTGCTGGTGCTGGGTGCCGGCGGGCTGGGCTCGCCGGTGCTGCTGGCGCTGGCAGGTGCCGGGATCGGGCGGCTCGTCGTGGTCGACCATGACCATGTCGAGACCTCCAACCTGCACCGCCAGCCGCTCTTCCGGATGGAGGATGTCGGCCGGCCTAAGGCCCAGGCCGCACGGGACGCCATTCTGGCCTACAATCCGGAGATCTCCGTCGAGCCGCTCGTGCAGAAGCTCACGCCGCGCCTGGCACCGGAACTGGTGGGGCAGGTGGACATCGTGGTCGATGCGGCGGACAGTCTGGCGGTCACCTATATCCTGAGCGATGCCTGCCAAGCAGCTGGGAAGCCGCTGGTTTCCGCCGCGGTACTCGGGCTTGGCGGCTATGTCGGCACGTTCTGCGGGACCGCACCCAGCTATCGTACGGTGTTCCCCGACATGCCGACCACCGTCGGCTCCTGTGCGGCCAATGGCGTGCTGGGCTCGGTGGTGGCAACCATGGGAGCGCTCCAGGCGCACATGGTCCTGCAACTGGTCTTGGGCCTAGAGCCGTCGCCGTCCGGCCGGCTGGTCTCCGTCGACCTGCGCCGGTTCGGCTTCGGCGGCTTCTCCTTCCTCGGCACGCCCGAGCCCGACGGGCCGGCCATCCCGTTCGTGGAGGCCGACGCGATCCGAGGCGACGACTGCGTGGTCGAACTGCGCGACGCCGCGGAGGCGCCGGAGCCCGTCCACGCGGGCGCCCGGCGCATCCTGCCGGCGGAGATCGGCACAGCCGAACTGCCGCGCGACCGCCGGGTGGTGCTGGCCTGCGCTGCCGGCATCCGGGCGCACCGGGCGGCCCGGATCCTGGCGGAGCGCGGCTGGCGGGACCTGGCGGTGGTGGCGGCCGGCTAGAGGTTCCGGTCGGGGAAGCAAGGATCCGCTGGTTGATCCAGCCGGGTCCTCGACCGGCATGAAGTGGCTGCCCTCCTCGATCAGTTCGGCCGCCGAGGCTGGCTTGCAATGGTCGACGCCCGGTCGTGGCTGACTACATCGTGGCGGCGCTGTCCGATCGACACCGGCTCGATCCGGAGCGCGCCAGGCCGCCACAGGTCGGAGATGGGCTGGTGGTGCGCCGGGGCTGGAACCGCTCGGCCCGGCTCCTGCGCGGCTGAGGCCGAGATCGACTGGCGGTCCGCGGTGATGCATCGTGACCAGCATGTCTGCCTGCGCTGCACCGAGCAGTCCGGCACCGTGACACCGGCCGAGCGGGCGAGGGTGCCTGCGTCAGACCGGTGGCAGGTTCACCTCGGCTGCCCGGGATCGGCCGGGCAGCGCTCCACCGCAGGATGGGCCGCGTGGCGTTTTGTCACGAATGCCGCCTTGAGCCGGACTAGGCGGCCTTGCGCCAGCGCCGGCTCGCGAAGCTCGCCACCAGGACCAGGAAGATCAGCACGCCGGTGCCGACCTGCTGCCAGTAGAAGTTCCAGCCGATCAGGAGCAGGCCGTTGGCGACCACGGCCAGCAGCAGCACGCCCAGCACGGTGCCCGGCACGTTCGGCCGACCGCGTCGGTCGAGCGTGGTGCCGATGAAGGTGGCGCCGATCGCGTTCAGGAGGAAGGCATTGCCCGAGGAGGGCACATAGGCATTGACCGTAGCCGACAGCATCAGGCCGGCCACCGCGGCGACGAGCGCGCTCAAGAGATAGACCAGGACCAGGTCGCGGCGCACCGGCAGGCCCGAATACCAGGCCACCGCCGGCTGAACGCCGATCGCGGTCACCCGCCGGCCGAACGGCGTGGCGCGCAGCAGGACCGTGAACAGGATGATCAGGCTCGCCACCACCCAGAGCGGCGTGGCGATGCCGAGGATGTCGCCATGGGCCAGGAAGGTCGCGGCCTCGGGCACCTTGGCCTTGGACAGGTAGATCGGGATGCCGCCGCCGGTGGTGAGCTGCTGGACGCTGCGGCCAATGAACAGCGTGCCGAGCGTGGCGAGGAAGGGCGTGATGCCGAGCGCCACGATCAGGAAGGCATTGAACAGGCCGGCAGCCAGGCCGCCCAGCAGGCCCGCCAGCAGTGCGATCCCGAACGGCTGGCCGGCGGCGATCAGGCTGACGAACAGGAGGCTGGCGAAGTCCAGTGCGGTGCCCACCGACAGGTCGATGCCGCCCGACGCCACGGCCAGCGTCATCGCGATCGACACGATCGCCAGCAGGGTGAAGTTGTTGACCAGCACGCTTTCCAGGTTGCTCGGCACCAGGAAGGCCGGGCTGGACCAGGCGAAGAACAGCACCACCAGGAGCAGCGCCAGCGGCAGGCCCATCTGGAAGACGAGGTCCGGCAGGCGGCGCCGGTGCTGTGCCGTGGGGAGGGTTGCCTGGGCCATGGCTCAGCTCTCCTTGCGTCGCAGGACCGAGGTGGCCGCGACCACCAGGAGGATGAGGGCGCCCTGGACGCCGCTCACCCAGTAGCTGGAGATGTTGAGGAGCTGGAAGCCGTTGCCGAGAAAGCCGATGAACAGGGCCGCCAGGAGGGTGCCGCCGATCGTCGGCACCAGGCGGCGCGAGAACACCACGCCCAGCAGTGCCGTCACCACCACGCCCAGCAGCAGCTCGGCCGAGCCTGTGCTGCTGCCGCTCAGGTAGGCGACCGAGAGGATCGCGCCCAAGGCGGCGAACAGCCCACTCACCAGATAGGTCGCGGCGACATAACGTGCGACCGGCAGGCCGGCGGCGCGCGCCGCCTCGCGATGCTCGCCCACCGCCTGCAGGCGCAGGCCCACCGGCGTGAACTGGACCAGCAGGATCAGAACGACGGCCACGACCAGCAGGATCCAGGCGAGGTTGGGCACGCCGAACGGGCCGACATTGTTGATCGCCATGAGGAACGGGGTGGAGGCCGAAAGCACGGTGTTCTCGGTCAGCACCAGCTCCAGGCCGGCGGCGACGTTCATGACCGCGAGCGTGGCGAGCAGCGGCAGGATGCCGACTGCCACCACAGCGAAGGCGTTGGCGGCGCCCACGGCCAGCCCGGTGGCCATCGTAGTCAGGATCGCCGTGGCGTCGCCCTGGCCAGCCTGGATCAGCGCGGCGTAGACGGCGGCGCACAGGCCGAGATTGGCAGCGACCGACAGGTCGATCCCGCCGGTCACCACGTTGCCGCCACCGCCGATGATCACGACCGTCATGCCGAAGGCCAGGATCGCCAGGATGGCGGACTGGGCGATCACGTTGGTGAAGTTGAAGAAGCTCAGGAAGAAGGGTGCGGTCGCCGAGAAGAACACCAGCACGGCGACGAACGCCAGGAGCGAGCCGGCGCGCAGCGCCAGCGCGCCCAGGCGACGCAGGTCGGCACGCTCGCCGCCCGCCTGTTCGATGACCGTGCTCATGCCGCCTCCATCGCGCCGGTCGACCAGGCGAGCAGGGCATCCGAGCTCGCGTTCTCGGCTGGCAGCTCGCGCACGACCGCACCGCGATAGAGCACCAGGATCCGATCAGCGATGCCGGCCAGCTCGTCCAGGTCGCTGGACACGAGCAGCACGGCGGCGCCCCGCTCGACCAGCTCGCCGATCAGCCGGTAGATCTCGACCTTGGCGGCGATGTCCACGCCCACGGTCGGCTCGTCGAGCAGATAGACCTCCGAGCGCCTGGCCAGCCACTTGGCGATCACGACCTTCTGCTGGTTGCCGCCCGACAGGTCGCGCACGGCGGTGTCGGGCCCGGGCGTGCGGATGCGCAGCTCCTCGATCAGCCGGCGGGTCTCCCCGTCCTCCTCGGCGCGGCGCACCAGGCCGCCGCGGACGAAGCGGTCGAGGCTGGCGAGCGTGGTATTGTCCCGCACGCTGGCATCCAGTGCCACTCCCTGGCCGCGCCGGTCCTCCGGCACCAGGGCCATGCCCCGTGCCACCGCGGCTGCCGGGTTGCCGAGCGTCGCGACCTGGCCGCCGAACTCGATCTGGCCGGCATCGGGCCTGTCCAGGCCGAACAGCAGGCGGACCAGCTCCTTCACGCCGGAGCCCAGCAGGCCGGTCACACCCAGGATCTCGCCCCGGCGCAGGGTGAAGGACACTTCCTGGAGGTGCGGGCGCCGGGCCAAGTTGCGGACGGCCAGCGCCGGGGCGCCCGGTGCCACCTGCCGCTTGGGGAACAGCTCGCCGAGGTCGCGCGCCACCATCATCCGGGCGATCTCGCGCGCCGGCGTGGCTGCGGGGCTGACCGTGCCGACATGGCGGCCGTTGCGCAGCACGGTGACCCGGTCGCAAAGCCGCTCGATCTCCTGGAGATAGTGGGAGATGTAGACGATCGTGATCCCCTGGCCGCGCAGCCGCTCGATGATGGCGAACAGCCGGTCCACTTCGCGCTTGACCAGGGCGGCGGTGGGTTCGTCGAACACCAGGATGCGCGGCTTCTGCGCCAGCGCCCGCACGATCTGGACTAGCTGCTGCTGGGCGGTGGTCAGCTCGGAGATGAGCGCGCCCTTAGGCAGTTCAACGCCGAACTGCTCGGTGATCAGCGCTCGCGCTTCCCGCTCCATCCGCCGCCGGGCGAGCAGGCCGGCGGCCGTGTGCTCGCGGCCGAGGAACACGGCCTCGCCCACGGTGAAGCTCGGCACCAGCAGGCGGTCCTGGTGGATGAACTGGATGCCCAGCTGGTCGACCTGGTGCGGGGTGAGGTCGGTGACCGGCTGGCCGTCGATCGCGATCCGGCCCTCGTCCGGGCGGTAGATCCCGGCCAGGACCTTGATCAGGGTCGACTTGCCGGCGCCATTCTGGCCGACCAGCCCGTGGATCTCGCCGGGCCCGACCTCGAACTCGGCTCCGTCCAGGGCGCGCACCCCGCCGAAGTCCTTGATCAGGCCGTGCATCGCGAGCGCTGGCGGCGCGGCAGAATGGTCGGTCGAGGGCATCTGGGTCCGCATGAAGTAGACGATGTCCAAAAATCAGCGCCGGATCGGGTACCGGCCGGCCGGCTGACGGGACTGGGCCGGGGGCGACGTGCCCTGTCACAACCCCTTCATCGGCCGGGCGGGGCAGGACCGGGCAGTGCCCGTCTGCCCCAGGTTCCGTTGCGGCCTTGCGGCCGGAGAGGGCTTGCCCAACCGGCCGCTGGGCCGCCGTCAGCCCTGGCCCAGCTGCTTCTGTGCCTCCGCGGCGTTCGCCTTGGTGACCAGGATCGAGGGTAGGAAGGTGAAGCTCGGCACCGGCTGGCCGGCCAGGTGGCGCGCGACGTTCTGGATCGAGGTCTTGCCGATCGCGGCCGGCTGCTGGGCCGCCACCGCCGCTGCCGGCGAATCCGGGTCCTTCACCAGCTCGACCACCTCCGGGCTGCCGTCCACGCCATAGGTGCGCACCTCGTTGCGGCCGGCTGCGGCAATCGCCTGGGTGGCGCCCAGCTGCGGCACGTCCCAGGCCGACCAAACCGCGTCAACCGAGCCTTTCTCCGGGTACTTGTTCAGCACCGCGGTGATCTGGGTGTAGGCGTCCTGCACCGTGTTGGGGATCACGTCGCGCAGCTCGGGCTCCAGGATCTTCACGTCCGGGAAATATTTCAGCACCGCCCTCAGCTGGTCATAGCGGATGGCGCAGACCGGCACGCCGTAAAAGCCGTTGAACACCACGACATTGCCCTTGCCGCCCAGGTCGGAGACGAGCTGCAGGGCCAGCGACGAGCCGATCATGAAATTGTCGGAGGTGGTGTTGTTGATCGAGTGCGGAGTGGGCACGTCGACCGTGAACAAGGGGATGCCGGCCTCCTTGATCCGGATCAGCCAGGGCTCGATCACGCTGAGCGTGCCCAGCGTCTGCACCACCGCGTCCGGCTTCTGCCCGATCACGGTCTGGAGCTGCGCCACCAGCTTCTGGTCGTTGCGCCCGGCATCCAGGCCCACCGCCGTGCCGCCCAGCCGCTCGACCTCGGCGATCTGCGCCTTGTAGGCCTCGAGATCCCAGTGATGGTCGGTGCCGACGATGCTGATCGCGATCGTCTTGCCTTCCAGCGAAGGCACGTCGTCACCCTCGGCGGCCGCGGCCGGCCGCACCAGGCCCCTGCCGCCACTCAGGCCGATGAGCCCGGCCGCGGCCAGCGCGCCGCCGCCCAGCAGCCCGCGCCGCCCCAGTTCCAGCAGCTTGAAACGATCCATTGGCCTGTTCCTCCCACCCCGAATTCTTGCGTGCCGCTGTCTGTGCCGACGGGAGTGCCGGCCGGCAAGCAAGATAAATCTACGGGTGGCTTAACGAAGAATTGGGTCTGGATCCGAAACGCGTCTGGACGGGCCGATAGCGGCGGGACCATACGGCTGGGACAAGTGCTGCAGGATAGGGACGGGATGGCCACCGGCATGGCAGCCGGACACAGCTATCCGGTACCGCTGCCCCAGTGCAGGTCGCCCAGGCTGTTCTGCAACTCGCTGCCGAAGGTCGACAGGGTACCGATCACGGCGATCGCCAGCAGAATGGCGACCAGGCCGTACTCAAGCGTGGTGCTGCCACGCCGGCAGAGGAACAGGCGGAACAGACGGGCCATCGAGGACCTTCCCGGAAGAAGCGGGGGACTTGCCCGCTCATCCTGGACCCGTCCGGGTTAAGGCATCGTTAGCACCGCAACGAATCGGGCGGCATTTGCCGTCCGCCAGGGCCGGGCTAGCTGGCCGCCTGCTCCTCCAGCCGGCGGATCAGCCCGTCCAGCCCCTCGCGCTCGATCACGGCGGCGAACTCGTTGCGCCAGGTGACCACCATGCTGACCCCGGCCACCGAGGCGTCGATGATCCGCCAGCGGCCATCCTTCTCGCGCAGCCGCCAGACCACGTCGATCGGCTCGCCGCCCTTGGGCGTGACCCGGCTGCTCACCAGGACGTCGTCGCCCGCTTCGGTCTGGCCGCCGACTTCCAGCCTTTCGCCGGCATAGCTGTCGAACCGGCGGCTGTAGGTGGTGATCAGGTGCTCCTGGAACACTTGCGTGAACCGGGCCCGCTCCTCCGGGCTGGCAGTGCGCCAAGCCCGGCCCAGCACCAGGGCCGCGATCCTCGGCATGTCGACGTCGCCCTCCATCAGTTCAGCGAACCGCTGCCGGCGGGCGGCCGGATCGTCCCGGGTGGCGGCGAGCGCTGCCACGGCCTGCTCGCCGAACCGGTCGACCAAGGCTTCCGGTGCCTGGGTTTGTGCCGCTGCGAGCGGCAGAGGCCCGCCGGTCAGGAGGGAGCCCGCGACCAGCAGGGCAGCGAGAAGGGAACGGCGGGACGACATGCAGCGACTACTCCAGCAAGGCCGTACAGGATCTTCACAGGATCTGCCGACCTTCATGACCGCTGCTGGTTAAGAACGTCCTGCGGAATCCGGGGTGATCTTTGTCACAGCACATCCGGCTATGTGCCTGCCGCACCAGCAGCTAGCGATGGGCCAGCACCTGGGGGTGGAGCTGGAACAGCCAAGTCTCTGTGATCGGCTGGCCTTCCAAGCTCATGAAGCAGCGCAGCTCGACCGGATCCTCGCCGTCGAACTTCAGGTCGAACTCGGAACGCCAGCGGTCGGTGTACCAGATCGGCTCGGCGCGCTGGAGGCTGAGCTCGCCGCGGGACGCGGAGGCCTCCACGGTCGGGCGCACGCCCCAGGGGATCGACTTCAGGATCTCGCCGTCCCACTC
>Ga0182739_1004282_pt1 | contig 11881 bp, 11 predicted proteins | sample eDN5th30CBELigBY_FD_128873 | JGI IMG/M metagenome (GOLD analysis project Ga0182739, IMG submission 128873) | Enriched backyard soil microbial communities from Emeryville, California, USA - eDNA 5th pass 30_C BE-Lig BY (version 2) (version 2) | ecosystem: Environmental > Terrestrial > Soil >... | reverse complement strand
CGTCATGTTCACGATCTTCATCGTGACCTCGTGCATCGCCGACATGCTGCCCACCCTCGGCATCGACTTCACCCGGCCCGACGGCACCTTCCTCGTCGACTCCAACTACTGGTACGCGCACGATGCCGATCCGCTGTTCATGAACGCACCGGTCTGGATGCGGATCGTCACCGGTCTGTCGGCCTTCGTCTACCTGGCCTTCTATCTCATCCTCGTGCCGTCGCTGATCCGCGGGTGGAACCGCATCCAGCTGCCCGCCGTCATCTACGCCACGATGATCGCGGGGATCACCGGCATCATCGTGTTCGGGGTCGAGTTCTTCGGCGAGCCGGAGTTCCAGACCCAGAACCCGGCGAAGTTCCTGGCGTTCAACCTGCCGTACGTGCTGGTCCCGCTCCTGCTGCTGATCCGGATGCGCAAGCCGATGCCGTTCACGCGCACGTTCTGACGCGCCGGTACCTCAGCGCTGCACGGCCTCCGCGCCGGCGACCCGCTGCGCCACCCAGATCGGGATGATCGACACCAGCACCAGCACGACCGCGATCACATTGACCACGGGCGCCTGGTTGGGCCGGAACAGGTTCTCCAGGATCCAGATCGGCAGCGTCTTCACGCCCGAGCCCGCCGTGAACGTCGTCACGATGATCTCGTCGAAGCTCAGCGCGAACGCCAGCAGACCCCCGGCCAGCAGCGCCGAGCGCAGCTGCGGGAAGGTCACCAGCCGGAACGTCGTCCAGAGCCCGGCACCGAGGTCCGCCGAGGCCTCCTCGAGCGAGCCGCCCATCCGGCGCAGCCGGGCGATGACGTTGTTGAACACGGTGACGATGCAGAACGTCGCGTGCGCGACGACGATCGTGAGCAGGCCCAGGCGCAGGTCGAGGACCGTCCGGAAGGCGTTGTTCAGTGCGATGCCGGTGACGATGCCGGGAAGCGCGATCGGGAGGATGACGAGAAGCGACACCGCATCCCGCCCGAAGAACCGGTAGCGCTGCAGAGCGAGCGACACCAGGGTGCCGAGCACGAGCGCGATCGCGGTGGCCAGCAGCGCCACCACGACCGAGGTGCCGATCGCCGAGAGCGCGCCCTGGTTGGTGAACGCGCGCTGCCACCACTCGAGCGTGAAGCCGGGAGGCGGCCAGGTGAGGGTCTGCGACGTCGAGAACGAGTTGACGAGAACGATGCCGAGCGGCACGTAGATGATCGCCAGCACCAGGCCGGTGATGACGCCCAGCGTGATGCGGGCCGGTCTGCTGATTCTCATAGGTTGTCCAGGGCTCCGGTGCGGCGCACGGCGAGCAGGAACACCGACATGATCACGACGGGGATCAGCGCGACCGCCGCCGCCAGCGGCAGGTTGTTCGCCGTTCCGATGTTCGTGTAGACGAGGTTGCCGAGCAGCTGGTTGGCTCCCCCGACGATGTTGACGGTGATGTAGTCGCCGAGCGACAACGAGAAGCTGAAGATGGCGCCCGCGATGATCGACGGGGTGAGGATCGGCAGCACCACCTGGAAGAAGGTGCGGCCCGCCTTCGCGCCGAGATCGCCGGAGGCCTCCAGCAGCGAATCGGGCACGCGCTCCAGCCCCGCGAAGATCGGCAGGATCACGTAGGGCAACCACAGATACGCCAGCGTCATGATGACGGCCGGCAGCCCGTACCCGGGACCGTCCAGCCCGAACGGCCGCAGCGCCCAGTCGACGATGCCCCCCTCGGAGAGCACCGAGCGCCAGGCGTACGCCTTCACCAGGTACGAGGCCCAGAGCGGCATCAACACCGCGATGACGAGCGCGTAGCGCAGCCGCGGGGAGGCGACCTTGGCCATGAAGTACGCGATGGGCAGCGCGATCACGATGTCGACCACGGTCACCAGCACCGCGATGCCGAGGGTGCGCAGGGTCACCGTGTGGTACAGCGACCCGGTGAGCACCGTGATGATGTTGTCGAGCGTCCACTCGGTGCGCACCTGACCGGTGAAGGTGTCGGTGGTCCAGAACGCCGTGATGAGCAGTGCGGCGAGGGCGGCGATGTACACCAGCCCCAGCCAGAGCAGGGGTGCGCCGAGCAGCAGGCCGAGGCGGGTCCTCGGCCTGCTGCTCAGTGCGACGGACAGCCGCCGCGCAGACGTGGCGGTAGTCACCTAGCCCTTGATCTCCTGCCAGGCGGCGGTCCACTGCGCGTAGTCGGTGCACTCGACGTCGGTGCGGCCGTCCAGGCACTCCTTGATCGGAGTCGACCAGTACCAGATCTGCGACGCGTACTCGGCGTCACCGGCGTGGTACGCCTCGCAGTCGTCACGGAAGTTGCACGCCTCCTGGCTGGAGGGCGCCTCGCCGAAGTACGCGGTCGCCGTGGCGTTCGTCTCCGGGCTGGCGATCCAGTCGAGCCACGCGTAGGCGCAGTTCGGGTGCTCGGACTGCGACGAGATCATCCAGGTGTCCGACCAGCCGGTCGCGCCCTCCTTCGGCAGGTACACCTCGGTGTTGCCCGTCGTGATGGAGTTCTGGATGACCTGCCAGGTGGTGCCCACGACCGAGTCGCCGGTCTCGAACGCCTGGATCTCTTTCAGGTAGTCCGACCAGTACTCGCCGATGTGCTGGCGCTGGGCCTTCAGCAGGTCGACCGCCGCGGCGAGCTGGGTCTCATCCAGCGCGTACGGGTTCTCGATGCCGAGGTCCGGCTGCGTCGCCATCAGGTACACCGCCGCGTCGGCGATGTAGATCGGCGAGTCGTAGGCGGTCACCGCGCCCGAGTTCTGGCCGGCGTCGTCGAACACGGCGCTCCAGGAGTCCAGCCCGCCCGGGAAGATGTCCGTGTTCCACATCAGCAGGTTCGCGCCGTAGCCGTGCGGCACACCGTACGGCTGGCCGTCGACGCTGTTCCAGGACTGGTTCTTCAGGAAGTCGAAGATGCCGTCGTAGTTCTCCAGCAGGTCGACGTTGACCGGCGCGACATCGCCCGCGGCGACGAGACGCAGGGACGCATCCCCGGAGGCGGAGACGACGTCGTACTCCCCCGACTTCATGAGGTTGAGCGCCTCGTCGGAGGTGCCGAAGGTCTTGACGGTGACCTCGCAACCGGTCAGCTCCTCGAATCCGCTGACCCAGTCGACGGCGGGGTCGTTGCTGCCGTCCTCGACGTAGCCGGGCCAGGCGAGGATCGAGACCGCGCCCTCCTTCTCGCCGAGTTCGGTCGGCATTCCGCCGGTGTCGCCTCCGCCGCCGTTGCCGGCGGTACCGCAGGCCGTGAGCAGCAGTGCGCTCGCGAGAAGTGCACCGCCCGCTGTGATCTGGCTTTTCATGCGTTCTCCGTTTCTCTTGTTGAGGGGTGAAGTTCCCTGACGTCGTCGGGCGACCAGCTGGCGATCACCTTCGCGCCTCGAGTGTCCTGGTTCGCGCCGCCGACGTTCTGCTTCAGCACGTTGAGCCGGTAGCCGCCCTCGAGGTCGACGAGCACCCGGGTGCTGGTGCCGAGGTAGATGACCTCGCTCACCGTGCCGGCGATCCCCTTGCCCGAGGACGACAGCGTGATCTTCTCGGGACGCAACGAGCGCGGCCCGTCGGCGTTCAGCATCCGCTCGGCCTCGTCGGCGTCGAACAGGTTGGAGGTCCCGACGAAGTCGGCGACGAAGGGCGACACCGGGTTCTCGTAGATCTCCTGCGGGGTGCCCAGCTGCTCGATGCGCCCCTCGTTGAACACCGCGATGCGGTCGCTCAGGGTGAGCGCCTCCTCCTGGTCGTGGGTGACGAAGATGAAGGTGATGCCGAGCTCGCGCTGCATCTCTTTCAGCTCCACCTGCATGCCCTGCCGCAGCTTGAGGTCGAGGGCTCCGAGCGGTTCGTCGAGCAGCAGCGCCTTGGGCTCGACGACGGTGGCGCGGGCGAGCGCGACGCGCTGGCGCTGACCGCCCGAGAGCTGGGTGGGCTTGCGATCGGCGAAGGCCTCGAGGCGCACGGATGCGAGGGCGTCCAGCGCACGCCGGCGGCGTTCCGCGCGCCCCACCCCGCGCACCCGCAGGCCGTAGGCGACGTTGTCGAGCACGTTCATGTGCGGGAAGAGCGCGTAGTCCTGGAAGACGGTGTTGACGTCGCGGTCGAACGGAGCGCGCTTGGTGACGTCGTCGCCGAACAGCTCGATGGTGCCGGCGCTCGGCTGCTCGAATCCGGCGATCAGCCTCAGCACGGTGGTCTTGCCCGAACCCGACGGACCGAGCATCGAGAAGAACTCGCCCGCCCGGATGTCGAGGTCGAGCGCGTCGACCGCCGTGACGGCGCCGAAACTCTTGGTGAGTCCCCGCAGCCGGATCGCTGGTGCGTCAGTCACTATCGAGCCTCCTCGCTCTGTCACACATCAAATCATATGGAACCAGATGTCATGCAAGTACCGGCGATGTTACGGTCGGATCACATGCCCCAGTCGATCCGGACGTCCACGAGCGCAGGCGCTGTCGTCTTCGCTCCGCTCGAGGGCGCTGGGCGGGCGGAGCTCGTCGAACGGCGGCTGACCGACGCGATCGTGCTGGGGCTGCTCAGCGATGGCGAGAAGCTGCCCAGCGAATCCGAGATGGCCAGGCGCTTCGGGGTCGCCACCGTCACCGCGCGCGAAGCCCTCGAATCGCTGCGCGACAAAGGACTCGTCGACACCCGGCGCGGACGGGACGGCGGCAGCTTCGTCACGGCCGGGCGCGACCGCACGCGGCGGGTGCTGGATGCCCGGGTGCGGTCGCTCTCGCGCGTGGAACTGCGCGACATGGGCACCTACTACGCCGCGATCGCGGGGTCCTGCGCCGCGCTGGCCGCGGACCGCTCCACCGAGGACGACCTCGAACGCCTGCGCGCCATCTCGCTGGTGCTCGACGACGACGAGACCGCGGCGCGGCGGCGTCAGGGCAGCGTCCAGCTCGAGATCGCGGCACTGTCGCAGTCGCCGCGGCTCGTCCGCGAAGAACTACGCATGCAGGCCGAGTTCGCCCCGCTGCTCTGGCTCTGGCTGCGTGAGCCGGAGTATCGTCGGCGCAGTCTCGACGCCCGCACCGCGGTTCTGGATGCGCTGGCCGCCGGAGACGCCGACAGCGCCCGCGAGCGCACGGTCACCCTGGTGGCCGAGGCGATCGAGTGGCTGCTGGCGACCAAGAGCGACCTCGAGGAGCAGGCATGAGCGTGAGAACCGAGACCGACGCCGTCGCCGTCGTCGACACCACCTTCGACGACGTCTTCTCACTCGTCGACGGATGGCGCGAGCAGATCGAGCGGCACGTCGCCTCAGCCGAGCCCCGCGTCGCCGACATCGACGACCTGGTCGAACGGCTCGTCGTGCCCGACCTGTCCCGTGACGGAGCCCTCATCATCGGCGCCGGATTCGTCGCGCAACCGGGCTTCCTGCGCGATGCGCCCTGGCACCTCGCCTGGTGGCTCGGGCACGCGAACACCTTCGGCGTGACCGGGCCGGCCGCCCCCGAGCTGCGCCGGCTCGTCGCCGTCGAGGACGAGGACTCGGAGAGCTTCCGGGACTACACGACGCTCGAGTGGTGGCGGGTGCCCGCCACCACGCACGAACGCCACATCACCGGCCCCTACGTCGACTACCTGTGCACCGACGATTACACGCTCACCTCGACGATGCCCGCCTTCCACGACGGCCGGATGATCGGGGTGGTGGGCGCGGACCTCTACGTCAACGACATCGAGCGGGCGTTGCTGCCGGCCGTGCGCGGGGCGGGACGTCACGCGGCGCTGGTGAACGCATCCGGTCGGGTCGTCGTCGCGAGCGACAGCTCGCGGCCCACCGGGTCGCTGATGCGCCGCGACACCTGGGGCGAGCACGACCGCGTCGTGCCCTGCGCCAACGGACTGACGCTGCTGATCGACGACTGAGCGGGTTGAGTAGCGCCGAAGGCGCGTGAGCGGGTTGAGTAGCGCCGAAGGCGCGTGTCGAAACCCAGCGTCACCCCACGCGGTTTCGACCCGCCGCTGCGCGGCTACTCAACCCGCTGAGCGTCAGCCGCCGATGCGCACCATCTTCTTGTTGACGAACTCGTCCGCCCCGAACCGGCCGAGCTCACGACCCGAGCCGGAGCGCTTGATGCCACCGAACGGTAGCTCCGCACCGTCGGCGAGCACGACGTTGACGAACACCATGCCGGCATCGATCTTGTCGGCGACCCGCAGCGCCTGCTCCTGGTCGGTGGTGTACAGGTACGAGCCGAGCCCGAACGGGGTGTCGTTGGCGAGCGTCACCGCTTCGTCCTCGTCCGAGACCTTGTAGACGGCGGCGACCGGCCCGAAGAACTCCTCGTGGTAGGCATCCATGCCGGGCTTCACGTCCGCGAGGACGGCCGCCGGGAAGAACGCGCCGTCGCGCTGACCGCCCGCGACGAGGGTCGCCCCCTGCTCGACGGCACGGTCGAGCTGGCCCTGCAGGGTCTCGGCCGCGGCGAGCGACGAGAGCGGGCCGAGCACGGTGTCGGCGGACGTCGGGTCTCCGGGTGCCGCCTTGGTCAGTTCGGCGGTGAACTTCTGCAGGAACTCCTCGTACAGGGAGTCGATCACGATGAAGCGCTTCGCCCCGTTGCACGACTGACCGCTGTTGTCCAGGCGCGCGCCGACAGCGGCCTCCACGGCAGCGTCGAGGTCGTCGGTGCTGAGCAGGATGAACGGGTCGGATCCGCCCAGCTCGAGCACGACCTTCTTCAGGTACTTGCCGGCGAGCTCGGCGACGGCGGCACCCGCGGCCTCCGACCCGGTCAGCGAGATGCCCTGCACCCGCGGGTCGGCGATGACCGGCTCGAGCTGGCTCGACTTGGCGAACACGTTGACGTAGGCACCCTCGGGGAAGCCGGCGTCGAGGAAGATCTGCTGCATCGCGGCTGCCGACTCGGGGCACTGCGAGGCGTGCTTGAGCAGGATCGTGTTGCCGATCACCAGGTTCGGGCCGGCGAAGCGCGCCACCTGGTAGTAGGGGAAGTTCCAGGGCATGATGCCGAGCAGCACGCCCAGCGGCCCACGGCGGATGAAGGCGGAACCCTCGCCGTCGAGCAGTTCGATGGGCTCGTCGGCGAGGAACGCCTCGCCGTTCGTCGCGTAGTACTCGTAGATCGCGGCGGCGAAGTCGACCTCGCCGAGGGCCTGCTCGATCGGCTTGCCCATCTCGCGCACGATGATCTCGGCGAGCTGCTCGCGGCGCTCGGTGTGCAGGTCGGCGACCTTCTGCACCAGCTTCGCGCGCTCGGCGACCGTGGACTTCCGCGACCAGTTCGCATAGGCGTCCGCTGCGGTGTCGACGGCCTTCATCAGGTCGGCGTCGGAGATCGTCGGGTACTCGGCGACGGTGTCGCCGGTCGCGGGATTGACGACGGCATAGCTCATGGGTGTCTCCTCATCATCGGGGGCTGCCTCGACTCTACGACGAGGCACCCTGCAAGAGCACGCGGCGCAGCACGGCTCGCTCGGCGAGCGACCACGCCGACGAGATCGCCAGATACAGGGTCGCGGCCAGGGGCAGGAACGCTGCCGCCAGAACCGTGATGAACGGCGCGTACCCGAGCGCCCGGGTCAGGCCCGCCGGCGCCCCCGCGGTCGGCAGGGCCGGTGCATGGCGAAGAGCGAACCGGCGTGCCAGCACGGCGATCACGATCAGCACGACGATGAGAGCGGCGAACACCAGATCCGACACCGCGATGCCGGCCGCGAGGTCGGCGAGGTGCCGGCCGAGCGGCGCGCCGAACAGCTCACCCGTCAGCAGCACATTCGGAGCGCCGGCGATCTGCGGCGACGCGAACAGCGCATAGACCAGCGTCAGCACGGGCGCCTGCGCGAGCACCGGAAGGCACCCGGCGAAGGGCGACACCTTCTCGGCCGCGTAGAGAGCGAGGGTCTCGCGCTGCAGACGCTCCGGGTTGCGGGCGAAGCGCTTCTGCAGCAGCGCCAGTCGCGGGGCGAGGCGGCGGCGGGCCCGGTCGGCTCGCGCGAGCGAGACTCCGACCGGGATGAGCACGGCTCGGACCGCGATCGTGACGAGCACGATCGCCCCCGCGGGGGTGACCACCGCCCCGAGGGCGGCGAGGGCCACCGAAGCGGCGGCGAGAAGGGCGGACAGGACAGGCAGATCGAAGATGTTCACGAGGGTGCTCCCGAGGGTCGCGGATGACAGGGGTCGGCGTGACCGCCCCTGCGCGCGAGCGCGGGGTTATGCGGCCGGGGGGAGGGACCCCGGCGCCCGGGAGCGGGAGTGGCCCGCCGCATCCGGGTGCGAGGAGGCGGGAAGCACCCGCAGCATGATCGCGTGATCCCGGGACCGGCCGCCCACCGCACGCGAACGCGGAACCGCGACGGCGACCGCGGGGGTCGCGACCCAGACGGCGAGCGCGAGAGCCGCCGCAGCGAGCAGCCCGACGGCCGGTAGGGCCGACCAGAGCAGCTCGGGGATCATGCCCTCAGGTTAGCCCGACCAGGACTCGGTGACGAACTTCGCCAGCCAGCCGAGCGGCTCGACGGACTCGCCGCCACCCGGGCGGATCTCGAAGTGCAGGTGCGGGCCGGTGCTCGCACCGGTGCTTCCGACGCTGCCGAGGATCTGGCCGCGCTTGACGACGGTTCCGACCGCGACCGTCTGCGAGCCGTAGATCATGTGCCCGTAGACGCTCTGCACCATCCGGCCGTCCACCTCGTGCTCGATCACCACGTGCTGGCCGAGTCCGCCGTCGCTTGCGGACTGCACGACGACGCCGTCGGCGATCGCGTGGATCGCGGTGCCGTATCCGGGATCGAAATCGACCCCCTGATGATCGGACGAGCAGCCCCACGAACACGGAGCCACCCGCCAGCCGAACCCGCTGCTGATGTCGCTCGACGGGGCGATCGGCCACTGCACGGGCGTGTATTGCGAGATCACGAACTCCTCGCGGGTCGCCACGGGCGAGAACGAGTCCACGGGGGTGGTCAGCTTCTGCGAGGCGGCGGTGAAGGCCTCCTCCTTGAGCGTGACGGCGGATGCGGGGAGGTCGTGCACGGTCACCGTCAGCATCGAGACGACGGCCGCGCCGATGGCGAGGGAACGCCTCTTGCGGAACGAGGTCACGGGGGTGGTCACGGTCACAGGGGTATTCACAGCAGAAACGCACTTTCCTGGTCGGGTGCACGCGGATGTGCACGAGACGCACGGGGTGCGTCTTCGATAGGGGGTAGGGCCCTCGTCTGTGAGTGAGGTCCGGCGGGTGCAATCACACCGGGTACTCCGTAGGCCGGTAACGATCGTGCAACAGGACTCTGGACGTTGACTGGCAGTCGGGTGCTCACCCCCCGGCTAACCTCGTCATCCATGCAGCTCTGGCCAGGAAACGCCTACCCCCTCGGGGCCACCTTCGATGGGACGGGCACCAACTTCGCGCTGTTCAGCGAAGTCGCAGAACGGGTCGAGCTGTGCCTCTTCGACGACGACCGCACCGAGACCCGGATCGAGCTGACCGAGGTCGACGGCTACGTGTGGCACGGCTACCTCCCCGAGGTCCAGCCCGGCCAGCGCTACGGCTACCGGGTGCACGGGCCCTGGGACCCGGCGTCGGGGGCGCGGTGCAATCCGAACAAGCTGCTGCTGGACCCGTACGCGAAGGCGACCTGCGGTGAGATCACCTGGGGCCAGCCGATGTTCTCCTACGACTTCGGCGACCCCGCGTCCCGCAACGACGACGACTCGGCTGCCGACATGATGCTCGGGGTGGTGATCAACCCGTTCTTCGACTGGGCCGGCGACCGGGCCCCCCGCATCCCGTACGCCGAGACCGTGATCTACGAAGCCCACGTGAAGGGCCTGACCCGCCTGCACCCCGACGTGCCCGAGAATCTCCGCGGGACCTACGCCGGCATCGCGCACCCCGCGATCATCGAGCACCTGACGCGAATCGGCGTCACCGCTCTAGAACTGATGCCGGTGCACCAGTTCCTCGACGACAGCGTCCTGCAAGACAAGGGCCTGCACAACTACTGGGGCTATAACACCATCGGATTCCTGGCCCCGCACTCGGGCTACTCCTCCAGCGGCGACCTCGGCCAGCAGGTGCAGGAGTTCAAGGCGATGGTGCGCGCCCTGCACGAAGCCGGCATCGAGGTGATCCTGGATGTGGTCTACAACCACACGGCGGAGGGCAACCACCAGGGACCCACGGTCTCGATGCGCGGGATCGACAACGCCGCGTACTACCGCCTCGTCGAGGACGACGAGCAGCACTACATGGACTACACCGGCACCGGGAACTCGCTGAACGTCGGGCACCCGCACACGCTGCAACTGATCATGGACTCGCTGCGCTACTGGGTCACCGAGATGCACGTCGACGGATTCCGGTTCGACCTGGCCGCGACGCTCGCCCGCGAGTTCTACGAGGTCGATCGACTGAGCGCGTTCTTCGAACTCGTGCAGCAGGACCCGATCGTGTCGCAGGTGAAGCTGATCGCCGAGCCCTGGGACATCGGCCCGGGCGGCTACCAGGTCGGCAACTTCCCCCCGCAATGGTCGGAGTGGAACGGCAAGTACCGGGACACGGTGCGCGACTTCTGGCGGGGCGAGCCCGCCACCCTCGGCGAGTTCGCCTCGCGCATCACCGGTTCGGCCGACCTCTACGAGCGCACGGCCCGCCGCCCGGTCGCCAGCATCAACTTCGTCACCGCCCACGACGGGTTCACCTTGCGCGATCTGGTCTCGTACAACGACAAGCACAACGAGGCCAACGGCGAGGACGGCAACGACGGTGCCGACGACAACCGCTCGTGGAACATGGGCGCCGAGGGTGAGACCGACGACGAGACGATCCGCATCATGCGCGGGCGTCAGCAGCGCAACTTCCTGGCGACCCTGCTGCTCAGCCAGGGCGTGCCGATGATCCTCCACGGCGACGAGCTCGGGCGCACCCAGCACGGCAACAACAATGTCTACGCCCAGGACAGCGAGATCGCCTGGGTGCGCTGGGACGAGACGGACACCGCTCTCGTGGAGTTCACCGCGGCTCTCGCCCGGCTGCGGCGCGAGCACCCGACGTTCCGCCGCAGCCGGTTCTTCGACGGCCACCCGGTGCGCCGCGGCGAGGGCGAACCGATGCCCGACATCGTGTGGCTGCGCCCCGACGGCACGGCGATGCAGCCCGACGACTGGGAGTCCGGGTTCGGGCGCACGATCGGGATGTTCCTCAACGGCCAGGGCATCCAAGGCGTGACCCAGCGCGGGGAGCCGATCGTCGACAAGCACTTCCTGGTGTACTTCAACGCGCACACCGAGGCCGTGGAGATCACGCTCCCGACCGAGGAGCGCTCGCCGCGCTGGGACCTCGTCGTCGACACCAACGACGGCGAGGTCGACGGCGAGCCGCTCGAACAGGGCTCGGTGTTCTCGCTGGGAGCCCACGCGCTCGCGGTGCTCCGGGAACACACCGAGTCGCCCCCCTCCGACCCGTCGGTGAGCGCCACGCTGGCGCCGGGTGCGGCGTGACCCGCCTGCCCCGCTCGACCTATCGCCTGCAGCTCTCGGCGGAGTTCACCCTGCACGACGCGGCCGCCCTGGCCGATTACCTGCGCGACCTCGGCGCCGACTGGTTCTATCTGTCGCCGATCCTCCAGGCGGTCGCGGGGTCTTCGCACGGCTACGACGTCGTCGATCACACGCGGGTGGATGCCTCCCGCGGCGGCGAGGACGGCCTGCGTGCCCTGTCTTCCGCGGCCCGCACCCACGACCTGGGTGTGCTCGTCGACATCGTCCCGAACCACATGGGTGTCGGGGTCCCGGAGGAGAACGCGGCGTGGCGCAGCGTGCTCGACCTCGGCCGCGCATCGCCTTTCGCGGACTGGTTCGACATCGACTGGGAGTACGGGCAGGACCGGGTGCTGCTGCCGCCGGATCTG
>Ga0182739_1004280_pt1 | contig 11883 bp, 7 predicted proteins | sample eDN5th30CBELigBY_FD_128873 | JGI IMG/M metagenome (GOLD analysis project Ga0182739, IMG submission 128873) | Enriched backyard soil microbial communities from Emeryville, California, USA - eDNA 5th pass 30_C BE-Lig BY (version 2) (version 2) | ecosystem: Environmental > Terrestrial > Soil >... | reverse complement strand
GCTGGTACAATCAAGTTACCGGAGGTACAGCATTGTCGCCCACGACGGCACTATCCAGCGGAACATATTATGCATCCCGTGTTTCGGGTACTTGTGAGAGCGATCGGACCGCTGTACAAGTGATGATCAGTGTCACACCCGTGCCCGATGTTCCCGATCAGACCTTTGTAGCCGGAAGTACTTTTGCAGATCTAAATGTCATCGGACAAAATTTACGGTGGTACATGGAGCCAAGTGGAAGCACGCCGTTTGACCCACAAACGGTCGTCAACAATGGGACGTATTATGTGTCGCAGACGATAGATGGCTGTAAGTCGGATCGAGTTATTGTACAGATCAATATCGCATCGGCCCCCGGCTGCGCGACAAACATAATGCCTGCCAATAATGCCACGGATGTGCCGGTGGATGCTGACATCACGTGGGATGCCGCTGCCGGCGCGGATGGTTACCGTGTTTTTATCGGAACCTCCTTCGGCGACACAGATGTAGTGGACGGAGTGGAAGTGACCGGCACAACATTCAGCTTAGCGAGCGGTTGGGATGAAAATACCACGTATTATGTCACTGTGATTCCGTTCAATGCCGTAGCCGAAGCGACGGGTTGCGTAGCGGTTAGTTTCACTACGGAGGAATTGGAGACAGTACCGCCCGTTCCCGAATGTACCACTATTATCCGCCCACAAGATGGTGAGCGCAGTAGTACGCTAGGCGATGGAATCGCTTGGGTTACCGTGGATGGAGCGGATGGTTATCGTGTTTCCATTGGTACGACGCCCGGCGGTACAGATGTAGTGAACAATGTGTTGGTAACAGGAACAACGTTTACCCCTATAGTAGATTTCGTGGAAAATACGCCTTACTTCCTGTCGGTCATCCCGTTCAATGCCGCAGGCGAAGCTGCCGGATGCGCAACGCTCCGTTTTGTGATTATACCCGACACACTTCCCGAGTCGGAGCACAACATCAAAAGAACGAAATACGGTATATCCCCAAATGGCGACGGTATCAATGATTTTTGGGAAATCGATGGTGTCGAACACTATCCAGACAACATGGTATCTATATACAATCGCTGGGGTGACCTGGTATTTCAGCTCAAAAATTACGATAACCAATCCCGGGTATTCAATGGTAATGCCAATAAATTGAATCGGTTGGGTGGAGGTATGTTGCCTTCAGGCACTTACTTTTTTGCCATTCAATACCGAGACAGCCAAGAAACGAAAAAAGTAGAGGGGATGTTAGTCATTAAACGTTAATATGGGAATCAGAAACAATTCTATCATTATCGCGGTAACGGCTTTTTGGTTTTTTGGCGTTCCAAAGCTTGTCTTTGGTCAACAGACCCCGCTATTCGCATCGTACAATTACGACCCGTTTGTCATCAATTCCGCTTATGCCGGAATGGCAAAAGGATCGGTCATCAGCATGAACCATAATCGGTATACGCGCAATATTGAGGGCACGCCACGTAGTTCGTCGATGAGTTTCCACACCCCTCTTGCTAAAGATAAAATGGGACTGGGGGCCGCGATTATTGATGACCGCATCGGTGTGACGGCTGCTACAACGGCTGTTTTGGCTTATTCGTATAAGATTTATTTTGACCATACACCGAACCGCCCGTATTGGGCGGTTTACGATCAAAATGTATTCTCTTTTGGTATGACGGCGGGGGTGCAACGGCTCCACGAGAATCTATTGGATCTCGGTGTGGCGGGCGACCCCGAATTTGCCAATAATCTCTCAGAAACCATTCCCATAATCGGCGCCGGTATCTTGTACAACCGTGTCGGTTTCTATATGGGGCTATCTATTCCTAATTTGCTTGGCGACCGTTTGGCATCCCGGAATGACTTGGATATTTCGACTCCGGTATATGGTTATTTTGGTTATCGTTTTTTCACCGATCTCTACCAAGAAAACATGGTTACACCGAGCATATTGTTGAAATATGAGCAAGGAGCGCCTATGCAAATCGATATGAACCTGTCAGCGCACATTAGCGGAAAGTTTGAAGTAGGGGCGGGATACCGCAGCAGCTCGTCCATGAACTTTTTGACGGGGTTTTATCCGCTTGAGCAATTACGGATTGTATACTACTACAGCGTTGGGCTCAAACCGGTATTGGGAAATAACCACGGGCTTTCCTTGTCTTATGCTTTCGGATACGACTAGATATCGGTGGCTGCTGTTCAAGCCCCGACTCAGTTTGTTTTACACTCCCGACTCAAGTCGTTGTTTACCTCGCGCTTACCTTTTCCTTACCAGTTGCTTACCAAAGCCTTAGTCTTCGCTTACTTCTTTACCAAAGGAGTAAACAAATGGTATATAAGGGGTAAACGAAAAGTATGGGGATAGCCATCAAAACGGTGGGCGAAGTGTAAAGGAGGTGTAAGCCGAGTGGCTGCGTATCCATCCAAGGCAGGCTTGGTGTTCCAGGAGAAAGCATGGTCGTGCCGATAAATATCGAGATTACGCTGATTCCGTACGGTTGCACCACGTTGCGCGTGTCGGAATTTCCTTTGGTACAATAAGGATAGACAATTGCCCTTTTTGCATATCTTCGATATTTGGTGCGAAATTGGATAGAGAAAGCCAAATGGTATCATGAAATTATTCTACATCGTCCTATCGTTATTTTTCCTTTCGCCATGTTTGGTTGTGCACGCGCAGCGCATTTCGGATTCTACCGCAGTGGCACTTGAAAAGTTTGAACAACTGCAGCTACAAAATAAGTCTCAGGAAGCGCTGAATATATTGGAAGAAGCGATACGCGTAACTGTCTCGCCTGATGACCTGTCGTATCTGTATGCCTATCAAAGCGGGTTGTACACCTCGATGGATAGCCTGTTAAACGGAAAGCGGTTGCTTGACCTTAGCTTGGAAAATGCCGAGAAATCGAACCAAAATACCTCAAAGGCTGTTGCTTATCGCGCGAAGGCTTTCCTCAACAATATCCTTAATCTACCGGATGCGGTGGTGGAGGATGCACTTACCGGCCTACGATACCTGAATCAAGGTGATGAAGATCCAATTACGGCATATCACCTTAATTACCTTCTTTATAGCGTGTACAGTAAATGGAACGATGAGGAGAAGATGGAAAAGTACATCCGAACCTGTGAAGCATACGCAATCAAGGCGGGTAATCAGAATCTACGTGCCAATGTCAGCAATGGGATTTCCAGCATGTATTTGACCAGGTACAGGAAAAGTCGCCAAAAGGAGGCGTTAGATAGTAGTTTCCATTACTTGAACAATGCGTTAGCTATTTACCAGGCGCATCCCAAAAAAGTAAGCGGTAATACGGCTGTCATTACCTTTGTTAACTTGGCTAATTATTATTTGGATTTTTCTTCCGAAAATGTTGCGGCACGTAAGCAACATGCATTTAAGTACCTGGAATTTGCTGAGGAGAAGCTACGTAACAAGGAAGCCAGTACCGAAAAGTGGATCAATGTATTTGGCATCAGGAGTGGCTTTGCCAAGAAGGACGGCGATCTCGCTCTTGCTGAGCAATATCTACAACAAGGACTCAGCCAACTCATGGGTGACTCCGGAAATCATTTCAGGCTCGAATACTTGGTCAATAAAGACCTATCGGAGATTGCACAGAAAAAAAATAATCTCAGATCGGCTTTAGCCTACCAGCAGCGGGCGGAGGAATTGTTGCGCAAATCATTTGACGAGCAACAGTTGCTAAACGCCCAAAAACTGGAAATCCAATATGAAACGGAAAAGAAAGATCAGCAACTGAAACTGCTGGATGCTCGTTCCGAATTTCAGAAACGCCAAAATTACTTGTACGGGGGAATTGCCATTGCATTGCTGTTTGGAGTTGTTTTTATGTTTATATCCTACAATTTTAGATTACGGTATTCCATCGAGCGCGAACAGAAGCTGCAACAGGAGAAAGCGGAGGCCGAACGCCAGATGATTTTGCAGATCCGATTGGGAGCGGAGGAACAAGCACGACTGAAAGCCGAACAGGAACTGTTGGATTTAAAACGCCAGCAATTGGAAAAAGAAACGTTGACCAATTCGCTGATTATCGAACATAAGAACGATATGCTGAAGCAGATCCAGGATAAAATCCGGAAAGGAGACACAGGGAATATTCAAAAGTTATTGAAAGAAGAAATGCTGGTGCGTACCGATTTTGAGGATATCAAAATGCAGATACAAGAGCTGCACCCCAATTTCTTTAGTCGCCTTTCAGAAAAAGCCCAGCAAAAGCTGACAACACTCGATTTGAAGTATTGCGCATACCTTTACCTTAAAATGACAACCAAACAAATCGCACAAGTGCTTCACGTGGCACCCCAAAGTGTACGAATGTTTAAATACCGGTTGAAACAGAAGTTCGGATTGGATAAAGACTTGGATTTGGAAGAATTTCTGCAGCGTCTCGGCTAGCGTTTTTGTGCCTAAAATGGAGTCGCATTTAATTTCGTGCCATTTATAGCTGGCCCAGCGCTGTCAATGAAATGTTCGATGATCAAACGGTGTTGAGGCATTAGTGAATTCATGGATGTTTGGATTATTTTTCTTTTTGTTGTGGAATATCAGGGACAATTGCATCTGTCCTTTATTTATAGTTAAAATGTTTTGACTAATTTTAATGAAATTCTGAAACAACAAATACCAAAAATCCTAAAATTATGAACGTTAACACCTGGTTATCTACGATCATTCTTGTTTTATTCTCCCAGGGGATAAATGCACAAGAAATAATTAATGCCAAGAAGCTCGGGAAAATGGACGGAGCGCCTTTTAGAAATCTGGAAGAGGTAAACGCGATGGTGTTTAGACCCGCAGGGTATGATACCGTCATGAACCCGAAACTGCCGGATTCGTTGAGTAGCTTGGTAATGCTTTCGAAAGAGGAAGTTGCTGAAATGAATGAAAAGCGCCGTCTTTTTAATCCCTATTTGGTTTTCGGTGATCCTATTGAGCTAAGGAAGGGTGATGTTTTTGTTAGTTTTTCGAGGTCGTGGATCAGATTAAGTTCTTATTACCAATATAATAACGATACCAGTTCGATAGAAACGTACCGGCAAAAGGTTAATCAAAATATGGTGGGCAAAAATATGATCGGATATAACCAGAATTTTGAGCTTTTGGAAGATGTAAAAGGTGTTCCCAGGGAACTGATCAATGCAGATACGGTTTTTATCTACGATACGAAATCAACATTCAAATTTAAGGATACAATTGGTAACTATGGCTCTTTGGTTGTGCACCTCGTTAAGTTTGATCTTGGATACGTAAGCCTCCGGTACTACTATCCGTTGGATAAACGAAAAAAGGCCCTCGAAGAAGTCAATAACACGTGGGGAATCATACAGTTTAAACCGGATAATGAATTTACACATCCTATTCAAGAGGGCCGGATTCCTGCAAGAAAAGAGCCTGATCTGTATCTGGGCAAATTTTCATTTTTGAACAATCCGGAGCAGGTTAGCAGGGAACATAAACAATATGAACGGCGGAAATTGAGCGGTAGAGCAAATGTAATGGCTATGGAAGCCGGCCGCTTAGCACAGTCGGGAGATTTTGATCAAGCGAAGCACAAACTTTTTGAGACGTTGACGATCGATTCGAATAATGTGATTGCATACCGGCATCTGGTGTTGCTATCCATGGATGAGAATGACGAAGATGGGACCTGGAAATACTGGCATAGATTGATGGAAAGAGACTCCGCCAATACAGAGACCTGGTTTCTAAAAGGCCTGGCAGAAAAGAAATACGGGGAATTGGATAGTGCCACAAAAACGTTTGAGACGATTATAAAGGAAAAAGATTCGTTGCACTTCAGGAGCTTTGTCGAACTGGCATTCATTGCCGCGCTGAAAGGAGCGAAAGATTCCGCGGATTTAAATTTCAATCAGGCAATCAACATCTTTAATGCCGAGGGAGAAAAATCCTTACGGAAAGAAAGCCATCGCATATTTAATATCAATGATTTGTTCAAGGTAAGGTTGGCTTACGCCAAGTTCTTGAATGCCAATTTTGCGTTCGAGAAAAGCAGGATGTTATTCGAACAGACCCTTATAGACGAAGAGATGGCTATCGAAGCAGTAAAAAAAGGTGAAAGACAGCGTATTTATGGAAAACTTACTCCTGCAAGCCTCGGAGAGCTAAATTTTATGCTCGCTGTTTCCTATGCCGGACTGATGGATGAACCCAATACCCGGTTGTATCTGGAGAAAGCAAAGAGCCTTGGAAAGATATTGCCTGAAGAATTGGAAGGATTTTTAGCTAATTAGCATATACGTTCTCAGGCATGTCATTTAGATAATTTTCCTATTTTTAGCTTCAATTACAAGGCTAAAAAATCACGATATGATCAGAGCGATTAGATATTTGTTGGCATGCTGGGTGCTTATTGGCGCAGTGACAAGCTCTTTTTCGGAGACAGTTGACACGTTGCATTATACGGATGCCCGCCAGCTCACGCTCATAGGCAAACCATTGCCTGACGGACCATTCTTCCATCGTGTGGATACGGCAGGCTTTCCCGAAATACCAGCCACGGTAAAACGCTTGCTAACCCATTCGGCAGGATTGGCCGTCAGTTTCCGTACAAATAGTACTAAAATCGCTGCGAGATGGTGTACGAGTGCACGGAAACCAGGAAATAACATGACAGCCATTGCCTTTGAGGGGCTTGACCTGTATATTAAACGGGATGGGCAATGGCAATATGCTGGGGTAGCGCGCCCGACAACAAACGAGTGCAACGAGTATACACTGGTGGCAAACATGGAGGCTGGCGATAAAGAATGTTTGATGTACCTCCCGTTGTATGACGAAACCATTTCTTTGCAAATCGGCGTGGAAGCAGATGCCGATATCTCAGCTAAGGCCAATCCGTTTAAGAAGAACATCCTTATTTACGGTTCAAGCATCGTACATGGTGCGTCGGCCAGTCGCCCAGGCTTGGCTTACCCGGCCAGGCTCTCTCGGGAGACAGGATATCACTTCTTGAATTTAGGAGTGAGTGGTAATGCAAAGATGGAACCGGAAGTGGCAGATATGATTGCCCACATGAACATGGATGCGTTCATCTTGGACTGCGTACCCAATTCCTCGCCAGCCCAAGTGACAGAGCGCACAGCCAACCTAGTAAAGACCATCCGCGCTAAGCATCCCAATGTACCTATTATTGCGGTGCAAAGTATTGTCCGGGAAGGTGGCAATTTCGACCGTTCGATAGCTGAACGGGTCGATGCGCAAAATGCCAATTTCAAACATGAAATTGACCAGCTGCAACAGGATGTTGACGACCTCCACCTCATCACGGCAGATGGTTTACTGGGCGATGACCATGAGGGGACAACCGACGGTACACATCCCAATGATCTTGGTTTCGACCGGATGTTACAAAAAATACGACCAGCTGTTTTAAAGATATTAAAGCAGCACGGAATCTAATCTGCGGAAGGTTAGCTACCGTTATTCGACGATGGATGCGTGGTCGTTTAAAAAGTGGGATAAATCGGTTACATTTGACCGGTTTTTCAGTGGGGCAGCAGTATGCTAAAGGTGGTCCATTTACGTATGGAAACAATAGATTGTTCAAGCCGCTTCGCTATTGCTAGCAAATGAATTGCGAAACATTCATTGATGCCATGGTAGAACAAGCGATAAATCAACAGCCATTCTAATGAAGAAAGAAAGTACGGCACGGCAGCTTTCCGGCGTAAAGGAAATTGCGAGAAGAGCGAATGTTTCCATAGCGACGGTGGATCGCGTGATTCATAACCGGAAGGGGGTGTCTGAGACGACCCGACAGAAAATCAACGAGATCATCAAAGAAATCGGTTTCCAACCAAACATCCTAGCGAGTAGATTGGCTTCGAAAAAGACCAATCGATTTGCCGTCCTTATTCCCAACGCAAAGGAGACCGATTATTGGGCAGCTCCGCGTAAAGGTGTGGAACGGGCATATAACGAAATCAAACAGTATGGTATCCAATTGGAACTGTTTCTCTTCGACCTCAATGACAAGCAGTCGTTTGAAAAGCAGGCAAAAGCGATTTTAGATGGTGCGTTCCACGGCGTGGTACTTGCTCCGTCTTTCGTTGATGAGGCACGCAAGTTTACCGCAGTGTGTGAGTCGAGGAAGCTGCCCTGTGTATTTATCAACTCAGACATACCCGATGCAAAAGGACTTGCCTATATCGGCCCGCATCTTTTCAGGAGTGGCTATTTGGCCGGGCAACTGGTGCGGTTCGGGTTGAAGCACGGAAAGGTACTCGTTGTCAATATCTCTAAAGAGATCGATGCCTACCATCACCTGCTGCGGAAGGAAGAGGGTTTTCGCGCCTATACAAACGCAACGAATACGGAAAGTGCCCGTATCCAAATTGAGAAAATAGACATCACCAATACCACAGATAGGGCGGTTGGTGAAGCGCTAAGGGATTGTTTAAAGCAACACCCTGACATAGCCGCATTTTTCGTAACCAATTCACGGGTACGGAGTGTAGCTAAATACCTTCGTAAACAATCGGCTGCACACCATATCCTCGTGGGGTATGACCTGATAGCTGAGAATGTGGGTTACTTAAAAGACGGTACAATCGATTTCCTGATTGGCCAGAAACCAGAAGAACAGGGGTATGCGGGGATTACCACACTGTTTCAGCATGTGATTGTTGGCGGCCCGGTAACCAAAGAGCAATATATGCCCATCGATATCATCACGAGCGAAAACGTAGAATTCTATAAAAATTGAACTGCATGTAATCGCTAAATGATCGCCCAGAATATTTTTATCAAATAATTTGGAAGTGAAAAATATAATCGCGTACTTAGCGGGTACGTTACCGTAAAGACAATTATAAGCAATAGTAAAACCAAGTGCGAAAGGAAAAAAATATTGAACAGTTTATTGTTTTAGATTATTACGTGTACGTACACGTTAGTATGTGACGGAAGTTTTTTCGGTATTGTACGGATCCAAAAGGATAGCAAACGCGTAAAATAAGCACATAGCGAAGCCATTGCTACGAGGATAATGAATAACAAGAAGCTTAACGAACATTCTAAACAAATAACACCATGAAATCAAACAGAAGAGGATTTATAAAGGCCGCTGCCTTATCGGGCGTCGGTTTGACGATAGCCGGTTTGGACGTATTCGGCCGTAGCAACCCAACGCCGGGGGCAACGGGTAAGCGGGTCGGAATCATTGGGCTAGATACATCTCACAGCGTAGCATTTACGAAAGCACTGAACGCGGCCGATCCCGATACGAAACTAAAGGGGTATAAAGTTGTGGCAGCCTACCCTTACGGCAGTCGTACCATCGAAAGTAGTGCAAAACGCATACCTGGCTATATAGATGATGTAAAAGAGTATGGCGTAGCGATTGTGGATTCGATTGATGTGTTACTGGCACAGGTGGATGTCGTGCTGTTGGAAACCAATGATGGGAGGCTGCATCTGGAGCAGGCGCTGCCCGTGATTAAAGCGGGCAAACGACTGTTTGTCGACAAGCCAATCGCAGCGTCTCTTGCCGATGCACAGGCAATTTTTGCCGCTGCCGCACAGCATGGTGTACCGGTGTTCTCGTCGTCGTCGCTGCGGTATACAGATAACACAGCCGCTATCCGTTCAGGTGAATTGGTTGGGAAAGTCACCGGCGCCGATACATTTAGTCCTGCCGTCATCGAGCCAACGCATCCGGATTTGTTTTGGTATGGTATCCACGGCGTAGAGATGCTATATGCCGTCATGGGTACGGGTTGTGTTAGCGTATCACGCACGCACAACGAGGGTACTGACATTGTAGTGGGTACTTGGCATGATGGGCGTATCGGGACATTTCGCGGTATACGTACCGGCCACCAGGGCTATGGTGGAATCGCTCATGGTGAAAAGGGCCACGTAGCTATTTCGAAACATGAGGGATACACGTCGCTTCTTTATAAAATCATTGAATTTTTCGAAACGGGTGTATCACCTGTGGATTCCCTAGAGACATTGGAAATCTTTGCCTTTATGGCTGCTGCCGACGAAAGCAAACGACAAGGGGGAAAAACCGTGAAATTAAAACAAATGGGTTAGTATTCGCGCAATCGAAAATATAATGGATAGACTTTTTTCTAAAGGACAATAGCTAAAAAACACCCCCAGGGTAACGGTGGGCGCCTACAGCGATATGAATCAAAACGTAATAAAGAATCACAACTACATGAAAAAGTTATTTACCGCAAGCTTTTTTCACCTAGTTTTTGGATGTTTTGCGATTGGTGTATTTGCCCAGCAACAACCCCGGGAAAAAGTGCATATCTACGTTTTAATGGGGCAGTCGAATATGGCGGGCCGGGGTAAGGTGACTGATTACTACGCGACATATGGCCATCCGAGGGTCATCGCGCTCGATCAAGCTGGAGAATGGGTCCCCGCCAAACACCCACTTCATTTCGATAAGCCCAAAATGGCCGGTGTCGGGCCGGGGCTGACGTTTGGAATGGCCATGGCCGACGCTGATCCCGATGTCATCATCGGATTAGTTCCCTGTGCCGTGGGAGGTACGCCGATTGCCAAGTGGGCGCCCGGTGCTTATGATCAAAAGACACATACCCATCCGTATGATGATGCCGCGGTGAGGATACACAAAGCGATGGAAACCGGCGTGATTAAGGGAATCATCTGGCATCAAGGTGAAGGAGACAGCAATCCAACGTCGGCAAGTGTATATCTGGAAAAGCTGGAAACACTGATTGGTCGCGTTCGTACACTGGTAGGCAACCCCAATTTGCCAGTTGTAGCGGGCCAGTTGGCGAGATACCGTGAGGGTTACCAACTGATCAATCGGGAACTGGTGAAGCTCCCCGATTCGGTACCCCACACCGCGGTCGTGTCCTCGGAAGGATTGTGGCATCTGGGCGACGGCACCCATTTCGACAGCCCGTCGGCTTCGGAGTTCGGTCGACGTTTTGCCCAAGGAATGCTTGCCTTACAGCACACTCCGGTTACAAATGAACACATTTCATCCGTCCCACCGGCGCCATCACCTACAGCGGTGGATCCGAGCGAGGGTTGGGAGTCTTTATTTGTGGGAAATGACCCGAACGTGAGGTGGCGAAGCGTCGGTGGCGACCGTTTTCCAGACGAAGGGTGGCTGGCCGAAGCCGGTATGCTCACCGTTCAGCCAGGGCGGAATGGAAAGGACATCATGACACGGGAGCAGTTTTCAAACTTCGAGCTGCAACTGGAGTTTATGCTGAGCGATTCAGCCAATACCGGAATCAAGTATTTCGTAGCGCCGTTGGAAAATGCAAAAGGTGAAACGGTACTGAATGGCCCGGAATATCAACTGATCGATGATTTCAAGCACGAATCAGTTATCGACAACAAAAGTCCCGAAACCAGTACAGGGTCGCTTTACCTGTTATTTGCACCCGAAAATAAGATTTTGCATAAAGCAGGCGAGTGGAATCACGCAAAGATCGTGGCAAACGGCACAACTGTGGAACATTGGCTCAATGGGCAGCGTATACTTCGTTACGAGAGGGGGTCTGATATATTCCGCCAACGGGTTGGTCGGACGAAATTCAATGAATACCAAGCCGGTTACGGTGAGGCCGAATTCGGACATATCCTCCTTCAGGATCACGGAGATCAGGCGTCTTTCAGGAACATTCGAATAAGGCGGTTGAAGTAGAGATCCGTTTTTAGATTACGAACGGGGTATGTTTAACTGATATCGAAGATTAAATGATAAACAGCGTATATGAAACCATCATGATTTTCAAAATCACACAGCGGAATGACTAAACGGCTTCAGCCATCTTGAATGCCGTTGAAGTCAAACACAAATGAAAAATCATGATAGCTTCATCACCATTAAAACCGCCG
>Ga0182739_1004275_pt1 | contig 11896 bp, 7 predicted proteins | sample eDN5th30CBELigBY_FD_128873 | JGI IMG/M metagenome (GOLD analysis project Ga0182739, IMG submission 128873) | Enriched backyard soil microbial communities from Emeryville, California, USA - eDNA 5th pass 30_C BE-Lig BY (version 2) (version 2) | ecosystem: Environmental > Terrestrial > Soil >... | reverse complement strand
TTATTACAAAAGTAAAGGTGCATCTAAAGCTTTAGAAGGATACGACTGGCAGTTCAATCTTGTTGACAATCCTGAAATTAATGCTTGGTGTATGCCGGGTGGAAAGGTTGTGGTTTATACCGGTCTTTTAAATGTTACGCAAAATGAAGCTGCTCTTGCAATTGTGTTAGGCCACGAAATTACACATGCCGTTGCCCAGCACGGAAATGAAAGAATGAGTCAGGTAGCTCTGGCACAGGGCCTTGAAATAGCAGGAAATATTTTCACTTCTAATAACCAAAAAGCAAATAATATTTTCAACAGTGTTTTTGCTCCGGGTGCTCAAACGTTAGTGTTGCTTCCCAATTCTCGTAATCAGGAATATGAAGCTGACCATTACGGTTTAATTTTCGCCGCAATGGCGGGATATAATCCACAAGAAGCAATACCATTTTGGAAACGTATGGCAAAAGCCTCTGAAGGTGGCAGCAAACCTCCGGAATTTCTGTCAACTCACCCTTCAGATGAAAACAGAATTGCCGAATTAGAAAAATTTATGCCGGAGGCGATGAAGTATTATAAACCAATTAAGAAATAACTACGGGGTATGGTTAACATTACATTTTAAGAAAAACCGCTAATTTTTGCGGTTTTTTTTGTAATTTTGTGCCTTATTAGCACATTTTTTAACGAAAATTACAATTAATGGCACTACCTACAGTATTAGAAAAATTAAAGTTATCAGAAGAAAAAAACATTTTAATACAAGGTTTGCCCTCCGCAATTGAAAGGCCGTTTTCAAAAATTACTTATTCAAAAAGCGTTACACCGTTATTAAAAATAAAAAAAATAGATTTTGCGCTTTTATTCGCTTTCAGCGTGAAACAACTTGCCTTAGTTATAGATGAAGTTATTCCCGCTCTAAATGATGAAGCTACTTTTTGGGTAGCATATCCAAAACCGGCATCAAAAATAAAGAGTGAATTAAGCCGTGATTATAAATGGGAAGTTCTTACAGATTTAGGTTATGAAATTGCAGAGGAGATAATTTTGGATAGTATCTGGCTTGCAGTAAGATTTTCAAAAGAAGAGGTTTTAATAGACGCAGAAAACGCAATGGCTTATCAAAAAGCATAAGTAAGTTTCGGTATTGAAATGGGGTACCTAACTTAAAATCAGGTATAAACTACTATTTTTTTGTGTTAAGCTCCGTAGGAGCGAAATATTAATAGGCCCAAAATTATAAAGTTCATTCAAGCTCTGTAGGAGCGAAATATTAATAGGTACAAAATTTTAAATTCATCCAAGCTCCATAGGAGCGACACAAATCAATTATTTAAAGATTTCTCATATCCGTTTGAATGTCCGACAACCTGAAAAATTGTTGTTTCTTCACTTAAAAATTACTCCGCCTAATTCTGCGGTTAATTCAATCTCCAAAACCTTTAAAAGCTGATGTGTTTTTAAAATTATTATTTGCTCCTCCATGTCAGCCTTCTGCATCTCTTGCTGATTTACCCGGATTAAGGATTTAACTTTCCTTAGCTTCAAATAAATTAAGGCATATCTTACCTCTTCCTTATACAAATCATCCCTCGTGAATATTTTTCCATCATAATGATCCTTCCAGTTCGGACTTATCTCAACCTGTAAATCCAAAATCTGAACAACATGAGATGAAATTTCCCTGTCATCATAATAAAGAAAACCGGATGCATCAGGTTTGCTTCCGTTCAAATACCACTCACGATATAAATTATAAACCTTCAGATTATTTTCATTTCCAAATTCTAATTCATTTTCTTCAATTTCTTTAAAAATATGATCCGCCACTGTCTCACCTTCCCATTCCTTTAATCCAAATTCAATTAATGCCCGCAATACTGCAAATTCAAATTTGTCGGATTCGCTAATAGCAACTTCTTCTTCAACTTCCGGCACAGCCGATGGCTCACCGCTAAATAATTTCTCGCCGACAGGCGGAAGAACTTTATTTACTTTTTCCCTTAATAATTTATTGACAAGATCATTTAACCCTTCTTCTTCTATATTCAGAGTCTGGCTAATTTTCCTTACATAATCTTGTCTTTTTATAAAATCTTCAACCTTGTTGAGTTTGGCAAGCGTGGCTGCAATATGATTAACAACAGCAGATTTTTTTGAAATATCATTTCCTGCCTCTTGCAGCATCACCTCAAGTTGAAACAGGACAAAATCTTTTTTATTTTCCTTTATAAAATCCGAAAATTTTGCAGCCCCAACTTTATTTACATAACTGTCCGGGTCTTCATTATCAGGAATTAATAACAGTTTTACGTCTAAACCTTCTTCAAGGGCCAAATCAAGGCCACGCAAAGCAGCTTTTATACCTGCACTATCTCCATCGTAAATTATTGTAAGGTTGTTTGTAAATTTTTTAATCAGCCTAAGCTGATCAGGAGTTAATGCAGTACCTCCGCTGGCAACTACATTTTCAATTCCTGACTGATGTAAGCTTATAACATCTGTGTAGCCTTCAACAAGTAAGCATTCATCTGCTTTATCAATTGCCTGGCGAGCAAAATAAATACCGTATAAAATCTTTCCTTTTACATAAATTTCATTTTCAGGGGTATTAATATACTTTGGAGCTTTATCATTTTTTCCTATCAGCCTTGCGCCAAAACCCAATATTTTCCCGCTCTGGTTATGAATTGGAAAAATAATCCTTCCGCGGTAGCTGTCGTATATTTTACCATTTCTTTCGGCAATAAGGCCGGCCGAAACAAGGTTTTCCTTTGAATACTGAGCTTTAATTGCTGCATTTGCAAATGCAGAATTTTCTGAAGGATTAAAACCAATATTAAATTTTTTGATTATTTCTTCTCTAAAACCACGGTGCTTTAAATAACTTAATGCAACATCATTTCCTTCTTCAGTATTAAAAAGCTGATCTGAAAAATAATTCTTAGCAAAATTATTTATTGCAAAAAGCGATTCGTGCAGTAATAACCTTTGCTTTTGTTCCGGATTTACATCAGTTTCCTCAATCTCAATATTATAGCGGTGAGCGAGCCATTTAAGTGCCTCTACATAACTATACTTTTCATGCTCCATAATAAAACTGATGGAGTTGCCGCTTTTTCCGCAACCGAAGCATTTATAAATTTCCTTTGTAGGAGAAACAGTAAAAGATGGAGTTTTTTCATTATGAAATGGGCACAGGCCAAGATAGTTGCCTCCACGTTTGCGCAATCGCACAAAATTTCCCACAACATCAACTATGTCAATGCGACTTTGTATCTGTTGTATGGTTGCCGGAGATATCAAAATTGGTTAATTAACTTCAAATATAAAAAGCATTGCCGTCAAAAAATAATATCTTTACACACTTAAAAAAAAATCAAAAGGTATGAGATCCAGTATTATTTTTTTATTTATTGTTTGTTTTTCTCTAAGTGGCTTAAGCCAATCACTTGAAAAAATAAATTCATTGATGGAAAAGGCTGATTATAAAGGAGCAAAAATTTTAATTGATAAAATAATGTCTGATCCGGCAAAGGCGAAAGAGCCGGAAAATTTATATTTTAAAGGAAGGATATATAACAGTCTTTCGGCTGATAAATCTCTTTCTGCAAAAGAAAGGTACGATTTAAAAGTGGAGGCTTATGAGGCTTTTCTTCAAAATCAGCAGTTAGATCCAAAAGACATAAGAATGAAACTTGAAGCATATTTATCTTATTTGGATTTATATGGCGGCTTCTATGATCTTGGCGTTCAGTTTTTTAATGATAAATTGTATGAAGAATCATTTAATTCGTTTTCAAAAAGCTATGATGTAGAGAATTATATTCAAAAAAAAGGCTACACCTACGAACAAACAAAATTGCCAATTGTTGATACAGCTCTTCTTATGAATATGGGTTTGGCTGCCACACTTGCAAAAAAAGATGTTGAAGCTGCAAATTATTATCGTAAAATTTCTGATGCCAACATCTATGGTAAACAATATGAAGCAGTTTATGAAACCCTTGCAGCTTATTATGAAAAAACAGGAGACACAGCCTCGCTGAATACAATTCTTAGTAAAGCATCAAAATACTATCCTTCAAATAATTACTTAAATGATTTTGCATTACGTCAGTTGGAAAAATCGGGTGGCAAGCAAGCGTTGTACGCCAAATATGACGAGATGCTGAAAAACGACCCCTCAAATTTTCCTCTTGCTTATAACTATGCAATTGACATGTACAATGCTGTTTATGTAAATGATGAAAAAATAGCCAATGCTGAAGCAGTTAAAAACCGCCTTACAGAAGTTTTAAAAATTGCAATTCAAAATGACAAAGGAATTGATGCTACTGTTTTAATGGCAAATCATTTATATAATGCAGCCTCAGATGCTTTTTCAAAAGCTGATGATGTTAGAGGAACAAAGCCTGCTGATATAAAAGAGAAGAAAGACCTTAAAGATAAAGCTAACAAACTGATGGATGAATCAATTCCTTACGCTTTAGCTGCATTAAAATATTTTGATTCTCAGGAATCATTAAAAACATCTCAAAAAGCAACAAGAGTTAATATTCTTTCAAATCTTGTTGATATCTACAATGCAAAAGGCGATGCCAAAAAAGCTGCTGAGTACGATAAACTTAAAACAAAAGGCCTGTAATTAATTAAGTGTAAGGATAGAAAATTAAATTTTTGTGAGATTAAAGAGTTTAGAGATCAAAGGATTTAAAAGTTTTGCCGATAAAACAGTTTTAAACTTTGATGAAGGGATAACCGGTGTAATCGGACCAAATGGATGTGGCAAGTCAAACATTATTGACAGTATCAGATGGGTGATTGGTGAACATAAAATCAGCAATCTGCGAAGCGAAAACCTTGAAAGCCTTATTTTCAACGGTAGTAAATCGCGTAATGCTAGCGGCCTTGCTGAAGTAAGCCTTACTTTTGAAAACACCAAAAAACTTCTGCCAACTGAGTTTAGCACTGTTACAATTACACGTAAATATTTTAAAAGCGGTGAAAGTGAATATCGCTTAAATGATGTTGCCTGCCGTCTTAAAGACATTCACAACCTTTTTATGGATACCGGCGTAAGCACAGACAGCTATGCTATTATTGAGCTGGGTATGGTGGATGATATTATTAAAGATAAAGAAAACAGCCGCCGCCGTATGCTTGAACAAGCAGCAGGAATTACAATTTATAAAACAAGGAAAAAGGAAGCCAAGTTAAAACTTGATGCAACACAACAAGACCTTGCACGGATTGAAGACCTTTTATTTGAAATAAACAATCAGCTCAAAACTCTGGAAAATCAGGCAAAAAAAGCTGAAAAATATTTTGAAATAAAAAAGGATTATAGAGAAGTTAGCATAGAACTGGCAAAAGCTTCATTGCATGGTTTTAACCTTACTTATAAAGATTTAAACGATAAACAAAAAGAAGAAACAGATAAAAAAATTGAACTTGAAGCTGATATTGCTAAACATGAAGCAATTGTAGAAGAAGAAAAAGTTTCTTTCATCGAAAAAGAAAAAGCACTTCAGCAATTGCAACAATCCTTTAATATTCTTCTTGACAGTGTTCGCAAAAAGGAGAATGAAAAAAACCTTTCTTCACAAAAACTTCAACATCTTGAAGAAAGAAAGGCCGGGCTTTATGAATTTATAAATAAGTCTGATGAGCAACTTAAAGCTCTAAAAGAAAGTATTGAATTCACCTCTCAACAAGTAAAAGAAGAGGAATTAAAAACTTCGGGACTTGATGAAAAATTAAAGTCGTTAAAATTAATTTTAGAGGAGAAAAGAAAAACATACGATGAAAAGAGACAATCAGTTGATGTTTTACGAAGGGAAAATGCAAATGTGCAGCGCAATCAATTTGATGCTGAAAAGAAAATAGCAGTTGCAGATACATCAATTCAAAACTTGCAGCGATCAATACAGCATCTTGAGGAAGAGAAAAATCAAAGAAGCCTTCAGCTTGAAAATCTTGAAAAAGAAAAAATATCGAAATCTGAGGAATTAAAGGAAAAGCAGGAATTACTTTTGAAAATTCAGCAGGAGCATGATTTAACTAAACAGCAGATTTTAAAAACCCAGCATGAACTTGAGGTGCTAAGAAACAATTTTGCCGATGAATCACGAAAGCTTGATTCTAAAAAGAATGAGCATGCACTAATAAAGAGCATGGTTGATTCTATGGAAGGTTATCCTGAAAGTGTAAAGTTCCTTCATAAAAATTTAAACTGGAACCATAAATCACCGGTTCTTTCAGATATTATTTACGTAAAAGAAGAATACCGCGCCGCAGTTGAAAATGTATTAGAACCTTACCTTAATTACTATGTAGTTGAAAATATAGCAGAAGGGTTAAAAGCTGTTCATCTTCTCGATGAAAATAAAAAAGGGAAAGCCAACTTCTTTTTACTTGACAAATTTCATGATACTACATCTTATGAAACCCCGGACGGCACAATACCCGCTCTTGATGTAATTGAAACTGATTCACAATACAAATCTCTTGCTTCTCATTTACTGGGAAATGTATTTATTGCAGAAAATGAATCCGCAATTGAAAAATCCGGAAATGCAATAATTCTTGAAAAATCAGGAAAATTTGTAAAACGCAAATATTCAATTACAGGTGGAAGCGTAGGAATTTTTGAAGGAAAAAAAATTGGCCGTGCAAAGAACATGGAGAAACTTCAAAAAGAAATCTCTTCGTTAGATGCAGTAGTTAACGACATTAAAAAAAATATTCAGGATAAGCATAACGAGGTTTTAATGTATAATAACAGCCTCAAAGAAGATCTTATTAAAAAAACTCAGCAGGAAATAAATCATTTAAACAACCAGGCATTTGCTGTTGATAACAGAATAGAATCACTTCAAAATCAGAATTTATCTTCTGAAAAAAGGCTTTCTGAACTTCACAACCAACTTTCGGCTTCAAAAGACGCTATTGAAAAAACAAGAATTGATCTCGGCAACATCAATTCTGCGGTAGCAGAATTAACGGAAAAAGTTCAGATAGTTGAGAATGAATATTCAAATGCTGAACAGGAATACAACAGGTCGTCTCTTGATTATAATGATTCAAATCTTCAGTTTACCCGCCAACAGAGTAGGGTAGCATCTCTTAAGCAGGAATTGAATTTTAAAACCAATCAGATAAATGACCTTGTTGCTCAAATTGAAAGAAGTACGCAACAGTATGAAGAAGCAATAACAAATATTTCATCACTTTCTGAAACTCTTTCAGATTTGCAAGAAAGTCTTTTAAAAGAACTTCATACAAAACAAACCGAAGAAAAACGGTTGAATGAAAGCGATCAGGAATATTATAATTTAAGAAATGCTTTGAATGCTAAAGAAAATGATCTTCGGCAAAAGCATAAAAACAAGGAGATAACAGATCAAATTCTTACGGAAATAAAAGACAAGCTTAACGATTTAAAATTGCAGCTTGCCGGAATGAAAGAAAGGCTTAGCGTAGAATTCAGGGTTCACCTTGAAGAAATAATGGATGAACCCCGAACTTCAGAAACCTCAGTTGATGAACTGCGTGAACGCAGTGATAAAATGAAGAAGAGGCTTGAAAATATCGGTGAAGTGAACCCTACTGCAATTGAAGCATTTACCGAAATGAAGAAAAGGTATGAGTTTATTCTTGAGCAAAAAACAGATCTTGTTACTGCAAAAGATAGTCTTATGCAAACTATTCAGGAAGTAGAAGCAACCGCAAATCAACAGTTCTTAGATACTTTCAATAAAACAAGGGAGAACTTCCAAAAAGTTTTTAAGGCATTGTTTACTGAGGAAGATACAGCCGATATGATTCTTGTTGATCCGGATAATCTTGCTGAAACAGGAATTGATATTATTGCCAAACCAAAGGGCAAAAGGCCGAGCAGTATCGGACAATTAAGCGGTGGAGAAAAAACCCTTACCGCCACAGCTTTGCTTTTTGCAATTTATCTTATAAAACCGGCGCCGTTCTGTATTTTAGATGAAGTAGATGCACCGCTGGATGATGCAAACGTTGGCAAGTTTACAAATATGATAAAACAATTCAGCGAAAATTCGCAGTTTATAATTGTAACTCATAATAAACAAACTATGAGCGCTGTTGATGTTATATATGGAGTTACAATGCAGGAAGCAGGCGTTAGTAAACTTGTACCTGTTGATTTCCGCAATTTAAACTAAGCAAATGCTGAAAACAGTTTTATTGCTTATTGCATCAAATGTTTTCATGACTATTGCATGGTATGGCCATCTTAGGCATACAAGTGTTCCTTTGTGGAAGGTGGTATTTATAAGCTGGTTTATTGCTTTATTTGAATATATGCTGATGGTTCCTGCTAACAGGATTGGCTTCCAGAGCGGATTTTCAGGCTTTCAACTTAAAATGACACAGGAAGTGATAACTCTTGTTGTCTTCTCATTGTTTGCAATTTTTTATCTAAAAGAACCATTCCATTGGCGTTATCTTGTTAGTTTCATATTATTATTAGGTGCAGTGTATTTTATGTTTAAAAAATAGACGGCTTATTGAAATCATAAGGTTTATGTATTTTTGAAAAATGAGTAATAAAGAACTCCTTCTTTCTGAAATTTCAACAGATATAGAAGATCTTAAAAATTTTGATATTTTAAATATCTCCTCCTCCTTAAAAAGCAAAATTGAAAATTGCCGTAAGTACCTCGACCAAAAAATGACATCATCAAATGATCTTATTTATGGAATAAATACAGGATTTGGATTTTTGCAAAATGTGAGGATTGACAATGAAAGCCTGGAAACTCTTCAATCAAATTTAATTAAATCGCATGCATGCGGATTAGGAGAAAGAGTTCCTGATGAGATTGTAAAATTGATGCTTGCATTAAAAGTAAAATCTCTTTCATATGGTAATTCCGGAGTGCAGTTAAAAACGGTGGAACGCCTGATTGCTATGCACAATAACAAAGTTTATCCGGTTATTTATACACAGGGTTCTTTGGGTGCCTCCGGCGATTTGGCGCCGCTAAGTCATTTATGCCTTCCGCTTCTTGGTGAAGGAAAAGTTAGTTTTGAGAGCAAAGAATACGATTCCGGAGAAATATTAAACCGTTTTAACTGGGAGCCTATTTCTTTACAAAGTAAAGAAGGACTTGCTTTAATAAACGGAACCCAGTTTATGTCGGCTTATGGAATTTATATTTTGCAAAAAGCAGAACGGCTTTTTAAATGGGCAAATATAATTTCTGCATTAAGTTTTGATGCATACGATTGTGTTCCTGATCCTCTCAATGAAAATATTCATAAAGTAAGGCCACATCAAGGCCAACTGCTTGTTGCAGCTGAGTTGCGCCGTTTACTTTCCGGAAGTGAAATAATTTCTTCAAAGAAAAAACAAGTTCAGGATCCTTATTCATTCCGTTGTATTCCGCAGGTACACGGAGCTTCATACGATACAATTCAATATGTAAAAGCTATATTTTTTACTGAAATAAATTCCGTTACTGATAATCCTAACATTTTTCCCGAACAAGAATTGATTATCAGCGGTGGTAACTTTCATGGACAACCGTTGGCGTTGGGTTTAGATTTTCTTTCAATAGCATTAAGCGAACTTTCTTCAATTAGCGAAAGAAGAACCTACCAGTTAATAAGCGGCTTACGCGACCTTCCTCCGTTTTTGGTTTCAAGCCCGGGTTTAAATTCAGGATTTATGATTCCTCAATATACAGCCGCAGGTATAGTGAGTGAAAATAAACAATTGTGCACCCCTGCAAGTGTTGACTCAATTCCCTCATCGAATAATCAGGAAGACCATGTAAGTATGGGAGCTAATGCAGCAACAAAATGTAAGCGCATTGTTGATAATCTGGAAAAAGTTCTGGCAATAGAATTACTAAATGCTGCACAGGCACTCGATTTTAGAAGGCCTTTAAAAACTTCTCCTTTTCTTGAAGAAGTGTACCTAAACTTCAGAGAATATGTTTCATTTAATGATTCTGACAGAATATTACATGATGACATGCTGAAGGCGATTTCCTTTTTACAAAATAACTTTAAATTCAATTAGAAAAAAATGAGCACTGCCACTTACGATTTTAAAAAATATAAAACACCAACCGGCACTGAAATTTCATGTAAAGGATGGATTCAGGAAGCAGCATTGCGTATGCTTTTAAACAATCTTGACCCTGATGTTGCCGAAAGGCCGGAAGACCTCATAGTTTACGGTGGCAGAGGTAAAGCAGCACGAAGTATTGAGTCTCTTGATTTGATAATAAAAGCATTAAAAGACCTGGAAAATGATGAATCACTTTTAATTCAAAGTGGTAAGCCTGTTGCGATTCTAAAAACACATGAAGATGCTCCAAGAGTCTTAATTTCCAACTCGCAACTTGTGCCTAACTGGGCAAATTGGAAACATTTTGATGAACTTGAAAAGAAGGGATTAATAATGTATGGGCAAATGACTGCCGGCTCATGGATTTACATCGGCAGCCAGGGAATTGTTCAGGGAACCTATGAAACTTATGGAGCAATTGCGCAACAAAAATTCAATGGCTCACTAAAAGGGACCTTAAATGTTACAGCTGGTTTAGGTGGAATGGGGGGTGCCCAGCCGCTTGCAATTACAATGAATGAAGGTGTAGCCCTCGTAGCCGAAGTTGAAGAATGGAGAATCGATAAAAGAATTGAAACCAAATATCTTGATGAAAAATTTACAGATATTGATAAAGCAATAGATGCCGCAATTGAATATAAAAATAAAGGTGTGGCAAAAAGTATTGGTATTCTATGTAATGCTGTACGCCTTCTCAACCGGTTGGTTGAAAGAAAAATCGTTCCTGACACTTTAACTGATCAAACATCTGCTCATGATCCATTAATAGGATATATTCCGAATAATCTTACAATTAAAGAGGCGAATGAACTTCGGGAAAGTGATCCGGAACAATATATTGATTTGAGTTATGAAACTATGAAAATGCATGTTGACCTTATGTTAGCGTTGCAGAAAATGGGAGCCGTAACTTTTGATTACGGCAATAATATAAGGGCAAGGGCGTATGAACAATCTTTAAAAATGGGATTGCCGGAAAGTGAAGCAAAAAAGGCTTTTGATTTCCCCGGTTTTGTTCCGGCCTATATTCGCCCGTTATTTTGCGAAGGGAAAGGCCCTTTTAGATGGGCAGCTCTAAGCGGCGACCCCGAAGACATTAAAGTAACTGATGATGTAATGATGGAACTATTTCCTGAAAATAAAGGGATGATCAGATGGATAAAAATGGCTCGTGAAAAAATTTCATTTCAGGGATTACCTGCACGGATTTGCTGGATAGGGCAGGGCGACCGCGAAAAAGCAGGCCTTGCTTTTAATGAATTGGTGAGAACCGGCAAGGTAAAAGCTCCAATTGTAATTGGAAGAGATCATTTGGATACAGGATCTGTGGCAAGCCCCAACAGGGAAACTGAGGCAATGCTCGATGGTTCAGATGCAGTTGCAGACTGGCCTGTGCTTAATGCACTTACAAATACTGCAGGAGGCGCTTCATGGGTGAGCCTTCACCACGGCGGTGGAGTTGGTATGGGATTTAGTATTCATGCCGGTATGGTAATAGTTGCAGACGGTTCCGACAAAGCAGCAAAAAGACTATCAAGAGTTTTGCGTAACGACCCCGGTTTAGGAGTTATAAGGCATGCTGATGCAGGTTATGATATTGCTAAAGACTATGCTCGCAAATATAACTTAGACATTAAAGACAGACTTAAATAATGAATTTCTGTTAAAACTCATCAAATAATTATTACATATAAAATAGGGATTAATTTTTGATGACATAAAATAAACCGGGAAAACACTATATTTCTGCTCAATAAATTATGAAATGCAAAAAACATTTGTAACTTTGCAAACTATTTC
>Ga0182739_1004274_pt1 | contig 11897 bp, 8 predicted proteins | sample eDN5th30CBELigBY_FD_128873 | JGI IMG/M metagenome (GOLD analysis project Ga0182739, IMG submission 128873) | Enriched backyard soil microbial communities from Emeryville, California, USA - eDNA 5th pass 30_C BE-Lig BY (version 2) (version 2) | ecosystem: Environmental > Terrestrial > Soil >... | reverse complement strand
GCCACCAGCACGTAGTGGAAGTGCGCCACCACGTAGTAGGTGTCCTGCATCTGGATGTCGATCGGCGCGACCGACAGGATCAGGCCGGTGAAGCCGCCCACCGTGAACACGAAGATGAAGCCGATGGAGAACAGCATCGGGGTTTCGAACGTCATGGACCCGCGCCACATCGTGGCGACCCAGTTGAACACCTTCACCCCGGTGGGGATGGAGATGAGCATGGTGGCGTACATGAAGTAGAGCTGGCCGGTCACCGGCATGCCGGTCGTGAACATGTGGTGCGCCCACACGATGAACGACAGCACGGCGATGGAGGCGGTGGCGTACACCATGGAGGCGTAGCCGAAGAGCTTCTTGCGGGCGAACGCGGGCACGATGGCCGACACGATGCCGAACGCCGGCAGGATCATGATGTAGACCTCGGGGTGCCCGAAGAACCAGAACACGTGCTGGTACAGGACCGGGTCACCGCCCGCGGCGGCATTGAAGAAGCCCGTGCCGAAGTGGCGGTCGGTCAGCACCATGGTGATGGCGGCGGCCAGCACCGGCATCACGGCCAGCAGCAGGAACGCGGTGATCAGCCAGGTCCAGCAGAACAGCGGCATCTTCATCAGCGTCAGGCCGGGCGCGCGCATGTTCAGGATGGTGACGATGATGTTGATGGCGCCCATGATGGACGAAGCGCCCATGATGTGGATGGCGAAGATCGCCAGGTCCATGCCCGGGCCCATCTGCAGCGACAGCGGTGCGTACAGCGTCCAGCCGGCGGCGGTGGCGCCGCCCGGCACGAAGAACGACGCGGTCAGCATGATCGCGGCCACCGGCAGCAGCCAGAAGCTGAAGTTGTTCATGCGGGCGAACGCCATGTCGGACGCGCCGATCTGCATCGGGATCATCCAGTTCGCAAAGCCCACGAACGCCGGCATGATGGCGCCGAACACCATGATCAGGCCGTGCATCGTGGTGAACTGGTTGAAGAGCTCGGGGCGGAAGAACTGCAGACCCGGCTCGAAGAGCTCGGTGCGCAGCAGCAGCGCCAGCGTGCCGCCCTCCAGAAGCATGACGAACGAGAAGATGAGATACATCGTCCCGATGTCTTTGTGGTTCGTTGCAAAAAGCCACCGGCGCCAGCCCGTGGGGACACCGTGGTGGTGGTCATCGTGACCGTGGCCGTGGCCCGGCGACACGTGGTCTACAGTGACGCTGCTCATGATGGACTCCTTCCTGCTGAGTGCCGGCCCCGTTCGACGGGGCGGCAGGGTATCTCTGACTAAAGGGAACCGGTTCTACGGTGGAGGAAATGGGCGCGCGCGATCAGCGCGCAGCCGCCACGTCCTTCGGTGGAACCGTCGGGTCCTGCCCCTTGCCGGCATTGCTCCAGGCATGGCGCGTATAGCTGATGACCGCTGCGATCTCGACGTCGTTGAGCTGCCCGCCGAACGCCGCCATGGCGGTGCCGGGCTTGCCCTTCAGCACGGTGGCGATCTGCGGCCCCTTGGGGCCCAGAACGACCTTGTCTCCGTCAAGCGGCGGGAAGGAACCGGGAATGCCCTTGCCGTTGGCCTGGTGACAGGCCACGCAATTCGCCGCGAAAACCTTTTCGCCGCGGGCAACCAGTTCGGCTTCCGTCCACTCTTTGTTGGGATCGTCGGCGTTTGCCGCCATCTTCTTCTTTTGGTCTTCAACCCACTTATCGTAGTCCGGTTGCGCCAGGACTTCCACGACGATGGGCATGAATGCGTGGTCCTTGCCGCAGAGTTCCGCGCACTGGCCGCGATAGATGCCAGGCTTTTCGGCGTTGAACCAGGTGTCGCGCAGGAAGCCGGGGATGGCGTCCTGCTTCACGCCGAAGTCCGGAATCATCCAGGAGTGGATGACGTCGGAGGCGGTGAGGACGATGCGGATCTTCTTGTTTGCGGGGACGACCAGGTGGTTGTCCACTTCCATCAGGTAGAACTCGCCCTTGGGCTCGCGGTTCTCGATCTGGGCGCGCGGCGTGGACAGCGTGGAGAGGAACTTGATGCCGGCGGCCGAGCCGTCGAGGTACTCGTAGCCCCATTTCCATTGATAGCCGGTGACCTTGACGGTGAGGTCGGCGCTGGAAGTGTCCTTCATGGCGACGACCGTCTTGGTGGCCGGCAGCGCCATGGCGATGACGATGATGAAGGGGATGACGGTCCAGGCGACTTCGACGCCGAGATGTTCGTGGAAGGTCGCCGCCTTGTGGCCGCGGGACTTCCGGTGCGCCCAGATGGAGTAGAACATCACTCCGAAGACGCCGATGAAGATCACGATACAGATGGTGAGCAGCAACCAATGCAGCCACATGATGTCGCGCGAGATCGCGGTGACGCCTTCATGCAGATTGAGCTGATTGACCTTCGGACCGCCGGGCATGTTTTGCACCTGGGCACCGGCCACGCTGCCAACCAGCATCGCACAAGCCCCCAGTATCCCTCTCCACTTCTTCATGCTTACCTCGAAATACGGCGCGAAGGCCCATTTGCTGGTGGCGGAAGTCACCGGAATACGGGCAACGCGCAATTATTAGATGGCAGGGCGATGCAGGGAGATAGAGCGGCCCTGTCGTTCCCTCTCGAAATCACAAAGAAACTGGCGGATTATAGCGGACGCGCAAACAGATGTAAGTTTGTGCTCTTGAATTCATGGAGCCCGCCCCCATGTGGCCGCGCCCCTTGACTGCGGCCCGTAAACCGGGTGGCTTAAAATCGCCTGCAACCTCATCACCATGACGCCACGATGCCAAAGCCGTTGTCCGATTTGTATGCCGCCCTGTGCGCCCGCGCGCAGGAGCCAGCCCCGGAAGGCGCGCGCGCTTTATATATAGCGGGGCGCCGCTGCGGCTGGGCCACGCATGCGGCCTGCGACGCGCTGCGCGACGCGCCGCAAACGCATGCGGACGACACGGCGCTGCGCATCGGCGACGGCCTCGTTCCGGGCGATGCGCTGGATGCGGTGCTGGAACAGGCCGCGCAACTGTTGCGCCAAGCCAACTGCCTGCGCGGCTGGCGCGACGAATTGCTGGACGTATTGGATGGCGAGCAGCCGCTCGGCGTGATTGAGCGCGCGGCCGTGCGGCCGTTGGGCCTGCTGACCAAGGCCGTGCACCTGAACGCCTGGACGCCCGACGGCAGGCTGTGGGTGGCGCGGCGTTCGCTCAGCAAGTCGACAGATCCCGGTATGTGGGACACGCTGGTAGGCGGACTGGCCGGCAGCCGCGAAGACCTGGAACTGGCGCTGGTGCGCGAATGCGGCGAAGAAGCCGGGCTGGACGAACCGGACCTGGCGCACCGCACGCCGCTGCGCACGATCCTGCGCATCCATCGCCGGCTGCCCGAGGGCTATCAGGTCGAAGACGTGCTGACCAGCACCTGCCTCCTGGCGCCGGACGCGCGCCCCGCCAACCGCGACGGCGAGGTCATGGAAATCGCCACCATCGATGTGGCCACGGCGCTGGACCGCATCCGCGAGGGCGAGTTCACGCTGGAAGCCGCCCTGGTGCTGGTCGAGGACATCATGCGGCGCCAGGCCGCGGGCGAGATCACGGTCTAGCCGGGCGCCGGGTGGGGCGCGGGGTGGTCACTCCTGAGCGGCGGTCCTGACCTGGGCGCCTGACTTGGACGCCTGCCCCGGACAACTTTCAGGACAACTTTCGGGACGATTATCGCGGCGACGGTTCCGGCGTCGCCATCACCGATCCGCCCAACCCATCGTCGTCGCGCGCGGATTCGCCGCGCAGTTCGCGGGCCGCCTGGACATCCTCGCCTTCGGGCGCAATGGCGGCGCCGGCCGCTTCCGCGGCTTCGGCCGCCTGCGCCGGACTGGGGGCCGGCATCGGCGCGGCCGCGGGAGCCGCCGCCGCGGATGCCTGCGAAAACTGCTTCCAGACCTCGATGGCGCGCAACCGCTGCTTGGCCACGACCTGGATGCGCTCACGCAAGTTTTCGTCGCGGGCGAGCAGCGCGTGGAAGTCGCGCGAAGACAGCATCAGCAGCTTGCTGTAGCCCAGCGACGTCACGTCGGGCGTGAGCTGCGCTTCGCCAAGCAGGCCCAGTTCGCCGAAGAACTCCCCGCTGCCCAGCTCGATCATGGTGTTGTCGGGCAGGTGGACCGCCACGGCGCCCGACGCCACGAAACACATTTCCTCGCCGTGCCGGCCCTTGGTCAGCACCCGCTGGTCGGGCAGGGCAAGGCGCGGCTTGAGCAGCTTGCTGATGGCGCGCAGGGAATCGGGCGACAGCCCTTCGAAGAGCGGCACGCGCTTGATGAGTTCGGCCGCGCTCATTTCGATGTCCAGCGGCGGATGCTTGTCGATGTGCGCCCAGCGGCTCTTCAATTGCTCGGTCAGGTCCGCATAGACTTCGCCGCTGATCAGAAACTGCTCAAGCATGTCGCGATAGCGGATGCGCTCGAGTTCGCGGGCCACGCGGCCCAGGTAGCTTTCCTGCAGCCACTGGGCGTACGACGGATATTGCAGGTTCAGGGCCTGCATGGCGTTCTCGATCAGGTCCAGGCGGCGCTGGTGCAACGACACGATGCGCTGCGTGGCCGCTTCGCCCAGCAAAGGCGTGATCTGCTCGCGGGCAAAGGCGATCAGGCGCTGCGCGACCGACCGTTTGCTCATCAGATTGGCAAAGCGCTGGCCGAGTTCGCGCGCCAGCCAGCCCTGGAACCCGAAGACATAGTGCAGCCGCAGCGCCAGCCTGAATCCCGTCGAATAGCGCACGTCGGCCACGATGGCGCGCTCGAAGCCCTCCACGCCGCCCAGCCGGATGGCGTCTTCCAGGCGCTCCGCGCGGGCCAGCAATGTTTCGGCCATGCGCCAGTCCACGATCTGGGCCTTGAGAATGTCGAAGAACATTTCTTCTTCGCGCTGGGCGACGATGGTCAGGCCCACCGCCACGCGCTGCTCGTCGGTCATCTGGCTGACCCGGCCATCATGCACGCTGGCCAGGCTGGCGTCGAACACGGCGCGGATGCGGTCGCGGACCTCGGTGCCGATGTGCTCGGCCTTGGCGACTTCCTCGGTCTTGTCCTGCAGGTCCTCCAGCGCCACGGCCATCACCTGGTTGCGGATGGTGCGCTCCACGGGCGATAGCTGGTTCAGCCCCAGCATGCGGATGAGCGGCCGCAGGCTGATGCCGTTGACGAACAGGGTCATCAGCACGAACCCGGTGGTGGCGACGGCGATGAACTGGCGCGCCTCTTCGGGCACGCCCGTCTGCTCGGTCACCGCCAGCGCCAACGCCAGCGACACGGCGCCGCGCAGGCCGCCCCACAGCATCACGACCTTGTAGGGGTTGCTGACCTTGGTGCCCAGCCGGGTCAGGCCCAGCAGCGGCAGCAAGCCGAACACCACGATGCCGCGCGCGACCAGGGTCACGACGAACACCACGCCGACCAGCACCAGTTCCTGCCAATCGGCGGCCGCCATCAGCTTGGGAATCAGCATGGCGGCAAACAGGAAAATGAGGGAATTGGCCCAGAAGCCGAACTGCTCCCAGGCGCTGGCCAGATGTTCGAAGGTCGTGGGCGACATGCGCGTGCGGCCGGTCGATCCCACCACCAGCCCCGCGATCACCGTGGCGACCACGCCCGAGACGTTCAGGTAGTGCTCGGAGATGAAGAAGGACAGGTAGGCCAGCGTCAGGGTCAGCGTGATCTCGGCCGTGGGAAAACCGCGCAACCAGGCGAACAGGAAGCAGGCCAGCCGCCCCATGGCAAACCCCGCCAGGCCGCCGCCGATGAAGTGCACGAGGAAGTCGTTGAAGATGCCGCTGGCGGACAACTCGCCCCTGCCGCTCAGCACGGCCAGCAGCACGGAGTACAGCGCGATGGAGGCCGCGTCGTTGAAGAGGCTTTCGCCCTCGACCAGGGTGGTCAGCCGCTTGGGTGCGCCCACTTCGCGGAAAATGCCGACCACGGCCACCGGGTCCGTCGTCGCCACGATGGCGCCCAGCAGCAGGCACACCACCAGGCCGTAGGGCGAGACCGCATCGAGCGTCACGCCGACCACCACCGTGCAGACGACCACGGCCACGATGGCCATCATCAGGATGGGCCCGATGTCGTCCATCAATCGCCGCACGTTCATCGCCAGCGCGGTCTCGAAGAGCAGCACGGGCAGAAATACCATCAGGAAGGTCTCGGACGAGATCTCGAAGCTCTCCAGCGAATCGAGGAAGTCGCCGATCCAGGCGGGCGCCCAGCCATGCACGTGAATGATGATGCCAAGCAGACAGCCGACAATCGCGAGCAGCACGGAATAGGGCAGCTTCACGCGGCCGGCCAGGGGCGGCATGAAGCAGACCAGCGTGAGCAGGCCCGCAAGACCAAATACGAGAAAACCAACATCCATGGGTGACGCCGCGTCCCATTCTTAAAGCGTGTGGAAGGTTCCGCAAGAATAGCGGCTTTTTTCCCAGGCCTGCCGCCCGGGCGCAGCGGGAATCCTGAAGAATGCACGTTTCGTTACCCCAAGGGACGCTTGCGAAACGCGCCACGTCATGTTTTTTGGGTAATGTGGCACCACGCGAACTTTGCAGGAGCCGCACGTGGCTCGCATCCATACCTTGTCCCGGCGCCACGATGCGCCCGCGATGCTCGTCCAATTGACCGATAGCCATCTGTTCGGCGAGCCCGACACTTCGATGCTGGGCGTCGATACCGACGCCAGCCTGCGCGCGGTCCTGCGCCAGATCGAGGCCGACGGCAAGCATCCCGACCTGTTGCTTGCCACGGGCGACCTGTCGCAGGACGGCGAAGCCGCGAGCTACCGGCGCTTTGCGCGCATCCTGTCCGAATCCGGCGCGCTGGAGCGCGCCACCATCCGCTGCCTGCCCGGCAATCACGATCAGCCGTCAGTGCTGCGCCAGGAGCTGTCCGACTGGTCGATGCCCGTGACCGACGTGGGCGCGTGGCGCGTCATTGCGCTGGACACCACGGTGCCCGGCTCGAACGCGGGGCACCTGCCGCCCAGCGAACTCGACATGCTGGAGGCCGCGCTGGCCCAGGCGCCCGATCGCCACACGCTGGTGGCCATGCACCACAACCCGATGCAGATCGACAGCCATTGGCACGACTCGATGATGATCGACAACCCGCAGGCGCTCTTCAAGCTGCTGGCCCGCTGGCCGCAGGTGCGGGTGCTGCTGTGGGGGCATGTGCATCATGAGTTCGACCGCCGCCGGCACAACCTGCGCATGCTGGCCACGCCGTCGACCTGCTTCCAGTTCAGCATCCGCGACGGCAAGCACATCGTGGACAACATGGCGCCGGGCTACCGGTGGATCAAGCTCTATCAGGACGGTTCGATGGCCACGGGCGTGCGCCGCGTGCAGGACGCGCTGTGGCATACGGCGCTGGCGGCGCCGGAGAACGCCCGCGCGGCGTGATGCCTGCGCCAGGCAATTCCCATGAAGCGATGCGTGTGAAGCATGACGTGTGAAGCGCTTCGCATGAAGCGATGCGCGCCGAGCGCGCATAAAAAACGGGGCACCGATATGCTAGGTGCCCCGCAAGCATCCGTCTCATAGGGGAGGGGAAAGAGGAGAAGCCGAGACGGATGACAAGACTGCCAACCTAAGTTCGCGGTCTACATGAAGTTAGGCGGCGCCATCCCCATTAAGTTTCGAAGAAGTCCGAAAATTCGCCGCGAATTTGTATCAATTTATTGGCCCACCAGCGCGCGTCCGCAAAAGAAAAGGCCGCGAACTTCGCGGCCTTCCGAGGCGATAGCGGGCGTGATGCGCAATCAGGCGGCGAGGTTGCCGCGCATCTTCTTGAGCGCGGCGGCTTCGATCTGGCGGATGCGTTCCGCCGAGACGCCGAATTCCTGCGCAAGCTCGTGCAGCGTCGCGCCGCCATCATCCTGCAGCCAGCGGGCTTCGACGATCCGGCGCGACCGGGCATCCAGCGCATCGAGCGCGCCGGTCAGGCCCGCGCTTTGCAGGCGGTCGCGCGCGGCGCGTTCCAGCACACGCGTCGGTTCCTGGCGGCCTTCATCGGACAGATAGGCGATGGGCGCGTAGCTGTCATCGTCATCGTCCTGGTTTTCCAGCGACATATCGCGGCCGGACATGCGGACTTCCATCTCGCTCACGTCTTCGTGGCGCACGTTCAACTCGCGGGCGATATGGTCGACCTGTTCCGGATCCAGGGTCTGGCCGTCGGGACGCATGCTGCGCAGGTTGAAGAACAGCTTGCGCTGGGCCTTGGTGGTGGCCACCTTGACCAACCGCCAGTTGCGGATGATGTACTCGTGGATCTCGGCCTTGATCCAGTGGACGGCGAAGGACACCAGGCGCACGCCGCGCTCGGGGTCGAAGCGCTTGACGGCCTTCATCAGGCCGACGTTGCCTTCCTGGATGAGGTCGGCGTGGGGCAGGCCATAACCCAGGTACTGCCGGGCCACCGAGACAACGAGGCGCAGGTGCGACAGGATCAGCTCGCGGGCGGCGCCCAGGTCCTCTTGGTCGCGCAGGCGGCGGCCAAGCTCCGTTTCGCGCTCCGCGGACAGCACCGGCAGGCGGTTGACCGCGGAAATGTACGCGTCGATCGTGCCCAGAGCGCCCGGATTGGCAATGGCCAACGCCAGAGCGTTGCCGGAAGCGGTCAACGAGGTACTGGGTTGCTTCATAGCGGGGGTCTCCGGATGGCGAAGAGATAAAGACATGAATTCGATGTTAGCACTCAAGTATTGGGAGTGCTAATTCGACTGTTGCGGCGCGTCAAAGTTTCCTTTGGCAGAACACGTCCCCATTTATTTTACGGCGTGCCGTCACCAGCCCAGTTGCTTGAGACCATCAACGGTGGCCTGGCCATCCGGGCGGATGAAAAGCGCGCCGCGGGGATCCATGAACACCTGGTATCGGGCGCCGTCGAACAACGGCATGTAGGCGCCACTGCCGAATTGGACATCGACGAAGGGGAACCAGTTCGGAAAACTTTTCTTCAGTGAACCGAGATCCGGCGCGGGCCAATCGTCGAGCGGATGCACGGAGCGGGTGGCCGTGGCTTCACGCGCCGCGTCGCTGTAGCGACCCGACAGGCGCTCCAAGCGGTACAGCGGCGGCACGCCCGCCATCAGGGCCGGCAGTTTCCAGCGCACGACGCGGGCGTCGATCTGCCATTGATCGCCGTACAGGACGTATTGCCTGGTGCCGATCGCCGGCGCGCTGGCATTGACCTCGAATTGGCCCTCTGCCTGTTGGCGGACGTCGATTCGCGCCACCGGTTCGTCGGTCGTGAGTCGGACGAACTGCACCAGCGACAGCGCCAGCAGGCCGGACACGCACCCCAGGCACACCAGCAGCAGGCCGCACGCCCGGCGGACGGGCCGGAACTGGAACATGCGGCGGCCGCGCTCGTCGCGTGGCCCCCCGCGTCCCAGCAGCATGACGATGCCGGGCAGCAAGACGATGACGGCGCCCAGCAGGATCCAGGCGAAGGGAGCGATTCCGTTGATCAAATGAGGCGTTCCTATTCAAGCCGAGGGGCTTGCGGCGCGGCGGGCGCAGGAAGCCGCCACCCGCCGCGGCAGGCTTCCCAGTATAGAAGCGCGCCCTCAGGCGGCCGGTTTTCCAAGCCGCTCGACATGAAACCGGATGTGATCCTCGATGAACGTCGAGATGAAGTAATAGCCGTGGTCATAGCCGGGCTGGCGACGCAGCGTCAGCGGCTGGCCGGCGGCGGCGCAGGCTGCCTCGAACACCTCGGGATACAACTGCTCGGCCAGGAATTGATCGGCTTCGCCCTGGTCGATCAGGATGCCACCGGGGAACGGCTGCTTCGTTCCGCGCATCAGGGCCGACGCGTCATAGGCCGCCCAGTCCTGGACGTCGGCGCCCAGGTATGCGCCGAACGCCTTCTTGCCCCACGGGCACTGGCTGGGCGCCGCGATCGGCGCGAAGGCGGAGACGGACTTGAACTTGTCCGGGTTGCGCAGCGCCAGGACGAGGGCGCCATGGCCGCCCATGGAGTGGCCGAAGATGCCGGTGCGCGACGCGTCGCCCGGCAGCGTGCCGCCCGTCACGATGCCGTGCAGTTCGCGGGTCACGTAGCTGTCCATGCGGTAGTGCTCGCGCCACGCCGGCGTGGTGGCATCCACGTAGAAACCGGCGCCCGTGCCCAGGTCCCAGCTTTCGTCTTCGCCGGGCACCCCCGCGCCGCGCGGGCTGGTGTCGGGCGCGACCAGCATGACGCCAAGCTCGGCCGCCAGGCGCTGGGCGCCCGCCTTGATCATGAAGGTCTCTTCGGTGCAGGTCAGGCCCGCCAGGTAGAACAGCACCGGGACCGGCCCGTTCTCGGCCTGGGGCGGCAGGTAGACGGAAAACCGCATGGGCAGGCCGATTTCCGTGGAATCGTGGCGGTAATAGCGCTGCGTGCCGCCGAAGCACCGATGCTGCGAGATGAGTTCCAGGGACACGGCCATTGGCTTTCTCCGGTGTAGAGGTGGAAAAAACGTCGGCGGGTTAGGGGATATCCATGGTGCGACGTTCCGTCGCCGAATGTTAACCTGCCCCTCAATGAGCGCTTGCGACAAAAAAAATGCCATACCGCGCCCAGATTGTGATCACGGGACTTGACCAGCGCCCACCGTGGCACTATTTATATACCGTGAGCGAAGACAAACCGTTCTTCCTGATACGCAAGCCCTGACACTATGGCCCGTCTGCCCCGCCTGTATGCCCCTGGGCTGCCCCAACTGGTGCAGGCCAACTTTATTCAGCCATTGGCAGCGCCATCGCAACCCGCGCCCGCCGATATCCTGAATCAGCTTGCCATGTGGCTGGGCGAATCGGCCCAGCGCCACCGCGTATCGGTGCACGGCTGGCTTCTTGCCAACGACCGCATCCTGCTTCTGGCCACGCCGGCAGACGAAGAAGGCCTGCCGCGGCTGATGCAGACGCTGGGACGCAACCTGGCGGCGCGGCTGCGCGGCGGCCGGGTGTTCGCGGGCCGCTACCGATCGGCGCTGCTGGAACCGGGCGCCTGGGTGTTGCCGGCGCTGGTCTGGCTGGAAACCTACCCCGTGCGCAGCGGCGCATCGCAGGACCCCGACTCCTGGCCGTGGTCATCCGCGTCCAGCCATACGGGCAATACTTCGGCGGCCCCGGCGCAGTGGCAGTCCGATCATGCCGATTACTGGGCCTGCGGCAACACGCCGTTCGACCGCCAGGCCAATTACCGCAAGCGGCTGCAGGACGGGCTGTCGCGCGAGGAAACGCAGCGCATCGACCAGGCGGTTTCCGGCCAGTGGGCGCTGGGCGGCCCGAGCTTCATCTCCAGCCTTGCCCATACCGCCAGCCGGCGCGTGGCGCCGGGACAGCGCGGCAGGCCGCGCAAGAAGCCTGCCGCGCCAGCGGCGGACACCGAATCTGGCCCGTCCACGCCGACGACCTCCACGCCGCCCACCCATTCCTGATCCTTTCAACCCGCCGCGATGGCGGGTTTTGTTTTTGGGGCTGATTCACGCCTTGGCGCCGCGCGGCTCGCGCCGCATGATGTGCAGTTTTCGCCACAAAGCGGGTTGATCCGACGCTGCAAATTACCGCATTTAAATGGGGACGCATAAACGGGTTTTTGTGCGATTTTGGTGCGCCGGGGTTGGCAACCAAACACCCTATCCGCGCAGGGCCACAATTGGCGCCGATCTTGTTATGTCCCCATATTAATGCACTATAACAGCGCATTGAAATAATTAGGGTCATACCCCATTTGTTTCTGTTGCACCCTACTCGCCGCGGGGGTATTGTCCGTCTCCTGCACTGCAACATTACGACGCAGGCCCACTGCGGAGCGCGCCATGCCCCAAATTGCCCCGACCGAATCCTGTCCCACCCCCAAGGCGACCCCGATCGATGCCACGCGCATCG
>Ga0182739_1004272_pt1 | contig 11905 bp, 11 predicted proteins | sample eDN5th30CBELigBY_FD_128873 | JGI IMG/M metagenome (GOLD analysis project Ga0182739, IMG submission 128873) | Enriched backyard soil microbial communities from Emeryville, California, USA - eDNA 5th pass 30_C BE-Lig BY (version 2) (version 2) | ecosystem: Environmental > Terrestrial > Soil >... | reverse complement strand
TATTTAGCCTGCCCCGTGACCTTTTCCCATGCGTCTTTTCGAATCACACTTTTCCCGATGATTTCCATACAGACCCCCTTATACACTTAATCCATGTACTCATTAAGTGTATGAACAAAGAAATGAAAAATGTGTAATGCTTCCTATTTTAATTGAATAGCTTTACTGCACAAATGGGTCAAAAACCAACAGAGGCATCTAAAAGAGTCAAATTAGTAGAAAAACCGCCTAATAGGATTCATGAATCCTCCCTTGACAAACCTTTATTGAAAACAAAGAATAGAAGCAAGATAACTAAATGGAGGCGGCATGTATGCGTAGTTTTGTTTATCTCATTGTTTTTTTCTCATTTTTCGATTTATTTACTCAGCTGCCGATTATGAGTCCTTTTGCGGAATCACTTGGTGCAACTCCGTTTTTAACAGGGTTGGCTGTCGGTATGTATTCTTTTTCAAATACGATTGGTAACGTGATATCTGGATTTTTAACAGATAAGAAAGGGCCTTTTCGCATTTTATTAACAGGATTACTATTAACGGGTATTTCCCTCTTCTTATACCGTTTTGCAGGAGGGGCTTGGTCATTACTTGTCATCCGCTTTTTGCACGGTTTACTGGCCGGGTTGATTGTACCTGCGGCTTTCACTTATTTAGCTAATTCCGCTTCAGAAGATAAAAAAGGAAAAGGGGCAGCGATTTCGGGTGCTTTTGTTGGTATGGCTGCTATTATCGGACCTGCTTTTAGTGGAATTGTCGCCAGCAAAACGAGTGAAATAACGGTGTTAACAATTACAGCGATTTCAATGATTCTTTTAGGTATGCTTGCTCTCTTCCTTCTGCGTAACAATGTAAAAACGAATTCTGAAGCAGAACAAGAAGAATCAATAACAATCTATGCTTTCTTTCAAAATGCCAATATTGTCAAAGCATTTATTGGAGCATTCCTCCTGATGTTTTCACAAGGTGCCCTCGCCTATATGTTACCGTTAAAAGTGATTGGTCTGGGGTATGATACTCAAACGAGCGGGCTTTTGTTAAGCACATTCGGCATAATGGCAATCCTTGTTTTCCTTCTGCCTACTAATATCGTTTTCGATCGGATTAAGCCGATGTTTACATTAGCATTTGGTATGACTGTTATGGGCCTTAGTCTTCTTTTGCTGAGTCAAATGGTTAGTCTACCATCTTTATATGTATGTATGGCTCTATATGGCATCGGATTTGCTTTTTTATTCCCATCTATCAATTCTTTACTCGTTCATGCAGTTGAACCCGCTCATCGCGGCAAAGCCTATGGATATTTTTATGCCTTTTTCTCTTTAGGCGTTGTAGCTGGCTCTGGACTAACAGGGTTACTGGGATTCACAGACGTAGGAGGCTTCCTTTTTACAGGTTCGTTGTTAATTATCGCAGCGGCAGGCAGCCTTTTAAAAGAACCACCGACTATAAAAGAAAAACAGGTTCATTAATAAAAACGAGTGTCAGAAATTAAAAAGCGCCCGCAGCTATTCATGCGCTGCGGGCTAGGCATTATTTTGTATAAGATAATACAGCGTTTTTTACGGCGTTTTTATCGAAACGTTGAAGGGCTTGGATTGCTTCCCCTTTATTTGTATATTCAAAAACACGAACATCTTTTTGTTCAAATACTGTAATAACCCACATTGTAAAACCCTCCATCATTTTATTTTTGTTTTATAACAACTGCTGTAAATACGATATTCTTAATGAACTGTTATATAATAGATTTCTTGACTCTTATTCTACTCCGATTTTTTCAAAAAGAAAGTACTAAGTGACATAGTTCACAAACTGTTCAAATTTAAAACGCTTCCATTAAAAAATCGCAGAAACAATGAATTTAGGGCTTTACAATGTACAACTCCGGTCTTGATCGCAAAAAGAAACCGTTAACTAGTATAAAAGCCAATAAAATAACTCGAACCAATATTCTCCTTAATATAGCCATAAAAAAACGAGTATATAATCGCGTGCGATTTCATACTCGTTTTCATCTACTTCTCTATTTATCCTTTGATAGCCTTACTTTCTCCACTTAAATAAGCCCTTCATTCTTCGCTTTATCCGCCGCTTCTCTCCGCCCTTTAACCTCTAACTTCGCATAAATATTTGAAATATAATTTTTCACCGTTCCGCCGCTTAAAAATAAGCGTTCAGATATTTCATTATTCCTTAAGCCTTTTGCCAGAAGCTTTAATACCTCTACTTCACGTTCGCTTAAACCATACGTTTGAATGAGCTGTTGCATTCGCTCCTCATTATTCGTAAAAGTTTCTTCCTCTTTCTTTTGAACTTGGTTATGAATAAGACTAGCCGCCATTTCTTTTGTAATAAGCGTACCACCTGAATGAACTAATCGAATACTGCTCGCCAAACTTCGAGGATGAAGTGATTTGAGCAAATATCCCTCCGCTCCATTAGCCAATGCTGTGATAACATAATCAACATCTTTGTAGGAAGTGAGGATGATAACCTTTATATGCGGCCATGCGTCTTTAATCAATTTCGTCGCACTAACCCCATCCATATTCGGCATATTAATGTCCATCAAGACAACGTCCGGTACCAGTGCTTCACATAGACGCACTGCTTCTTCCCCATCCTGCGCAAGCCCAACAACTGTAAGCTGCTCTTCCATATTTAAGACAATGGATAAACTTTCTCTTATCAGTTCCTGATCATCTGCGATTAATACTTTAATGTCTTCCATTCTCATCCCCTCCGAAATGAAATTTGGCATTTCACCATTGTTCCTTGTTTTTTATTAGAGACAACTTGTAATTTTCCATTTAATGCAGCTAATCGTTCCTTCATAGACGATAATCCGAACCCATATTCCACTTGCTCTGTACCAGTCCCATTATCTTGTATCACTAATTCTACTTCATGTTCTAAAAACGATAGAGTAACAATCACTTCTGTTGCATGACCATGTCTTTTTGCATTTGTTAAACCTTCCTGAAGACAGCGTAGAAGGGTCATACGTATCGAATGCTGCAAGGCATATTCCTCATCACCCACAATGTTAAAATTTACGTTTGTATTCGTATATTCAGAAAACTCATCGATAATAGCAGAAAGATTACTCGTTAAAGAAATATCCGTTTCTGTTCCTATTTCATGAATTGTCTCTCTAACTTGATTCAAACTGCCTGACGCATAATCTCTAAGTTCTTCAATCTTCTTCTTCGCTTCAGACGGATTTGAATCCATTAAATAAGACACAGCATCTAACCCTACAATATAAGAAATGAACGAATGCCCAAGTGTATCATGTAAATCACGCGCCATTCGATTTCTCTCTTCGACAAGGGTAAGATGCTCAATTTGCTTCGCATATTGAACAAGAGTTTGATTTTGCTCTTCTATGATATTATTTAAATTTTCAGTGTTTTTATAGGCTTTAATAATCAGGTTAAAACCAAACCCAATCATCAGCAACAACCAATGATTAAAGATAAAGAAATAAGGGTTCTCGTCTTTTAATGAAATGCCTTGTAAAGCAAATTCAATAAAAGGCAAGAAGGCCATAACCGCAATCAACCAATAATAACGTCTCTCCAGATGGAAAGAAACCGTTAATGCAGAAATAATAAACAAAGCTGTATAGCTATTCGTAGTCTGCATAACGTAAATAGTTAACGACCCATTTAGCAACAATTCCGCAAAACAATAATACATGCTTCTCTTATATAAAAGAGGGATCCAAAAACATATAGGTACTATCATCACCATGACTAACCATATCAAAACTAAATAAAACTCATCAACCGTATCCTTTTCCGTATACACATCAGCTAAGGCAAATACATAAAAGAATAACCTGAAAGAAAACAACACAATTTCAACAAAAATCGATAGCTTCTTTACACCTCTTAATTTACTCAATGAAACACCTCGAATCCTATTCACCCTAATATCTTCATGGTATGGTTTGAAGGCTCATTTGTCACTTAATCTATGTGAATTTCTATTATTGAAGTCTATGAATAAACCACATTCTTTTATCTAGAATAATTGAAGCTAGTTCATTACCTAGTTCGACATAATTCCATTCTGATCCCTTGTTACTAAAAATAATAATGGTTAAGTCTTTTTCTGGATAACGTATTAACCCCGACCTCAAACCCGGCATGGAGCCTCCATGCCAAAACTCCTTTTCATTGAATGAAAGAAAGCTGTCTGCCACATACCATCCATACCCGTACCCCGCAAGATTCGGTACAATATCAATATTAGAAGTTACCATTTTTGACTTTTGCTTCTCAGAAAGCACTATATCTTTTTCAATAGCCGAAATATACTTAACTAAATCCTCCTTCGTTGAAACTACATCACCACAAGCAAACAACAAGCTTGGGTGAAGACTTTTTATTAACTCTCCGTTTTCATATCCTTTTACCTGTACTTTATCGACATTCCTTTCATTCATAACAAACGCATCATTCATTCCGGCTGGTTTAAAAATATGTTTTTGTAAATAGGTGCTATACGCTTCACCAGATACTTGTTCGATGATTTTTCCAAGCAAGTAGTAACCCGAGCTAATATACGCATACTTCTCACCAGGATTTGATGTCAACGGATTATTTTTAAAGCTATTAATAATCTCTTTCTCAGAATAAGCTCTTGTGTAATTCCCCTTAATTTCATCTGCTTCCAGAAAGTCAGTAAGCCCTGAGCTATGATTCAATAATTGATGAAGCGTAATTTTATTAGCATCCGGTAACTCTGGCATATAATCTGATAGCAAATCAGAAGTAGATAACTTCCCTTGTTCCTCCAATTGTAAAATAGCCACAGCTGTCATTGATTTTGTAATCGACCCTATAGGAAATAGAGTATCATTCTTAAACGGCAGCTTATTTTCTTTATCGGCTAATCCATATGATTGATTAAGAATAACCTTACCTTTATGAAGCACAATCACTGACCCATCAAATTTTTCTTCTTTCGAAAATCCCTCCATATATTCCTTGACCTTACTTTCCTCATTTCCTATTAAATTAGAATGCTTTGTACTTCCAAAAATAAACGCAACGGATAATAAAAGAACAATGGCACTCAAACATGTAATCCCTAAACTCTTAAATACTTTTTTCATACTCTTCCCCCATTTCCTTTTCCACTTATCTAACTAACCATTAAGTTGCATTGTGCTCCCCTTTAGAAATCCAGCGAAAATATTTCATCAGAATGCGAAAACTTAACCATGATAGTAACGCACAAATAATCGCGAGAAACATTCCAATTGGTAAACTTACAAGACTTGATCCTTGAATTTCATCCTTTATAATAAATATGTTCTCCGTACCAAAAGCTCTTAACAGTCCCAAAATCGGCATCAATAATGTGCATAGTCCAGTGAAAACTCCCATCAAACCTAAGACAGCTAGTATGACTACATGACAAGCTGCCATTATTAAAGAAAAGAAGATTGAGACCACCCGATAAATGATCCTTCCAATAAGCGCAATCATTCCAACTCCTCCATTATCTTTCTAATTCTATTATGAAAAATAAAAGTCATCTTCTTAAGTGAAGGAAAGTCATATATTTTTATTAAACTAATCATAAAGCAGTCAAACTTACATTCTTGATTTATAACAAGAAGACACGGAAGGATAGATTGTGAAAAAATTCACAAAATTTGATATAAACTTTTAAACAGCCCCTTCTTGCATCTACTAGAATGTTGTATACTCATATTGAAAAAAGGGAGATGACAAAATGAAAAACATTGCCGATATCGCCAAGCTTGCGGGCGTAGCAAAGAGCACCGTCTCTAGGTATTTAAACGGCGGCTCTGTCAGTGAAGTAACAAAAAGAAAAATTGAAGACATCATCGCAGAGACAGGCTATATGCCGAACGCTTTTGCACAAAGTTTAAAAGCAAAGAAAACCAATATTATCGGCATTATTGTTCCACAGCTTGATTCATACGAGACATCCCAAACATTGATTGGGATTGATGAGCAGCTTCGTGAACTAAACTACCTTATGCTCGTTTCTCATACTAACCGTAATTTAAACCGTGAAATTGAAAACATCTATACTCTGGCCAAACAAAAAGTAGCTGGCATTATTTTGCTTGCGACACAAATTACGGATCAACATGTACAAGCAATCTCTGAAATTGATATTCCTGTTCTATTGGTCGGCCAACATCATGATGAAATACACAGCCTTGTTCACCATGACGAAGAAGCTGGTTATGCAATGGGAAAATACATTATTGAACAAGGTCACCGAAGACTCGCTTTTTTAGGAGTCAGCGAAACAGACATCGCTGTCGGCGTAAAAAGGAAAGAAGGCTTTAAACGTGCTACTAGAGACGTCAATAATTGCGAAGTTCGCTATTTTGAAACGAAGGCCAATATGCGTGAAGTAGCAGCGAATGCTTTAGATATTTTCAACGACTTCTTCCCTTCTGCTCTCATTTGTGCAACAGATGAGATTGCAATCGGCGCAGTCAAAGCCGCCTATACGAAAGGAATGCATGTACCAGCTAACTTATCGGTAACGGGCTTTGGTGGATATGAAATAACTGCAATGATGCATCCAGCTTTAACTACTGTCCAATTTTACTTTATTGAGGCTGGAAAAAAAGCTGCCGATCATATTGTCCAACTTGTAAATGGACAAGACATTCCAATGCTGACTTATTCAAACTTTGAAATTATCGCAAGAGAAAGTGTTGATAAACGATTTGCCCCTAGTTAATTAGCACAGCCAGCTCTTCCCTCTTTATAAAAACAACACAGCCAACATCAAGCGGAGCTCTGCTTCATTGTCTTAAAAACAAATATCAAGGGGCGTTTTTCGCCTTTATTTGGAACCGGTTCCTTAAAATACCCCGTTTTTTCATATTTATCAGGAACCGGTTCCAAATGTTGTATTATCAACGTTTTAACCTGGTTACTCAACGCTAAAAAGGTTCTTTTTCAACCTCTTTTAGTAAAGAAACCTCTAGATCTCCGCAAAATACAGGCTGCTCAGCATAGCAAATCCCCCTCATTTATAGACATTTCCTTTGGTTGTTTAAATACATTCATAACACCCCTCAACCACCAGGGAATCAGCTGTTTCCATATTTATTCCACTATAATAAATAAGCACCCAATCTGTAGTCGCATCTCTTTGTTTTATACATATCCCTGCATAAAATATGCATAATTAATTCACACCCTTAACTACCTTTTTATCAATTTTTGTCGAATAATCGAAGAAATTCTAGCTAAACTGTCCATCTGATGTGGAATGTCGATTGGATGCAATAGCTGTCTGCGCTAACCTCCAGAAGGTTTTTTTACACAAATCGCCCTATTTCACTATTCATTAGAGTGGCTTATTCTTGTTACTTTATGTATATTTTAAGATGATAGAAACAGCTTTTTGTTCTATATAGAGCACTTTTCTCGTTAGATCACACCAGCATTAAAGTGGTTATTATCACTAATTATTTAGACAGGAGTCCTTTCTATGAACAATTTAAAACCATTCCTCTCTCTGATTTTATCCACAAAAATCCCGAAGCTTGCCCTAATTATGGGGTTAACAGCAAGTATAATTACCACGCTCGCTGGTCTGATTGTTCCATTATTAACAAAGAATTTAGTCGATGGCTTTTCAGTATCATCTTTAAGCACACCGCTTATTATCGGGATTGGAACAGCCTTTATTATCCAAGCTATTATTAGCGGCGTGTCTATTTACTTATTAAGTTTTGTTGGTCAAAAAATGGTCGCTCGGCTGCGTGACCGCATGTGGTTAAAACTCATCCGCTTGCCTGTTAGCTATTTTGATCAACAATCCAGCGGCGAAATCGTCAGTCGTGTTGTCAATGATACGAGCGTCGTACGAGCATTAATTTCGGACCATTTCCCACAATTTATTTCAGGGATGATTTCCATTATTGGAGCTGTTATCATCTTATTCGTGATGGATTGGAAAATGACACTGATGATGCTCATTTCCGTTCCGATTACCTTAATAATTATGATTCCGCTCGGGAAGAGAATGGCAAAAATATCAAGAAGCTTACAAGATGAAACGGCAACATTCACAGGCCATATCCAGCAAACCTTAAGTGAAATTCGTTTAATGAAAGCATCAAACGCTGAACAAAATGAGGCCGCAAAAGGATTAACTGGGATTGAAAAATTGCTCAGCTTCGGATTAAAAGAAGCACGTATTTTCGCTTTAATCATGCCCATTATGTATCTGGTCATCATGGTCGTCATTGTCATGATTATTGGATATGGCGGCATGCGGGTTGCGAACGGGACGATGTCAACAGGATCACTTGTTGCCTTTTTGCTTTATCTATTTCAAATCATTATGCCGATTACATCCTTCGCGATGTTTTTCACACAATTACAAAAAGCAAAAGGCGCTACAGAACGAATTATTGAGATTTTAGAGCTACCATCGGAAGCGGGGCAAGATGGGGCAGATATCGACATTACAGACAAACCGATTACTGTCTCAAATGTCTCATTTGCTTATAATGACGATGAGCCTGTGCTTCAGAATGTATCTTTTAAAGCACAGCCTGGTGAAATGATTGCTTTTGCGGGGCCAAGCGGCAGTGGAAAAACAACAATGTTTGGATTGCTTGAACGATTTTATGAACCAACCGCAGGTGAAATACGAATTGGACAAACGCCCATTACCGATTTATCACTTCTTTCCTGGCGCAGCCAAATTGGCTATGTTTCTCAAGAAAGTGCGATGATGGCTGGAACGATTCGCAACAATCTCTGCTATGGTTTAAAAGATCCGGAAGCAATATCCGATGAACGTCTATGGGAAGTTGCCAAAATGGCCTATGCCGATCAATTTATCAGCTCCTTTCCAAACGGATTAGATACTGAAGTTGGCGAGCGAGGAGTCAAACTATCAGGTGGACAAAGACAACGAATCGCAATCGCACGTGCCTTCCTACGCAATCCTAAAGTTCTGATGATGGATGAAGCAACAGCGAGCCTAGATAGCCAATCCGAACATGTTGTCCAGCAGGCCTTAACTCGTTTAATGGAAGGGCGCACAACCTTCGTCATTGCCCATCGATTATCCACCATTATCGATGCCGATCAAATCATTTTCATCGAAAAAGGGAAAGTCACGGGCATTGGAACGCATCAAGAATTAACCGAAACACATGAATTATATCGGGCATTCGTTGAACAACAGTTCGGAGAAGCAAGTGAATCTTCCATCACTAAAGGTTTTACCGCCCATTAATAGGGAAGCACCAAAAAGAGGCACTCCACATGCAAGTGCCTCTTTTTGATATCTGCTTTCTTAAGGATTATAGTAGTAAGGTGGTGTTCCACCTTTCATTTCAAATAAGGCGGAAGATTGACGTTCTACTTTATACGACTGAACGCAACTGCCACTCACTTTTCCCTTTCTCCACGTTTCCGTAAAACTAACAATATATTCTTCTCTCCCGATTTCTTTTGCTGTGGTTTCTCTTTCAACCTGAAAACCATCGATAACGCCTGACCACATGCCGATTCTCTTTGGAAAATAGTCAATGTCCGTTCCTTCTCCAGAAGTAGCAAATTCAACAGCTGCCTCCTTTGTAAACGGTGGTAAAGGGGATGATGTGATTTGCAAAGCTCCCCACAGCAATCCATATAATAGAATAGGGACATAAATAAACGATATAGTTCCCTTATCTTCCTCCAACCTTTTATAAATCCAGCGATCAATTACAGCATACAATACAGCAGCGCCCATCCCTGCCACAGCAAACATTCCTGATTGAAGCCAAATACCATTAGATAATCCAAACGATGCGTGTAATAAAATATACAACCAATCATTATGCACAAACCATTTATTTTGTATATACTCTACACTGATAGATACCAAGTTTCCGAAAACCAACATAATCAAACCAACATACATAAAGTAAATTAAAGCCCAACCTAAAAAGTCATGTCCACGATTATACGGAGATTCAAACCAACTATCTGTAATCCAAATTAAAGACATAACTATGGAAGTAATAGCCGTGGCCACAAATGTACTAAACACTTTCCTTGTAATAAAGTAATCCCATTGATTATACATTTTTCATCTCTATTCTCTTTTATACTGTTACTAACTTCTCCATATATCACACCATTTCCTTCTTCACTTGTTTTACCGCAATAGCAGTACTAAAATAACCCCTTACAAAAACATCGAGAAAGAATATAATGTTTTTCAACTGGTTTCATGTGTAACATTCGCTCTTATATACAAAAAATGCCCATCTGTCTATAGATGAGCATTTCTCTTGAACAATTTATTTTTGCGGAGCCTTCGGACGCATCAAGCTAATAATATAACCTAATACCGCACCGACAATCGCTGGGATAATCCAACCTAATCCGATTCCGTAAAGAGGTAAAACTTTTCCAAAGAAATTGGTTACTCCTGAAACATCGATTGGAGTTGCACTTAATCCATCAAATAAACTCACAACGAATGTGAATAGCATGCTTCCTTGATATACTTCAGAACGCCCTTTGAAAAGCGAGTGTGTAAATGTTAAAACAATTAGCACAATCGCTAACGGATAGATTGCTGTTAATACAGGCACAGATAATGAAATTAATTGTGTTAACCCAAAGTTTGCAAAACCTGTGCTAATGACAGAGAAAATCACAGCAAATTTTTTATAAGAAATACTTGGCATTAACTTATGGAAATAAGAAGAACATGCCGTAATAAGTCCTACACTTGTTGTTAAACATGCTAGCAATACAATAAAGCCTAGTAAGAATCCACCATACGGACCAAAATAATAGCCCGCAACTTGCGCTAATACTTGTCCACCATTACCTTCTAAATCCCCTATTTCTGCTACACTCGTAGCACCTAGATAAGTTAATCCTGTATAAATTAAAGCTAGAATAGCCGCTGCAATCAGTGCTGACTTCGTACATAAAGCAAGAAGCTGTTTCTTATTCGTAATTCCTTTATCTCGAATTGCATTAATTACAATAATCCCAAAAACAAAAGCAGCAAGAGCATCCATTGTTAAATAACCTTGTTGGAACCCTGTAAAGAATGCATGAGACGTATAGTCCTCATGAGGCGGTTGGAACGTTCCCATTGGTTTAAACACAACGAAAGCCATTAAAATTAAAATAAACAAAAGCATAGCCGGTGTTAACCATTTCCCAATAATATCAACCATTTTGGAAGGATTAATTGAAATATAACACGTAACTACAAAGAAAATAATTGTGAAGATTAGTAATGGTACAAAGCTAATCTCTTCTCCTAAAAAAGGTCTGATTGCAATTTCAAACGAAACTGTTCCTGTTCTTGGAATTGCAAACAAAGGTCCGATTGAAAGATATAAAACAACAGTAAACAATAATCCAAATATTGGATGAGTTCGACTTGCTAATGACTGTAAATCGTCTTTCCCAGAAATCCCTAATGCTAGAATACCTAGTAAAGGTAAACCCGCTCCTGTTACTAAAAACCCAGCATTCGCTAACCACATATTTTCACCCGATGCCTGTCCAAGAGCCGCAGGGAAAATTAGATTTCCAGCACCAAAGAATAATGCAAATAGCATTAAGCCAACAACTACTACAAATGAAGATGGTACTTTATTTGACACTAAAAAAACCCCCATAAAATCTTTTTACCTGAAAATCCATATAAATCTACAACGAGGTTGTATGCAATCGCTTGTACATTTCTCTATTTATTGCCAATGTATGCAATAATCAGAAAATTAAGTCAATGAAATACCTCTTTGTAATTATATAAGAAGTACGGTACAACTTAATGAACTATATCACATATCAAACGCACTTACAATATTACAATAACAAATTATACAGTCTATGTATAAATTAAATTCTACCAGT
>Ga0182739_1004271_pt1 | contig 11908 bp, 9 predicted proteins | sample eDN5th30CBELigBY_FD_128873 | JGI IMG/M metagenome (GOLD analysis project Ga0182739, IMG submission 128873) | Enriched backyard soil microbial communities from Emeryville, California, USA - eDNA 5th pass 30_C BE-Lig BY (version 2) (version 2) | ecosystem: Environmental > Terrestrial > Soil >... | reverse complement strand
TCGGCTCCCCGATTTCAACCCGAAGACGGCCCGAGCGGCTTGCCTCGGATGATAACAGACGAGAGAGGCGGGGGAAGCGTGGCGGCGGGCCGTGAATGGGCAAGCGGGCGAGGGACCGGGGCTGATCACTCAGCCCCGCCGCCCACCGAGCAGGAAGCCGACGATGCCGCAGGCGATCGCGCCGAGCGGCCCCGTCACGAAGGCACCGGTCATCCCCGCCTCGACCGGCCGGTCGTGCGTGTTGGAGGAGATTTGAGACACGAGCACGTATCCAGCCACGGCCCCGAGGAGGTAGCCGCCGATCGTCCCGAGGAAGCTGAAGGCAAGTCGTCTCATGCGTCGTGCTCCGAAGTACGCTCCGGCACCATCTTAGCGCGGTTCACCTTTGGGTGGCCGACGATCTTGGCATGAACGCAAGTGTTTTTGGTTGGCGAGGACCACGTGTTGTCCTGGTGCCGAAGGCCCAAGAGGCGACGCAAAGGCCAAGGCCTGACCTGACGACCTCGGCTTGCGGGCCCCCCTCTGGTCGCTTCGCGACCGCGGACAACAAGTGGTCCGGGCTAACCAATGAATTCATCGTTGCTCGATGGATCCAAGGCCCTCTTATTCGATGCGCAAAACGATCTCAAGCCACTCTAACACCTTCGCCTCACCGACCTGGAACGATACACCTCGTACAGCAGCAGGCTCCCCGCCACGGCCAGATTCAGCGAATCGGCCGCGCCAACCATGGGGATGCGGACGAGGTCCGTGCAGTGACCGCGCTGTCCCGGCGACAGCCCCTGGCGCTCCTCGCCCAGGGCAAGGACGGTCGGCCGGGGATACGCGAAGCGATGAAGTTCAGCCGATCCGTCTGGGGAAGCGCCAACGACGCGGCAGCGGTGGCGGCGCACCCAGTTGGCGAGGCTCTGGTCGTTCGTCCGGATGAATGTCTGCCGGAACGTCGCCCCCATCGCGGCGCGGACGACGCCAGGAGCGTAGGGATCGATCCGGGTCCCCACCAGGATGAACCCGGCGCCACCGATGGCCTCGGAGGTTCGAATCAGGGTGCCCAGATTCCCTTCCGAGCGGACCGCCTCGAGAAGGACCCAGCAGAGACCGACCCTGGGCGAGACGCCGTGCAGGGCAGCCCAGCGCTGGGCCACGATTGCCCCCACGCCCGAAGCACGGGGCGTCGTGGAGACCTGGCGGAACTCTTCCGGCGAGATTTGGAGCGTCGGCGTGCCCGACCGGCATTGGTCGCGGACAAGCCTGCGGGCGATGGGGACGGTGAGGAGCTTGTCGCTGTAGACGAGCGTCTCGACGCCGAAGCCGGCCTCCATGGCGTGGACGACGTTCCTCACGCCTTCGACGAAGAACATCCGCCGCGCTTCCCGATGGGAGCGATCGGTCAGAAGGCGACCGATCTCATCGAGCGTAGAGCGGGCATCGAGCAGGATTCGAGCTGGCGGGTTCTCATTCGGCATTCTCCCTTGGGGAGCCAGGGGCTCGGTTCGAGGAAAATGGTGCGGCGATCGCCAGCGGCCGTTGACGAAGGGCCGCGATTCGACGAGTCCGCGGCCGCTACGATAACGAATCCATGCGTCATGTGCCTCGATCGGAGCGGTCCGACGATGTTCGAAGCGAGCCGGGGAATGTGATGGGACACCAGGCCCAATCACCTCGTACTCGCACCAGATGACGAGAATCGCGGCGATCGCCAGCGGAGACAAGCCGAGCCGAGCCGCGACGTCGTGACAAGCGGCTTGCCAAGCAGCCCGCCCTCGGATCGAACAGGGACGGGCCGCTCAAAACGGATCAGAAACTCAGCGCGGCGGTTCAGCGTCCGCGGCCACTGTGATCTTGAAAACCAGAGGCTTGCCGGGCTTGCCCTGGCCGCTGATCGGCGTCACGGTAAGCGTGGCGTTTCCCGCAGACTCGACGGGGATATAGGCCTGGATCTCGCCGCGGGCGCCAGGCATGCGCGGCGTGGGTGGTGTCAATACGACATAGGTCTTCGCCGACAGGCCGGTGCCGTCGATCTCGACTTTGAGTCTGGCGGCAGGGTTGTTGGGCCCGGTAGAAGGATTGGACGGCAGGGCGACCACGAGCAGATCACCGGGCGCGGCCTCGCGGGAAGCCGACCTGGTGAGCCTGTGCAGCAGCCCGGGCCCACTCTCAGCGTGAGCCATCCCACCCATCAACACCAGGACACTGGTCGTCAACAGTGCACGGCACTTCATCGCTTTTCCAGTCCAGGAAGAGGAAAACGCAAGGAATTCAGGCCGGATCAGCCCTCACCTCAGGAAAGCCATTCAAATCTAGAGCTGACCTTCCCCCTGATTCGTGGGACAGGTCAGCCCTCTTCTTCTCCTTCTGCTTCCTCCGCGCCCTCCGCGTCTCCGCGTGAGTCCTCTCCGATCCCTATCCCTGGGGCGGCGGACATCGATAGGCTCCCGAGCGGATCCGCTCGACCCATTCGGTATGGGTGCGATACCAGTCGACCGTGGCGGCGAGGCCGGCCTCGAACGAGACCTCCGCGCGCCAACCGAGCTCGGTCTCGGCCTTGGAGCAGTCGACCGCGTAGCGGCGGTCGTGGCCGAGGCGGTCGGTGACGTGGCGGATCAAGGTGGTGGGCTTCCCGACCAGTGCGAGCACCGCGTGGGTGACGTCGATATTGAACCGCTCGCTCCGCCCTCTGAAGTTGTAAACCTCGCCGGCCCGCCCGCGCCGCAACGCCGCGTCGACCCCTCGGCAGTGGTCGGCGACATGGATCCAGTCGCGGACCTGGCGGCCGTCGCCATAGACGGGCAGGGGGATGTCGGCCAGGGCGTTGGTGACAAACAGCGGGATCAGCTTCTCGGGGAACTGGTAGGGCCCGTAGTTGTTCGAGCACCGCGTGATGATCGTTTCGAGCCCGTGCGTGTGGTGGGCGGCCCGCACCAGCAGGTCGGCCCCCGCCTTGCTGGCCGCATAGGGGCTGTTAGGCGCCAGCGGGGTCGTCTCGCAAAACGGCGGATCCTCAGGCCCGAGCGTGCCGTAGACCTCGTCGGTCGAAACCTGAACGAACCGGGCCGTCCCCGCCGCGCGGGCCGCATCGAGCAGGCATTGCGTCCCTTGAAGGTTGGTCCGCAAGAAGGGCGCAGCGTCATCGATCGAGCGATCGACATGGCTCTCCGCCGCAAAGTGCACGATCGCGTCGAACCCCTCGGCCACCAGCCCCATAACCAGGGCCCGATCGGCAATATCCCCCCGGACAAACCGATACCGCGGCTCGCGCTCCAGACCCGCCAGGTTGTCCAGGTTCCCGGCGTACGTCAGAGCATCAAGGTTCGTAACCTGGACATCGGGATACGCTCCCAACTGCCACCGGACGAAGTTCGCGCCGATGAAGCCACAGCCGCCCGTCACCAGAATCCGTTTCCCACTCATTTCGGGTTCACCTCCGTTGCCCAGGCCATCCATCCCTGATCTCTGCAGGCGGAGCCCAATTCTGGCGACCTCCAGCGTCAATGAGGCCACGGCCCAGAGGCCGTGGATGACCATCGCGTTGTTCTATACCTGACCGCAACTATCCTAGATTACGCATATCAATCAAACACCCACAACCAGGAGGCCGTGGACGACTTTTCGACTTTTCCTCAAAGTATCGAATCTCCATTCCCTGCTTCAATGGGCCCGCCCGGCCCAGACAACCTTTGAACGAACTTCGGAACCGAAGATTGTTTTCCAACGGGGCGTCGGCTGGTGAGTTGAATAGGCCAAGACCTCCACCGTGTGAGGATGGGGGACAAACCGAGCTTTTCGTGGGAACACCGTTGGAAGATCGGCGCGGACTCACTCATCGTCGTTGTTGACTGCCTTTGGCAAAATGCTTCGACGGGCCACGGCTCGGAGGCCGTGGATACGAGTTGAAGCCGTAACCTTTGGCTTCGGAGGCCAACGCTTCAATGGGGCCACGACTCGGAGGCCGTGGATAACCTCTCGTCCCGGCGTCGTCCGTGATGAAGAGGCTGGTGCTTCAATGGGGCTACGGCTTGGAGGCCGTGGATAACGAGATCGCCATGGGGGCCTTCTTCCCCAAGGGGAATGTGCTTCAATGGGGCCACGGCTCGGAGGCCGTGGATAACTGAGGACATTGATGGCTCAGCGGCCCTGACGGCGACGCTTCAATGGGGCCACGGCTCGGAGGCCGTGGATAACGCCGAGAACGGGCTTCGCTATTTCGTCGACCGGAACGGGCTTCAATGGGGCCACGGCTCGGAGGCCGTGGATAAAATGACGCTTTGAGACATGATCCACACGGCGTTCTCCTGCGCTTCAATGGGGCCACGGCTCAGAGGCCGTGGATAACGGGCTCATCGCAAACTCCCGTCGAGCATACCGAGCACGCTTCAATGGGGCCACGGCTCGGAGGCCGTGGATAACACCGGGACGCATCCCAACAACCTCGTCGTGAAGCTCTAGCTTCAATGGGGCCACGGCTCGGAGGCCGTGGATAACGAGCGAGCCCGAAGCGGTCGCGTTGGCGCAAGGACGCGCTTCAATGGGGCCACGGCTCGGAGGCCGTGGATAACGTCAGCGGCCGTAGCCTTGAGCGTGAGCGTCCCGACGCTGCTTCAATGGGGCCACGGCTCGGAGGCCGTGGATAACGCCCGCACGTTCCTCTATATGGCCTGCAACGGTTGAGCTTCAATGGGGCCACGGCTCGGAGGCCGTGGATAACCAACGCCTGCGACAAGGAGCAGGCCGGGATCATCTTGCTTCAATGGGGCCACGGCTCGGAGGCCGTGGATAACGCTGCGTCCTGCGATGACGAGCGACACAAACAACCCGCTTCAATGGGGCCACGGCTCAGAGGCCGTGGATAACGCCGAAAAATTCGATGTCTTGAAGCACCTTATCGCTTCAATGGGGCCACGGCTCAGAGGCCGTGGATAACTTCACCTTGAACGAGCATGAGGGGCTCGCGGGCAAGAGCTTCAATGGGGCCACGGCTCAGAGGCCGTGGATAACGCCGGCTCAAGGGCTCGGCTCGACGCTACCCGACAACGCTTCAATGGGGCCACGGCTCAGAGGCCGTGGATAACGTCGCCGCTCGGGAGCAGGGCTTCCACCAGCACGCCGCTTCAATGGGGCCACGGCTCAGAGGCCGTGGATAACTTAGCGGCGGAACCTCCATGTACGACAACGAAGACGTGCTTCAATGGGGCCACGGCTCAGAGGCCGTGGATAACCAGGCTCTGAAAACCGAGCTGTTCGCGGAGCGCGAGCTTCAATGGGGCCACGGCTCAGAGGCCGTGGATAACATGCGGCGGATCTCGAGCGAGTCCGAGCGACGTACGAGCTTCAATGGGGCCACGGCTCAGAGGCCGTGGATAACCTGAAGCGATTCCTTCAACACGTGCCCGAGCGGGTGCTTCAATGGGGCCACGGCTCAGAGGCCGTGGATAACACGGCGTTCCCGCTAACACAGACCCGTCGGTGGTCAGCTTCAATGGGGCCACGGCTCAGAGGCCGTGGATAACTGCAGCTTCCAGCGGAACAGCCAGGGGAGCTGGTCCCAGCTTCAATGGGGCCACGGCTCAGAGGCCGTGGATAACGTGGCGACGGGCTGCGTGAATCGCCTCGCCCGGAGCGCTTCAATGGGGCCACGGCTCAGAGGCCGTGGATAACGGGGCCGTCTCCTGTGGAAAAGTGGCTGGCTGAACAGCTTCAATGGGGCCACGGCTCAGAGGCCGTGGATAACAGCATTTGGGCCAGTGGAGGTGGGCGGTCATTCGTAGCTTCAATGGGGCCACGGCTCAGAGGCCGTGGATAACACCTTCGCCGGTCCCGCCGCGGCCCCGCCCGTGCGTGCTTCAATGGGGCCACGGCTCAGAGGCCGTGGATAACTACGCCCAGGGCAAAAACGTGGGGGCGGCGTACCTCGCTTCAATGGGGCCACGGCTCAGAGGCCGTGGATAACGCTGGGCGAGGGTGGTTCTTCTCGAGCCATGGCCCGCTTCAATGGGGCCACGGCTCAGAGGCCGTGGATAACGTAAAGATGAAGAAAAAAACAATAGAAATTTCCGAGCTTCAATGGGGCCACGGCTCAGAGGCCGTGGATAACACGAAGAACTTAGCCAGGAACGAGTTGGTTGTTGGGCTTCAATGGGGCCACGGCTCAGAGGCCGTGGATAACAGCTTCAACGCCTCGTGGCCCTCCGATCCGATGCCTGCGCTTCAATGGGGCCACGGCTCAGAGGCCGTGGATAACTGGGCCGATCCCCGAGAGTCCGAGACGTAGAGTCTGGCTTCAATGGGGCCACGGCTCAGAGGCCGTGGATAACGAGAGCCTTGCCAGCCCACTGACCTTTCGACTGCCGACAGCTTCAATGGGGCCACGGCTCAGAGGCCGTGGATAACCACGCTGCGAGATATACCGATGCGCGTCAAGTTCCTGCTTCAATGGGGCCACGGCTCGGAGGCCGTGGATAACGGCCGGCGGCCGTTCTCGTTGTAGTGTAGCGACTTGGAGTGGGTTCCGCGAGAGGGGGGGTGCTGGAGAGCCATCCGCTCGGGAAGGGACGAGGGTGGGGAGCCGCAAACTTCTGGGACATAGAAGTTTGCGGCACGCGAGAGGGGTCGGCCGTTGATAAGGAACGAAAGTCCTGATTGTCAAAGAACTTGGGGTAGATTGGCGAGGCGAGGCCGATTTCAGGACCGTCGTGCTCGCGGGGAGGGTCGCGATGATGGGGCCGGAACTAGACTAGCAGATTTGGCAATGCGAATCATCGGTGGATCTTGGCGGGCGGTTGGCAGGGATGGGTAACCGCCAAGCGAGGGATGGGGTGGGGTGGGCGAAGGTGCGCCGCGTGGGGTCAGAAGTTTTTGATGAATTGGACGATGGTTTGGGTCGCGAAGGGCAGGGGACCGACCAGGGGGACTTCAAGGCCGCCCAGGGCGTACCACTCGTTGCCCAGGCCGAAGCGGAAGCCCGGCGTGAGGGAGAAGTAGGTGTTGGTGCCGCCGCTCAGCTCGGTGTGGAGGTTGGCGGCCAGGTAGGGGACGAAGTTCTTGAAGTAGCGCGAGTCGGCCGGGGTCAGGTAGCGGCCGATGGCGAGGCGGGCGTCGAACGAGGTGAAGGGGCCGGGGGAGTCGTTGAACCCGCTCCAGGGGTTGGCGGCCAGTAACCGGAGGGACGCGGGGGTGTTGTTGGTCGGGACGGTCACTCCAAGGCCCCCGCGAATCACCCAGCGCTCGACGGGGTTGGCCCAGAACTCCACGTCGGGCGAGAGGCTGGCGACGCCGTTGCCGTTGCGGGCGTCGCCCGTCGGGATGCGGACGAAGAGGTTCGACGTGACGGTGTAGCGGCGGTCCTCCGCGAGCAAGAACCGGGGGGCGATGGTCAGGTCGCCGAAGTCGGTCCAGTTGGCGCCTCGGGCCGACGGGCGGCCATCGGGGGCCGAGGTCACGAACGGCACGAACCAGCCGAGTTCGAGCCGCCGGCTCAAGGGGGTGAACAGGAAGAAGGAGCCGTTGTACTCGTTGCCCCCGCCCGGGGCGTTGCGGCCGAAGCTGAACGAGGTGACGTAGAGACGGTAGAACGCTCCATCGGCATTGTTGATCCAGGTCTGCCGAGGCGCATCGCCGGGCGCAGGGGCATAAGGCTCGTCCCACCCCTCGGTGAAGAACGTGTCCATGCCGAGGGGCCGCCACCGCTCCGGGCGCAGGGGGCCGAACAAGGATGAGCCGATCACCTCGTCGAGAGGCAACAAGACGCGGGCCGACTCCGACTCCGCCGGTTCCAAAGGCCGCGAGCCCTCAGGCAACGGAGCGCCCGCCACGGGAGATTCCGCCGCGACCGGGGCAGGAGCCGAAGTCTCCTGGCCTCGAGCCGGCCACGCGCAGAATGTTGCGGAGATCAGAAGAAGAGGAACGAGGGCACGGCTCGCATTGCGGCACCCGGCGATCCATCGCGTCATCAGCCGCTCTCCCACCTTGGTTCCGGGGGCGGATGCTGGCTCGGGCGTCTCCTCACGCCCTTCCTCGACCGACCGCACACCCGACCGGTGCATCATCCAGCATCAGTGATCGGCTCATTCCTTGAAATCCGTCCAGTCCATTCGAGCGATTCCCCAGCAAATCAGGGCGACGGGCCCCGAGCCGGTTGCGATCGCCCTTTGCCATTCGATAGGCACAGCCTCGGCGCCCTGCCCTGAGCAAAGCAGAGGGACCGTAAGTCAAAACGCCTCGGTTCAGGGGTCATCTCAGACCCGTGAACCGAGGCGCAGGTGGTGGGGCAGGGCTTCCAACAGGCTCAGACGTCGGACTCGCCGTCCACCGCCGTGCCGTCGATATGGTCGCTCGCTTCGGCCTGGCCGACACCGTCGTCCATGATGTGAGGCGCCTTGTTATCGCCGGCGCCAGCCTCGGTGAGAGCGGCGGCGTCGACGTCCGCTTCAGCTTCCTCGGCGAAAGAGTCCTCGGCCGCTTCGAGCGGGCCGTCGGTGTCGGCCGTGAGCTCCTCCTCGGGGAGCTTGGCAAGGCTGCTGACGCTGTCCCCCTCCTCGACGCGGATCAGGCGGACCCCCTGGGTGTTCCGGCCGATCAGGCGCATGTCGGAGACAGGGGTGCGGATCAGGATGCCGCCGGTGGTGGTCAGCATCACCTCGTCGCCTTCGGTGACCTTGGCGATCGCGACAACCGGGCCGTTGCGGTCGGTGGTCTTGATGTCGATCAGTCCCTTACCGCCCCGGTTCTGCGAGCGGTACTCGGTCAGCGCGGTCCGCTTGCCGTAGCCCAGGGCGCAGACGGTCAGAATGCTCGCCGGGTCGTCGTCGCCGTTGGCGACGATCATCCCGATGACCTCGTCGTCGTCAGCCAGGTTGATCCCCCGGACGCCGTGGGCGGGCCGACCCATGGCGCGGACGTCGGACTCGTCGAACCGGATCGCCATGCCCTGGCGGGTGCTCAGGACCACCTGGTCGCCAGCCTTGGTGCGGGCCACGCCGATGAGTTGGTCCCCCTCGTCGAGGCCCAGGGCGATGATGCCGCGGCCGAGGGGCCGGCTGAACGCCGGCAGCTCGGTCTTCTTGATCGTCCCCCGGCGGGTGACCATCATCAGGCACTCGTCCTGGTTGAACTCGCGGACCGGGATCAGGCCGGTGATCTTCTCCCCCTCGGCGAGTTGCAGGAGGTTGACGATGGCGCGACCGCCCGAGGTCCGGGCCGCCATCGGGAGGTCGTAGACCTTCAGCCAGTAGACCTTGCCGTGGTCGGTGAAGAAGAGGATGTAGTCGTGGGTCAGGGCGACGAACATCCGCTCGAGGAAGTCTCCTTCGCGGGTGTTGGCCGCGGTGATCCCTCGGCCCCCCCGGTTCTGGGCCCGGTAGGTGCTGGGAGGCAGGCGTTTGATGTAGCCGTCGTGGGTGACGGTGACGACCATGTACTCTTCGCGGATCAGGGCTTCCTTGTCGTAGTCGCCCAGCTCCTCAAGGTCGATCACGCTCCGCCGCGGGTTGGCGTACTTGGACTTGAGCTCGCGCATGTCCGCGCGAATCAGGTCGAGGATCACCTGCTCGTCGCCCAGGATCCGCTCATATTCGGCGATGTCGCGTTTCAGGCCCAGGTACTCGGCCCCGAGCTTGTCGGCTTCGAGGCCGGTCAACTGCTGGAGCCGCATCGCGAGGATGGCGTCGGCCTGCATCCGGGTCAGGCTGGTGGCGGCCTTGGCGTCGGGGTCGTCCAGCGCCCGGCGCAAAATCTCGGCCGAGACCTCCAGGCCCATCAACCGCGCCCGAGCTTCGACCGGGTTGGCCGACGACCGGATCACCCGGATGATCTCGTCGATGTAGGCCAGGGCAACGAGCAACCCTTCCAGGATGTGGGCCCGGGCCCGCGCCTGGCGGAGCTGGAACTGGGTGCGCCGGCGGATCACGTTGACCCGGTGCTCGACGAAGAGCCGGAGCAGCTCCTTCAGCGGCAGGGTCCGCGGCCGGCCGTCGACCAGGGCCAGCATGATCACGCTGAACGAGTCCTGGAGCGGCGAGTACTGAAAGAGCTGGTTGAGGACCACGTTGGGGTCCTCACCCTTCTTGACCTTCACGACGATCCGGACCGGCTCCTTGCGGCCGCTCTCGTCCTGGATGTCGGTGACGCCGGTGACCCGGTCGGTGTTGACCAGCTCGGCCAGCTTCTTGAGCAAGGGCTCCTTGGTGAGCTGGTAGGGGATCTCGGTGAAGATGATCTGCGAGCGGCCGTCTTTTTGCTCTTCGATCGCGTACTTCGCGCGCAGGATCACCTTGCCGCGGCCGGTGCGATAGGCCTCGCGGATGCTGTGCCGGCCGCAGATCGTGGCCCCGGTGGGGAAGTCGGGGGCCGGGAGAATTTCCAGGAGGTCGTCGAGCTCGATCTGCGGGTTATCGATCCAGGCGATGACCGCGTCGCAGACCTCTCCCAGGTTGTGGGGGGGGATGCTGGTGGCCATCCCGACGGCGATCCCCCCCGAGCCGTTGACCAGGAGGTTGGGGAACTTGCCGGGCAAGACCCGGGGTTCTTGATGCTTCTCGTCGTAGCTCGGCTGGAAGTCGACGGTGTCGGACTTGATGTCCTCGAGCATCTCGGCGGCGACGGTGCTGAGCTTCGCCTCGGTGTACCGCATCGCCGCGGGCGGGAGCCCGTGGATCGAGCCGAAGTTCCCCTGCCCGGAGATCAGCAGGTGGCGCATGTTCCACCACTGCGCCATCCGGGCCAGGGTCGGATAGATCGAGTTGTCGCCGTGCGGGTGATACCGCTTCATCGTCTCGCCGACGATCCCGGCGCACTTGCTGGTCGACCCTCCCGGGCTCAGACCGAGGTCGAGCATCGCCATCAGGATCCGCCGCTGCGACGGCTTCAGACCGTCGCGGACATCCGGCAGAGCCCGGCTGATGATCACCGACATCGCGTAGTTAAGGTAACTCTCCTTGAGTTCCTCTTCGATATTGAGAGGCAAGGGCCGCAAGTGATCGGCCGGCGGTAAGGCAGTGCTCACAGATCCATCGCTCCCTCGTCGAACGCGCCAGCCACCGCGCCCCAGAACCCTCAAACAGACCACAACCCCAAACTCCGGGCGCGCAACCGGGCAGGGGTTCAATTGTACCCGATGGCACCGGCCCGACGCAACGCGAAAGGGGGCGATTTCACCGCACCTAAGTCTCAAAACCGCAAGCAGTTTGCGCTAGCCATGGCGCCCCGCCGAGATGATCATGGGGGGCGGTTGCGCAGGCTGCGAAGTCGGGCGCCGCTTGAGGTTCGGAAAGCTTGGGCCAGCCAATTCCTGGAAGCCGGTTTTCTAAGGTACACTGATTGCATAAGGAGATTTCTCGCGGTGGACGCCCTAGAACCGGCTAAGCCCCCAAAAACCCTATGTCGCGACAGCCAGATCGCAAGCGGGACCAGAAGGAGCGAGTGGCAGGCCCCTCCGCCCAGGAGGTCGAGCGACTGATTCAGAAGGGATGGCTCAAGGACGCGGTGAAGCAGGCCAAGCTGGTCTACCGCGATGCGACGACGCCCGAAAATCACTGCCTACTGGAGCGGGCCTATTTCCTGCGGGCCGAGGAGCTGCACCGCGCGTCGATGCCGACATCGGCGGCGGAGGTGGCCCAGCACCTGCTCGACTTCGGCGTCACCGACCCGGCCCTGCCGGCCAAGTTGGCCCCCCTGTTGCTGGCCGTCGGGCTGTCGCAGGCGGCCCTGGCGTTGGGCGAGCGGCTGGGGTCGCCGGAGGACCAGGCGCAACTGATGCGGACGGCCGCGGACCAGGCGGTGCTCCACCCCGACCGGATCAGCAACGCGGCGTCCTTCGCCGAGCTCCGCGAGGGAGCGAGCCTGGTCCGGGGTGCCCTCAGCGCCCTGGATGCGGGGGACGAGGCCGGCGCCCTCGAGCGGCTCCAACCCATCGCCC
>Ga0182739_1004270_pt1 | contig 11908 bp, 11 predicted proteins | sample eDN5th30CBELigBY_FD_128873 | JGI IMG/M metagenome (GOLD analysis project Ga0182739, IMG submission 128873) | Enriched backyard soil microbial communities from Emeryville, California, USA - eDNA 5th pass 30_C BE-Lig BY (version 2) (version 2) | ecosystem: Environmental > Terrestrial > Soil >... | reverse complement strand
GTCTTTTTCATTTAAGAAATCTCCGTTGATTTGAGTGACAAGAGCAGCAATCCAGCAAACCAGCCTGCCGCCCCCCTAACTCCGCGAAGGGAAGTTGACGCTATTGCATCAAAAATCAGGGGGACTGGCTACGGTCGGCATCAGAAAAGTGCAGGTTTGCGACAGGCATGTTGGGAAGTTGCAACATCCCGCTGATGCTGGCGGAGCAACGCTAGGGCTTACCCTTATCGAACAGCCCGAGCGCGCAACCATGCGACTTTCGGCCCTGCCCCCAATTTTCCGGGCAATTCCAAAACCCATTCGTCAAGCGACTTTCTTCACGGTTCCCGCTGCCGTCCGAGGGAAATCGGAGGCGGCCGGGATGACTCCGGCACTGAAGATCATCGTAATCACAGGCGGGCCGAATAACGTTGTTATTAATAAAAATCGTCGATATTATCGATGGCATCGAATCGAGCCCGACCGCCATGTCCATCCCCTCCCCGCGCGCCGAACGCAACGAACGCCTGAGTGCGCTGCGCAGGCAGATCGTCCTGGACGCCGCCTTGCGGGTCTTCGAGCGCGATGGACTGGAAAAGACCACGATCCGCGCGATCGCCAAGGAGGCCGGCTGCACGACGGGCGCCATTTACCCCTGGTTCGCGGGCAAGGAAGCGATCTATGGGGAACTGCTGGATGGGTCGTTGCAGCGGTTGCACGCGCACCTGGAGCGGGCCGCCGCCGCGCATGAGGACAAGACGGCCGCGCGCGGCGCGATCCTCGCGTTCTTTGGCTATTACGCGGAACGGCGCACGGACTTTTCGCTGGGAATGTATCTGGTCCAGGGGCTGGGTCCGCGCGGACTGGGCCGGGACATGGACGAGAAACTCAATGCCCGGCTGCGGCAATGCATCGATCTGCTCGGGCATGCGCTGGCACGCACGAAGGCCTGGGAGGCGGAAGCCGTGCAAACCGAGCAGATGAACGTCTTTACGTATCTGATGGGGCTGTTGCTGCTGCTGCACACCCGACGCCTCAAGTCCCTGGGCCAGCAGGCCGAACCGCTGCTGGACAACTATTGCCACGCCCTGGAACGACGATGACCGCAACCGCCCTGCCCCCCGACACCCGTGCGCCGCTGATCAGCCTGGCCGACTTTCATGTACTGCTGGCCGAACAGCATCCGTTCTCGATGCTGCTGGGCATCGACGTCCTCCATATCGGGCGCGGCACGGCGCACGCCGTCCTGCCCGCGCGCGATGCGCACCAGCGACTGGGAGGCATCGTCGCCGGCCCCATGCTGATGGGACTTGCCGACCTAGCCATGTATGCGGCCGTGGTGGGCGCGACCGGCCAGGCCCACGCCGTCACGGCCAGCCTGACCATCAATTTCCTGCGCAAGAGTCCGGCGGGCGCCATCCATGCCCATGCCCGCCTGCTGAAGGTGGGCCGGCTGTCCGCGGGGGAAGTCGTGCTGACGGGCGATGGCTCGGATGAGCCGCTTGCCCATATCGTGAGCACGTGGTCGGTGCCCAAGCCATGAGCCGGCGCGTCAGCATCGTCGGCATGGGCAGCATCGGCACGCGGGCGGCGCGGCAGTTGCTGGCCGCCGATCCCGACATTGCGTTGACGCTCTACGACGTCGAAGCGGCGCGCTGCGAGGCGTTCCGCGGCAACGCAACGCTGGCGACGTCGGCGCGCGAGGCGCTGGCGGAGTCGGACACCATCGTGCTGGCCCTGCCCCGGGAACGCGAGATCGACCGCACCCTGGAGCGGTTCAGCGACGGCCAGGTGACGGCGCCCATCGCCGGCAAACTGATCATCGATCTGGACCCGCCGCCCGACGACCGGATGCGGCAACTCGACCGGGCCATCGCCCGCGCGGGCGGGCGCTACACGTGCGCGCCGTTGCCGATCGATGGCGTCGACCGGGCCGGGTCGCGCCTACTGGACGCGCTGAACCGCCGCCCCTGACATGTGCAGCCGTTCGCAGGCCGCCACGCATAGCACCAGCCACCCCAGGCTCACCGCCAGCCCGGCGACCACATCGCTCGCAAAATGCACCTGCAGCAGAATGCGGCTCAGGCCGATCGCCACGATGAGCGCGGTCATGCCGGCCACGCAGGGCATGCGCCACGCGGGCGGGGCCAGGCGCCACATCAGGTAGCAGGCCGTTCCGTACACGGCCATGGCGGCCGAGGAATGACCGCTGGGGAAACTCCAGCCGCTTGCCATCGCGTAGCCGTGGTCGTGTTCCGGCCGCACGCGTTCGAAGGTGTGCTTGAGCAGCCAGTTGAGCGCCCCGCCCAGGCCGGTTGTGATGGCGCAGAAGAGCGCAAGCTGCCACATCCCGCGCCAGAGCAGGCCCAGCGTCATCAGCACGCTGAAGACCGTGAGCAGGTTGCGGTCGCCCAGATAGGTAATCCAGGACAGCAGCCACAGCATCGACGTGGACATGGACATGCTCAGCGCGTCGGCCAGCGCGCTGTCGAAGGCGACGATCGTCCCGCGGCTGTCGACGGCCACGGCCAACGCCAGAAACGTCCCGAACGCAGCCAGGGCCGTGGCGGCGAAGAGCGCGCTGCGGCCGCCGGCGGACAGCCGGCCGTGCCAGCGCATGAACAGCAGCGACGCGGCGCCGGCCACGAGCGGCAGCGCGACAAACAATTGGAGGGCATGGGCCGCGGCCCATGCCGCATAGACATCGGTCATGAGTACGCCATCAAATTGAAAAAATGCGCGAAGTGCGCGCTTACTGCACCAGCGTGACCAGCGTTTTGTCGACAGGTGCGAAGGCGCTTGCGCCGGCCGCATAGTCCCACCGCTCGACGTGGCAGACCTGCTGGCCGTCTTCGACCGACCGGGTGATCAGGCCCACCGAATTGGGCACGCTGCCCCGGACACGCTGCGAACAGGCGGTGCCGGCCTGGACGATCCAGCCCGCCGGCCCCGACGATGCCGTCAGCGGCAACACGTAGGGCAAGTGTATGTGACCGCCCAACACGAGGTCGACACCGGCCTGCGCCCACGCGGCGAGCGCGCGCTCGCGGCCGATGAGGAGGTTGGACAGGTCCGATTCCACCTTGGCCCGCACGGGATGGTGCGCCACGACGATGCGCAACTGCCCGGGACGGGCCTGGCGCAGCCGCTGGGCAACGCGGGCGATCTGGGCGTCGGAGATTTCGCCGTCCTTGTGGCGCCTGGGCCGCGTGGTGTTCACGCCGATGGCCAGCACGCCGGGGCTTTCGAACACGGGTTCGAGGATCGGGCCCAGCGCGCGCTTGTAATTGCCGTAGGGGTTGAGCACCCGCGCGAAAACGTTGAACAGCGGGATGTCATGATTGCCGGGCACCGCCAGCACGGGCAGTGACAGGCGTTCGATGAATCGGCGCGCGGCGGCGAACTGGGCGCGCCGGGCGCGCTGGGTGATGTCGCCGCTCAGCACGACCAGGTCCGGCGACACCTGCCGGGCCACGTCCAGCACGGCCTCGACGACCGCCTTGCGCTCAGTGCCGAAATGCGTGTCTGACAGATGCAGGATCCGCGTCATGAGCGGTCCAGGTACTCGGCGTCCGTCGGCACCACCAGGGGCAGGCGATCGTCCGCCACCTTGAATTCGAGCGGCGTGTCCATCCAGGAGATCTCGCCGTCCATCGCGACCTTGACCCGCCGGCGGCCGCGCACGCGCACCGTCATTGTGTCGAAGGCGAAACTGATGACATGCTCGGCCTCGCCCAGCCGGCTGAGCAGGCCGCGCAGCAACAGGCCGTACAGGGCAAGCGTGCCCACGGGGCGCGCGGCCATGGCGACCAGCCGGTTGTGGTCGAGCTCTTCGTTGTCGATGCCGACGTGCTCGAGCTGCAGCTTGTTGTTGCCCACCACGAGCGTTGGCGACCGCAGGCTGCGCGCCTTGCCCTCGAACTCGAGCTGCAGGCTGAGCTGGCGCGGTTCGCGCATCAGCGTGACCAGGCCCGACCACAGGGCGACCCAGCGCCTGCGGCCGTAGCGTTGCTTGTAGGCTTCGCGGTCTTCGAGCAGTTGCGGATACAGGCCGAGGCTGGCGTTGACGAGGAACGGCCGGCCGTTGAGCAGGCCGACCTGCACCGGCTGGATGCGGCCTTTCAGAAAGCCGCGCAGGGCGACTTCGGTCTCTTGCGAGATGCCGTAGGTGCGGCCGAAATAGTTGAAGGTGCCCTGCGGCAGGATGCCGAAGGGCACGCCCTGCCCCAGGACCGTGGCCGCGACGGCGTTGAGCGTGCCGTCGCCGCCCGCGGCGATGACGACGCCCTGCTCGTCCTGCGCGCGTTTGACCGCCTGCCGCGCGACGTCAGTCAGGCGCGACGGATCGTCCACCGACATCAGGTCGTATCGCCGCCCGGCCTCGTCGAGGATGCGCCGGATGGTGTCCTGCAGGACCTGCGCGTCGCCGCGCCCCGATCCGGTGTTGAGGACGATGAAAAGAGGTTCTGTTCCCGTGAGGGGTCGAGCCGCTGTAGCCAGGCTCTGCTCGGATGGCGTCATGCCACAAACATACCCTATGCGGGTAAGCCGCCGCAAGACGCCAAAACATCCCAAAAGATCCGGAAAGACGCCACAAAACGCCACAAGACACTACAAGACGCCTCAAGTCCCGATGAGTCGCCGCGCGCCGCCATGGGCCGACGTGGGCCGCCGTCCGCCGCCGTGAGCCGCCGTGAGACGACGCTTCAGCGCCCGACCGCGTAGGCCTGCATCAGGCGCGGCGTGGCCGCCGCGTGCAGCAGGCCGTCGGGATCGCGCGAGGCCGCGGTCAGCCGCCCCACCGACCATTCCGGCACTTCCTCGATCTGGTGCCCGCGGCTACGCAGCGCCTCGATCACCTCGGCGCCGAAGCTGGCCTCCAGCGCCAGGTGTCCCGGCTTGCGGTCCCGGGGATAGAAGGACGTGGGGAAATGCATGGTGTGCGACATGGGCAGGTCGATGGCTTCCTGCAGGTTCAGGCCATGGTGCACGTGACGCAGGAAGAACAGCAACTGCCACTGCTCCTGCTGGTCGCCGCCCGGCGTGCCGAACGCCAGGTAAGGCACGCCGTCGCGCAGCGCCAGCGACGGGGTCAGCGTGGTGCGCGGACGCTTGCCCGGCGCCAGCGTGCCCGGCAAGCCCTCTTCCAGCCAGAACATCTGGGCGCGGGTGTTGAGGCCGAAACCAAGCGCCGGAATGACGGGCGAGGACTGGAACCAGCCGCCCGAAGGCGTCGCCGAGATCATGTTGCCCCAGCGGTCGATGACGTCCACATGCGTGGTGTCGCCGCGCTTGGCCGAGGCGCGCATGTCGGCGAGCGTCGGCTCGTTGGTGGCGCTGCCCGGCGCGGTCACCGGCGACAGGCGTTCGAGCGTGTCCATGACGCGGGCCACCTGGGCCTCGAAGCCGGGCACCCGGCCCGGCAGCAGGTCGCGCGATGCGGTCTCGCCGATCAGCTTGCGGCGTTCGGCGCTGTAGGCATCCGAAAGCAGATGGTCCAGCGGCACGTCGATGAAGGCCGGATCGCCGTAATAGGCTTCGCGGTCCGCAAAGGCGAGCTTCATGGCCTCGGTGACGCGGTGGATGAACTCGGCGCTGGTGGGGCTGACGCCGGCCAGGTCCATGTCCTTCAGGATGGCGAGCGTCTGCAGGAACACGGGGCCCTGGCTCCAGGCGCCCGCCTTGGCCACCGTGTAGCCGTGGTAGTCGTAGGTGAGCGGCGTGTCGTAGCTGGCGGACCAGCCGGCCAGGTCGTCGGCCGTGATGACGCCGCGGTGGGTCGTGCCGCTTTCGTCCATGACGTCGGTGTTGCGGGCGAAACGGTCGATTTCTTCGGCGATGAAGCCGCGGTAGAACGCGTCGCGCGCGGCCTCGATCTGGCGTTCACGGTCGGCGCCGGCCGCTTCGGCCGCTTGCAGCACGCGGGTCCAGGTGCGGGCGAGCGCCGGATTGCGGAACAGCTTGCGGGCCTGCGGCACCTGGCCGCCCGGCACGTACACCTGGGCGGTCGTGGGCCAGTGCGTCTGGAAGAAGTCCTTCAGGCCGGCGATGGTGTTGGAGATGCGCGGCATCAGGGCGTGGCCGTGCTCGGCATAGTAGATGGCGGGCTCGAGCACGTCGCGCACGCGCAGCGTGCCGTGGTCGCGCAGCAGCAGCATCCAGGCGTCGAAGGCGCCCGGGATCACGGTGGCCAGCAGGCCGTTGCCGGGAATGAGCTTGAGGCCTTCGGCGCGGTAGCGCTCGAGCGTGGCGGCGGCGGGCGTCGTGCCCTGCCCGCACAGCACCTCGACCTTGCGGGTGCGCGCGGAATAGAAGACGGCCGGCACTTCGCCGGCCGGCCCCACGAGGTGGGGTTCGACGACCTGCAGCACGAACGCCGAGGCGACGCAGGCATCGAACGCATTGCCGCCGCGCTCCAGCAGCGACATGCCGGCCGCGCTGGCCAGCCAATGGGTGGACGTCACGACACCGAAGGTGCCGAGGATTTCCGGGCGAGTCGTAAACATGGTGGGTCCTGTTGTGGGCGGGTGGGTGCCAGACACCTGCAATGTGCGCCGCGCGTGAAGAGGCCCGCATCTGCGGGCCTGGGGTTTTACTTCCTGGATACGCCCTTGAGGCGGATCAGGCCGTCGGGATAGGGCACAAACCCTTCCACCTTGCTCTGCACGCCGAACGTCCAGGGCAGGTAGAACAGATAGATGATGGGACGCTGGTCCTGCATCGCGGTCAGCACCTGGTCGTACATGGCGCGGCGCTTGGCGGTGTCGGCCTCGGCGCGGGCGTCGTTGAGCAGCTTGTCGATGCCGGCGTCGCAGAACTTGCCGTCGTTCAGGTTGCCCTTGCAGCTCAGGTATTGGTGGATATTGCCACTGGGATCGACGCGGCCGGACCAGCCGTTCTGGCCGACCTGGAAGTCGCCGCGCGCCAGCGAGGATTGCAGCGAGGCGAACTCGACGGGACGCAGGGTGATGTCGAAGCCCGCTTCGGCGCCCATGGCCTGCACCAGCTCGAAGACCTGCTGCATCGTGGTGTTGTTGCCGAAGGTGATCTCGAACTTGACGCGGTCGTAGCCGGCCTCCTTCAGCAGGGCCTGCGCCTTTTTGGGATCGCGGCCCGCGCGGTCGAACGACTTGTTGTAGGCGAAGCTGGCCGGCGGAAACGGCTGGTACGCCGGCTGGAACATGCCTTCGCCGATCACCTGGTTCAGCACGTCGCGGTCGATAGCCAGATCCAGCGCCTGCCGGACGCGCTTGTCCTTGGCGAGCGGATGGTCGGCGCGCGCGCCGTTGGCGATGTTCACCGAGATGGACTGGAAGCCCAGGCCGGTCACCGGCGCCAGACGCAGGCTGGGATCGTCCTTGACGGCCTTGGCGTCGCTGGGCGCCACGCGCTCGATGATGTCCAGGTCGCCCGCGCGCAGGTTGTTCAGGCGCACGGTGTTGTCCGGAATCGGCGTGTAGACGAGGCGGTCAAAGTGGTAATTGGCCGCGTCCCAGTACTTGGGGAATTTCTCGAGCACGATGCGGTCGTTCTGCACGCGCTCCTTGAACTGGTACGGACCCGAGCACACGGGCTTGCCGCCGGGATCCTTGTCGAAGCTGGCGGGCGAAATCATCATGCCGGCGCGGTCGGACAGTTGGGACAGCAGGGAGGCGTCCGGCTCCGACAGGTTCAGCACCACGGTCTGGTCATCCGGCGCGTCCACGCTGGCGACGGTGGCCAGCTCGCTCTTGCGGTTGCTGTCCGGCAGCGTGCGGGCACGGTCCAGGTTGGCCTTGACGGCGGCGGCGTTGACGGGCGTGCCGTCATGGAAGACCGCATCCGTGCGCAGCTTGAAGGTCAGCGTCTTTTTGTCCGGGCCGACGGTCCAGGACTGCGCGAGCTGGGGCACGAACTTCAGGTCGGGGGTGATGTCGACCAGCTTGTCGCACAGCGACGCGAACACGATGCGGCCGACAAACGTGCGGGCACGAGCCGGATCCAGCACGTCCGGGTCGTCCTGCAGCCCGATACGCAAGGTGGACTGGGCCTGCGCCAATCCGGTGGCCAGCATTCCCGCCATGGCCATGGCGAGGCAGAGTTTACGCATGAATGATCTCCGTCGGTTCCGACAGGGCTGCCGCTTCGTGCGCCGGCGCACCGCCTGGCGGGAAGGACAGACCCCGGGGTCGTGCCGCGTCGCCGGGTCCATCCCCCGCTGCGCACGTTGTTGTTGGATTCTGCGCCAGGCGCGCGGCGATTGTATAGACCGGCGTGGGCGCGCCGCCCACTATACGCCCGTGGCGGCCGCCTTGCGGACGCCCGGATTCAGGGAATCCGGCAGGGGGCCGAAAAATCGGCGGAGGCGGCGACCGTGCCGCGCAGCATGGCGACCAGCGGCCGGGCGTCGTCGCGCCGGTATTGGAACGCGTAGGGCAAGGCGGCCAGCTCGGGCTCGCCGTGCAGGACGCGCAGGCTGCCTTCGGCCTGCAGCGTGTCGGCCCAGTGGCTGGGCAGCAGCCCCACGCCGGTCCCTTCGATCAGCAGGCCGACGATGGCGCCCCAGTTGTTGCAGCAGAGGCGCTCGCCCGCGGCCTCGCGTCCGCCCAGCCAGTCGTCGATGATGCGCGTGGTGCCCGCGCCTTCCGGCAGGGTCACGAGCGGCAGCCGGGCCAGCAAGGCCATCGTCATGCGGGTGTCGCCAGGTTGCAGCACCGAGGGCGCCGCCGCCCAGGAAAAGCGCGCCTCGCCGATGGGCGACGAGGCGATGCCCGCCCGGGACGAGCGCCCGGCGATCACGGCGAAGTCCAGTTCGCCGTCCGCCACGCGCTGCTCCAGCACCTGCCCGATGTCCACATAGGGTTCCAGCACCAGCTCCGGATAGGCGGCGCGCACGGCGCCGATGAGGCGCGGCAGCCAGGTCAGCGCGGTCAGTTCGCCCACGCCGAAACGGCACCGGCCGCGCAGGCCCGGCGTCTCGGCCATGGAGGCGCGGAGCTGGTCGGCGGCGGCCAGCAGGCTGCGGGCCTGCGGCACCAGCCGCTGGCCCGCGTCGGTGAGTACGGCCTTGTGGCCGCTGCGGTCGAACAGCGGCTGGCCCAGCGCGTCTTCCAGCTCGGTGAGCCGTTTGGAGAGCGAGGACACCGACAGATGCAGCCGTTCAGCAGCCACGGCGAAGCTGGCGCAGGTGGCGGCCCAATAGAAGGCTTCGAGCTGCTTGAGGGTCATGGGCGTTCGCTGACGCGGTAGGCGCAGCGCCGCGCCCCCGCCAGGATGTGCTCTTCGCGCTCGACCCGCACGCCCTCGCCCAGCACCTTGCGAAACAGCTCCAGCTCGCTGCGGCAAAAGCCCATACAGGCCTTGGCGGCCGAACAGATGGGGCAATGGTTTTCGATGAAGATGAAATCGGCGCCGTCCTGGCGCAGTTCAGCCATGTAGCCTTCCGCGCACCGCACGCCGACCAGGCGCTCGAGCCGCGCCTTCAGGCCGGGCGCGTCCCGCATCGCCTGGCGGTAGCTGCTGAACATGGCGCTTTCGCGCACCTGCACGAGCTTGTCGATGCCTTCCTCGCCGAACACCTGGCGCACGGCGGCGATCATCTGCACCGTCATTTCGGCATGGGTGTCCGGGAAGCGGCCGTGGCCGGCCTCGGTCAGGAACCAGATCTGGGTGGGCCGGCCGCGGCCGGCGCTGCGGCTTTCGGCGTCGACCAGCCCGTCCGCGTGCAGCCGCGTCATCTGCTGGCGCACCGCCTCGGCCGTCACGTCCATCGCCCGCGCGATGACCGCGATGGATTGCGGCCCGCGCGTCTTCAGGGTCATGAGCACGCGGTCCGCGGGCTGGTGCGGCATCGCGGCGGCCGGGTGGGACAGGCTGTCAGACATGAGGGGTATCGATGCTCCGGAAGAAGTGCCTATGGTGCCACGGACGGCGGGCCTGGGTCAGCCAGGGCCGGCGCCCGTCCCCGATGCCGGCGATGGCGCCGATACCGCCGATGCCGGCTGCGGCGCCTGCCATCCGCCGCCCAGCGCCTTGACCAGCGCGATGAGGCGCGTATAGGACTCGGTCTCGGCGACGGCCACGGCGTCCTGGGCGCGCAAAAGCGTACGCTGCGCGTCCAGGACGGTCAAATACGGGGCGCTGCCCTCGCGATAGCGCAGCCGCGCCAGTTCGGCGGCCCGCCCGCTGTGCGCGGCGGCCTGCGCCAGGCTGCCCAGGCGCTGCTGCGTCTGCCCGAACTCCGCCAGCGCGGATTCCACTTCCTGCACCGCCCGCAGCACCGTCTGTTCGTAGCGCGCCGCCTCGCCGTCCAGACGCGCCTCGGCCCCGCGCTTGCGGGCGAAGGCCGTCGGCAGATGGAAGGCTGGCCAGTTGGCGCTGGCCGCCACGCTGAATCCGCGGCTGGCCGCCGAACCGAAGTCCGCCCCGCGCAACGCGACGAAGCCCAGGAAGCCGCCCAGGTCGATGCGCGGGTAGAGGTCGGCCGTGGCGACGCCCACGTCGGCGTTCGCGGCGGCCAGATTGCGTTCGGCGGCCAGCACGTCCGGGCGCCGCGACAGCAAGGTGCCCACGTCGCCGATGGGAAGCCGCGCCGTCAGGGGCGCAAGCGGCCCGGCCGCTTCCAGCGCTCCCAGTTCGACGGGGCGCAGGCCCACCAGTACCGCGATCCGGTAGCGCGCCAGCCGCCGCGCCGTCTCCTGCACCGGCACGCTGGCCTGTACGGTTTCCAGTTCGGCCCGCGCGCTGGCCAGATCGCCCTCGTCGCCGCGGCCGGCCGACACCAGGGCCTGGGTCACGCGCAGGCTGTCCTGCTGGCTGGCCAGGTTGGCGCGCGCCACCGCCAGCCGCTGCTCCGCGCCGCGCAGCTCGAAGTAGTTGCGCGCCACTTCGGCCGCGACGACGATGCGAGCCTGCGCCAGATCGGCGGCCTGCGCTTCGCTGCGGGCGGCGGCGCCCTCGGCGGCGCGGCGCAGCCTGCCGAAGAGGTCCAATTCCCAGGCCGCATCGAAACCCGCGCGGTAGCTCTCGGCCAAATTGCGCTCGCCGGCCGTGCCAGGGTTGGCCTGCGACAGGCTGCGTTCGTAGCCGCCGCCCAGCGTCACGACGGGCAGCTTGTCCAGTTCCTTTTCGTCCAGGGCCGCGCGCGATTCGGCAAGGCGCGCCTGCGCGATGCGGATGTCGTGGTTGCGCGCCAGCGCCAGGTCGATCAGGCGGTCGAGTTGCGGATCCTGCAATTGCTTCCACCAGTCGCGCTGGAGCTGGTCGGTGGGAAACAGCGCCTGCTCCGGACTGGTCAGAACGACGGGCGCCGGGTTCGGCGGCCGGTAATCGGGGCCGACCGCGCAGCCGGCGGCGGCCAGGGCCGCCAGCAGCACGATGGCGCCGCGGCGCAGCCGGGGGGAGAGATGAAGCGTGTCCATGATCGATTCCTCAGTGCCAGGCGGCCGCGCCCGTGGCGCGCGCGTCCTCGGCGTCGGCCTGCGCCAGTTCGCGGGCGCGCGGCGTGTCGTGGGCCGCCCGGTGGTCGCGGGCGAAAACGGTGTAGACGGTGGGCAGCACGAACAGCGTGAAGAGCGTGCCCACCAGCAGGCCCACCACGATCACCAGGCCCAGGCTGTATCGGCTGTTCGCGCCCGCGCCGGTGGCGAACAGCAAGGGGATCAGGCCCATGACCATGGCGGCCGTCGTCATCAGGATGGGCCGCAGGCGGATGCGCGCGGCCTGCTCCATCGCCGCGCGCCGGTCCAGGCCATGGCTGACCTGCATTTCATTGGCGAATTCCACCATCAGGATCCCGTGCTTGCTGATCAGCCCGATCAGCGTCACCAGGCCGATCTGCGTGTAGATGTTCACCGTGGCCATGCCCAGCGCCAGGGGAATCAACGCCCCGCAGATGGACATGGGCACGCTCACCAGGATGATGAACGGATCCCGCAGGCTCTCGTACTGG
>Ga0182739_1004269_pt1 | contig 11908 bp, 6 predicted proteins | sample eDN5th30CBELigBY_FD_128873 | JGI IMG/M metagenome (GOLD analysis project Ga0182739, IMG submission 128873) | Enriched backyard soil microbial communities from Emeryville, California, USA - eDNA 5th pass 30_C BE-Lig BY (version 2) (version 2) | ecosystem: Environmental > Terrestrial > Soil >... | reverse complement strand
GGGCGCGTGGAAAGAGATTACATTGCTGTCCGTAACCACGACGGAAAAGAGCGAAGTCAGCGTGCTGGGCCAGAACGATGAGGTGCTGGAATATCGAGCGGATGTGAACCCGAAGACCACGTGGCAGCAATCCGCCGATGGATTGCAGATTCGCGCGATGCGGGCGCAGCGACTGTATGACAACCGACAGTGGCCGCATCCCGTGGTGCTGCGGATCACCCATGCGAAGGCTGGATTTCTCCCTCCGCAGGTGCGTACGCACCGATCCACATGGGATGTATCCCGCGGCATTGCCGTGCTGGAGGCGCAGTTATTGCGGTTAGCCGAGGGGAATGCAGTACAGGTATATTTCCAGCACCGGCGTAAGCAGAGGGTGGAGGAATTGTATGATGATCCGGAACCGTGGATCGATAGCCCGCCCTATCCCATGACGGACAACGGTCGATTCCAAACGACAATTGCGGGGCTGGACCCCGAACTCGAATACCAATATCGCGCGATTGCGGTGCATCCGAAGATAACGGTATTCAGCCAGGAAGCGGATATCGAGCGCTAACCAAGTCTCCTGACAATTCGGTCGTTCCAACTGCGATCTCCGAACGACCGCAATGGAGAAATCATTTCTGCTATTCGCGGCGTTTGTCGCGAATAGGTAGAGGTTCGTCTACACCTTTGGGTCTAGCTGTTGTCGAGAAGGCGGCGCATCAGCAGCAGCATGACGCCAGAGAAAGCTCCGAAATGGAAGAGTGCATCTGCTTGACGAGTAGCCAGTGCTCCGGACTACGGCCCCAAACAAGCTGATGCCACAATCCTCAAAAAACCGATCCGCGATGCGGAATGTGGGATACGCGGCGAACGCGAGATCTCTATAATTACGATCTACGGCCCTCCCGCGGCAGCGCGGGACGCAATATGGTGGAAGGGTCTCGGCTGGCTGCATTCAACACCGGCATCTGGAAGAGCTTCCCTTTCCCGGGGGACCGGCTGCGCCGTTCCGCGCATCGTTCTTTTCGAAATCAACCGAAACAACTTCATTTCCAAACGGTCGGAGAGCGTCAATTCCGGAACATACGGCACGCTGACCAGCGACGATGATCCGCGCCTTCTGCCATTCGCAAGAAGTGTACCTTCGAGAATCGCAGCCCCGACATTGATGAGGACAAAACACCCATGTTCAAGACACTTATCGCATTCGCGTTCCTGCTGAACAGCATGGCTATCGCGCAACCAGCCAACCTAGTGCTGGATGGCAAACTGGAAGACCCGTTCTGGAAGCAGGGGCGACCATATACCTCGGTTGCGTCATCGGGAGAAGGGACACCCGCCATATTGGCCGGAGACTTTCAAGCAGCATTCCGAGGAAACTATCTGTGCTTGTCAGCACGGATTCCCGAACCCGGAGGCAAGGTGCTGGCGCGGTCCTTCGGACGCAACCCGGTATGGGAGAAAGACCTACCCCACGCACCCGAACTGGAAGACCGCGTGGTCTTCACGATCCGCTACCGCAGTGTTTCCGGCGCAATGCGCACATTGAACGTGGCGATCAATCCATGGGGCGCCTATCGGATTGAGGAAAACGGCAAAGTGCTGGATACCGCGGAGATTCTTCCCGCTGCTCTGGTGACCGCGGAGGGGTGGACCGTGGAGGCCGCGATTCCAGCAGCAGTTCTAGACCTGGATTGGAGGACAAAGGAAGGCCGGGTAGACGTGCAGGTGGAACAGATTCGATCACAACGCACACTTGCCCCGCAATACCGATGGACAGCTACGTTGCCATCCATTGCCCCACCCTCGGGAACTGAAAAGTTTGGCGCACCGGAACTGCGCGCCCCACTGCTAGGGAATACGGAGACTCCGCTGGAAGTGGGACGTGTGCTGCGGGTTCCTGAAGCCGTGGCGGATTGGCAGGATCCGGCATGGCGCGATGTGCCGGAGTTTACGATGGCGCGCAATGAGGCGCATCCACGACCTGCCCGTCACAAAACCCGCGTGAAATGGATGCATGACACAGAGACCCTCGCGCTGTTCTTTTATGTGGAAGAACCAGAGCCCGTGCTGGCATATGCCTCCGGCAGAGACGGCGGATTTTCGAGTGGCGGGGACGGCGGTTCCGGCGGGGAAGATCACGTCTCGATAAGACTGGCCACGAGTGGATCGGCGTATTTGGAAATCGGGTTTAGCCCGAGCGGCGCAATCCGTGACGCCATTGGCCGCGGCCCTTGGCTGATGCGGCCAGAAACTAACTGGAATGCCTCGATTGATGTGCAGGCAGAGCTGCTGCGAGGGCGCTGGCTTGTGCGCGCGAATATTCCCCTGGCGGAGTGCGCGGCTGCTCTGGGAGAAAAGGAAGTTCCGAAACAGTGGCGGGTGTTGCTATCGCGCTTTCGGGCTGGACGACCAGGAGAGGCGGCGGAACTGACATCGCTTCCCGTGCTCGATGGAACAGCGAGTTTTCATGGCCCCATCCGCTATCGACGTATGGTGTTGGCTGATGCAGCGCCCAACGTTGTCCCCTTGCCAAACGACGGTTCGGTTCCGATGCCGAAATCCGGCCTGGCGGCAGAATTGGCCAGCATGGACTCCAATGTGTGGTCGCTGCTGGAGAGGCGACATCAAGGGGTTCGCAGCATGCTGCCTCGCGATGTGAACGGTCGTATCGAAGAAGCCGTGTTGGTAGAACGCAAAGCCTGGGAACAGGTAAAAACACGGGAGCAATGGGAGGAATTCCGAGACACGCGGATGAAGAGTCTGCGGCAGTCCCTGGGCGTTTTTCCGCCACCAACAACGCCACTGGATGTACGTGTGACCGCCCGCTACGACGGAGACGGTTACCGGCTGGAGAACCTTGCCTATCAGAGCCGGCCAGGGTTCTATGTGGCGGCAAATCTCTACCTGCCCAAAGTGGTATCCGGTAAGATTCCCGTGATTCTGATGGTGCACAGCCAACACTTCCCAAAGATCGAGGCGGAGTTGCACGATTCAGGTGAAGTTTGGGCGAGAGCTGGCGCCGCCGTGCTGATTGTGGAGCGCCCAGGCTTCGGCGAACGCACCGAAACCAACCCGTGGTATCGGCAAGCGTATGCCTCCCGATTCAACTTCACCCAACAACTGTTCCTGGCCGGTGAGAGCCTTTCCGCATGGACGGCATGGGACGTCCTGCGATCTGTTGATTTTCTGATGGAACGTCCGGAAATTGACCCAAACCGCATTATTGCCATTGGCGCGGTGGCGAGCGGAGGGGAAGTTGCCGGACTTGCTGCGGCGCTGGATCCGCGCATCGCCGCCGTTGTGCCCTTCAACTACGACCAGGGGCACCTACGGGTTCATGGTGACTCTGTGGGACAAGTCAACAAACAGTTCTCACCGTGGTTAGTGTCGGCTTCCATTGCGCCACGCAAGTTTATTCGACCTTTCGAGTTTGGATGGGAGGCAGCGGAAGAGACCGACGTCCCCGGACTTTGGGTGGACAGCATGAGCCGCTCCGAGAAGGTGTGGGCATTCTACAATGCTTCTGACTGTTTGGCCGAAGCACAAGGATTCGGGTTCCTGCGTACATCGGCGGAGAGACGCAGCGCCTGCGAGAATCTAGGACCGGAACATCGGGAGGCGTTATATCCAACCTTTGAACGCTGGTTTGGCATTCCCTTCCCTTCAGAAAAGGATCGGGCCATTCCACCAAGTTCCCTGCTGTATGTGAACAAAACCAGAGAGGTTTCCAAACAGCACGAAGCCCAGCGGCTGCGGCCCGTCTCCGAACTGATAAGCATCCCACCCAGCGCCGCGCAAACACTCAACCGCAAACCAATGCATCAACTCGTTTTGGAGATGTCGAAGGACTTTCTTCACGATGCTCGCGAACGGCGGAGCGCACTGACGCCGGAACAGCGCGTGAAAGCTTTGCGCGAAGATCTGTCCCCAAGCCTTGGCGACATCGAAGCCGCAGCTACTGTTGAGGGAAAGGCTCTATGGAAACGTCCATTGACTGGGGTGGATGTAGAAGCCATCGTAGTGCGGGTGGAACGGAACATCCAGGTCCCCCTTCTGCTGCTGAGCCCACAGAACAGGACACGAAAGGGTGTCGTGGTAGGCGTGAGTTCCAATGGTAAAGATCGCTTTCTGAAAGGGAGAGCGAAGGAGATCGCCGAGATTCTGAACGCGGGGTTCGCGGTGTGTCTGCCAGATCTGCGCGGCACCGGCGAAACGGAGTCAGGGTACAGCATTCAGCCTTATGGCGGGTTGCCTCAACAGGAGATGGACCTCTCTCAGAATCTGCTGGGCGCACGGCTGAAGGACCTACGTAGCGTGGTCGCCTATCTTCGCCAACGCGGCGACGTGGATGCGCAGCGAATTTCCGTCTGGGGAGAATCCTTCGCGGGCACGAATTCCAACGACCTCTTTCTGGATGAAGTGGAACAAGAGGCGGGACCAGAACTGCAACGGAAATCTGACCCGATGGGTCCGCACCTGGCGGTTCTCGTTGGACTGTATGAAGAAGGGGTCAGGGCTATCGCGGCGCAGGGCGGGTTGTCTGGATACCAAAGCATGCTGGATAGTCCCTATACCTATGTGCCCCAGGACCTGATTATGTGGGGAATCCTGAAGGCAGGGGATATCAGCGACATCGCCGAAGCGTTGGCGCCCCGGCCGCTACTGCTCCAGCGCCTTGTTGATGGGAGAAACGTCCCAGTCGCCAACGAAACGGCTTCCGCACTTTACGCGCCAGCCAAGGCGGCATACCAGCAAGCAGGAGTTGCTAGCCAGCTAATAGTTGGAGGGGGCTCCACCGAAGTCGCAGCTTGGATTATCCGCCATATGCGGTAGATCGCAGGTGATAAACGCAAGGGAAACAGCGCGTGGTGCGCTGTTTCCCTTGCGTATTTGTAAGGAGACAGTAGATAGACAACCTTTGGTACGGATAGGTATTCCCGACTGGTTCAAAGGCAGTTGAAACGATGATGGTCAATAGGTCTTCCCGGTTTGCCTCCGCTAGCGGACACCCGGATTCAGCGGCGAGTCCTCAAAAGAAAAAATACGCCCGCCGCATTGCTGGCTTGCTTCGGCGGGCGTTTGAGGAGGAGCTCGGCGCTCCCCCCAGGCTGGGAACTCTTGGTTTCATTCGGAGGCCAGCCCGGGAAAAACTTGATCGTTCGGATTGGGAAACCTACGGCTTCGCCGCGATGCGATCGCGCGATACGCGGTAGCCAGATTCCATCATCAGCAAGGTTTTTGCCAGTGCCAGCGCCTGCGCGTCCGTGGTTGCCCCTAACCCAGAAGGGGCAGTCAAGAACCGGCTCCACGTGCCTTCCAGTGCACCCACTTCCCCGATAGTTTTCGGCATGTTATTGAGGGTGTGGACGGCATCATTAGCCCACTTCCAACAGGAGAAGAAATGTACTTTGGTCGGGACGGTCTCCACGCCATTCCACTGGAAAACAAGCTTGCCGCGACCAAATTTCACGGAGGATTCACCGGGACTGAAAAAGGTGAATAGTTCCCGCGCTTCCGCATCCGTATCACCAATGCGAGGCGGAGTGACGAGAAAGACTTGGCTGTAGTAAAGTTCACGGCCTTCGAAAACCAGCTCGCCGCCAAAGTTCCGGATGCCCCAACGGATGATGCGGGAAATTTCTTTTGTAGCGGTGGTTCCCCACTGATTTTGGCCGGGGGACTTCCAATGCCAGCCTTCGAATTCATCACCGGCCTGGCCGGGCTTCACACCAACGTGCTTACGATAGGCGTCGCGCCCAGAGGTGGACATGCTGAAATCTGACGCCTTGTACCCCATGGCTCGATGCACAAACTCAGCAATGACGGGGTCACGAAATTCATGAAGGCAGGTTCCGGCCTGACCATAATACTGATCCATCATCTGATAGCCGCCACGGAGAAACTCCGCACCGCGACGACCCGGATCGAATATATTCACAGACCGCTTGAGAAGATTTGTCTGCGGGAGCGAGAGTGGGACGCCTTGTTCTTCCGCGAGGCGCTGGCCCGGAGCACGGTTTGCCCATTTGCGTAGGCCGCGAGTGATGACGGAACCCTTGCCCATGGTGCCGTAGATGAACCGTGCTTTGGAGAAAGCAGTCCGCAGCTTGAGTTCTCCGATCTCCGACACAGCCTTGGAGATCGCGTCCGTGGATCCTTGCCGAACGGCACTGTTGATTGTGTTCTGTACGCGGTTGACCGTATTGAGGTTAGCCACTTTCTTGGCGACGGCGGGGCTTTGGGTTGGATTGTATCTTGTGCCGATCATTGTTGTTTGTCCTCTGCGGCCTTCCCAGCCCGCATGTATCCAGATTAGAGATTGGCCCGAAAGAAACCCATCCGTGTCTGTGCACATTCGAACATGTGCTATCGCGTCCGCATTTGTGCGGTTCCACACGGAACCAAACGGAAGATCGAGACCCCGACGATTACAGATGTGGGTAATTAGCCGGGTCCGCTATAATTGCGGATATTCCAACCCGCCTTTCGTTTTGTGGCTGTCACCGGGCCCGCGCCTTGAGACCTGGTTGTTCATGAGCACGGGGTTCCGCCCGACGGGACGGAGTTCCTCATAGATCGATAGCGCTGATACGCACTTTTAACTTTGATGTTTTCCTCACTCTCGTCCTCGGAACCTCCTTCCGCAGCCGGCCTTTATCCGCATCCCAGTAAATTCCGCACATCACAGCGTTCCGCCATGATGGACGCTTCCCTGACACGCATCGCAGCACTGTGGCGCCATCGGGCGAGGGCACGTCTACTGCTGCTATTGCTGTTGCTGACACACGCACTGTTTGCGTCCAACCCGCCCTTCGGACTGACGGGGTGGACTACCGATGATGGTCTTCCGCAGAACATCATTCGCGGAATCCGCCAAGGCCAGAACGGCTACCTGTGGGTGGCAACGCTGGACGGCCTGGCTCGCTTTGATGGCGTGCGATTTGTGGTCTTCGATAAAAGCAATTCGCCCGGATTGCATTCCAACCGCATGACGTCCATCCATCAAGCGCCCAATGGCGACTTGTGGATGGCGACGGATGGTGGTGGCGTCTCGCGATTGCGAGACGGTGTGTTTACGAGCTATTCGACCACGGAAGGTCTACCGCATAACCTCGTATATAGCGTGACAGGGGATGAATCCGGACGCGTGTGGGTGGTGTCGCTGGGTGCAATATGGGAATGGAATGAGAATCTAAAACGTTTCTATGCAGTAAGTCTGGATGCGCCACAACGTCACTATGACGAAATTCGATGGAGCCAGGGCTTCTGGACCACGAGCGAGGAGGACATCTACTGCTTTCGGGCTGGCAATCTCAGCCGATTCCCGCTGCCAGCTTGGCTTCCCGGCTCGAAGGTCAGACAACTCGCTATTGACCCTGACGGCTCCATCTGGTTGTGGACGGACGACAAGAAGCTCGCCAAGATTGCCGCCGGTTCGGATATCGCGCAGTTGGTCACGGTGTCCGGACCAGATGCAAGTTACCTCCACCGCGACCGTAGCGGCCAACAGTGGGAAATACAAGTGGGTGAGGCGCTAACACGCTCTCTGGCCCCGGCCGCTGGCCTATCCGCCCGGAAGACAGCATTCACGTTTCTCACAGAGGATCGCGAAGGCAACTTGTGGCTAGGCACCGATGGTGATGGGCTGTTTCAGGTGAGGCGACAGACCGTCTCCAGCTATGCCACGGAACCCACATTGACCACAAAGGCGGTATATCCCGTACTGGAAGACAGCAGGGGACACATCTGGGCCGGAGGCTGGCACGGTGGCCTCGCCCGATTTGATGGCAGGCACTTTCAGCGATTTCATACCGCTGAAGGGCTTCCCGATGCGGTGATTACGGCGCTCGGCGAGGACCGGAAGGGGCAGGTGTGGGTGGCTGCCAACGAGGCGCTACGGGTATGGAACGGTCGTCGCTTTGTCGCCCCGGAGTACATCACCGCGCCAGCGCGAACCGCAATACAAGCTATCTATCAGGACACAGAAGGGGTACTTTGGCTTGGGACCTCACGCGGTTTGCTGCGTGCAAAAGACGGCGTCCAGGAGTTGCTGACGACGGCAGATGGCTTGGCGACGGATGACGTACGCGTCATTATTCCCGCAAAAGGTGGCGGGATGTGGCTGGCTGGCTACGGAGGGTTGACGCTCTTTCGGGATAGAGCCGCTAAGGTCTGGTCCAGCGAGTTAGGATCGCTGGCGAGTTCGCTGCGTTCCTTGTACGAGGATGCCGACGGGGTGCTTTGGATTGGGTCCTATGACTCGGGCATCGGGCGGCTCGCGGACGGAAAATTCACGCAGTATACGACCAACGAGGGACTATTCAACAACGGGGCTTTTCAGATTCTGGAAGACCGTCGCGGCAACTTCTGGATGAGCTGCAACCGAGGCATCCATCGTGTCCGCAAATCGGAACTGAACGCATTCGCACGAGGGGAACGGTCGACGGTGAGTTCCGCGTCCTACGGCAAAGCGGATGGGATGCGGAATGCGGAATGCAATGGAGGATACTGGCCGTCCGGGGTGCGCACGCGGGATGGGCGACTGTGGTTCCCCACGCAAGATGGGCTAGCCGTGGTGGACCCGGAACGGGTTCCCTTGAATGCGGAAGCGCCTCCCGTAACCATCGAGTCCTTCACCGTGGAAGGTTGGGAGGTACCGGTCGACAAGCCCGTGGAGGTGGACCCGGAGCGAAAGAGTTTCGAAATCACTTATACGGCGCTGAGTTTTGTACATCCCGGGCAAATCCGGTTCCGCTACAAGCTGGAGGGACTCGACCGGGACTGGATCGAAGCTGGCACCCGCAGAACCGCCTACTATTCGCACGTGCCGCCGGGTGCTTACCAGTTCCAGGTAATTGCGGGAAACAGCGATGGGGTATGGAGCGACCAGGCGGCGACGATTCCTGTGGTAATCCAGGCAGCGTTTTACCAGACTTGGTGGTTTGCGACGGCCGTTCTACTGGCCGGTGTCGCGTTGGCGGCGTCTGTTTGGCAGTATCGCATCGCGCGAATAGAGCGATCACAGGCTCTTCAACAAGCATTCTCCCGTAAGTTGCTCGCCTCTCAGGAAAGTGAACGGAAGCGCATTGCCGCAGAGTTGCACGATAGCATTGGTCAACGCCTCGTCGTGGTGAAAAATCTCGCTCTATTCTTTTTGCGGGAGCAAGGGGATATGGCCAAGGAGCGCTTTTCTTCGATCGACGAAATCGCATCGGAGGCTTCGCTGGCCATTGATGAGACCCGCGAGATTTCCTACAACCTGCGCCCTTTTCAGCTAGACCGGCTCGGGCTGACGCGGGCGATAGAAAGTCTGGTACAGACGGCATCCAACGCGGCAGCAATCGAGATTCAAACAAAGATTGAGAACATCGACGATGCCTTTGCTGAGGATCTTCGCATCAACTTCTATCGCATTGTGCAGGAGTGTTTGAACAACATCGTGAAGCACGCCGGGGCCACGGAAGCGAGCGTGGAAGTGCGCGTTCAGCAGGACGAGATACGGCTGCGCATTCGTGACAATGGCGAGGGATTCTCTCCGCAGAAGAGCTCCGGCACAACACGTGGCGGATTCGGCATGATCGGGATGCAGGAACGTGCGAGCCTGTTGGGGGGAACTGTGGACATTCAGTCCGCCAGTGGGAAAGGAACGACGGTTACCGTGCGGTTCCGTCGGGGGAATGACCATGAATAAGGAAATCCGTGTTCTGCTGGCGGACGATCATCCCATTGTGCGTAAGGGTTTGCGTGCCATTCTGTCGGAAGTAACGGGAATTACGGTAGTGGCGGAATGTGCGGATGGCGAAAGCGCCCTCACCCAGATCGTGGAGCTTCAGCCTGATGTCGCCGTACTCGATATCGACATGCCGAAGCTGGATGGCTTCGGCGTCGTGCGCGAACTAACCAAACGCAAGTCCCGGACAAAGCTGATCGTGCTGACATTGCACGACCAGCCAGAGATGTTACAGGCCGCCATGGACATGGGTGTTTTGGGTTATCTACTTAAGGACAGCGCCATGCTGGACATCGCGGCCGGCGTGGCCGCCGTCGCCGAAGGCAGACCCTACCTGAGTTCCGCACTGACGATGCGTATGCTGCGCCCGACTGACGAAATAGAGAAATCACCTTTTGCCGATCTCACCCCGTCTGAGCGTCGCATTCTGAGGCTGATTGCGGACGGCCAGTCGAGCAAAGAGATTGGCGAAGTACTTTCCATTCACTATCGGACCGTGGAAAATCATCGCACGAATATCTGCCGAAAGTTGTCAATTGAAGGGTCGAATGCACTGTTGCGATTCGCGCTACAACACAAGGCCAAAATCTAGTTGAACGTTCAATGGGGCCCATGTGAACGGCATGTGGAACCACACGATAGCTACCGTATCCGCCTCTATTCTATAGAACTGCTCATTCCCTTAAGCTGTGAATAGATTCTGCAACTGGGACTGCAGCAGTCAGGGCCACGGCGTGAACATTCTGATCGTTGACGACAACCCGAGCATGCGGCGGCTACTGCGCCGTGCGATATCGGAATTCAGCGCCACCATATGGGAATGCGCTGATGGCGAGGAGTCTGTCGCCAAGTACACGCAAGAGCGGCCCGACCTGGTTCTGATGGACATCTGCCTGCCAGGCATTGATGGACTGGAAGCCACCCGGCGCATCGTGCGGTCGCATCCAGATGCGCGCATCATCGTTGTGACCAACTACGACGATGGAGATGTTCGCATGGCGGCCAGCAAGTCTGGAGCCAGAGGCTATGTCTGTAAACAGAACCTGCTTTACCTCGGCGATGTGATCCGCACCGTCCAATCTCAGTAGACTGAGGCCTGCTCAAAAGAAACGCTCGCAATGCTCCTGCGACCATCCCCCGCCTCCCCCATTCATCACTCCGCTCAGAGAGTCGATACACTGTAGACGACCGTGCTGGTCCCTCTGGGGAGGGGTGACATCCGCCGACACGTGCGCGGTGGACTATGCCAAACATGTGCGATCTGCCAGGTAGAACGTCAGGTCTTACAGCCTGGGTGCTGAAAGAGACATAACTACCTAAAGATTGAACAAATTGGCCTAACTCCATGCAAGACGACGGCAGATTCGGAAATACTGTCACTTCCTGTCCAGCGGGTCGAAAACGAAGCAGCAAAACAGATCGGAATTGCTACACTGATACATCGCCGGAGACGGTTGTCGGCCATTCTGCAATGCGGAACGGGACAGATTCCATCGGGAACGAAGGGCTGTGCTGAGTAAGATGCAAAGCGTAGGAGTGGCAGAACAACGCGGAGAAGTCTTGCGATGGACACCAGGATTGCTATGGATACTATCGTCTTTCTCTGTAACCCCGCGATGAAGAGTCTGGTCCTGCTGGACCAGCTTCCTGATGATGTCCACGTGGCTGTGGGGCTAGACCCCGCCGCGTTCGTGAACGTCATCGACGAAGCCAACATTCTCGTCTTGAACACCGACGACCAGGCACTGATCAGCCAGACCTTTCTGGCGGCGCCCAATCTGAAGTGGGTGCACTCCCTGATGGCCGGACTGGAACGCAAACTGGTGCCGGAGATTCGGGAGTCCGAACTGCCGCTCACGAATGCACGCGGTGTTTACAAAGAGTCACTGGGTGAATTTGTGCTGACCAGTTGCCTCTACTTTGCCAAAGATCTCCGTCGGATGATCAACCAGCAGCGCGAAGGCAAATGGCTTCCCTACACTGTGGAAGAAGTCGCGGGCAAAACGATGGGAATCATCGGCTACGGAGAGATTGGGCAGGCATCGGCACGACGTGCGCAAGCTATGGGCATGCGTGTCATCGGGGTAAGGCGCCACCCGGAGAAGAGCGAGGGCGATCCGTATGCAGAGCGAGTTGTAAGCTTCGAGGAAAGAAAGTCCGTGATGGCGGAAAGCGACTATGTCGTGGTGG
>Ga0182739_1004267_pt1 | contig 11911 bp, 4 predicted proteins | sample eDN5th30CBELigBY_FD_128873 | JGI IMG/M metagenome (GOLD analysis project Ga0182739, IMG submission 128873) | Enriched backyard soil microbial communities from Emeryville, California, USA - eDNA 5th pass 30_C BE-Lig BY (version 2) (version 2) | ecosystem: Environmental > Terrestrial > Soil >... | reverse complement strand
CGGGGGTCTCCCGGAATCGCTTCAAAGCCGTCAGTGGTGCCATCCTCGAGCGCCCAGGATATGCCCTCGCCATGTGACGCCGTCAGCGTGAGCGCAGGATCGCCTTTGTTCCAGAGCACTACCTTGGGTGAAATCGCCAAGGCCTCGCTGGACTCGACCACTAATGCCGTACGTACTTCACTGTCGGGCGAGTTGGTCAGCTTGGCCGTCACTACGACAACTTGCGAGTCACTGGCAAATTTGTCGATGGCCGAAGCGGTATAACGCCCGGCCACCATGTCACCGCACGCACGCGGATAAGTGAGATTACGCACCGACCATTCACTGGGCGCCGTGCCCGTCAGGGTGAATTGCTTGTCCCTGGAAGCCCCTAGACTACTTAGCGCCGGCTGCAGAATACGCGCGTCCTTGCTAGGCGTAATATCGCCAAACAGGATGGTGTCATGCTTCTTGTACTCTTCGGACATCGCAATCTCATGTTTCTGCGGCAAGACCACCTGCGACAACACGTCGGTGGCGAACTTGGCCATCAGGGGGGCCCAAGCCTTGCTTACCAGCAGCGAAGCACCGTAGTTGTCCTTGCCGGCACCGCTCGCCGGCAGTAGGTAGAGCCACCCGGCAGGCGCATAGCCCCACTTCAGCGCACCCCTTAACTGCATGAGCAACACCACGGCCCCATCGTCCGCAGGCGATGAGCCGCTGCCCCCCCCTTCAGGGGCCTTTTGCGCCACGACAGTGAAATCCACCACGGACATTGCGTTATAGCCAAAGTGGAATTCGATCGTTACCACCGGCAATGCCCAGTTGCGCAACTGCGGCCCCAGCTGCCGCAGCAAATATGCGCCCATGGTGCTTTCGGCGTTTGGGGTTGGCGCCAGGTTACAGACCGGGTCGGAGACCGTACTCCAATCGATGACCAATTGGCCCTTGTCGGCATTACGTGACCGCACTACCTGCAAATCGACGGTCACTTCGAATCGAAAGCCCATGCCCGGCTGCAGCACATGGCTGCGCCTCAAGAAGCCAGGCTCGCCTGGGTACTCGGCAATCATGCTACACCTGCCGGCGATCAGTTCCATGCTCAGCTTGACCCGTGCCGACCGACCACTGGCCGCTCTGAACGACACCTGGGGCGGGCCGAACATGATGTTCGCGAAAACAACCTTCTCGGTGTTGTTATCCGCGTAATATTCGCCGCTGAACGGCACGATAAAGTCCTGGGTCGCGAATGCCTCGACAAAGCGATCCTGCAACAGTTGGTTGAAACGGTCGCGGCCGATCGAGAGCATCGCACCCCAGCCGTGCATGGCGTCACCCTTGCTCAGTTCTGCGAGCAGGTCATCCTTTGAATTGCTAGCCATGATCAAGCCCCCTTCGCACCGGTGTTTTGCTTGACTTGCTTCAGCTTCTCGATGTAATCCGGGTCGTAGGGTAATGGAAGCACGACGTAATCCCAGGTATTGGGCCTAGTCTTTTCAATCGCTGCAAGAATGACGTAATCGCTGTCCTTTTCGTTGATTGTATAAACACCCGTTTTTTCATCAATATTGCCCGCCCCCCTTACCGTGTACCAATCGACCGCATCAGGCGGGATTAGCTCAGGGTCCATCATTCCCCCTGGAGTCCAAAGCTCCAGCGCCAGCTTTCCTTCTTCCGGCTGCGTAGCCTTGAGCACGCCAGTGACAGGGAACCACGCTATGAGGATATCGAAGACGTCCGTCTCCCCCCCAGCGGATACCCGCACAGTGTCCAGTTGCAACACGCGCCCAATCGTGTTCGCAGCACCCGGTTGATGGGTCGGTGCCTCATAAATGCGCGCGTTCGCACCCGGGGGAATCTCAAGGTTATCGTCGTCGGCGTTTGGCTCACGCAAGGCGCCTTTGGCACCGCCCCCCATGCTCCACTGCAACTGTTCATCCAAGCTGCCACCTATCAGCAGGTAAGTGCGGGGTTTCGTCGGAGGCTCCGGCGAATAATGGGCGACCTGTAGAAGCGGATAGGCCGAGACTTTTCTAGCGACGACTGTCACCAATGCCCGACTGATACTGTCGCCTGATTGGGCCTCGACGATGACCTGCTTCGAGGCACCTGTGATCTTGTCCCGCGTCGGCGCGGTATAGGTGCCATCCTTGATAGAGCCTATTTCACCCTCTGAGCCTGGCACGGGCTTGACAGTCCAGGTAACTGGGCCGTTGGGTGGTGTCGTCAGGGCGAAGTCCTGACTTGTACCGGCCCCAATCGATGCCTCTAGAGGTTCAATGGCAAAGGCGGTGAACTTCGGTGCCAGGGTACCCAGCAACGACAGGTCGCCCGGGGTTCGCACAAGCTGGGGTTCAGCGACCTGATTGCTACGGAACAACAACCCATTCAAACGCAAAACGTCCAGCGAAACCGATGCGTTATTCACAGCCGTCCAGATCGTCTTGAAACTCGCAACTACGCTTTCCAACACGACTGGGGCGGTGTCCTGTATGATATATTTTTCAAATGGACCGATCCCCCAGTTATAACCATCCAGATTCTCGATATCAACGACCTTCGACGTCTCAGAACCGGCTTTGAAAATCACTCTACCATCATTTGCAAGGTCAATATCAAACTCTTTCGTGCACAAAAGCTTGTACCGCGCACGCCGCTCAGCGGTCCACCAAACCTCGGTCCAAAGGAAATAAGCCTCGAATGTAACGTCTGCAACCGGAGCCCACTGAAAAATAATTTTGTTGTTTGCGACCAAGCGAAACCTTAAACTTTTGTCATTCTCTGTCAAAGCAAATGCGTCATAACGCTGCCAGCGCACCCAGCTATCTTCGTCAAAATCCTCGCGATCACCTGGGTAACTGAAATTGACCGTGGAACTAAAGTCAATTCCTACACAGAAAGCACCCTCTTGTACGAACACCGGTTCCGGGTCCGTGATCTCGGGCACACTTCTCCACAGCTTGGAGAGCACATGCTTGACCCAGCTGTCATTACTTATGATCAAGTTTAACGTGTAAGAGTCGTGTTCACTGCCCGGCGCTGGCAATGGCAGTAAATACGGAAAACCTTCATCGCCCGCAGGCCAATCACCGACCGCCTCACCATGGAAGGCCACGCCAACCAGTACCGCGCCCTCTTCAAGTTCGGCCGGATCAGTACTCGCGAGCGCCTGGCCGGCCTTGGCCAGTGAGTGCGTTCGAACCGAGAAAGAAGTCGGCTTCAATTCACCTTCCACTGGCGCGAGCGTGTTCAGTTCCCATACTTGCTCTTCCACCTCCCTCCCTTGAAACTCTTTCCGAATAGCGCTACCCACCTTATCGTTCAAGTCCTTCCATGCAGAAACTTCGAACGTATAGGCTGTACCCTCGGCCAGGTTCAGTGTTACCCGGCCCTTGTCATTAATGTTGCCCCCGTTGCTCTCTTTGAGAGAGATGTTCATACGCACGGACGGGGCGGTCAGTGGGTCGACCCGAGCGATGCTTACCACTTCCAAGGTATCACTGCCTGACTTTTCGCGCAGATGCTTGATGGTGCCGCCAACCATACGCATGCTCAACCGCGCATCAGAGCTACTAATGCTCGAGTTGACGAAGGTCAAGCTGGGTTTGCTGAAGGTAAGCTCCGCCAGATCAATATAACTACCCGTCTCAGTTAGATCACGCAGGTTGATAGGTTTTAGCCAATGGCTACCGTCGAAACGTTCAATGTGCTCCTGGGTCAACAGCATGTTGGTCTTAAAACGATCATAAACCAGTATAGCCCCCCAATCTTTCGTCTGGGGCTTTTCTCCAAGGAATTTCAAATATTGAGCAAGTGTAGGCCTAGGCATTTATTTAACCCTCTGAACTCTAGAAACAAGAAAGGTGCATCACAGACTGCACAGCAGTGTGCCCGCACAGCGTTACAACAAAACAACCTGCTGACAGCACTTCACTTAAAATCACTCAGCGCCCGTCATCGCTGGAAACAAAACGCCAGCACTTGATGCGCGACAACCTGGAACTAGTCGACTAACGTCAAGCTATTAACACGAAAGGGCGTATAGTAAATTCCACCGTCATAGCTGAGCCGTGGATACAACGTGAATCCCTGATCCACGATGAGCCGCTTCAATATGTCCTTGGGTAACTTCGCCTTCACCCCGGCCTCGACTTCCCCTGAGGAGACTTCGATAGCATCGTGAAACACGTATTCCTGCTCGCCCTCTGCCGTCACGCCGACGATCGACAAGGTCAGTAGTTGCTTTTCAGCAATGAAGTGCCAAGTTCCCAGCTCTAGCTCGGCACCGTCTTCAGGCACTTTCGAGAGCGGCAGCTCTTTACCAACGACACCCTTGCAGATAATCTGCGGCAACTGTTCATGTGGCAGTGGCGCTACTCGCAGGTGGTAGGCCACCGAGTCGAAATAATCAGCTTCATCGGCTTCGTTGATCACCCGGTAAAACACCTTGAAACGCCTGGATTCGTCCTTGTTACCCCGCGCCATATTCGCCACAACATACTGCGCCGGGATGAGAAAACGCAGCGGGTCGGCTGTGCTCGCAGGCTCCTTGGCCACGTATTGGCCCCATTCGGAATGCCCCATCCAATGCACCTGCACGCGTTCTCCAGGCGCGACAACGCCGGTGGGCACTACAACATATACGCCGTCAATACCAGACAGCGCCTCCATCGTTCCCCAATCTGGCGTTGCATCCGGGTTGGCACCCCTGATATCAGGCGCCACCAGCGCCTCTCGCATTGGCAGTATCTCTACCTGCAACTCGCTCGAACTCAGGCTCTCGCCCGGTCGGCCATATTGGTAGCTCAACCACACCGTCGTGCCCCCATTGGACGCCAAGGTTTCGCCAGAAACCTGAAAAGGGATCGAGGCCGCCTCCATGGTGCTGGGATCGACACGCACCGACTGGATCAGGTCCCCCACCGGGCTGCGCCAATGCATGACAACGCGGTCAGACGGCGCCATCGAAGGGTACACCGGAACCCGGATCGTCACGCCCGAGCGGAGCTTCGCCGGCTCCAGCGGTTCGCCCTCCGCATGCCCATCGATGGCAGGTTTTTCGAGGGGCTGGGGCAAAGTCGCGCCCGAGTCGATTTCCCAGCGTTGGACAGGCGAATCGAGCTTGCTGCCGTTCACCAATTCAATGCTGTAAGAGCCCTCTGCATGGCCCTTTTCCAGTAAGCTGAAAAAGTTTTTGGGAACGGTGGCCGAGAGGGCTTTCTTGCCGAAATGGTCTTCATCGACTACCAGCGTCCTGGACCAATCATCATCTTTATCCCCATCTTCGTCGTAGCCGACCACCTTGAGATGGACTTTGTCTCCCGGCTGCATGGCCTGGTAGGGAGCGACAAGCACGGTCACCACACCACCGACGGGGAGCTTGCGGGGCTGAATGACCAAGCCGTGCGAGGGCAGCGCCTGTAGCACCGCTAGCGTCTCGCCTCCCTCTTGCGGGCGCACCCCCACATAGCAAAACTGCCGAAGTGACTCCAGCGGGTTGCCGCCGGATGGGAATACGGTGTAGGACAGAAATGCCCATCCGCCAGCGGCGCCTCGGATAGTTGCGTTATCGATCTTTACCTCGACCCCATCTATCGGGTCGACCGGGTACCCCGCGCCTGTATCATCGAAGGCATCACCGCCCGGGTTAGCCCCTATCCAGCGTGGGCTTACAGTATCTGCGTCATCCATACCCGTGTACTTAATACGCACGACCAATGCATCGGCACCCAATTTATCCAGATCTATCTCATCACGTTCATTCAAATCAGGGATATGCGGCTTCTCGGGTGCAGCTTTCAGCCCACTCATGTCAAGCGACCTCAGGTTAATTACCCTTTACGCTGAAACGTCGCAATCGCTGATCAACCTGCCAATTTGAACAGGACGAATACGTCGACGCCATCGCATGGGCGACTGTAGGAGTGCCAGCTGAACGCTACGCCCTGGAACACTTGGGCCTCGTCTGCCAGCAACATATTTCAGCAAAGTTATAGCCCTGCTCGGATCGGTCGAACAACTGGTAAAACTGCTAGGTGCGCGCCAGAGAAAGCCCCCCTAGCCTGTATGCGAATACGTGAGGCCTATGCGCATCACTTTCGCTCATGGATGTCGCGGGCACTCCAGCTGCGGCACACCCGATCCACACGCTGACATGAGACGACCAGCATGAACACTGAAAGTGCCCCCCTCCAGTCGGGCGTTATAATGGTTACCGACCCGGACCAAGCCTTTAACGAATTAATCATCCCAGAAAAGTATGGCGAAACATTCACACTCAACATAACGCTTTCCAAGCCACGCAAAATCCAATTCGCCGATATACCTTCCGCCTCGGTCATTACATTGACTGGCAATGACTGGTCACTAAAACTCAAGACCACTCACCACCCGGCCGGCCTGGAGCCGAACGATATTTACTATTACGCGAGAACTTACGATAACAACGCCTTCATCAAGGAAGGGATGGGCGTGGTGGTCATGGGAAAAACCGGTACAGCGAGCAACGACACACTAAAAAAAATTGAGGTCACCCTTTCGAAAAAACCTGGCCTCCCATCCACTTCGCGAGAATAATGTCATGTCCGTGCATTCCAACGCCTTCAACTTTTCAAGTTTCGTTCAAGGCAGTATCGACCCGCGCACCGGCCAATATGCGTTAAGCATCGACCTGCCAACACTTAACGCCAATAACCTGTGCGGTCCCGACCTGCCGTTGCAGCTTAATTTCAACCCGATGAACAACGAGAAGACGGGGTTCGGTACTGGCTGGAGCCTGAAACTGACACGCTTTACCGTCTCCAGCGGCATGCTCAACCTGCACAGCGGTGAAAGATTCAAGGTCGACAACAATGGTCCTGGGGAGGCTGCCGTCATCGCGGAGCGTAAGCTGGAAAGTTTTCACTTCAGCGATATCAGCGAGGGCGAACAGAAACGCTTTCGCATTGCGCACAAGTCGGGCCTGACCGAAATCCTCGAACCACGCGACGCCAACTATGATTGGGCAGTGCCGGTACGGGTACTGGCGCCGTCAGGGCATGGCATCAACCTGCACTACGCACCAGACAAGACCACGCCGCACCTGACATCGATCAGCGATGACAGCAAGCGCGTGTTACTGCGCATTGATTACACCGGCAACGCCGAGGTACTTATAGATATAAACCCGGGCACCGAGGCTCATGCCCGGTTTACCTTGGGGCTGCAAGGTGGTCACCTGACAAGTGTGTCCCTGCCGGGCCCGGACAAAGCAGCCTGGCAGTTTGACTACGTCCCCTATGATAACGATAGCCTGTACTACCTGACCCGCCTGGAAAGCCCCGTCGGTGGCATCGAAACGGTTAAGTACAAGGTGGACGGCCATGCGTTTCCAGGTGTGAAAGACAAATACCTGCCCTACGCCACCGAACACATCCTTCAGCCCGACCCACTGGACGATACCACTTACCTGAAAAACACCTACGAGTTCAGCAACAACAACTTCCTGGGCAATGGTGCCGGTGTCAGCTGGTCCGACACGGGTCTAGACATTCTCTACGACTCCTCTGATCCCACCTTCCGCTACCAGTCCACATCACACCACTACCTGGGCGACCAAGTGCTGCGAACGGTCACACGCACCTTCAACCGCTTTCATCTCCTGACCGAACAGGTCACCCAACAACAGGGTTGCATCGAAACCGTCACGACCAAGTACCACGAAGTAGACAATCTGAACTTCAAGGCTCAGCCCAACCATTTCCAGTTGCCCCACCAAGTGACCAAGTCCTGGACGCTGGACGGCAACTCCAACAAGCGCCGCGATGAAACCCTGGTGACCCTGTACGACACCTTTGGCAACCTGACCGAGGAGATCCAGGCCAACGGCATACGCACGGTACGCGAGTACTACTCCAATGGATGCGAAGGCTGCCCGGAAGACCCAGAAGGCTTTGTGCGCAACCTGAAATGTGAAACGGTCTACCCGGCGCCCGTGGCCGACAGCTCACTGGATGCTGCTCCGATCAAGCGCAACCGCTATCGGTACGTCAAACTACCCGCTCTGGCCCAGGCCACATCCCAGCAACTGCCCAACCACTGGCTGGCACTGGAGAACGAGGACACCTTCGAGGTCAAGATCGAGGCACGCGCTGGCGGGCAGAAAGCAGAAACAGAACACCTGCTGCACAGTAATCACCGCTACTACCTGAACATGCCTGAAAATCCACTCTTGCATGGCCGCACCGACAAGCATGAGTTCAGCATGAACGGTTTCTCGGCCAGTACCGCCTGGCGCTATGAGATCACCAATGATCTCGACGGTAATCCTACCTGGCTGCAGACCAAAGAAACCTACAAAGCACCCGGCGGCACGCTCGAAACGACGACCCGCGCCGCGCAGTCGATCATTAGTGGCCAGTTGGTCGAAGATGAAGATCTCAATGGCGTGGTGAGCCGCTTCCGCTACGACATGCTGAACCGCCTGATAGAGCACACTACGGCGCCCGACAGCGTTTACCAGGCCACCCGTAGCTACGCCTACCGATTCTTCATCGATGAGGGACGAAAACGCTCCTATGACCAAGTCACTGACGCCAAAGGGGTGATCACACGGGTGGTCTACGACGGCCTGAACCGGCCGATCAGGGAAGAGCGCGAGGTCATCGTTGCTGGCGACCCAGCAACGCGCCTGACGCGCACGCTATCGACGTCACGCTATGACTCGGCAGGCCGCCTCATCCGCGAGACGCTCTACGACTACCCACCTGTCGATGCAGGTGCGCAGGCCCCGCAACAGCCCGACGTCACCACGACCTATGACTATGGCTACGACGGCTGGGGTGCACGCAGCCAGGTATTCCGCTCGGATGGCGTCACGGAGTTCACGGACTCCACACCGTTCGGCGTAGGCGGCGATCTGGTCACCGAGTGGATTGAAACCCGGGACCAACCGGGCGTCAGGCAGAATGTGCGGGTCAGCCAGCTGAATGCCTTCAACAAACCATCCTACGAGTACCGCCAGATCGAAGAGCCAGGTCAACCACCGGTGCAAGTCGGCCGCACGGACTACGTCTACGATGGGTTTGGCCGCTGCACCCAGGACACTTTCAGCTCCACCACACCGGGCAGCAAGGCAGTACCCCGCATCCGCAAATTCAGCTATGACGTCTGGGGACGCATGTACAAAACCGTGCGCCCGAACGGTAGCGCGCTGCTGCGTAGCTTCGTCGGGTACAGCGTGGAGGAACTCACCACCAGGCTGGAAGTGCAAAAAGCGGGCAGCGACACCGCCGAAACGGTATTCAGCCGCAGCTACGATGGCCTGGGCAGGCTGAAACAGGTGAAGATCGGCCCACGGATCGAGGACTACGACTACGTGACGCAGACCTTGCTGATCGACAAGCGTACGGCTTACGCACAAGACAAGAACCGCAAGCGCGTCATCCAATACAATTACCTGCCGCAGCTGACTGAACAACCCACCATGCTGGATGCCAGTATCGAAGTGCCAGGGCAACGGCATTCCACTACGCAGGCCATCTTCGGCTACGACAAGACCACCGCGCAGATATCGAGCGCCGACAACGGCAATGGCCGACACGGGTATGAATACACCCAGGAGGGCTACCTGGCTAAAGACACCTGGATGGTCGGGGGCAAAGAGCAACACCACAGTGACTACAAACACTCCCTTCAAGGCAGGATACGCACTCGCAAGCACTCCGATGGCCACGAGTGCGAATACGGTTATGACGCCGAGGGCCGCGTAAACAGCATCAGCCAAGGGGCGCTGCACAGTGTTCTCAAGTACAACAGCCAGGGTTTGCTGTGCAGCACCGAAACCCGTGACGGCGGGAATGCCGATCGCTGCGTGCTGTGCACCCAGACATACGATGCCCTGGGCCGTGAGAAAACACGCACGCTGACCGTAAATGGCGCTGCAGAACAAGTGTTGAGCCTGGAATGGTACGACAATGACTTGCTCTATAGCCGTACGCTGGTTCGGGACGCAAAGGAGGTGCGCAAGGAAACCTTCGAGTACGATGAACTCGATCGCTTGGTCCAGTACACCTGCACTGGCGAGGACCTGCCCAGCGACACCAAAGGGCGCCAGATCAGTGTCCAGCTGTTCCGCCTCGACGATTTGGACCGGCTAACCCGTCGCGCCACCGAGTTTGCCGATGGCAACAGCGAGAGAGCCGACTTTACCTACAAAGAGGATGGCAGTTTCCAATTGGAAAAGGTTGCCTATCGCCTGCTCGAGGGCTACACCGCCCAACAGGCCTTCGACGATGAATGGCAGGCATTCGAAGAGGAGCAGACATTCGACGAAGAGCAGACGTTCACCTATGACGAGCAAGGCAACATGCTCAATGACGAACTTGGCCGCAAGCTTGAGTACGACACCCTTGGCCGTTTGCAACGGGTCATCGATGTCGACGGCAAAACCACGCTGGTGGAGTACCAGTACGACGGGCATGATCAATTGCTGGCATCGCGGCATGCCGACGGCCGCCAGGTACATCGCCGTTTCCTGGGCCATCAGCTGGACAGCACGCTGGAAAACGATGTCCTGACTCAATACCTGTACAGCGGCATCCAGCCCCTGGGCGTTCAGCAATACCCGGCCGCCCCCGAGGCCACACGGCTGCTGCACAGCGATATCGCCGGTAGCGTGGTCAGCGAAACCGATGCCCAGGGTACCCGCCACGCCAACTACAGCGTCTATGGCGAGCGCCCTGCCGACAACGGCATGCGCACCCTGCTGGCGTTCAACGGCGAAGCCCGCGAAGAAGCGCTTGGCTGGTATCTGCTCGGCAGCGGCTATCGTGCGTACAACCCAGGACTGATGCGCTTCCACAGCCCAGACTCGCTAAGCCAGGAGGAAGCAGGCATCAATCCCTACCTGTACGCCCTAGGCAACCCGGTGAACTGGCGCGACCCTACCGGGCACCGTGTCCAAGGCATCCCTCCTGACCGTGTACCACCATCGTATATCGACCCGCCCGAGAAGCCCAAAGCGCCTTGGGGCGCTTGGATAGGCGTGGCCATAGCCGGGGTGATATTCGCCGCTTCAGTATACTTAATGCCGTGGTCAGCGCCATTGAGTCTTAGTTTAGCCCCTAAATTCGCCTTGGGGGTCGCGGGTGTCACCGCCAACGGCATCGCGTTCTTTGGACAGATCTATATCGCCGTCAACAATGAAGAGGACCAGAACCTGCAATACATACTCTTTGGACTCTCCTTTGCGGGCGGTTTCGCTTCGGGGGTCGGGATCAAGGCTAGCAGAGCGGCGCTCCACGCGGCCAAAGCGGCTGCCGCCAGAACGAGTGGAATAAGCGCAGCGCTCAAAAACATTGGCGAGATGAACGCAGGTATCATCAAACATGGGGGCAAGCTCTCACCAGTGGCAAACCCATCTTCTGCCGGTGGGGGTTCGCTCTCCCGAGCCTCGACAATGGCTACCAGAGGAAGTAACAGCCCAAGGATCTTAACCAGAACAAATTCTAACAGGTCGGTGGTTAACCCTTCGGAAACTCCTCCGAATTCACCTACGCTCCCCCGTAATAACCCCACCTCGAGCCCTCCCTCGACCTACGCGTCCTCAGAAAACCTCTCTCAGGAGTCTCAAGTGCTTCAAAACGGTAATGGGGCGACATCTCCGCCCCCTATCGCATACCCAGACTTCACGATATTGGGTGTTGGCGACGAACTCGTATTGAAGAAGAGCAACGGTTTGGGGCTAGGGTATGTAGTGAAAGTAAACAGCTACTAGTGACCCCAACCAGGTTCCCGCTGCGCAACGCAGCGGGAACCTTCCCACAATGCAGTACCCCTCGCTCACGCTGATTACTCCGCCAGACACTGAAGACTCTTCCTACATTACCTCACCCCCGCCCCGCCTAACCTAGCGCCCTCGAACTCGGCGTACACCGTCTTTTGAAGCACCCCT
>Ga0182739_1004266_pt1 | contig 11916 bp, 14 predicted proteins | sample eDN5th30CBELigBY_FD_128873 | JGI IMG/M metagenome (GOLD analysis project Ga0182739, IMG submission 128873) | Enriched backyard soil microbial communities from Emeryville, California, USA - eDNA 5th pass 30_C BE-Lig BY (version 2) (version 2) | ecosystem: Environmental > Terrestrial > Soil >... | reverse complement strand
GCCCATCCTTCGAGACGCATCGCTGCGCGATGCTCCTCTGGATGAGGAAGGGGAGGTAGAGAATGCCCACGATCAACGGTGAACGACTGCTCGGCGACCTGCGGCGCATTGCCGATTTCGGCCGCTACCAGACCGGCGTGCATCGTCCGCATCTCTCGCCGCAGGACGTCGAGAGCCGGCACTGGCTCGTGGCCCGTATGAAGGAAGCGGGCCTCGAACCGGTGATCGACGGTATCGGCACCGTGATCGGCAAGAGTCCCAAGACCGGTCCGCGCATTCTGATCGGCTCGCATTCGGACACTCAGCCGCGCGGCGGCTGGCTCGACGGCGTCATGGGCGTGATCTATGGGCTCGAAGTGGCGCGGGCGCTGGCGGAAGATCCGGAGACGGCGCATCTCGCCGTCGACGTCGCCTCGTGGGCCGACGAAGAAGGCCATTGGGGCCAGATGACCGGGAGCCGCTCCTTCATCGGCATCTTCTCCGAGGCCGACATCGACAAGGCCAAGCACCGCGACGAGGGCACGCCGATGCGCGAGGCGCTGAAGGCGGCCGGCCTCGAAGGTGTTCCGCGCGAGCATCTGGAGGAGGGCAGGTATCGAGGCTATCTCGAAGCGCATATCGAGCAGGGCGGCCTGCTGGAAGCGGGCGAGAAGCACATCGGGATCGTGACCGCGATCGTCGGCATCATGCAGTTCCGCCTGACTTTCAGCGGCATCCAGAACCATGCCGGCACCACGCCCATGCCGATCCGCAAGGATGCAGGCGTGGCCATGATGCGGCTCTACAACGACGTAATGGACAAGTTCCCCGCCGTTGCCGGTCCGCGTAGCGTGTGGACGGTGGGAAAGATGGTGCTGGAGCCAGGCGCGCCGGCGATCGTTCCCGGCCGGGCCGAAATGATCCTGCAGTTCCGCGACGCCGACCAGAAGATACTGCAGGGTTTCGAGGCGAAGCTGATGGGGATCGTGGCCGATCACCAGAAGAGCAGCCCCTGCACCGTCGAATGCGTGAACCTGTCGCGTACCCAGCCGCTGCTGATGGACGAGCGCTTCCTCGAGGCGATCGAGGACGCGGCCGCCGTTCATGCGCCGGACAAGCATGTGCGCATGCCGTCGGGCGCGGGCCACGATGCGCAGGTGATCGGGCTCAAGATGCCGGCAGCCATGATGTTCGTGCCCTCGATCGGCGGCATCTCGCATCACTTCACCGAGAACACGCATGACGCCGACATCGTGCTGGGATGCCAGGTCTTCGCTGACGCCACGGCGAAAATTCTGAAGGGAAACTGACGAACGACGGCGCTATCCTGTTTCTCGTCGAGCGAGGAGCAGGGATGTCGAAAGTCACGCGCGCCACGAGGGTGCTGGAGCAGGCGAAGGTCGCCTTCGCCGTCCACACCTACGACTACGATCCCGATGCCGACAAGGTCGGGCTCCAGGCGGCCGAGGCTCTGGGCGAGGAACCACAGCGTGTGCTCAAGGCGCTGATGACCCTGGTCGATAGCAAGCCCGCCTGCGTGATCGTGCCGTCGGACCGCGAGGTCTCGATGAAGAAGCTTGCGGCCGCTTTCAAGGGAAAGTCGGCCGAGATGATGAAGCCGGCCGATGCCGAACGGATAACCGGTTACAAGGTCGGCGGCATCAGCCCGTTCGGGCAGATGCGGCCGACGCGGACCGTGATCGAGGCCGAGGCGATGACGCACGAACTCGTCTATATCAACGGCGGCCAGCGCGGCCTGCAGGTCAGGCTGTCGCCGCAGGACGCCGTTGCCCTCCTGAAGGCTGTCGTGGCCTCCGTCGTGGCTTAGCCGGCTTTCTACTGCGCAGCCGCGAGATAGCGGGCGAGGCCGCCCGCCCGGTCGGCGGGCAGTTTGGAGGGGGTACCGTTCAGACGAATGCCTAGTTCGCAGGCTTCCTCGGGCGAGAGCTTCGCGAGGTTCTGCAGCTGCTCGAAATCTCCCGCCGTGAGGCCAGCCTCCACGAGCAGCTCACGCGCCTCGGTGTCGTTCGGCACCGGCGGCGGCGCGGCCGCGCCCGAGGTCAGGGCGGCCCGCCCTGAGCGATAGGCCTTTTCCATGGCCGTCAGCATCTGGCGCATGAGGTGCTGGCCCTGGGAATCGAGCCGGTCGGCGCGCTGGATGCCGATCAGCGCCAACTCACGGCAGGCCGCGACGTTGGTGCCGCGCAGATGCCGCATCAGGGCGACGCGTGCGGCCAGCACGCCTTCGGCATCCGCAGCGTCGGTCGCCCGCAGGGCCGGCACGATGTAGGCAGCACGCAGTTCCCTCATCAATACGAGGGGCCGCGGCGGGCCCTCCGTCGTTGGATTGCGCAACTCCTCCTTCAGCGTGGCGCGCAAGCGTGCCTCGGAGTCGGGCACGTCGGCCAGCACCAGCCCGACGAGGGGCAGCGTACGAGCCTCCGTCATCGCATTTTCCACCATCTGGGCATCGTCGCCGGTCAGCGCCTCGAGCCCATAGACCGCGCCGGCGGCGGCGAGCGCGCCGGCGACCGTGGCCGCTGCCGAACGGATCAATCGCTGCCGGGAAGAGACATTCCGGCCGAACAGGTAGAGGGCGCCGCCGGCCACCACGGCGACGACGACGATGACGGCGATTTTCTCCACCACGCGACTCCTGTTTCCACGAACGACCTGACATGGTAAGCGCGCCACCCTGCCGCATGGATGCGGTGGAATGTGGGCAGCCCGGGCCTTAATCCATGCCGATCCATGTCGATGTGTTCCATCCAAACCGGTTGGTGATCGCCGTCGTCCGCGGTGCGTTCACCGCTGACGACGTTCGCGACGCGGTCACCCAGGTCCTGGCCAGCGGCGTCGTGCACTATCGCAAGCTGATCGATATTGCCTCGCCCTCCACCCCGATGGACAAGGCAGGAGCCCAGGCGATGGCCAATCTCGTCCTGGCGCAGAACGACGACAGACCGCGTGGACCCCTGGCGTTCGTCGTCAGCCCCGGGCAGGCGGCCGAGAATGCCGAGCTCTTCGCGAAACTGACCGAAGGCAAGCGCATCGTGAAAGTTTTCCAGAATCTCCACGAGGCGCGGAAATGGCTCGACGAGCAGTCGGGACCGGTGGGGCTGCGCTGATCTCCCTGGGGCCGGACAGTCCAGTCGCCTATTCGAAGCAGCGCGCGCTGCGGACCGTGCAGGAGTTGCTGGGGACCCGCGCGTTGCACTCGTTCCAGGCAGACTGTTCGGCGTCCTGTTTCGCGGGAGCTGCACCGTAACCCGAGGCCTGTCCGTTGTCGCTGTGCGCGTAGGCGATACAGCGCTGCGGCGCGGCCATCCGGATCCTGCACTCGAGCGGGCCGCACTCGGCCAAGGCCGAGGTCTCGGCGGCCTCGCGTGTCGCCATGCCGACCGAAACGCCGAACAGACGTTCGTTGTCGGTCGCGACGGCACCCCAGACTTCCTGAGCCTGGGCCGTCGCGGTCGTCGTGAGCAGGGTCACGAGAAGGATCGTGAGTTTCTTCATCATTGTGTGTTCTTTTCGAGAAACGAGCGAACGCGGTCAATCGACTCCTGCAGGAACTTCGGTCCCCGCCAGTCCTTCTGGACGTCGATGTTCGGTGCGAGAGCCGCGATCTCGTCGCTGGTGGGGGCGGGATGCGGCTTGTCGGTGCCTGGCTGCAGCAGCAGCGGCGTCTTGCAGGCCTTCACGAAGTCACGCGTGACGGAGAAGACGAAGTCCGGCCCGAACATGTTCTGGCCGAAGCTCCTGAGCGTCTCTTCCGTGACAGACGGGTCGCGTGCCCGCACGGTTGCGCTGTAGCCTTTCACGGCCTCGTCCCAGGTGTCGCGGTTCTCCCACAGTCCGATCGGGTTCTGCAGAACCGCCGCCGCGACGCGGTCGGGCGCCTGCTCGATCGCCTCGAAACAGTAGCTGCCGCCGATGCAGCCGCCCATCACGGCGAAGCGTCCGAAGCCCAGATGGTCCATCAGCGCCAGGTGATCGGCGGCGAACGTGTGCCAGCCATGGTCGGGCTTTACGCCGGCCACCGACTTGCCGGCATTGCGCTGGTCCATCGAGATGACGGTGAACTTGTCGGCCAGCGCACTCCGCGGGTCCATCCAGGGGCGCGGCGCGCCGTCGGCGCCGGGCCCCCAGAACTCGATCGAAGAGCGCAGGCCACCCGGCGCGTAGAGCAGGAGCGGAAATCCGCGACCATGGACCTCATAGTGGATCTCGGCATCGGGCCGCTTCAGGACCGGCATGCACTCGCCTCCGTTGGATCAACCCTGCGGCTTATAGCCGATCGAATCGATGATCGTCTTCCACCGGGCGAGATCGGCCGTCATGCGCTCCGTGAACTGGGCGGGTGTCGAGGTCTCGACGTCGAGCCCCAGTTCGACCAGCTTCTTCTGGATTTCGGGAATGGCCAGAACCGCCTTCAGCTCCCTGCCCCAGGCGTCGATCAACGGGGCCGCGGTCTTGGGCGGCGCGAAGAAGACGTACCATCCGAGGATCGAGAGCTGCGGATAGCCGAGCTGGCTGATCGTGGGTATTTCAGGCGCCGATGTCGTGGGCTTCACACCGGACGTGAAGATGACCTTCACCTTGCCGGCGCGATGATGCTCCAGGAAGTCGGTGATGCCGCCGCAGCCGGCGGCGATATGGCCGCCCTGCAGGTCGGCGACCAGCGGTGCGGCGCCGCGATAGGGGACCGGCTCCAGCGGGATGCCGACGGCCTTGCCGGCCATGACGCCGAAGAAATGCGTGAAGGAACCCAGCGCCGTCGTGCCGAAGGAGGCGCGGGTCGGGTTCTTCTTCAGCCACTCGATGTATTCCTTGAGATTGTTGACGCCGATGGTCGGCGACACGCAGAAGGCGGTCTGGACCGTCCCGGCCAGCGTGATCGGCGCGATGTCGGTCATCGGGTCGAACGGCACGCCGGGCATGGTGAGCTTCTGCACGATGGTCGCCGAGGGGACGTAGGCGATGGTCGTGCCGTCGGTCGGGGCGTTCTTCAGGTCGCCCACGGCGATGGTGCCGGAGGCGCCGGCCTTGTTGTCGATGATGACGTTGCGGCCGGTACGCTGCTTCAGCGGCTCGGCGATGAGGCGGGCCATCACGTCGGTGCCGCCGCCGGCCGGGAAGCCGACGAGGATCTTCAGTGGCTTGTCGGGCAGGCCGGTCTGCTGCGCACGCACGCTGGCGGCGAGCGGCGTCGCCAGGGCTGCCCCTGTCATGAGAATCGAAGTGCGCCGGCCGATCTTCTTGATTGTCATTCTTGTTTCCTCCGCGACGTTTTTTCTTAGGACACCAGACTCCATGCGAGCTCGGCCCGTTCTCGTGCGGACTTGCTCATCTTGATCGATTCGGGATTGGACGAATTGCCTTGCTGGCCGCGGCGGTAGACGCCCTGGGCGATGGCGGCGAGCCGGAACAGTGAGAAGGCGAGGTAGTAGTTCCAGTCGGGGATCGACGAGCGCCCCGTACGCCGGCAGTAGGCGGCGACATAGTCCTGCTCGGTCGGAAGCCCCAGCGCCGCGAAGTCGACCTTGGCGAAGCCGTGCGGCGGCTCCTCGAGGTGATAGCCGAGGCAGTTGTAGGCGACGTCGCACAGAGGATGTCCGAGGGTCGACAGCTCCCAGTCGAGCACCGCCACAACGCGCGGCTCGCTCGGATGGACGATCAGGTTGCCGAGCCGGTAGTCGCCGTGGACGATGGTGGTTGGATCGCCATCGTCGGGAATGTTCGCCGGCAGCCACGCAGAGAGCTTGTCCATGGCCGGGATGTCTTCGGTCTTGAGCTCGGCATATTGCCGGCTCCAGCGCGAGATCTGCCGGCCGATGTACTGGCCGCTGCGGCCGTAGTCACCGAGCCCGACCTTCGCGGGATCGACCTTGTGCAGGCGTGCCAACACCTCGTTCATCGAGTCGAAGATGGCGGTCCGCTCGGCCGGCGTCTGGTCGGGCATCGCCGGGTTCACGAGGATGCGGCCGGGCACGGCTTGCATGACGTAGAACATCTGTCCGATGACGGCGTCGTCGTCGCACAGCAGAAGGGCCGGCGCGACGGGCACGTCGGTCGCGGCGAGGGCGGAGATCACGCGGAACTCGCGATCAACCTGATGCGCTGAGGCGACCAGCTGACCGGGCGGTTTCTTGCGCAGCACGAAGTCGCAGCGGCCCTCCGCCATGTCGGCGGCGACGAAGAAGGTCGGGTTGGAATGGCCGGAGTCGAACTGCCGGACTTCGAGGCCTCCGCGATAGCCCTCGAGCTTCTCGCGGAAGTAGCGGTCGAGGGAAGCCACCTCGAAACGGTGGCGTTCCATCACGGGGACGGTGTCAGCGTATGTCGGCATGCGGCGTCGAGCCTAGGGTCCGCGAGAGGCCTTGTGCAAACGTCGGATCCCGCAGGGAGGAACACGCGGGAACTCGCCCTTCAACTGGGCGTTACTGCGGATCAGCGAGGTTCCGTGTCCCAGAATTCAGTCCTGCGGGTTCCGACTGTCCATTTACGCGGAGGGTCGGCGATACGGCGTCCGCTCATCGTTCTGGCGGTTTGCGCCGTCGGGGTCGTGGCCTATCTGGCGCGCGACTTTCTCATTCCGACTGCCGCTGCGATCGTCCTCGCGCTGATCCTCACGCCTGTCGCGAAGAAATTCGAGCGCCTGCGACTGCCGCCAACCGTTGCGGCAGGTGCATCGGTCTCCTTGCTCGCCCTGGTGGTTGGGGGCCTACTGGTGATCTCCGCCCCAGCTCTGTCCAGCTGGGCTGAGCAGGCGCCTTACCTGACCCGCACGCTGGAACGGAAGCTCGAGGGGCTGCGCAAGTCGCTGGCCTTCGTGAAGCAGCTCACGGATCGCGTCGAGCAGGCAACCCAGGCACAGCAACCGCAAACCAGCGCAAAGGAGGAGCCACCGGCACAGGTCGTGGTGCGGGACAAATCACTGATTTCGGAATTGATGAGCACGACGCCGGCGGTGTTGTTGCAGATCGGCTATGCCGCGGTGCTTTCGTTCATGATCCTGGCGCATCGCAACGACCATAAGAGGCAGATCCTGCGGGTGCCGATCAACTTCACCACGCGGGTGAGGATCGCGCGCGTCATGCGGGACATCAACGACCGGGTCGGCACCTACCTGTTCGCTCTCGTGGTCATCTACTCCCTCGTCGCCGTGATCTCGACCATCGTGCTCGCGCTGTTGGGGTTCCCCAATCCCATCCTGTGGGGCGTCCTCGTGGGGCTTGCGTCCTTCGTACCCTTCATCGGACCACCCGTGGCCATTGGGCTTGTGGCGTTCGTCGCGCTGCTGACCTACGACGACTGGACGCACATGTTGGCGGCGCCGGCGATCCTGGCGGCCATCCATTTCGTCGAGTCGCAGCTTATCACTCCGACCTTCGTCAGCCGCCGTTGCGCGCTCAACACCGTAGCGGTGTTTGCGGGTGTCGCGTTTCTGGGATGGATGTGGGGTGCGGTGGGCGCGATCGTGGCGGTGCCGTTGCTGATCCTGATCAGCACCGTGGCGGCCCACCTGCCCTCACTTCGCTGGCTGGAAGTCCTTCTCTCGGAGGACCGGCCGGTGAGCGAACGACTGGCTGTTAAGCCTCCGCTCGCATCGGTTACGCCGATTCAGGTACGGCGACGGCGCGTGGCGACAAAATAGCTGCCGCCCAGCATTGCCCAGAACAGACCGACGATCGCGGACGCTCCCGCAGGATCGAGCCGACTTTCTAGAAAAGCGTAGGCCGAGAAAGACAGGAACGTGACGCCCACGGCAACGGCCAACGCCGCCCCTAAAGTCAGGAGGGCATTGTTCAGCGCACTGTCTGCGGCTGCGCGCAGCGAACGGGCCGCGACCGAATTGGCCGCGACCCGGAGCACGGGGCCGATCATTGAGGGTGCCGCCGACGCGACGGGCGAGGTGGTTGTTGGTTTCGGTCGATTACTGCCGACGACAAAGCCAGCCTGCGAGAAAGCCAATACCCGCGATCGCGGCCAGAGTCGTCAGCGGACGCGCTTCGGTCTGCTCCACGAGCGTGTCCGTCGCCTTGTTCTTGAGGGCCACCGTGTCGTCGGCAATCGCCTTGGCGGTGTCGCCGTACTTGGCGATCAGCTCGCGCGCCGCCTTGAGGGTGTCCTCCACGACCTCCTCGCCCCGGGCGACCATCGACTGGCCGGTACCGTTCATCGATTCGGCGAGGTCCTCGAGCTGGGCCTTGAGGGCGGCGATCTCCTTGCTCAGATCCTTGCCGTTGGCGTGGCTGGTAGCGCGCATGGTCGTCCTCCGGATGGTCATGGGGAATGTCTGTTAGAGAACGCTCCCCGGCGCCGGTGGTTGCCTCTCAGCCGTCCCAGACGTTCTTAGGCATCGGCAATCCCGCGAAATCCGCCTCAACGAGCGGCCGCGGATGGGAAACGCCCTCGCGCTCCAGGAGCATCATCCACTGCCGGACGTGCTGGCCGGAATGCCAGGTCGTGCGCTCCAGCAATTCATGCAGGCTCTGTGGGCCGTAGTAGGTCGGAAGGGTGCGGGTCGCGCTGGTATCGCCGTCGATCCACCAGGCGCGGAAGCTCTTCTGCACGGCGGCACCGTAGGCCGCGACCGAGGCCATGTCGGCGTCCGGCGCGGGCTCCTCGCGGAAAGCCGCCTGCTCGAGCGTCGTGCCCCGTTCGGCGTCGAGAAAGGCCGAGACGACCCGGAAGAGATGGAAGGCCAGGGCCCGATAGCTGCGCGGTCGCCCCGGCACGTGGATATGCAGCTTCTCGTAGGGCATGAGCGGCAGCAGAGCGATCGCCGCGGTCATGAATTTATCGAGACGCGCCTGGAGCTCCGTGGGTGAAAGTTGCGGCCCCGATTTTTCCTGCAGGCCAAGGAAGGTCACGATCTCCCGGGTGCTCTGGCCGAAGATGAAGTTACTGCCACGGGAAAGCACCGGCACTGAGCGCACGCCCAGCGCCTGAAGCTCGGCCAGACCGGCCGGGTCTTCGAGGACGTTCACGGAGATGAAGTCGATCCCACGGACCGATAGAAACTCTTTGAGTCTCAGGCAGCTCGTTCAACCGGGCTGCCAGAAGACCTTCAGCGGCTCTGTCATGATCTGCTCCTCGCGCCGCCCAGTTGGCGGGCTGGAGGCGCGGCGTGTCAAGCCGTGCGCTTCGCCTCGCGAGCCGCGGCCTCCTACGCCTTGCGGTGGCAGACCACGCAGATCTTGTTGCCGTCCAGGTCGCGGAGATAGGCACCGTAGTAGTTGGGGTGATAGTGGGCCCGAAGGCCGGGTGCGCCCTCGTCCTTGCCGCCCGCTGCCAAGGCTGCCTTGTGCGCGGCATCGACTGCACTGCGGTCGGGCGCTTCGAGGCCGATCGTGATGCCGTTACCGGTCGAAGCGGCCTTCTTGTCGATCGGACTCAGGATCCAGAGCTGGGGTCGCCCGTCTGCGGGTCCGTAGCCGACCGCGTGCGGATAGTTCATGTGGCGCACCAGGCCGAGCGGTTGCAGCAGAGCGTCGTAGAAAAGCTTGGCCCTGCCCACATCGTTGCTGCCGATCGTGACGTGACTGAACATGGTGTCTCTCCGCCTGGGGATTGCCTCAGGATGCTCCAGCCGCGGGGCGCGGCAAGCCGAAATGATCGCGCAGCGTCCTGCCGTCATAGGCGGTCCGGAACAGCCCGCGCTTCTGCAGGAGAGGTACGACCTCGGTCACGAATACGTCCAGCATCGAGGGCAGCAGGGGCGGCATGAGGTTGAAGCCGTCGGCGGCGCCGTCGTTGAACCAGTCTTCGATCAGGTCCGCGATCTGCTCGGGCGTGCCGGCGGTCGTGAAGTGGCCGCGCGCGCCGGCCAGATAGGCGAGGAGCTGGCGCAGGGTGAACTTCTCTCGCCGGACCAGCCCGACGATCACCTCGGTGCGGCTGCGGGCGGCCTGGACGGTGCCGGGGTCGGGGAAGTCCTCGGCCGTCAGCGGGCGGTCGAGCGGCAGATGCGAGAAATCGTGGCCCCCGAACCGGCCGCTCAGCCGCTTGCGCCCGACTTCGGGATCGGTGAGTTCGTTCAGCTCCTTGGCAAGCCGCTTCGCCTCCGTTTCGGTCGAGGCGATCACGGGACTGAGGCCGGGCAGGATCAGCACATGCTCCGACGGACGGCCCTCCGCCGCCGCGAGCGTCTTGAGGTCTGCATAGAATTCCTGGGCCGTGGTCTTTTCCATCTGGGCGGTGAAGACCGCCTCGGCATGGCGTGCGGCGAAGCGCCGGCCGGTGTCGGATGAGCCGGCCTGGACGAACACCGGTCGTCCCTGCGGTCCGCGCGGCATGTTGAGCGGGCCGGCCACGCGATAGTACTTGCCCTCGTGATCAATCGGCAGGATGCGATCGGCTCGCGCATAGTGGCCGCTGGCGCGGTCGTCGAGCACGGCATCGTCCGCCCAGCTGTCCCACAGGGCCTTCGCGACCTGCACGAACTCCTCGCCGCGCTCGTAGCGCTCGTCGTGGCTCACCAGACCCGCGCCGCCGAAGTTGCGCGCGGCCGGCGCAAGCCAGGAGGTGACGATGTTCCAGCCGACCCGGCCACCGCTGATATGGTCGAGGGAACCGAATTGCCGCGCGAGGTTGAACGGCTCGGAGTAGGTGGTCGAGGCCGTGGCGATGAGGCCGATGCGCTGCGTCGAGCCGGCGATGGCGGCAAGCGCCGTGATCGGCTCCAGCCAGGTGCTGGCGGCATGGGCCACGGTATCGGCCAGCGCCAGCTGATCGGCCAGGAAGATCGAGTCGAACAGGCCGGCTTCGGCGCGCCGCGCGAGATCGCGGAAATACTCGATATCCGTCAGCGCGAGCGGCGAGGAGTCGGGATGCCGCCACGAGGCTTCGTGATGGCCGCGGCTCTGGATGAAGAGGTTGAGGTGGAGCTGTCGCTTCATCCCCTCACTGTGCAGCCGGCGCGTAGACCGACGCAAGCTGACGCGACACGAGGCGAGCATAGAGACCGCCGCGCGAAACCAGAGAAGCGTGCGTGCCGCTTTCCGCTACCCGGCCCTCGTCGAGCACCACGATCAGGTCGGCATCGCGCACGGTCGAGAGCCGGTGGGCGATCACGATGGTTGTCCGGTCGGCCTTCAGGACGTCGAGTGCACGACGCACCGCCTGCTCGTTCACCGCGTCGAGATGCGAGGTCGCTTCGTCGAGGATCAGGATCGGCGCATCCTTCAGGAAGGCGCGCGCGATGGCGACCCTCTGGCGCTGACCGCCGCTCAGGCTGGTGCCACGCTCGCCGACCGGCGAGTCGAGGCCCTGCGGCAGCGCCGCGACCAGCTCACCCAGCGACGCATGCTCGATGGCCGCGAGCAGCTCGGCGTCCGTCGCTTCGGGACGCGCGATCAGGATGTTGGCGCGCAGCGTGTCGTTGAACAGGTAGGTGTCCTGCGCCACCAGCGCCACGAGGCCGCGCAACTCGTCGAGCTTGTAATCGCGCAGGTCCGTGCCGTTCAGCGTGATACGGCCGGTGTCGGGATCCCAGAAGCGCATCAGGAGCTGCGCCGTCGTGGTCTTGCCGGCGCCCGACGTGCCGACCAGCGCCACCGTCCTACCGGCGGGAATGGCGAAGCTGACGTCGGACAGCGCCCGCCGCGTCTGGCCGGGATAGGTGAAGTTCACCTGCTCGAGCGCGAGTGCCGCCGCCCCGCGCGCGGCGGGCACGCCGCGTCCGTCACGCACCGGGATCGGCTCGTTGGCCAGGGCATAGACGCGTCGCGTTGCGCCCAGCGTGTCGGCGAGCTGGCGGCCGATCTGCGCGATCTCCGAGACCGGCAGGAAGGCCGACATGGCAAGGATGGTCATCAGCGGCAGCAGGCCGGGGTCGAGCGTGCCGCGCGAGGCCAGGATCGCACCGACCACGACGATGGCGAGGCCGCCCAGGCCCGTCAGCACTTCGAGGATGGCGTGCTGCATCGTGAG
>Ga0182739_1004262_pt1 | contig 11924 bp, 9 predicted proteins | sample eDN5th30CBELigBY_FD_128873 | JGI IMG/M metagenome (GOLD analysis project Ga0182739, IMG submission 128873) | Enriched backyard soil microbial communities from Emeryville, California, USA - eDNA 5th pass 30_C BE-Lig BY (version 2) (version 2) | ecosystem: Environmental > Terrestrial > Soil >... | reverse complement strand
TTTGGTTCAGGGCAAGGCGGAGGCCCAAGTGGCTATCCGAAGATAACCACTTCGGGCTGACAACGCAGCCCTGGGCCAAAAGGACAAGCTCAATCCGTAATTTCATGCGTTACAAGGTACTAGCGTCGCCGTTTGATCCACGAGAAAAGGCCGAGCACCGCGGCGAGCCCGGGAATGACCCCGATGGTGATCGCCGCCAGCGTGTTGAGTTCCGAAGCTGAAAGGTTCAGCGAGAAGTTGCGAACATCCTTAGGCGCAATCCCGATGAGCGATTCGCGCGCCATCAGCCAGTTCAGGCCGCTTAAAACGAAGTCGAGATCGGCGGAGGTCATCGCTTCATTGGTGAGAAACGCGGTGTTGCCGACAACGATCAGCCGCGAGGTATCGACCTGCACCCGTTCGTCGGACGCGGCCCCCTGTTCGGCGGAGACGGCGACGAACGGCCGGGCGAGATCCTCGTTGCTGTCAAAGAAAACGCCGCCCGGTGTGTTGACATCATAAAACTTTTCACCCCAGAACCCCTTGGACGCCTGCACGAGCGGCTGGAGGCGGATGTTCGCCGTCTTCACCCGCTGCGGATCGGGCAGGAGCGACTGGGTGACGCCGAGGAAGATCGCGTTGACGTTGCCCAACCGCCGGGTGATCGGCGAGCCGGGGACGAAATCGCCCGTAATCTCCTTGCGGATGCCGGTCAACTGCTGGCCGAGCGGCACCGTCTGGAGCACCCGGTCGTTGCGCGGGGTGATGCCGAGCTTGGCCACAAAGGCGTTGAGCTTCGGCGTCGGCGCGCCCGGTTCCAGAAAGATGAAGAGCCGCCCCTTGCGCTGCCAGTACTGGTTGAGAAGTTCGATCTCGCGGTCGGTAAAGTCGTACTTCGGCCCGTTGATGACGAGCAGGCGGGCGTCTTCGGGGATCGCTCGGGTTTCCGCAAGGCTCAAGGGGGCAATCGCGATGTTCTGCCGTTCGATGAAGGTTTTGAGCCCGCTGTAGGCTTCATGGTCAAAGGTCGGTTCCCCATGGCCGGAGAGGGTGTAAAGCGCGCTGGTTCCCTCTTCGGTGACGGCGAGGATGGCGCTCGTGATGGCCGATTCCCCCATGAACGCCTTGAGCCGGGGCGGGTCGTTCGGATTCAGGCTCGGTTCGTACTCCGCCATTTTTTCGGCGTTGATGAACTGCGTGTTGCCGCCGTAGTCGATGATCAGGACGTTTTCCCGGTCGCCGAGCTTGTATTGCGTGGCGATCTCGCGGGCGCGGGTCAGGTGCAGGTACGGGTTGACGACTTCGACGTCGATCTTCCCCTCTGAAAACGAAGCGTATTCCCGGGCGAGCGTCACCGTATCAAAGTTGATCGGCGAGGCATTGGAGAAAAAGATCGTCAGCTTGAGCGGCTGGTCGAGCTTTTCGAGGACGCGGCGGGTCTGTTCGCTGAGGGTGTATTTCTGGTCGCGCGAGTAGTCCCAGCGTTTGAAATGGGCAAACCCGAGGTAGTTCGCCATGACAAACAGGGCAAGCACGGCAAACCCCTGAAGGAAGACATTGGCGAAGATGCGACCGCGATGGATGGATGAGCGTTCAGCCATGGAGTAAAAGGGAGGTTACGGTTTCCAGCGGCGGAATTGGAAGATCTGGAGCGTGAGAAACAACATCAGCACCGTGGAGGAGCCGTAAAAGACAAGGCGTCGGGAGTCGATGATCCCCTTGGAAAACTCGCCCATGTGTTCGATGGTTGAAAAATAGGCGACGATGTCGCGCAGAAGCGGCGAGATGTTGGGGCTGAAAAACGAGATCAGCCCCATGAAGAAAAAGAGGGCGATCAGGCAGAAACTCATGACGGCGGCGACGATCTGGTTCTGCGTCATGACCGAGGCGAGACAACCGATCGAGATGAAGAAAAGGCCGACCAGGAGCAGGAAAAGGTAACTTCCGAGAAAGGCACCGGCGGCCTGGCTCGCTTCGGTGGAGGTGATCCGCTCAAAGACCAGGAAGTAGAGGAAACTCGGCAGCCAGATGACGACGTAGAAGAAAAAAGCCCCTGCAAACTTGGAGAGAACCACCTGCCAGTCCTGCACCGGCGCGGTCAGGAGCGTCTCCATCGTGCCGAGCTTGAACTCCTCGGCGAAGAGACGCATGGTGATCGGCGGAAAGATCAGGATCAGGCCGATCCAGAACGGGATTGAGTTGAAAAACGCCTCCACGACGGTCACTTCGGAAGGCCCCCGCGAAAGGAGGGCCACCCCCATGTGGAAATTGAAGCCGGTCAGGACCAGGAAAAAGCAGAGGACGATATAGGCTGTCGGCGAATGAAAGTACGAGCGGATCTCGCGTTTGAGGAGCGTGATGAACTTGAACATCGTTTTCGGGTAAGGAGAAAAAGGGAAAAGGCGGCTATTCGCCGTAGGTCAGTTCGACAAAGACATCTTCCAGCGTCACCTTGCGGCGGGAGAGTTCGCGCACGGCCCAGCGGCGGTCGGTCGCCAGCCGCCAGAGTTCCTCGCGCGGGTCGCAACCCGCCTGGGTGCGGAGGTTGAAGCATTTCCATCCGCCGTTTTCCTCTTCCAGAGCCACTTCCCGGACGCCGGGGATGGCGGCGAGCCGGTCGGCGGCCGGTTCGTCTCCCGGCTTGATCTCAAAGCGGATGCCCCCCGCCGCATGCACCGTGTTGATCAGGGTTTCCGGCGTGTCGGCGGCTTCAATGCGGCCTTTGTTGATGATGACTACCCGTTTGCAGGTCATCTCGACTTCCGGCAGGATATGCGTGGAGAGCAGGATCGTATGGTGTTTGCCGAGGTTGCGGATCAGTTCCCGCACCTGGCGGATCTGGTTCGGGTCGAGGCCGATCGTCGGCTCGTCGAGGATCAGCAGGTCGGGCGCGTGGAGCAAAGTGTCCGCCAGGCCGACGCGCTGGCGATACCCCTTGGAGAGCGTGCCGATGATCCGTTTTTCCACGTCGTTCAACGAACAGAGGGCGAGCACGTCGCCGACCCGTTCGCGCTGGCGGCGACCGGTGATTTCCTTGAGCGCCGCGCGGTAGGCAAGGTATTCATTGACCCGCATGTCGGTATAGAGCGGCACGTTCTCCGGCATGTAGCCGAGGTGCCGGCGCGCGTCCATCGACTGCTCAAAGACATCATATCCCGCGATGGAGACCCGCCCGGAAGTCGGCGGCATGTAGGTCGAAAGAATGCGCATGGTGGTCGACTTTCCGGCCCCGTTGGGTCCGAGAAAACCGACAATATCTCCCTTTTCGACCTGGAAGCTCAGGTTTTCGATGGCTGTAAAGCCGGCGTAGCGTTTGGTCAGATTTTCAACCTGGATCATGGGATAAGGGAAGGGGGGGGCTGCGGGGCCTCGCGCCTTTGTGGGGTTACTCCATAACCCGAAAACGACCCGGTTGCACCGTTTTATTTCCGTAAAAACCGCAGGGGTGCGAGCCCGAAGGCCGCTGTTGGACCTGCCGTGCGCTTTCCGGTGGCATCGGAACCCCTTAAAACAAAAGGGGAAGCGCTTCGGAACGGGTTTCCGGACCCCCGGAAACGGCGTTCTGAAAAAACCGGGTCAAAACTGCCGATGGCCGGTTGAATACGAGGTTTTCGGCCTTTTTTTTCATTTTTATCGTCATAATGGGCCTTTCCCGTCTGTTTTTGCTTGAAAGCTATTAGATAAAGAATCATGACAACGCTTTATGGCAGCAAAATCATTGACCAAAGCGGAGTTCGTCGACGAACTCGCATCCACCCTCACCGTTTCCAAGCGGGACGCTAACAACTTCCTCGATGCGCTTCTGGCGATCGCTTATCGCGAGACCAAGAAGAAGGGCGAGTTTGTGCTTCCCGGCATCGGCAAGCTCGTCAAACAGAAGAGGAAAGCCCGCAAGGGTGTGAACCCCAAGACCGGTGAAGCGATCCGTATCGCCGCTTCGACCGTGATCAAGCTTCGTGTCGCCAAGGCTGCGAAGGACGCCATCCTCGGCACCGCCAAGAAGGCCGCCCCCGCTGAAAAGCCGGCGCCTGCGGCCCGCAAGAAAGCTCCCGCCAAAGCCGCCGCGAAAGCAGCAGCCCCGGCAGCTCCCGCCAAAGCCAAGCGCGGCAGCAAGGCCAAGGCTTAACCGACATCATCCATCCCCGATCAGGCAAGGCGAAGGCGAGAGAGCGGCAACCTTCCGGCGCAAGCCGGGGGTGAAACCTCCCTACCTTCGCCTTGCTTCTTTTTTTAATTCATCACCCCTCCGGAACCTCATGATCAAAACACTTCGGGCGATGCTTCTCTTCCTTTGGCTGGGAGGAGGGTTCGCTTCCCTTCCCGCCCTTGCGCAGGAGCAACCGGCTCCCGAAACCCTTCCCCTCGACGAAGCGCTCGCCCCCGCCTCCCTTTGGAGCAGCGACGGCGCGCAATGGGTGGAGGCCCGCGGCGAACTCGGGTTTCACTGGGTTTCCACCGCCAAGGGCGCGGCGCAGACTACCCGCAAGGGGATCACCCTTTACGGATTGCCGATCGACCAGGCCGTCGTGCGGATGGAGGAAGGCAAGCCGAAGCAGGTGGTCGTGCTTTTCTATAACCGGGGCGATCGCGGCGACCTCCCGCGCGAAGAATACGACGCCCTGGTACGCAAGGCGGTGGAGGTCATTTCCGCCGCCACCGGGCTCAAGATGACCCCCCGGGGGCGCGACGCTTCCAGCGCCGTACGGGCCGAAGGGGTCTTCTGGGAGACGGCCGATACCCGTTACCTGCTGGAGTATTCCTTTACGCGCGAGGTCAAGGGGCACGGGATTCCTTTCCGCGGAGAGTTCATCCGCCTGGAGATCACCCCCCGCGAAGCGCCCAAATCGATGCTGGAGGAAGCCTTTGCCGCGCGTGAAACCAAGGCCCCGTTCCGTGGCGAGGACCACGTGGTGCGCGACACCGCCACGGGCGATGTGATGATCGAGGGCATCCCGATGGTCGACCAGGGGGAGAAAGGTTACTGTGTGGTGGCCAGTGCCGAACGGGTGATGCGCTACTACGGCATCCGCACCGACGCGCATGAACTGGCGCAACTCGCCAACAGTTCGGCGGCGGAAGGGACCAGCGCCGACGCGATGAGCAAGGCGCTCACGGCGTTGACCGCACGGCTGCGGATTCGTTCCCGTACGCAGGAGAAATTTGAAATCCGCGCGCTACTCGACCTGATCCGCGACTACAACCAGCTCGCCCGCCGGGAAAAGCAGGCGTTGATCCCCGATCCCGGTCACTACATCGACGTTCAGGCTGTCTACAGCCGGATGGACAGCGACCTGCTGCGCCGCGCCCGCACCCGCAGCAAGCAGGGCATCAACGGTTTTCAGCGCGACATCAAACGCCATATCGACAAAGGGGTGCCGCTCCTGTGGTCGCTGATGCTCGGCGTCATCCCGGAAGGGGGGAAGATGCGCCAGTCGATCGGCGGCCATATGCGGCTCATCATCGGTTACAACGAAAAGGAAGGGCAGATCATCTATTCCGACTCCTGGGGAATGGGGCACGAGGTCAAGCGGATGCCGCTGATCGACGCCTGGGCGGTGACCACCGGCCTTTCGACCATCGAACCGATCGGCGGATAGGGGCATCGCTTTTCCCGCATGCGATAAAAGGCGATATCTGCAAGAGAATAGCCCGGAGGGCTTACAGCAGGGTAGCCGGGGGTTGAGCGTAGCGACACCCCCGGACCAGGAGATCCCCCCACGTCGGTTTCTCCGGGGGTGGCGCGCTCTGCGCTTACCCCCGGCTGCCTTGGCTGGCAACCTTTCAGGTTGCTTTGTGCCTGCACCGCTTTTCATCGCACCCGCTTTTTCGCCCGTTTCGGTTTTTGATTCGACGCAGCGGGCGGCGGCTCATTATAAAGGTTTACCCCGGGCGTGCAAAACGCGCCGTGGCTTCCACTTCTTTTGTCATGAATTCCAGCTCTTCCAGTGAATCCGTCGATGTCCTCCTTGTCGGGAGCGGCATCATGTCAGCCAACCTCGGTGCCATGCTCAAGGCATTGAGACCCGAGGCGACGATTCACCTCTACGAGACGACGGACGACCTCGCGCAGGAGAGTTCCAACGGCTGGAACAACGCGGGAACCGGCCATGCGGGGATCTGCGAGTTGAGCTACACGCCGCACCGCGAGCCGGACGGCTCGGTCAACGTGCAAAAGGCGGTCGAAATCTACGAGCAGTTCGAGCGTTCCAAGCAGTTCTGGGCCTTTGCGGTGGAAAGCGGGATGGTCTCGGGGCCGCGCGACTTCATCCGCCCCGTGCCGCATATCAGCTTTGTTCAGGGGGCTGAGCAGGTCGACTACCTCCGCGCCCGCTACGAAGGAATGGCCCGGCACCCGTTTTTTTCCACCATGGAGTTCACCACCGACCGCGAGACGATCGCGCGCTGGGCTCCCCTGCTGGTGGAAGGGCGCGAGGAAGTGCCGGTCGCCGCGACGAAGATGGATGGAGGGACCGATGTCACCTTTGGCTCAATCGCGCGCAAGCTGCTTCACTGGCTCGGAGCGCAGCCGGGGTGCAGCCTGCATACCGGGCACAAGGTGCTTAACCTCGAACCGGCGGGAGAAGGGTGGGAGGTGACGATCCGCCGGCTGGCGACCGGCGAAGTGCTCCGCCGGCACGCAAAGTTTGTCTTCATCGGGGCCGGAGGCGGCAGCCTGCCGCTGCTCCAGAAGAGCGGGATTCCCGAGAGCAAGGGGCTTGGCGGTTTCCCGGTCGGCGGGCGCTGGCTGGTCTGTGACAACGAATCGGTCATCGCACGACACCAGGCGAAGGTCTACGGACAGGCGCTCGGAGCCGCCCCGACCATGGCGGTCCCCCATCTCGACACCCGCATGCTCAATGGCAAAAAGACTCTTCTCTTCGGTCCGTTTGCCGCCTGGACCACCCGTTTCCTGCACAAGACCGGAAGCTGGACCGACCTGCCCGGCACCATTCGCGCCGATAATCTGTCAGCGCTCGTCAAGGTCGGCCTTCACAATCTCGACCTCGTTCGCTACCTCATCAGCCAGGGGTTGCAGGACAAGGAGGCGCGCATGGAGTCGCTGCGCGAATTTTACCCGGCGGCCCGCTCGGAGGATTGGCGCATGGTCGAGGCGGGCATCCGCGTCCAGACGATCAAGAAGACCGACGGTACCGCAGGCATCGTCCATTACGGGACGGAAGTGATCACCAACCGGGAGCGGACCCTTTCCACCCTGCTGGGAGCCTCGCCCGGCGCTTCGGTCTCCGTCCATATCGTGCTGGAGGTGATCCAGGACTGCTTTGCCTCGTGGATCAACGAAGGCGAAGGCCGTTCCAGGCTGGAAGCGATGATCCCCGCCGTCTGTCAGGACGCAACGCTACCCGAAAATGCGGAGTGGTTCCGGGAAGTCACCCGCCGGGTCGATTCCCTTCTGGAACTGAGTTGACTCGCTTTCCCCGGGGCGCTTTAAGAGGGCATGCCCACGGGATTTCATGGCGCGGTAGTAGCGGTCGTTGCGGCACTCTTCCTCCCTGCAACGCCTCTCGGGGCGCAATCGCGGGGGAGCGCTCCTCCGCAGGCCGTGGTGGAGGGGGTCCGGACCCTCGCGTTTTCCTTTGAGGAAAACCGGCGCGAACTGACGCTCGGCAACCGCAGGGTCGCCTACCGTTTTTCCAAGGAAAAGGGAGGGGCTTTGGTGGAGATGATCCCGAAGGCGTGGGAGGGCAGCCTTCACCAGAAGGGAGAGGCATTGCTCGGGCGCTGGCTGCTCGATTTTCGTGAGAGCGGCTCCCACGACGGGGCAACCCTCCGGTACGAAGGGGCGCTCTGCCGTTTTCATGCCGACGCAGTGGAGCTGACGCTGCGCAGTTCCGTGCCCGGCGGGGAGCTGATCCATCGCTACCGTCTCGGGAAAGATGCTACCTCGCTGAAGATGAGCGCCTGGTTTGAGAACCGCGCCGCAGGGCCTGCTCTGATCCAACTGGCGCGCTTCCGGCTCAACGGCGTGGCGCTCCATGGGTCGCTGGAAGGAAACCAATACCTTTACCCGCCGACGTGGCTCCATTTTCCCAAAGGTCCGTTGCGCGGAGCGAGCGCGGAGGCGATGAACGCCCGGTATGTCTATGGCGGCACGCAGCCGACCGACAAGATCATGCTCCCTTATGCCATGCTCTGGCACCCGGAGTCCGGCGAAAGCCTGGCGCTGGCGGCGGTTCAGTCAGAGGCAAAGGTCTATGTCGGAGCCTTGCAGGGCGAAGCGCCATGGGAAGAGGCGGGCATGCTGGAAGGGAGCTTTGCCCTTTACCGGACCGTGGCTCCCGGTGAGCGGCGCGAGATCGGCACCGTCTACCTGAGCGCCTGGAGCGGCGGCTGGGAGCGGGCGATGGCGCAGGAGCGGGAGTTGCTGGTCCGTGAAGCCGGGTTTCGCGCCCCGGCGTCGCTCCCGGCTTCGGCCAGGGATCTGGTGATCGTCTGGCACGGCGTTCCCGGGGTGGAGATCGACTCCTTCGAGGAACTCGGCCGCCGTTTCACCGCCTTGAGCGAGGCGGGGGTGAATGCCGTGATCGTCGGCGGCAAGCTCTGGAACTGCCCCGCGACCGGAAAGGGGGAGGGGACGATCCTCGACTACATTCCCGTGCCGCAGGAGGGGGCGGTGGTCCCCGCCGAAGACTTGGGCGGACGGGAGGGGTTGCGCCAGTTGATCGAAACCACCCACCGGCTCGGGATGAAGTTTTTCATCTGGGGGCCGGTTTCCATGGCAGGGATCGCCCGCCAGTCGCCCGAGGCGGAGGCGGAACCGGCGTGGTGGATTCGCAAGGCCGACGGGAGCTTCAACGACTGGTACACCTTCATGGCTCCGGCCAATCCCCACGCCGAAGGGTGGCGACGATTTGTCGTGGAAAACGTGCGCCGCGTGGTGCGCGACTACGGCGTGGACGGCTTCTGGCTCGATTCGACGTGGCAGGATCACCAGCTTCATGAACTTGCTCCCGACGGCTGGATCGGCGGCCCCAACGGCGACAAGATGAGCCTTCTCGAAGAGATCGTGAGCGCCGCGCGCGCGGAGAACCGGGAGTGCATCGTGATGGCCGAAGGGGGCGGGGCCGAGGTGATGAGCCGCGTCGATGCAGCCTACCTCCAGGTCCACGGCATTTGGCCGACCGTGCCGCCGGAAGGGATTCAGGAACTGCTGATCGCGCAGGAACTCAACCGCCTGCCGGGGGTGCGCCCGTTCGGGCAGATCGAACTCGGGCTCGGGTTTTACGCCGACCTCAAAGATCCGCGAGCGAGGGCGCTGGCGGAGGAATACCGGGAAAGCTGGAAGGCGAAGTCGTTTCTCGTCGGAACGCTTGATCGCATCCCGGTCTATTTCGGCTTCAGTTCACAGATCGACCTGCTCTCCATGACGGAGCGGCACGCCTCCTTTTCGCAGGAGACGCGCGATGAACTCGCCGCCTTCGGGCAATGGTTTTCGAAGTTTGGCAGGCTCAACCGGGTCCGTCGGGAACATCCGGAACTGATCGAGGGGGCAACCCTCTTTGATCTGCTGGAAGTCTCCTCGCCTTCGGTGGTGCAGTACGTGCGGCATGGCGGCACGGCCTGCTCGCTCGTCCTGCTCAACGCCGACCACCGGCCGCAGTCGGTCGTGGTGAAGGTCCGGCATCCGGAGGGGGTGGGCCTCGATCCGGCGCGCCGTTACCGCGTGGTCAACCTGATGAACGAGCACCTCCTTGCCCCCGACGCCACGCAAACCACGTGGCTCGGGGCGGACCTGATCCGCAAAGGCGTGCGGCTGGAACTGGAGGGGTACGAGGGCGCGATCCTCAAGATCCGCCCCGAACCCGCGGAAACGGCCTCAGACCACCCCGCACGGCGGGATGTCGTACGGGCAGTTCCCGTTGCGCAGTGATTCCGTGCCGTAGTAACCGGCGGCGACCGACATCCGCGCGTCGAGCGGCGTCGCCCCATCGGCAGGGCGGGTTTTTCCACGGATCATGTCGATGAACCCCGTGATGACCTGCGGGTCGGAGCCGCCGTGGCCCCCTTCGATATATTCGAGCGGGAAGACTTCGTGCCCCTCCCGCTGGTAGCCGGTGCGCCGGTTCCAGAGGTGGACGGTGGCGGTGTATTCCTGCGACGAGTGGTCGCCGTAGTTTTCGATCCGCCCTTCGGTGCCGATAATCGTGTAGTTGCGCGTATCGTCCGGCGTGTAGTGGCTCTGGAGGTAGGCGGCCTGGACCCCGTTGGCGAGTTGCATCAGGATCATGCTGCTGTCTTCCACGTCGATGATCGGGCTGTACTGGCCGGTCGCCTTGGGGGGCCAGTTGTCGCGATTGAACTCGACCGAAGGCTGCGGCTCGGACGGGTCGCGGCGCGGAAGCTTGTCATAGACACTCAGCTTGCCCATGCCGGTCACCCGGGCCGTATAAGCCCCGGCGAGCCAGTGGATGATGTCGATGTCGTGCGCCCCTTTTTGCAGGAGCAGGCCGTGGCCGTAGCGCTGTTCGGAGTGCCAGTCCTTGAAGTAGGCGTCGCCGCCATACGAGATGAAGTGCCGGCACCAGATGCTCTGCACCTGGCCGATCCGCCCTTCCTCGATGAGTTCCTTCATCTTCTTCATGACCGGGAAGAAGCGCATGTTGTGGCCGAGATAGAGGCTGACCCCCTTGGCCTTGGCGGCGGCGATGATGCGGTCGCACCCTTCGACGGTGATCGCCATCGGCTTTTCCAGGTAGACATGCTTTCCGGCTTCGATCGCCGCCAGCGCGTGTTCCTCGTGCAGGTAATCGGGCGTGCAGATGAACACCCCGTCGATCGGCGCCTTGAGCACTTCGCGGTAGTCGTCGGTCAAAAGGAAATCCGGCCCGTAGGTTTCCTTCATCCAGGCGAGTCTTTCAGGATAAAGCGTGGCTCCCGCGATGAGGCGGACGCCGTTTTCCGGATTATGGGCTCTGCGGGCGATGGCACCGCGACGATCTGCTCCGATAACACCGATATGGATCATGGTAGAAGAGATGACAGTTGGGATGTTGGGTTGAATGTAGGAAAGGCAAACCATCACGCCGCGCCGAAAAAGAAACAAGATTTTCCGGGGCTAAAATGCATGCTTGAAACAACGGGACGTTCGGGAAGAGCGAACGGCGGCGGAGAGGAAGAGAAAAATCGGAAGAAAAGTGGTGCTCGGGGAGGGACTTGAACCCTCACGCCTTGCGGCATACGCCCCTCAAACGTACGTGTCTGCCATTTCACCACCCGAGCCTTGATCCAGAACCTTTCTGGATGGGGCGATATTTCTACCACGGCTTTTTTTTCGTGCAAGACCCTTTTTCAAAGTTTTCTTAAAAAAGATGGCAGAACCCCCGGCCCCGGGAGAGGCGATGCGCGGCGCTTTCCTTTTGACGGGGTGCGCTTCAGCCGGTATCAACGCCTTTCCTTATGCGTACTCTGCGATTTTCCGATGGTGACTTTTCCCTTCAACTGGCAGCCCTGGACCGCCGCGCGACGCCTGCGGCGGAGGTGGAGGCGACGGTGAAGGAGATTCTTCGCCAGGTGCGCGAGGAGGGCGACCGGGCGCTTCTGGCGCTGACGGAGAAATTCGGCGGTCCCCGTTTCGCCTCGGCGGAGGAGTTGCGCGTGACGCCGCAGGAGTTCGAAGCGGCGAAGGCGGCCGTCCCGGCGCAGGTGCGCGAGGCGATTGCGGCTTCGCACGAAAATGTCCGCCAGTTCGGGCTCCACAGCCGCCGTACGGACTGGAGCAACCGCAACGCGCAGGGGGTCGAGGTCGGCGAACGCTTTGATCCGTTCGAGCGGGTCGGCGTCTACGTGCCGGGCGGGACCGCCCCGCTGGTTTCCACCGCGATCATGACCTGCACGCTCGCCGCCGTGGCGGGGGTGCCGGAGATCGTCGTCACCACTCCCTCGGACGCCGAAGGGAACGTCAACCCCGCGCTCCTTTACGCGCTGGA
>Ga0182739_1004261_pt1 | contig 11924 bp, 6 predicted proteins | sample eDN5th30CBELigBY_FD_128873 | JGI IMG/M metagenome (GOLD analysis project Ga0182739, IMG submission 128873) | Enriched backyard soil microbial communities from Emeryville, California, USA - eDNA 5th pass 30_C BE-Lig BY (version 2) (version 2) | ecosystem: Environmental > Terrestrial > Soil >... | reverse complement strand
GTCGCAGGCGTCATCACCCTTGCCGCCAGTGGCGATCGCCTTGGAGGTCCCAACCCGCTCTCCGCGCTCCACATCAGGCGGAGTCTTCTCGGCCTCGGGTAGGTTGCAGGCGTGCTCCAACTCCTGCATTTCCCTCTCCTTATCCGTCGTGCGTTGAGTGTCCCTGGAACGCGTTGGCTGATTGGTGCCGGACATGATGGACCTCCTCTCCAAGGTTCGCGGAGACGTTCGTTCCGCCCAAACTCGACACCGAAGCCGCGCTGTTGGACTGTTGCCCAGCCGCAGGCACACGACGGGCCAGTGATCCGGTTCGGCACGCTGGGCCGGTGTCCGGGCGCGGTGACCGGGCAAAAGGACGCAGGGAATCGCGTCCGTCCCGCTCGGGGTGAAGAACGGAACTTTATCCGCCATTCAGCAACTTTTGCATTTGCCGTGCCACGGCGGCCGCCCGGCTCCAGGGGCGTGCGAGTGCGGCTTGCTCTGGAGCAGGCCGGCCTTTCCGCATTCGTATCTGTGGCGTCTCCGAATCACGGACGAGTGAGCGTTGGATGGCCGGTCTTGATCGATGTTTGATCCGCCAAAGGCCGGGGCTGGACCATGGGGGGCGTGCCGACGCGGCCACCGGACCGCTGGCCGCGCATGAAAGCCGGCTTGACGCCGTGTTCGGCCGCGATACGCTGTGGGGCATCGAGAGTCGGTTGCTTCCCCGAGGATTGGGGATGGGACCTCGACAACATTCGGTGAAAGACGCAGACGCGCGTTGGTCAGGGAGGACCATCCGATGGCGTTTGATCTGATCAGGCGGGTCGAAACGCTCGGCCACCCGCGCATTCTCGTCGTCGGCGATCTGATCCTGGACCGCTACATCTGGGGCGATGCGGAGCGAATCAGCCAGGAGGCACCCGTCCCCTTGCTCCGCGCCGATCATCGCGAACACCGGCTCGGCGGCGCGGCCAGCGTCGCCACGATGCTGAGCGCGCTCGGCGCCCAGGTCTGCCTGATGGGGGTCGTCGGACGCGACCCCGAGGCAGCGCTGGTCCGCCAGCTCCTCGCCGATCGCGCCATCGACGACCGCCTGGTCCTCGACCTCGATGATCGACCGACCACGCTCAAGGAACGCTACATCGGGCGGGCTCAGGATCGGCATCCCCAGCAGATGATTCGGGTCGACTACGAGACCCGCGACCCGATCCCTCAATCGATCGAGGCCGCGTTCGACGCTCGAATTCCGGCCGCGGTGAAGGCGTCGGATATCGTCCTGATTTCGGACTATGACAAGGGGGTTTGCACCCCGAGCTTGCTGCGTCGGCTGATCGCGGCGTGCCGGAGCCTGGGAGTCCGGGTGATCGCCGACCCGATCCGCTCGTCGGATTATTCGAAATACCGCTGGGTCAACTGCATGACCCCCAATCGCCTCGAAGCGCAACTGGCCACCGGCATGACGATCAGTCGGCCGCATGAGGCGCAGGAGGTTGGCCGACGGCTGGTGGAAACGCTCGACATGGAGGCGGTGCTCGTCACGCTCGACCGAGACGGCATGGCTTTGGTCCGCGCCGACGGCCGCTCCGAGATCGTGCCCACCCGCCCGCGCCAGGTCTACGACATCACGGGCGCGGGGGACATGGTCCTCTCGGTCGTCGGACTCTGCCTCGCCAGCGGCGCCGACTACGACGAAGCCGCGGCGCTGGGCAACGTGGCCGGCGGTCTCGAGGTCGAGAAGATCGGGGTCGCGCTGCTTTCGCGCGAGGAGATCCTCACCGACCTGATCGATCACCATCGCGACCAGGGGATGAAGCGGCTGGGTCTCGAGGCGCTGGTGGCCGAAGTTCGGCGGCGGCGACAAGCGGGCCAGCGCGTCGTTTTCACCAACGGTTGCTTCGACGTCCTCCATCTGGGCCATGCGCGGTTGCTCAAGGAATCGGCCTCGCTCGGTGACTTTCTGATCGTGGGCATCAACTCCGACGCCAGCGTGCGCCGGCTGAAGGGGCCGGAACGGCCGATCAACCCGGAGGACGCCCGCGCGGAGCTTCTCGCCGCGCTCGAATGCGTCGACGCCGTGACGGTCTTCGATGAAGACACCCCCCTGGCCCTGATCGAAGCGGTCTTGCCCGACGTGCTGGTCAAGGGGGGCGATTACCGCCCCGACGAGGTCGTGGGACGGGCCGAGGTCGAAGCCGCGGGCGGCTCGCTCGTTCTCATCCCGCTCGTCGCCGGCCACTCGACCACTCGAATCATTCATCGCGCGGGCGATCGGACGGTGCTTTCCCACCCCCCTGAGAAAACTCCCCCCTCCCCGGTCAACCGGGGCAAGAGCGTGGCTCATCCCACGTCCTCCTGAGAAGATCGGCATTCGAACGAGTCGCGACAGATTGGTGGCGCCTCGTTCAAGCCGCACAGCCTGACGAACCGATCTGTCCTGTAGCATGCGCAAGGATGCGCCTTCGGGCTCAGAGGAGCGAACCTTTGAACCCGGAGTCTGAGCTCCGGGATCGGTCCGGTATGATACGGGCAGCCCGGAGGACCCTCAAAGGAGTACGGGAGGCCGGTTCTGATGACTCGCCCTCGCCTGGGGATTGGGTCCGAGCTACTCCCGGTGTGCTTGATCCTGGCGACCCTGGCCGGCAGTACGGTTCTGGTCGTCTCGATGCACCGACGAGTGGCCATCGCGAAGAAGCGGGCGGCCTCTCCCCCGGTCCAGCCCCCCAAGGTCGCCACTGCACCGCCAGTTCCATCGCCGGTCCAGCTCCCTCCTCCGCCGGCTCCTCCCCCCCCGGAGCCGACCCCCGCGCCGCCGGTGGAGGACCCCACGCATACCGCGCTGGCCCACCTCGGCGCGACCGAGGCCGAGCAACTGATCGAGGCCCGGGCCGCCGATCGCAAGGCCGAGCGTCTGGAGCGCGCCACGCGGGCCGCGCAGCTCGATTCGCAACGCTGGAAGCGACGCGAGCAGCTCGTCCGCAGTCAGATCGATTCGCTCTCGGATCGGACCCGTGCCCTGGAACAGGAAGCCGACGCGCTGGCGATGGAGCGCGACGTCCTCGCGCACGAGCTGGACAGCGCCAAGGCCGCCCTCGCCAGAGCACAGACCCGGTCGAGCTACGCCATCCTCCCCAATCGCGCCCCCAACGGAACCTGGCGCCGGCCGATCGTGATCGAATGCCACAACGGCACGGCCACGATTCAACCGGGAGGACCGACCTTCAACATGCTCGACCTGTCGGTCCTCAGTGGAGCCCGGTCCAGCCCGATCCTGCTGGCGGTGGTCCGCGAGCTGAGCCGAATCCAGGGGACGACCGGCCCCGACGGTGCCCCGACCGTTCCTTACATCTTCTTCATCGTCCGCCCCGACGGGATCCGCCCCTACTACGACGCGCGGGCCCGGCTCGAATCACTGGGCATCGCGTTCGGCTACGAGCTCGTCGATCAGGACATGGAGATCGACTTCCCCGACCTTGATCACCCTGACGAGTGGGACGGCTCTCCACCGCTGTCCCGATTCCCGAGCCTCGCAACCGCTGGCACTTCGGGCTCCGACGCGGATTCGTCCCCAGCGAGTCGGGCTGGGGCGAAGCCAGGAGCACAGCCAAGCATCGATGACTTCCGATGGCCGACCGGAACGCACGGCTCGAACGAGGAACTCGACCCCTTGATGGGTCAAGAACGGAGACTCGCGCTGGGCGGGCCTGAACGAGGCGGAACGGGCTCGGGCGGCCGCTCCTTCGACCGCCAGGGGATCCCCGCTGCGCGAGGCAACGGAGGATTCTCCAATCGGGGTGCCGGCCTTCCTTTCGAGGAGGACGCCGACCGTGCCGGAGTCGGTCGCGGCGGGTCGTCAGAGCTCGCTGACAGCCCGGGCATGCTCCCTCCCAGAACCGGGTCGCTCGGGCAACCGAATAGGCTTCCCTCCACCGGGCCGGTTCCCTACGAGCCTGGTCGGCTCCCCCGCTCGTTTGCCTCCCCAGGCCGCGCCGGAGCGCGAAACGACGGGCCGGAAACCGGGCTCCCTCCTGGTCTGTCATCACTCCCTCCAGGCCGATCCGGAGTGACCGGCAGCTCGGACCCGGCGACGCGGCCGTTCTCCCGACCCAACAACGACTCGACTCCCTTCGATGGGCTGACCCTGCCCGGCGATCGGCCGGCGGCACAGGGACGATTCGGACGCCGCGGCCTGCTGCCAGGCGAGCCGGGCGCTCCCCCGGAGGATAGCCCGGGCACGGAGTCTCGTTCGGGCACGGGCAACGGCTCGACGTGGGGAGGTCAGGCCGGCAGTCCCCATGGCGGTTCCCCTGCGGGAATCCCTCTGAGCGGGTCGGGCCCGGCCTCGGGAACTCCCGGGGCGGACTCCACCGGTGCCCAAGGCGGAGGGGGAAGTGGTGCGGGAGGAAGCTCCGGCCCCGGAAACATGGGGACGCCCGGATCGCCCTCGCGAGGCCCCTTGCGCATCGAGGTGCCCATGGAGATCGTCGTCGCCTGCCGACCCGACGGCGTGGTCATCCATCCCGGCGGCTACAGCCTGTCAAAGAAGGTGTTGCAAGGAAAAGATCCGGTCTTCGTCAGATCGCTGAAAACCATCGTCCGGCTGCGCCAGCAAGTGGACCCGATGATCCGCCCCCTCCCCTCGGTCAAATTCCTGGTCGAGTCGGGGGGAGGCGAGACCTACCGCGAGGTCCGGCGGCAGACGGTTCTCTCCGACCTCGACTGGCCAACCGCCCTTCAGGTGGCGGATACCCAGGTGCTCGGCTTCTTGCCAAGGGAGCGGTACTGATGGGCCCCCACACAACAGCTCAGGAAACCGGAACAGGGTCTCAGGAGACGGAATCCTATTTCCGCCTCGTGTCGAACCTCGTCGGGCTACTCGCGGCGGTCATTCTCCTGGTGGTCGTCGTCCAGTCGAGCAGTCGCCCGACCGGGTCCCCCACGCGGGTCGCCAGCGTCTCGTCGGCGCCTCCCGCACCGGCACCGGTGTCAGTCCCAACGCCAACACCGGCTCCCGCGCCCCCGCCCGAGCCCCCCCCGGCCCGCCCGAAACCGACGGTGAAACCACTCGACCGAGCGGCGATCGCCGAGGCCGAGGAGCGAATCGACGCCGCGAGCCGCGACCGGGCCCGCGCCGAGGCGCGGGCCGATTCCGCGGCCAAACGCCTGGCCGACGCGACGGCCCAGGCGGCCCTTGACGCTGCCAGGAACCGGAAACTGGCCTTTCAGGTCCGCGATCCCAGCGCTCAGCTCGCCAGTGTCTCGGCGCGAGGCGGCTTCCTTCGGGCCGAGCGCGACCGCCTCAAGACCGAGCTCGCCGCCGTGGCCCGCGCCCCCCGGCCCAAGGCCAAGTCGCTGATCGACAAGAACCCGGTCGCCAAGCCCACCGATGGCAACGAGTACCATTTCGAGGTCCGCCGCAACCGCGTCGCTTTCATTGACCTCGATCGGCTCCTCGAACTCTGCAAGGCCGACGCCCAGCGCCGGATTCGGCTGACGGATAACTCGAGGGTCGTCGAATCGCAGGTCGGCCCTGTCGGTGCCTTTGCCCTTGAGTACGTCCTCGGCCGTGCCATGCCCCAGGGGATCGAGGAGTTGATGGAGCGACACGGCCTGAGGTACGACCTCCGGGGCTGGGAGGTTGTTCCCGCGTATGAGAACCGAGGCGAATCCTACGAGCGAGCCCGGCAACCCATCTCGCAATATGCCCTGACCATCAACCGACTCACGCCGTCGCGTTCCACGATCACGATGTGGATCTATCCGGACGGCTTCGCCCTCTACCGGAACCTCCGCGACGCCCTCCACGCCCGAGGGTTCACCGTCGCGGCCCGCCCCTTACCTGACGGCATGGCCATCCGGGGGAGCCCCGGAGGCTCGCTCTCCGCCGGCCAGTAGCCTCCCCCAGCGCGTCTCGGACCGTGGCGGCTCGCTCAGGGCCCGTCGGTCTGGGGCCGCGAACGGTACTGGCCGCCGCTGTCGCGGGCGATCCGCTGGAGGTGGTCGCCTCCTGTCCCGCCACTCAGATCAACGCAGTGGATTGGGATCTTCTTGGGGTTCTTCCGGGCGATCGCCTCGACCGTGCCGTCGGGAAACTCGCCGTCGGAGAGCAAGAAGACGGCGTCCGGCCTGAGCGAAAGGGCCAAACCCATCGCCCCTCTCGGGTCGGTCTCGCCGTCGGGTTCGATCAGGCGGAGCCAGTGAAACATCTGGCTCTTGGCCCCCAGGTCGGCCGACCGAGGGAGATCGCCCGGCATCGGCCATGCCCGATCGTTGTAGAAGATCACCTGGAACCGCTGGGGATGCTGCAAGGCGAGCACGCTCCGCCGGAGCTCGCGTTTGGCACGAACCAGGCGATCCTCGTCGATCATGCTCCCGGAGCAATCGACCACGTAAATAAAGAACTGTCCCTTGGCGCGAATGCCGAAGAACGAGGTTTGCTTCCAGGGGGGAACGTCGCGCCAGTCGATCCCATCGGGGTCGTATCGCGACTCGCCCGGCGGACGAAGGAACTCCGAGCCCGACTTCGAGCGGCCCGCAGTCTCGGCGGGCAGAATCGGCGGTTCGACGTCACGGGTCTTCGAGCTGGTTCCGGGCCTGGGTTTGGGCTGGGCTTTCTGGGCCGTCACCGGTGCGGACCAGAGGCTGAACGCGGCCCCCAGCACGAGCATCGTCGCCCACTTGAATCGACGCGACATCTGGCTCACTCCCACCGAGGGCAGTGCACGCGACCTCTCAAGACACGTATCAAACATCTTAACACGAACAGCCACGAATCCCAGAACCGAGCCGGTTCCCGTTCGCGCGGCTGGGCCGTGAGCCTTGGGAATTCTGCAGATTCCCAAGGCTCCGGCGCTCCCGGCGCTGTGGAGCAACGGACCGGGCTCGGGGCGACTTCGCAGTGAAGGCTCGCGGGGGCTCGTAAGATGTGGTAGATTCGTTGTTTTGAGCGACCTGCCCACGACACGACGCCATGTCGCCCGAGCCATGTGACACCCACCCGTCGATGGGTGCGGTCGGGAGGTGCCGCGCTCTCCCCGCCGTTTCTCGGAGAATCGCGTATGGAGTTCATTTTGGACCATCTGCCTCAGATCACGGGGACGATCGTCGCACTCGTCTTTCTGGAAGGCTTGTTGAGCGCCGATAACGCCTTGGTCCTGGCGGTCATGGTGCGTCACCTTCCCAAGGATGAACAGAAGCGGGCGCTGCGTTATGGGATCTTCGGCGCGTTTCTGTTCCGGCTGATCGCCGTGCTGCTCTCGACCGCCCTTCTGAGGTTCTGGCACTTCAAAGTGGCGGGGGGCCTCTACTTGCTCTACCTGGCCATCTCCCACTTCACCGCATCCGAGGATGATCCCCACGAGGTCAAGCGGTCGCGGTTCGGGAACGGATTCTGGGCCACGGTGGTCGCCGTCGAGTTCGCCGATATCGCGTTCTCGATCGACTCGATCGTCGCAGCGGTGGCGATGGCCCCCAAGCACTATCCCCAGTGGCTCCAGTCGACGATCGTGGTCACCGGCGGAATCCTCGGCATCATCACGATGCGATATGTCGCCGGCTACTTCATCATTCTCCTGGATAAGTTCAAGGGACTGGCCACCGGCGCCTACTACCTGGTGGCCTGGATCGGCATCAAGCTTGTCGTCAGCGGCATCCACTCCGCCGGCTATCTGACTGAGGAAATGCCGGAATGGCTCTTCTGGGGCGGGATGATCCTGATCGTGGCCGCCTGCCTCCTCTACAAGCCCTCCAATAAGAAGGAGGGAGGCGAGTCGCTCGGCGAGTCCCAAGATTTTGATCACCTCGAAGACGGGGGAACGGGGCAGCCGGACGATTCGGTGACCACTCCAATCCGCTAGACTCGACTCGACGCACCCGAGCCGCGAATCGGCACCGGTCACACTTCCAGGTTCCGGCGTCACCATCAACACAACGGTGTACTTAAAGACCAAACGGCGGTTCCCGGCTCGCCAGTCGCGGGCAGGATAGACGGACCGCCAGAGGCTCTGCTACTGTGGTCGGCTGAGCCTGGCGACTTCAATCTCGAAGGATGCAAGTAATGGCGGTGGTTGACCCGTATGCCCCTTGTCCTTGTGGGAGCGGTCAAAAGTTCAAGTGGTGCTGCCACAAGGTGGAGCCCCTGGCTGACCGCGCCAAGCGACTGTTCGACAATGGGCAGATCGAGGCGGCGATTCAGGTTCTGGACGAAGGGCTGCGCAAGGAACCGGACAACGCCTGGCTCCTGACGCGCAAGGCGATGTACCAAATTCGCCTCCGTCAAATTGAGCCGGCCAAGGAATCTCTCCGGCGGGTGCTTCAGAAGACCCCGAACCACCTGGGTGCCTTGAGCCTCCTCACCCGCCTGGTCATGATGACTGAGGAACCGAGCGAGGGCGTTCAGCTCCTTCAGAATGCGCTCGCAGCCGTCCCGACCGAGGAACGATCGGCACTCGGCCATCTCGTGAACTTCGTCGCCGCCAACCTGGCCGAGGCCAACGAGACCGCCTCGGCCATTCGGCACTATATCCTCGCCTTGGCGCTCCATGCGCCGGAAGAGTCGACGCTTCGCGGCCTCACGGCCCTCGAGCGAAACCGTAGCCTCTCGCTCTGGACCAAGAACCATTACGACCTGGTCCCGGCCCCTGAGGGACTCCCCGAGCCGCTCAAGGCCCAGTTTGACCAGGCCCTGGAATGGGCCGATCACGGCCTCCTCTCCGCAGCCGCGGCGAGCTTTGAGGTTCTCTCGGCCGAGAAGGGGGCCGCACTCGCCGCCGACCGAAACCTCGGTTACTGCCGCCTCTGGCTGGCGGACCGCACCGCGGCCATTGACGCATTTCGGCGCGTGATCAAGCAACTCGGCGAGACCGATGACGCGGTCGACCTGGCGGGCCTCTGCCAGGTCATCACGCCGCTTGAAGCCGACGACATGGTCGAGGAAGTCCAGCTCATCTGGCCGCTGCGCGATCGGGATCGACTCCTGAACACCCTCCGCAACGACCCGACCGTCGAAGAGGGGGAAGCGGGGCCGATCGACCCCACCGACGAATCCTCACCCGAAGTCGAGCAATTCGGGCTGCTCGATCGCCCCAAGTTCGAAAAGACCACCGACCTTCGAATCGAGGATATCCCTCGCTTCGTCGGCCGCGTGTTCGTGGGCCAAGAGATCGCTGGAATCGTCGCGTACGACGACGGCCGACTCGACGGCCTGGCCGAACGGTTCACCACTCTGGCCGAAGGTGCCATTCCCCCGGCCCACCCGAAGACCAAGGTCCTCGACACGGTGGCCCGGCAAGCCCTCGCGCTCTCCTGGCAATGGCGACTCCCCACCGAGCTCGACGCCGAGACGCAGAGTCGGCTTGAGCGTGAACAGGGAGCGGCCCTCATTCGCGACGTCTGGCCGAAGACCCCTCTGGCGGGTCTCGGCGGCCGTACACCCGAAGCGGCGGCCAAGGCGGGGGATGCCACCGTCGCGCTCCGAGCCACGGTCCTCCAACTCGAGGTTTCGGCGGCTCCCTGGCGGAATGATGTCGACATCGCCTCCATCCGCACCAGGCTTGGTCTGAAACCCGAACCCGAGATCGATCCGTCCACGGTCGACGTGGACTCGCTTCACCTGTCGCGACTCCACCTGGTTCCCGTGGATCGCCTCGACGACGCGAAGCTGGCGAAGCTCTACTGGCGGACTCGTCGGTTCGCCATCGACGATGTCTTCGAGAAGGCCGCGCGCCGCTTGGTCGAACGGCCCCAGATCTGGGAGCCCGAGAACATTCGGGTTTTCGCTCTCTTCTCCGAGCTGGCCTTGCTCGCCTCGGTCCGCGACCAGCCGGAAGAGGCGTTCGAGTGGGTTCGCAAGGGACGGCAGGCCGAGCCCGCCACCCAGCGCGCCGCGTATGCCCCGATGTGGGATTGCGTCGAGGTTCGCATCAAAGCACGGGCTCTGCCCCCCGAACAATGGGTTCCCGACCTGGCTGTTGTGCTCGAACGCTACGCGAATAACAATGACGCCACCCAGGCGATCATGCTCAACCTCGTCGAGATGGGGCTGATCCAACTGACCCCCAACCCCGATCGGCCGGGCGAAGTCGTCGTCGACTCGCGCGGACTTCAGTACCTCCTGGCCGAGTACGGCCCGAGAGTCACCACCGCCTCGGGTCAATTGGGGGTCTCGGCGGCCAAAAGTGGAATCTGGACGCCGGACGCCGCGACGGCGGGGGGAAGTAGCAGTGGAGGAATCTGGACACCGGGTTCAGCCGGAGCCAGTTCCTCGACCCCGGCCGATAAACCCAGGCTGATCATCCCCGGCCAGTAACCAGTAACCGAACCGTCCTGGCACGTCCCACGACCCTCGGATCGGTCGATCGCGACTCACTCGCTCAGTAGGAGCGTGGCGAGTCGCGTTTGCCGGCAAGTCCGAGGGATCTTGACTTTCGGGAACCATCTGAAGTGTCTGAAACGTCTGGCCAAGGGTCCACGGCGTCGGATTCGGAGCGGGCGCTTGCCCTGGTCCACGAGGGCTGGAGCCACCTCCAGCACCAGCGGCCTCTGGCCGCCTGGGCCTCGTGGCAGCGAGCGCTTCGGGTGGTCCCCGAGTATCCCCAGGCCCTCGAGGCCCTGGCCCGGCTCGAGGCCGCGGCCGATCTTCCGCTCGCCGCCCGCCTCGAGTATCGCTTCCAGGCCCCGGACGACCCGGCGCGGCGGTCCCATTGGGACACCCTGATTCGACGCGGGACACTGGAAGACCTCGCCAAGGCCGCCGACCTGTTTGCCACGCTTTCGGTCGACGACCCCAGCGACGCGGCGGCCTGGTTCAACCGCGCCTTGTGCCTTGCCTGGGTCGGCCGCAACGAAGAATCGATCTCCTGCCTCGACCGCGTGGTTCGGCTTCGCGCGGCCGAGGCCCCCGATCACGCCCTCACGGCCTGGGTTTTGGCCGAGGTCCTCCGCCAGGGGGGAGGAGCCGAACTCCTGGCTGATGACCTCCGATTCGCCTGGGTTCTTCCCTGGTCCGACGCCGACACGAGCCGACTGTTGAAGTCCGGGGCCACTCTCGAACGAAAGCCAGCGCCTCGTGACCCGGTCTCCGGCGGCCAGTCATTCCCCGAGACCCAGGTCTATGAATGGCTCGATCGCCCGATGCCCGAGCCCCTGCCCACGCTCACGCTGTCCGACCTCCCCCGTGTGCTGGCGACCGTGATCTTGACCCCGCACACCCTGCGTCTCTCGAACGCCGATCCGCTGGCCCTCGAACGGCTTCGCCAACCCTTGAGCGGGCTTCAACATGACCTCGATCGCGACCTTCAGCGCGAGGCGGCCCCCTTGCCCCTCTCGCTGGTCGACGCCGCGATCTGGACCTACCGCAGACCCCAGGGGCTGGACGATGACGCCGACGGACGACTCGCCCGCGAGGCGGTCGAGCACTACTATGAAACGGCCTGGATCCACCAACCGCGCCATGCCCTCGAAAGCTTGAGCCCACTCCAAGCGAGTCGAGCGGCCCGCGCCGGTGACGTCGTCGCCGGCGTTCGCCTCGCCGCAGTGATCCGCATGCGCGAGCAGCTCGGGGCCCGACCGCGGACCTTGGCCCTCTACCAGGGCTATCCCTTCGACCGCCTCCGCCGTCGGCTCGGGCTCCCGGTGGACGACCCGGCCTCGGTCGATGCCGACGATGTTTCCTGCATGAGCGAAGACGAGCTCGATCGTCTCGAACCCGAGCGGCTGACTGGCCCCCCGCTCGCCGAGGCCTATCTTTCAGCCGCGGCGTTCGGTGACGATCGTCGCACGGCGCGGTTCGCGGCTGCGCTGATCAAGGATTCGGCCTCGTCAGCTCACGCCGCCGTCGGCCCCGACCTGTTCGCGGTGCTGGTGCGCGAAGCCCTCCGAGTCGATCGGCCGGATGAGGCACGACGCTGGCTGAGCCTGGCGCGAGACACCCAAGGGGGCCGCGATCG
>Ga0182739_1004260_pt1 | contig 11932 bp, 10 predicted proteins | sample eDN5th30CBELigBY_FD_128873 | JGI IMG/M metagenome (GOLD analysis project Ga0182739, IMG submission 128873) | Enriched backyard soil microbial communities from Emeryville, California, USA - eDNA 5th pass 30_C BE-Lig BY (version 2) (version 2) | ecosystem: Environmental > Terrestrial > Soil >... | reverse complement strand
GGGGTCACCGGGAACAGGGCCAGGGCCGGAATGCCCAGGCTGGCGGCCTCCTCGGCGACGCCCACCAGCAGGTCGACCGACAGCCGCTCGACACCCGGCATGCTGGCTACGGCCTCGCGCTGGCCCTGTCCCTCCAGGATGAACACGGGCAGGATCAGGTCGCGCGGGCTCAGGGCGAACTCGGCCACCATGGCGCGGATCCAGGGGGTGCGCCGCAGCCGGCGAGGGCGTGAGCGCGGAAAAGCGGCGAACGGGGTCAATGCTGCTACCAGGACAGGTTGGAACCGCCCCAGAATAGATCAGCCGGACGCCGAGGTTAAACGTTCGCTTCCACCATGCGACCGGCCGTCGCGACGAACCTCACGAGCTTGGCGACCTCAGGTATCAGTGCCTGGCGCACTCTCACCATAGAATCGCTTAGTGGGTGAAAAATTAAAGAATCCGATATACCGATCGTTGACGTGCGGCGGGACTTTTCGTCAGTGTCTCAAGAGATGTAGATGGGCGGATCCTGGCGAACCGGCGGCCCAGACGAATGGTCGGCATGTTCAGGCCCCGCGCTGTCCCGATACGAGGGCGACGTGAAAGATCCATATCTCGTTTCCATCCGGTTGATCGAACGTCTCCATCGGCGCTTCCTCGATGTCATCAAGACTGAACTCGACCGGTTGGGCATTGAAGACATCAACAACGTGCAGACCCTGATCCTCTCGAACATCAATGAGGAGCAGCTGACCGTCGGCGAACTGACGGTGCGCGGCTACTATCTCGGTTCGAACGTGTCCTACAACGTCAAGAAACTGGTCGAGACCGGCTACCTGATTCAGGAACGCTCTTTCCACGACCGGCGGATGACGCGGGTGCGGCTTTCGCCCAAGGGCCTGGACCTGGTCGGCAAGATCGACGCGCTCTATGCCAAGAACGCGGAGGAACTGGCCGCTACGGGAATCGGCGCCGACCGCCTGTCCTCGGCCAACGACCTCCTGGGCTCGCTCGAGCGGTTCTGGAGCAACTATATCAGCCGCGCCTACCAGCGCTGAGCGCATCAGAACGACGAGTTCGGCTCCAGGAGGAAAGCCTCCTCCTCCGGCGTGGACGGGCGGCCGAGGATCTTGTTGCGGTGCGGGAAGCGACCGAACCTGGCGATGATCCGCCGATGCTGCTCCGCGTAGTCGAGCAGGCCCGGATCCTCCAATGTCGCCATGAGCCGGCAGGACAGATCCTGGTCGGCCAGCCGCTCGGAATGCTCGAACGGCAGATAGAGGAACAGACGCCGCTCCCGCGGCACCTGCCGGTCGAGGCCGGCCTCCAGCACGTCCCGCGCGATCTCGCGGGCCTTGGCATCCGAGGCGAAGGCAAGGGGCGTGCCCCGATGCACGTTGCGCGGAAACTGGTCCAGGACGATCAGGAGCGCCTGGGCGCCCTCGGGCGTGGCCGCCCAGTCGTCATGCGCACCGGCGGCAGCCGGGAGCAGGAGCCCGGCGAACCGGTCGCGGATGCGGGCGTCGAACGCGGGATCGACCTGGAACCAGGCCGCCTTGTCCGGCAGGTCAAACCAGAACGAGAGGATGTCGTCGACGTGATGGCGGCCCATGCTGCTCCTCGCCCGCAACCGTTCCGCGCTTCATATGCGGGCAAATGGGCGCTATCGGAACCCGCGAATCCCACCGGAGCCGATGCAAGATGATCCCGCGCTACGCCCGCCCCGAGATGACGGCGATCTTCTCGCCTGAAGAGAAGCTGCGCCTGTGGCTCGAGATCGAACTTTCCGCCGCCGAGGCGATGGCAGAACTGGGCCAGGTGCCGGCGGACGCGGTCGGTGCGCTGCGGGCCGCCACCACGGAGCGCATGGCCGAAATCATCGACCCGGCCGCAGTCGAGCAGATCGAGGCGGTCACGCGCCACGACGTGATCGCCTTTCTGACCCATCTGGAGAATTTGTGCGGTGCCGACACGCGCTTCCTCCATCTGGGCCTGACCAGCTCGGACCTGCTCGACACCACGCTCGCGGTCCAGCTCAGTCGCGCCGCCGACCTGCTGATCGCGGGGCTGGACCGGCTGCTGGCCGCGCTCAAGGCGCGTGCCCTGGAGCACCGAGCCACGCCCACGATCGGCCGCAGCCACGCGATCCATGCCGAACCCACCAGCTTCGGGGTGAAGCTCGCCGGCCATTTCGCCGAGTTCGCCCGCTGCCGGGCACGGCTGGTGGCCGGCCGGGCGGAGATCGCCACCTGCGCCATCAGCGGTGCGGTCGGCAGCTTCGCCAATGTCGATCCGGCGGTCGAGGCCAGAGTCGCCGCCAAGCTGGGCCTGGCCGTGGAGCCGGTCTCGACCCAGGTGATCCCGCGCGACCGCCATGCCGCCTTTACCGCCAGCCTCGCGATCACGGCGTCCGCGATCGAGCGCCTGGCGGTCGAGATCCGTCACCTCCAGCGCAGCGAGGTGCGTGAGGCTGAGGAGTTCTTCCACAAAGGCCAGAAGGGCAGCTCGGCCATGCCGCACAAGCGCAACCCGGTGCTGTCCGAGAACCTGACGGGCCTGGCGCGGATCGTGCGTGGCGCGGTGATTCCGGCCCTGGAGAACGTGGCGCTCTGGCACGAGCGCGACATCTCGCACAGTGCGGTGGAGCGCACCCTCCTGCCCGATGCCTGCATCGTCCTGGACTTCGCCCTGCACCGGGCCGCCGGCATGGTCGAGAAGCTGGTGGTCTATCCCGAGCGGATGCAGCGCAACCTCGACGCATCGCTGGGCCTGTGGAATGCCCAGCGCATCCTCCTGGCCCTGATCGACACCGGCATGCCCCGGCAGAAGGCCTACGAGCTGGTCCAGCGCAACGCGATGCGCGCCTGGGAGGCGGAGCAACCCTTCCTGGCCCAGCTCCAGGCCGACCCGGACGTGACCGCCCGGATCGAGCCGGCAGCGCTCGAAGAGCTGTTCGACCTGGGCTACCACCTCAAGCACGTCGACACGATCCTGGACCGCGTGTTCGGGACGGCCTGACGCCGGTGCGGACGGCCCTGACAGCGGCGGCACTGCTCCTGGGCCTCGCTGCCGGCCCCGCCCAGGCTGGTACCCTGGTGGAAGGCGTGCTCCGCGGGGTGCCGATCCGGCTGGAGACCGCCACCGACCCTCTCATGGTACGCGTCCGCCTGGGCCGAGCGGAGCTGCTGGTCGACCTCCAGCGGCATCTGATCGTGCCGCTCGAGCCGGCAGCCCTGCCGATCGATGGGGCCAGTCTGCCCGACGCGGAACCCGGCCAGCGCTTCGCCCTGACCCTCTGGGGCGGGCGGCGGCCGACGGTCGCGGGCGAGAAGGGCGCCTATTTCGTGCTGACCCGCCACGGCCGGACCTGTGGCGAGGTGCTGGCCGCCACCTGGACCCGGCCGCTCATTGCGCCACTGGTGGCGGCCGTTGATCTTCTGGAGCGCAGCCAGCCGTCGCTCCGGCCGGCGGAATGGCGAGACTGTGGCGCCGTTCCATTCCGCGCCTATGCCTTGCGGGGCTGGCCGCTGCTGGCAGGCGGGCTGGACAGCCGCCAGTTCGAGACCACCGGCATCAGCTTCGACCACCAGCCGGACGAGCGGCACTTCCAGCGGCCGGAGCCACTCTAGCGCGGCCTGACCCGCGCGGTCGCCTGGGCGCTGGCCGGATCGTCCGGCCAGAAATGCCTGGGGTAGCGGCCGCGCAGTTCCTTGCGCGCATCAGGCCAGCCGGTGCGCCAGAACCCGGCGAGGTCGCTGGTGATGGCGGCCGGCCGTTGCGCCGGCGAGAGCAGGTGGAGCACGCAGGCGATGCGCCCCTTTGCCAGCACGGGCCCGTGGGCGGCACCGAACATCTCCTGCAGGCGGACCGCCAGCACCGGTGGATCGCTCTCATAGTCGATCGCGTGGCGCGTGCCGGCCGGTGTGGTCCAGTGGGTCGGCAGCTCGGCATCCAGGCGCAGGCGCGCCGCATGGCCCAGCCGGGCAGAGAGCACCGCGTGCCAGTCGAGCGCCTCCGCGGCCCGCAGGGAGCGCAATCCGTCCAGCCAGCCGGCGAGTATGTCGGCAGCATCGCGGACCAGCCCTTCGTCCGACAGGTCCGGCAGGGCGGACTGTTCGCCGTCCAGCCGCCGCAGCAGCAGGACGCGGCGGCGCAACCGCTCGGCCGCGGGTGTAGCCGCGATCAGAGCCGGCAGGCGCGGCGCCAGAGCCTGGGCCAGCAGCTCGCCCGCTTGCTCGCGCGAGGGCTCGTCGTATCGCGCCGACAGCTCGATCGCCCCCAGCATCACTGCCTGCTTGGCCACCACCCGGCCGCTCGGCCCCTCCAGCTCCAGCACCGTCACGTCCCGCCGGCCCGCATCGGGCAGGTCGTCGGGTGATACCGCCGCGGCCAGCCGCACCCGGCCATCCGCACCCCGGTCGTCCAACTCGGCCGCCACCAGCCAGGGGGAGGTAGCCAGCGGCTCGGCTTGGTCGAGTAGGGCGCCGCGGCCGTTCGCCAGTCGATAGGATCCGGGTGCCCGGCGCCGGGCGATCCGGTCCGGGTAGGCGTGGGCCAGCAGGGCACCGGCGCGGGCGGGGTCGATCCGGTTGCGGTCGAAGCGGCCCTGGCCCAATTGCCGCGCGATCGACAGGGCCTGCTGGCGCCGGCCTGACTCGCCGCCGCCCCCCTGCAGCGCCTCCAGGCGCAGGGCTAGGTCGATCGAAGCGCTACCCGGCAGGAGGTCACGGCCTGACAGGAGGGCTGCGATCGCCACCGCGGTGTCGGCGAACCCGCTTCGCTCGCCGGCCAGCACCATGGCCGCCAGGCGCGGATGGACCGGCAGCCGCGCCATGCGCCGGCCGAGTGCGGTCACCGCACCGTCCACGTCCAGCGCACCCAGCAGCCGGAGCGTGTCAGTGGCAGCGGACATGGCTGCTGCCGGCGGCAGATCCAGCCAGGCGAGGCTCGCCGCATCCCGCACGCCCCAGACCCGCAGCTCCAGCACCAGCGGAACCAGGTCGCTGTCCAGAATCTCGGGGCGCGGCTGGGCAGCCAGCTGCCGCTCCTCCAGGGCCGACCACAGGCGCAGGCAGATGCCAGGCTCCAGCCGCCCGGCGCGGCCGCGGCGCTGTTCGGCATTGGCCAGCGCGATCCTGCGGGTGGTGAGCACGGCCGTGCCAGTGCGCGGGGAGAAACTCGGCTTGCGGGTCAGGCCGCTGTCCACCACCACCCGCACGCCCTCGATGGTGAGGCTGGTCTCGGCGATGTCCGTGGCGAGCACGATCTTGCGGATGCCCGAGCGTGCGGGCCGGATCGCCCGATCCTGCGCCTCCTTGGAAAGATCACCATAAAGCGGATGGACCTCCACTCCCGGCTGGCCGGCCAGCCGGCCGGACAGGTAGGCGGCGGCACGGCCGATCTCGGCCTGGCCCGGCAGGAAGGCCAGGACCGAGCCTCGCTCCGTCGCGACGGCCTCCAGGCAGGCACGCGCCACCGCCCGGTCGACCGGCTCGTCCGGATCGCGGCCGAGATGGCGCACGGCCACCGGGAACATCCGACCTTCGCTGCGGATCACCGATGCATCGCCCAGCAGGCTTGCTACCGCCACGCCGTCCAGCGTCGCCGACATCACCAGGATGCGCAGGTCCGGGCGCAGTGCTGCCCGGCTCTCCAGGGTCAGCGCCAGGGCCAGGTCGACATCGAGCGAGCGCTCGTGGAATTCGTCGAAGATCACCGCTGCCACGCCCGGCAGCTCGGGATCGGCCTGGAGCCGGCGCAGATAGAGCCCTTCGGTCAACACCTCGATCACGGTGGCCGGGCCGATGCTACGCTCGAAACGCATCGCATAGCCCACCGTCTCGCCGGTACGCTCACCCAAAAGATCGGCCATCCGGCGCGCCGCGGCGCGTGCTGCCAGCCGGCGGGGCTCCAGCACGATCAGCCGGCCGCCCTGGCGCCAGGATGCCTCCAGCAGAGCCAGCGGCACCAGGGTAGTCTTGCCGGCACCGGGCGGTGCCTCGAGCACGGCAGCACCCGGTCCGGCCAGGGCCTGGACGAGCGCCGGGAGGACGTCGCGGACGGGAAGATCGGGCAGGTCGGGCATGGCGCCGCCCAGCTAGCAGATCGGGCGCTCGGCTTTAAGCCGCCGCTAGATCAGCTGCTCGGTGCGGAAACTCAGGTGCCGGCCCTTGCCGATGATCACATGGTCGTGGAGCTCGATGCCGGCGGCCTTGAGCAGGACGGCCACCTCCCTGGTCATCTCGACATCGGCCCTGGACGGGGTCGGATCGCCCGAGGGGTGGTTATGGACCATGATGATCGCCGCGGCATCCAGCTCCAGGCAGCGCTTGAGCACCTCGCGCGGGTAGAGCGGCGTGTGGTCGACGGTGCCGCGGCTCTGCACCTCGTCGCGCAGGAGGATGTTCTTGCGGTCCAGGAACAGGATGCGGAAATGCTCCGTGCCCTCGTGGCTCATGCTGACGGCCAGGTAGTCGATCAGCGCGGTCCAGGAGCCGATCAGCGGTCGCTCCTTCACCGCCTCCTTCAGGACGCGTCGCATCAGCTGATGGATGGCCTTGAGCAGGATGCGGGTGAAGCGCAGGTCCTCGTCGACCTGGGCACGACGCTCCTCCCCAACCGCCGTGGAATCCGGGCCGAAGACCTCGGCATAGCGCTCGGGCGCTGCCGCCAGCACGCCGCCCAGCCCGCCGAACCGATCGATCAGCGCCTTGGCGATCGGCTTGGTGTCCCGGCGATGGACCGAAAAGAACAGGAGCAGTTCCAGGAGCTCGTAGTCCGCGAGTGCCGTCTCGTCGCGGGCCTCGGCAAACCGGCCGCGCAGCCGCTCGCGATGGCCGTGATAATGCTTGCTGCCCCAGCTCCAGCCCTTGCCGGGCTCCACGGGCGCCGCCTCGGCCAGGCCCGGCGCCACCGTCGCGAGCCCGTCGGCGAAGCTGCGGAGCGCGGCTTCGGAGGGCAGCAGCCAAGCCTTGCGGCTGCCATCGAAGCGGGCGTCGTGGGACTTCAGCCAGTCCTTGAACGACCAGGTCCGGCCGACGATCACGAAGCGGGCAATGCCCGAGGCATCGGTCTCGCACGCCGCCGAGAGTCCGTGCGAGCGGAGGCTGGCGGCGATGTCGGGATCGATGCCGAACACCGATCCGCCTCAGGCCGGGCGGGGCAGGGTGAAGATCTCCACGCCGCTGGCCGTCACCCCCACCGTGTGCTCGAACTGGGCGGACAGGCCGCCATCGGCGGTCACCACCGTCCAGCCGTCGTCCAGGCATCGCGTCGCATGGGCGCCCTCGTTCACCATCGGCTCGATCGTGAAGAACATGCCGGGCTGGAGCGTCAGGTCGCGATCCTCGTCCAAGTGGTGCAGGACCTGCGGCGGCTGGTGGAACTCCCGGCCGATGCCGTGCCCGCAATAGCTGCGCACCACGCTGAAGCCGGCCGCCTCGACCAGTTCCTGGACCGCCCGGCCGATCGCCGACAGGCGGCCGCCCGGCCGCACCGCCGCCACACCGGCAGCCAGGGCCGCCTCGCTCACCTCCAGCAGAAGCCGGCGGCGGGCATCGATCTCGCCCACCGCGAAGGTCCGGCAGCAGTCGCCGTGCCAGCCCCCGAGTTCCACCGTGATGTCGATCTTGAGCAGGTCGCCGGCTGCCAGCGGCCGATCATTCGGCATGCCATGGCAGACCACCTCGTTCGGCGACATGCAGGTCGCGAACGGATAGCCCCGGTAGCCGAGCGGGGCGGGCAGGGCGCCGTGGTCGCGGATGAACGCCTCGCACGTAGCATCCAGTTCCCTGGTGGTGGCACCTTGGCGGACCAGCGGCGCGATCATCGCCAGCGTCGCCGCGGCGAGGCGGCCGGCGCTGCGCATGGCCGCGAAATCCTGGGGTCGGTGCAGCGGGACACTGGGCGCACGGACATTCCTTCGGACGTGCTTGGCGCGACGACCACCGGAATTAAACCAATGGTAGAATTTGCTCAAGTTCCTTCTCGTCGGCTGACGGTGGTACTGCAAGGGCCGGACAGGACCAATGCCGGACATGGACATGGCGGGCTGCAGGGAGCCCATGTAGGTTCCAGGCAGCCCCGTCGACTAGGCTGGCCGGACCGGCGCGCGCAAGCCGTCCGTGCCGGCGCCTAAAGGCGGTGCCTGTCACCCTGCGGGAGCCGAAGCGACATGAGTGAGCAGCCGACCGCCGCGGTCCTGATCATCGGCAACGAGATCCTTAGTGGCCGGACCCAGGACGTGAACCTCGCGCACATCGCGCGCGAGCTGGGCGAGATCGGCGTGCGCCTGGCCGAGGCGCGGGTCGTGCCCGACATCGAGGCGGAGATCGTGGACGCGCTGAACGCGCTGCGCCGCCGCTACACCTATGTCTTCACCACGGGCGGCATCGGCCCGACCCATGACGACATCACCTCGGCCTGTGTGGCCAAGGCATTCGGCCTGCCGTTCGGCCGCCACCCGGAAGCCGAACGGCGCCTGCTCGCATATTTCCCGCCGGAGAAGGTCAACGCAGCACGGATGCGCATGGCCGAGACCCCGGAAGGGGCAGAGCTGATCGACAACCCGGTCAGCATTGCGCCGGGCTTCCGGGTCGAGAACGTCTATGTGCTGGCAGGCGTGCCGGCGATCATGCGGGCCATGTTCGACGGCATCAAGGCGCGGCTGAAGGGCGGCCCGCGCCTCAAGTCGAAGAGCCTCACCCTGTTCACGCCGGAAGGCGAGGTCGCCGAGGCACTGGGCAAGATCCAGCAGGACCATGCCGGGATCGACATCGGCAGCTACCCGTTCACCCGCGACGGCCGCTACGGCACCACCATCGTGTTCCGTGGGACCGACGAGGCACAACTCGACTCCGGCTATGCCCAGCTCACCGCCTGGGCGTTGGAGCGTGGGGTCGAAACCAAGGCCGAACCTTGAGCCCGGTTCCGCACCCGCCGCCGGCTTGCTAGGTTCGCCCCGCAGCCCCGCTTGGCGGAACAGGTAGACGCAAGCGACTTAAAATCGCTCGCCTCCGGGCATGCCGGTTCGAGTCCGGCAGCGGGGACCAATCTCGCGAAAGTAGAATTAAACGCTATAATTGGCGAGCCGCCACCGGTCGAGCCGACTCATTTCCGACACTATCATCCATGATACTACATGCTTCTTTTGTGCGTACTTCCAGCAGAGAAGCCGGCGCACTAGCTTGCTGTCCGAAAGGAGGCAACTCATGCGTCGCTACCGAATCACTGGCCGAGAGCATCCGACGGTCGTACTGGAAGAGACCGAGGACCTGGATCCCGGTCACGGCGAGCTTCGGGTCGATCTTCGGGCCGCGTCCCTGAACTATCGCGACCTGGTCGTGGCCAAGCGCTTTACCGACGTGGTGCCGCTGTCGGATGGTGCCGGCATCGTTTCCGCCATCGGCAGCGGTGTCGAGGGGTTCGCCATCGGCGACCGGGTGGTCATCGGCTTCATGCCGGGATGGGTCGAAGGCGAGTTCAGCGAGGCGAAGAAGGCATCGAGCCTGGGCGGTCCCGGTGTCGACGGCGTGCTGGCCGAACAGATCGTCGTACCCGCCACGGGCGTGGTCCATCTGCCCGATCCGATCTCGTTCGAGGCGGCCTCGACCCTGCCCTGTGCCGGCGTCACCGCTTGGTCGGCGCTGTTCGAGCGGCGCCCCGTCCAGCCGGGCGAAACCGTGCTGCTGCTGGGCACCGGCGGCGTGTCGATCTTCGCGCTGCAGCTGGCCAAGCTGGCGGGGGCCCGGGTGATCATCACGTCCAGCTCGGATGCCAAGCTGGAGCGGGCCCGGGCGCTCGGGGCGGATCATGTAATCAACTATACGGCGCGGCCCGACTGGGAGGAGGAGGTGCTGGGGCTGACCGGTGGCATCGGCGCCGACCTGGCGGTCGACGTCGCCGGCCCGGCCACGCTCAGCAAGACCTTGCGGGCGACCCGCTTCGGCGGGCGGATCTCGCTGATGGGTGTGCTGACCGGGTTCGGCGGCGAGGTCGACACCGGTGCCATCCTCGAAAAGCGCATCACCCTTCAGGGCATCTATGTCGGCCCGGTGGCCACGCTGCGGGCCCTGATCGCGACCGGCATCAAACCTGAGATCGATCGCGTGTTCCCGTTCGAGGAGGCGGATGCCGCCTACCAGGCCCTGCGGGCGGCCGGCCATGTCGGGAAGCTGGTGGTGCAAATCGGCGACTGACAAGACGCGTCCCGGGGGATCGGGCGGGCGGGCGGCCAGCACAGCGGCCGCCCGGCAGCTTGGGAGATGGACATGATCTCGCCCTACCGGATCGAAGTTCCCGACGAACGGCTCGCCGCCATCATGGCGAAGGTCGCAGCCTATGACTGGAGTCAGCTTCCGGACGTGGGTGGCTGGAAGGCTGGTGTCGGCATCGCCGACCTGAAGCGACTCGTCGCATACTGGCGGGACAGCTACGACTGGCGCGCGGTGGAGGGCCGCCTTAACCAGCTTCCCCATTTCATCACCGACATCGAAGGCGAGCGGATCCATTTCATCCATGTGCGCGGCGACGGCTCCAAACCGCCCGTCCTGCTGCTCCATGGCTGGCCGGGCTCGTTCCTCGAGTTCGAGCATATCTGGGAGCCGCTGGCGCAGGACGGGCACGACGTCATCGTACCCTCGCTGCCGGGCTTCGCCTTCTCCCAGCCGATCACCGGCGTCATCGGTCCGCGTCGTGCCGGCGCGCTCATGCACGGCCTGATGGCCCGGCTGTTCGAGGAGCGCCGCTATGTCGTGCAGGGTGGCGACTGGGGCGCGCACATTGCGAGCTGGATGGCCCATGAACGGCCGGCTGCGCTGCTGGGCTTCCACATCAACATGGTCAGCATCCTGGGCGAGGACGTGCGGCCGACCACGCCCGAGGCGCAGGACCTGATCTCCCGTCGCGCGGCGATCCTTGACCTGGAAACCGGCTACAACCACGAGCAGGAAACGCGTCCGCAGACCCTGGGCGCGGCCCTGGCCGACAGCCCAGTCGGGGCTGCCGGATGGATTCTCGAGAAGTTCGGGCAGTGGGCGGATCTGCCCAGGCGGAGTGACGGCAGCCCGGACCTGTGGAGCAGGTTCTCCGAAGGGGAACTGCTCACCAACATCATGCTCTATTTGGCTCCGTCCTCGATGGTCACAGCGACCTGGATCTATCGCGGCAAGCGCCTGGAGGGATCGAGCCGGTTCCCGGCCGGCACGCGCGTGCGCGCACCGTTGGGCGTGGCGGCGTTCCCCGATCCCGTGTTCCTGCCCACGCCTCGCTCGCTCGTCGAGCAGACCTACAACGTCGTCCACTGGAGCGACATGACGTCGGGCGGGCACTTCGCCGCCCTGGAGCAGCCGGAGCTGATGCTGGTGGACCTGCGGGCCTTCATCGGCAAGCTGCCGCAGGACCGGGCGTGACGGCGGGTTCTCCTGTTGCTGGAATCCGCCTCGTCCCGAGATCGGACATCGCCTCATGGCTGAAGGAGCTTGCCAGGGCGTATCGCGCGTAAATCCAGTGCCTCGACCGGCGGGAACGGTCACACCTGGGTCACCTGGTCGCCGACGAGGCGCGATGCCATGGCGAGGCGATCGGGCCGGAAGGCCAGTGAAAGATGCCGGCAGACGACGTCGCGGCCATCCCCCTCCTAACTTCGAGATCGACGTCCTCGTCTGTGATCCGGGCGCAGATCCGGCACTGAGCCAGCCGGCACGGGGACAGTGGGGGCAGGGCACCGGTGCTGCGATCCCGCTCGCGTTCGCCGGACCGCCTCGTTAGAATAGTGCCAGGATATTGCCTGCGCAGGGCCGGCAGGCTGGAGATGCGGTCTGTTTCGTGCACCCGCTTTGAGTACCGTGGATCTGGCCGGGCTGTTCAACGCCTCGCCCAATCCGTACGTCATCCTGGACCGCAACTTCGACATCGTCGGCATGAACGACGCCTATCTGCGCGTCACCATGCG
>Ga0182739_1004259_pt1 | contig 11932 bp, 11 predicted proteins | sample eDN5th30CBELigBY_FD_128873 | JGI IMG/M metagenome (GOLD analysis project Ga0182739, IMG submission 128873) | Enriched backyard soil microbial communities from Emeryville, California, USA - eDNA 5th pass 30_C BE-Lig BY (version 2) (version 2) | ecosystem: Environmental > Terrestrial > Soil >... | reverse complement strand
TTCAAGCGGATAATTCAATATAAACAATGCTGTCTAGACAACTGGAGGTGTTTTAACAAGGGTATTAGGGATATAGGGAGAATTATGTCTTTTTGTTAGAGCACCTCTTTCGTTTAAATAAAAAGGACGTGATCAGATGTTAACATATGAAACTTGGCAGGAGCCAACTATCGAATTTGAACTTGATGAAACATATAAGGCGGCGTTGAACGTCTTGAAATGGAGCTACGAACAGTATGGAGAAGAGATTGTCTATGCTTGTAGCTTTGGGATTGAAGGTATTGTTTTAGTAGATTTGATTTCTAAAGTAAAGCCGAATGCGACGATTGTTTTTCTAGATACAGATGTTCATTTTAAAGAAACATATGAAACAATTGAACGTGTGAAGGAGAAGTACCCAAGTTTAAATATCGTTATGAAAAAGCCGAAGTTAACGCTAGAGGAGCAGGTCTCGGAATTTGGCGATAAATTGTGGGAGAGCAATCCTAACCAGTGCTGTCAAATACGAAAGTTGGTTCCACTGAATGAAGTGTTATCCGACTCTAAGGCTTGGATTTCAGGCTTACGCCGCGAACAATCTGAAACAAGAAAAAATGTTCAATATATTAATCGCGATGATAGGTTTCAATCGGTGAAAATTTGTCCGCTTATTCATTGGACGTGGAAAGATGTATGGCGCTATGTTCATAAGAATGATTTGCCTTACAATCCTCTTCATGATCAAGGGTATCCAAGCATAGGTTGTTCCCATTGCACTGCACCAGCGTTTAATGCAGATGACCTGCGTTCTGGTAGATGGCAAGGGCAAGGGAAAACAGAATGTGGATTACACGGATAAAGGATTCGCTATATGCTTGAATATATAGCAATAGCCATTAGTTTATTTTTTGCAATGAATATTGGAGCCAGCGGGGCCGCGGCCTCGATGGGGGTTGCTTATGGGGCGGGTGCAGTCTCAAAAGCACGCTATGCTTTACTGATTTGTGCGCTTGGTGTTTTTGCAGGAGCAGTATTAGGCGGTGGGGAAGTCGTAAAAACGATTAGCTCCGGGATTGTTCCGCAAGATATAATCAATGTCGAGATTGTCGTCATTATTTTAGTATCTGCTACAAGCTCGTTGTTTTTTGCCAATCTTCTTGGTATTCCTTTATCAACGAGTGAGGTAACGGTCGGCGCCGTTGTAGGGGTTGGAATTGCTTATCAAGTGCTGTTTGTTAAATCGCTGTTAGTGATTATGATGTTTTGGGTGCTTGTGCCAATTGTAGCTTTCGGCGCGGCTTGGTTATTTGGTAAATTGCTATATATCGTTCAGCAAAAAGGCTATTTACAAGATCGCCCTTGGTTAACGATTATTTTAATTCTTGCCGGTTTCCTCGAAGCTTTCTCGGCTGGTATGAACAATGTGGCTAACGCAGTAGGCCCGCTTGTAGGTGCGGGGATGATCCCTGTGACAAAAGGAATATGGATCGGCGGGGCGTTTGTAGCCATCGGAGCCATTTTCCTTGGGAAAAGGGTTTTGGAAACGAATGGAAAGAAGATCACGAAATTCTCAAAACCAGAGGGTATTTTAATTTCTGGTACAGGTGCAGTTCTAGTTGGTATTAGTTCCATCTTTGGCTTACCTGTCCCACTTACTCAAGTCACTTCCTCAGCTATTATTGGTCTTGGGGTAGCGAAAAATGGTAAAGAGCTTTTTCATAAGCATATTGTAAAGAAAATTGTTAGGATTTGGGTTGTTTCCCCTATATTTTCATTGGCTATTTCTTACTTTTTAGTTAAGCTCTTTTTAGAAAGCGATTTGTATTCCGTTATTGTGCTGTTAAGCGTTATAGTAGGTACATTGGTAGCGATTAGCTTAATGAAAGCAATGCGAGAAGAAGAGCAAGTGATACATGAAGAAGGCGGAGGAATTTAACCTTAAAACCAAGTATAATTATATAATTAGGAGGATAAAAATTATGAGTTTGCAACCACATGGAGGAGTATTAATCCAAGCTTATCATCCAGAAACATCTCTTCAAGGAATTGATAGAGAAATAGAAATCGATGCAATTGCTTTAAGTGATCTTGAATTGATTGGAATTGGCGGATACAGCCCAATTGATGGTTTCTTATCGAAAGCAGATTATGAGAATGTTGTAGAAAATATGCGATTAGCTTCTGGGACAGTTTGGAGCATTCCGGTTACGTTGCCGGTTTCAAAAGAAGTGGCAAGCGAGTTACAAATCGGAGAAACGGCTAAACTTAGCTATCAAGGCGAAGTATACGGCTTGATTCAAGTAGAAGATATTTATGAGCCGGATAAAGAAAGAGAAGCATTATTAGTGTATGGCACAACAGATTTAGAGCATCCAGGTGTTAAAAAGTTACATGAGCGCCCTGAATTATATGTTGGCGGTAAAATCACATTAGTGAAAAGACCGGAAAAAACATTTGCAGAATATACATTTGACCCAATCGAAACAAGAGAACTTTTCAAGGAAAAAGGCTGGAAAACAATTGTTGGTTTCCAAACGAGAAACCCGGTTCACAGAGCACATGAATATATTCAAAAAGCAGCTTTAGAAACAGTTGACGGTCTATTTTTAAATCCTTTAGTTGGTGAAACAAAATCAGATGATATTTCTGCAGCTATTCGAATGGAAAGCTATGAAGTGCTTCTATCAAACTATTATCCTGAAAATCGTGTTCAATTAGGTGTATTTCCTGCAGCGATGAGATATGCAGGTCCAAGAGAAGCAATTTTCCATGCGCTTGTTCGTAAAAACTACGGTTGTACGCATTTTATCGTAGGTCGCGATCATGCAGGTGTTGGCGATTACTATGGAACATATGATGCTCAGAAGCTATTTGATCAATTTGAGGAAGAAGAGCTAGGCATTAAACCAATGAAGTTCGAGCACAGTTTCTATTGCAGTAAATGTGAAGGAATGGCGACAACGAAAACATGTCCGCATGACAGCTCATCACATATTATCCTGTCTGGAACGAAGGTTAGACAAATGCTTCGTAGTGGAGAAGTTCCACCAAGTACATTTAGCCGACCTGAAGTCGTTGAAGTATTAATTAAAGGGCTTAAACAAGAAGTTCTTTCATAAGGAGTTTGGTTAAACAATCTTTTCAATAAAATGATTGTTAGCTCATTCTAGCTCTGGTTTCATGAAACCAGAGCTACTTTTCAACATAGCTGAAAGTTTTTTGAAATGACGTTTTTATACAAAATAATAATTTTTATAATAGGACCGATAAGGAAGGGGTAATTCAATTGAGTACAAATATCGTTTGGCATGAAGCATCTATTTCCAAGGATGAAAGAAGAAAGCAAAATAAGCATCAAAGTTTTATTCTTTGGTTTACAGGATTGTCTGCATCTGGGAAATCATCTGTAGCAAATGCGTTTGCAAGAACATTATTTGAACGAGGAAATCAAGCATTTGTGCTAGATGGTGATAACGTTCGTCATGGCTTGAATAAAGATTTAGGATTTAATGAGGATGATCGTAAAGAAAACATTAGACGAATTGGTGAAGTTTCCAAGCTGTTCGTGGAGAGCGGTCAAATTGTTTTAACGGCTTTTATTTCGCCATATCGTGCTGATCGTGATCTTGTTCGGGAATTAGTGGAAGAAAATGAGTTTTTAGAAGTGTACATTAAGTGTTCCGTTGAAGCGTGTGAGAAGCGAGATCCAAAAGGGCTTTATAAAAAAGCGCGTAATGAAGAAATTAAAAACTTCACAGGTATTAGTGCACCGTATGAGGAGCCAGAAAACCCTGAAATTGTATTAGATACAGAACGTTACACAATTGACGAATGTGTTGAACAATTAACAAATATTTTGACAGAAAAAGGTTTAATATAATAAGAGTGCTCTTTTAGAGCATCGGTAAAAATAAGGAAGTCATCATCAATGAATAAGGGGAACACAAACATGGCGAAAGTATATTTAGTAGGTGCAGGGCCTGGTGATCCAGAATTGATTACGTTAAAAGCAATCAAATGTATACAGCAGGCGGATGTTATTTTATACGATCGCCTTGTCAATAAGGAACTGCTTTCTTATGCGAAAACAGGTGCAGAACTGATTTATTGCGGTAAGCAGCCAGACCATCACGCAATGACACAAGAAACGATTCATCATTCTTTAATTCGTTATGCGAAGAGCGGAAAGATTGTGACGAGATTAAAAGGTGGCGATCCTTTCGTCTTTGGCCGAGGTGGAGAAGAAGCGGAAGAGCTTGTAAAGGAAAATATTCCATTTGAAATTGTCCCGGGAATCACTTCTGGCATCGCTGCTTCCGCTTATGCCGGTATTCCTGTTACGCATAGGGATGTCAGTTCAAGTGTAGCCTTTGTTACGGGTCATCATAAAAATGATAGACAAGAAAATGAAAAGTGGGAAAGTTTAGCTAAGGGAATTGATACATTAGCGATTTATATGGGAGTAAGCAATCTTCCTTATATTCGAGAACAGCTTTTGAAATATGGAAAGAGTGAAGATACCCCAATTGCTCTTGTTCATTGGGGAACAACAGATATTCAAAAAACGGTGACGGGAACGCTTGCGACTATTGTAGATATTGTCTGTGAAGAACAAATTGAAAATCCGAGCATGATTATTATCGGTGAAGTCGTACGCTACAGAGAAAAACTAAAGTGGTTCAAGGAGAATATCCAAACTTTATCACCAATCAGCGAGGCGTTGTAAATGAAACAGGCAGTGCTATATGTATGTCACGGAAGCAGAGTCAAAAAAGCTTGTGAGGAAGCGATTGCCTTTCTCTCCCGTTGTCAGAAACATGTGGAGGCAGAGATTCAAGAAGTATGTTTTCTTGAGCTTGCCTCTCCTTCTATTGAAGAAGGATTTTCGTCTTGTGTCCAACAGGGGGCCACACATATAGCTGTCGTACCTCTTTTACTGCTGACAGCGGTACATGCAAAATATGATATTCCACTTGAGCTGGAAAAGGTATCTCAGCAACATCCTGGGATTCAAGTGACTTATGGTAAACCGATTGGTGTGCATGAGAAAATGGCTGAAAGTGTAGTGGAAAGAGTGTTGGAACAAAATGAGGGGTATCCGGATTCTTCTGTGATTGTATTAATTGGAAGAGGAAGTTCAGATCCGGATGTTGTAAAGGATTTAGAATCCATTGGAGAGTTGGTCAAGAAGCACTCTCATATAGAGGATGTTAGAGTATGTTATTTGGCAGCAGCAGAACCGAAGTTTGAAGATATGCTTGCCGAACTGACACTGTTGAAAAATCGGTCTATTTTTCTCATACCTTACTTATTATTTACTGGAGTGCTCATGAAAAAAATTGAGAGTCAAGTACAACTTGCACAAGAAGAGAATAATAATATTAGGTTATGCCGCTACTTAGGATATGATTCGAAAGTAGAGGAAGTGTTCACAGAACGAGTACTAGAAGCCATGAGAAATACAGATTTAAGCTATACGTTCAATGGATAGTATAAGGCGATTATGGAATAGGTGAAGTGTATCTTTCTTTGGAAGGATACACTTCAAACAACGGTATTTTCGCCTTCTAGAAAAATGTATGTTAAAATAATGCTAATTCTGTATTTGCCATTGGGGGATTAGCGATGGATTCTACTAAAGAAGCAGTGATACTCTCGTTTGCTGAATGGCTGCGTAGTCAAGGTAAATCGGAGAATACAATTAAAACATATACTGGTGTTCTTTCGCAATTTTATGAGTATAGTAAAATGAAAGTAGAGTCAGTAGAGACAGAACATATACAGGTGTATCTCGACTTTTTAGAAAATTCTAAGAAAAGTTCAGGCACTATTGAAAAACATTATATGGCCTTATCTGTTTTTTTTAAATACCTTGGTAAATCTCAGGTAATGCTGTCTGTGGAGCGGAGAGTAAATGAAGCGAAGCAAGAAGCTCCCGATTCTTTAAGTGATGAGGAACAAGCGGCTTTATTAAAAATGGTAGTAGCAGAAGGGAATTTACGCAATATTACGATTGTCTATCTGTTGTTACATACCGGTATTCGTGTTTCAGAATTATGTGATTTAGACTGCGAAGACATTGTAGTAGAAAGTAATAAGTGGTATATCCAGGTACGGAATGCGAAGAGAAAGATTGATCGAACAGTACCACTAACAGATGCAGCTCAAGCGCATTTGAAAAATTATCTCGATTCATTAAAAGAACAAGCAGAGCCTTTATTCATTTCAAGTTATAATCAAAGGATGACACCGCGTTCTGTGCAGTATCTTTTGAAAAAATATAATGTACATCCACATAAATTACGCCATACATTTTGCCAAAGGTTGATTGATAATGGAGTGGATGTGCTTACCGTTTCAAAATTAGCTGGACATAAAGATTTAAATATGGCAAAGCGCTATGTAAGAGTGAAAGATGATTCGTTTGTCGATGCGATTGACCAAGTGTTTAATCATGATAAGAATGGAAGCTGATTGGTAGCAAGTTCTGTTATAAGATGAAGATATTGAAGACGAAATCTTATTAGGTTTTGTCTTTTTTGTATACTTGGCTATGTCGTATGATACTGTGGCTTGTTGATTGACTTCGTGTGAGCCTACGGTTTAGCATAGCCTTGTACTTAAGAAAGTATACGGGTCAGAAGAGGATGAATGCGTCTTAAATGGGAGCAGGGAGGATGGAAGAACTCTCTCCCTGCTAGTCTAAAGTGTATTTTGTGTTTGTTATTCTTTTACTCCAATCACCTGAATTCGTTTATAATCTGCTACCCATTGACCGTCTATATATAAATGTTCTTTTAAAGGTAGAAACAAACGAGGCCGCAGCCTTTAGTCAGTTTTTGAGAGAAGAGATTGTGAATTTTTAAATCGTTTTAATCCCAAAAATTAAAGAGAAGGTCTCCGATTTTCTCTAGTTTCCAATAAGCAACTTGTTGAAGTTCGGCATCGTTTAATGAGTGTTCAGTATTAAGTGAAAAAGGTTTACTTAACTCTTCTTTACTGTAAACGGTATAATAAGGGCTAAATCCTTGCGAGAGAATAGATTCATCAGTGAATAGGATATAAGAACCTTTAACCTCTCCAGCAAAGGCAATAATAGGATAGTGAGCATTGAGAAGGATATAAATAAGTCGATTGAAAACCTTCACTTGAACTTGATAAAAGTTAGTAGTCTCCAGCTGTGTGTGAAAGGATACAACCGTTCCATTGTGATGGGGGAGGACTAAATAACAAATATCTTTAAATCGTTTTTCCTCAACGCTTGGCGGGGGAACCTCTTTTGCGTTATAGAAACCGGTTATACCATAGGGAAGTTTCATTGAATCACCTTTTTTCTGTTGTTCTCTTAATTTGGATTTAATTTTTTCCTCTTTTAAAACCCGTCTCATTTGATTGACATGACTGAATAACAATAAGGGATAAGAAAAAGTCCGATTGATGTTGAAATCGGACTTTTATTCAATAAATGAATTATTTTTTAGAAACTATAACACTTTTTCAAGATTGACTCGGCCGGAGAAGAAGACGGCACCATTCCCCATATCAGCAAGTCGATCTGGAGTAAGGGCATTGATGTGCTGCTTCTTATCAGGGGTGTTCTGCCATAAGCCTTGGCTGACAAGAACGCCAGTTAGGACATTATCACCGGGAGCCGCTTTTAAGATACATTCACCGCGCTCGTTCCAGATACGGACCATATCGTCGGTATCGATTCCTAGTTTAAGAGCATCAGCTATGTTCATATGCAGTTTTGGTTCTTTTTCCATTGAGATATGTTTATTGTTATTGGAAAAAGTAGAGTTCAAGAAATTATGATTTGGCGCCGGTATGAATAAAAATGGCAGATCAGAGTCTTTAATAATGGGTGTATACGTTGGCAACGGTTCGTATCCATGCTGTTTCATTTGTTCAGAATAGAGTTCAATTTTGCCGCTAGGTGTTCGTAGTTTACCTGGGAAGAGCGGGCGCATCTTAGCTTTAACAAATTGATTTTCTGAAAGAGATTCATAGGTAATTCCCTCTAGATAAGGGTTATCGGGAAAGTCTAATGCCTGGCGAATCATATCTTCCTCTGAATCTTGAAAAGCTGCTTCCTCAAAGCCCATGTTAGCGGCCAACAGTTTGAATAACTCGACATTGGATTTTGACTCACCATATGTTTCTATTACTGGTTTTTGTAATTGTACGTAATTGTGCCAGTATGAAGTATAAAAGTCTTCCGTTTCATAAGACGAAGCAGCTGGCAGGACTAGGTCGGCATACATGGCTGTTTCGGTTAAAAATAAATCATGGACAACGGTAAATAAATCTTCGCGTATCAACCCTTGCTGAACCTTATTCGCATTGGGGGCCACAAGGGCCGGATTGGAATTGTAGACAAATAAGGAGCGAATAGGTTTTTCTTTTTCTAAAAGGGCCTGTCCAATTTGGTTCATATTAACGACACGTGTTTTCTTATTTTGTAATAAGTCAGGCCGCTGCAGGGCGTTCGTGTTAAATGCCAGATAACCGGAGTTTCCTTTCGTAGCACCGCCGCCCTTTACGACCCATTGACCGGTAAGAGCAGGAAGACAGGCAATCGTTCGTACCGCCATTCCACCATTATCATGATGCTGCAAGCCGTTACCGATTCGAATGAATGATGGAGTGGTGCTGCCGTACATACGAGCTAATGTATAAAGATCATCAATGGAAACACCGGTAATGGCTGAGACAGTAGCTGGTTCATATTGGCGGACATGTTCGCGTAGTTCCGCAGAGCCCACCGTATATTCATCCAGAAAGGACTGATTGATTAGATTCTCAGCATATAAAATATGCATGAGGCCGAGGGCAAGGGCGCTATCTGTACCAGGCAGAATTGGAATAAACCAATCGGCCCATTTTCCAGTCTGATTTTTATGCACATCAATAACCACAACTTTTGCGCCGTTTTTTCTAGCCTGCTGGGCAATTGTCACTTGATGCATATTTGTACTTACAGCATTGATTCCCCACATGATAAAGAGCTTTGTCTCGATAGTTTCTTGGGGGTCAATGCCAAAAGAACCCCCCATCGTATAGCTGTAGCCAGTTGCACCAGCTGCGTTACAAATGGAGCGCTCGAGCCTGCTAGCACCGAGTTTGTGAAAGAAGCGCCGATCCATTCCTTCCGCACTAAGATTGCCCATATTTCCATAAAAACTGTAGGGCAGAATGCTTTCGGGCCCATGTTGATTAATCAAGGCTTTCCATTTGGAAGTGATAGTATCAATAGCTTCTTCCCAACCGATTGGAACGAATTTTCCTTCTCCTTTCGCACCAATCCGCTTTAATGGTTGTGACAGACGCTTGGAATCATATATGCGAGCTGTCATGTTCCGAACTTTATTACAAATATTCCCTTTGGTAACCGGATGGGTAGAATCCCCCTCGACTTTCATGATTTTCCCGTCTTTCTTATGAAGCAGCAGACCACATTGATCGGGACAATCAAGCGAACAAACTGAGGGGAAGACCCCATCTAGTTGATTGATATAGGATTGCAGGGTGTACCTCTCCCTTCATATAAAGTGAAACTTCCATCAGTGGGGTTTTTCTTCATCCCCCACCTATTTTCTTTGTTTTCCCATAAGCCTGGGGTGGGGGTCTTACTGCCCGTTAAGTGTGGGATAAAACAAAATAGTATTTATTTTATTTTAACAGGAATACTATTGAATTGCTAAAGGTAAGAAAATAGCCTTTGGGTGGTCATCCGATTATTTATTGCATGTACTATTCATACATTATAGGTTATGGTTTGCGGTCATAACTCTATTGTACGGGATATAGTGAATGTAGCATTTGGTGTTATAGGTGAAAAGCGTTATTTTTTAATGATTTATTCTGCCCTTTGGGTGAAATTTGAAGTAGAATAGAGAAGAATATTCCAAACATATGGGGGAACAGATAATGATTTACCAGGTAAGTTTAATGAAAGGTTTGTTTACGCCACAAAGAAGTCGATATAAGTTGCAAAATGCAGAAGCAGTGACGCATATCGGAAGAAATATTGTAGTTCTATATGTTGCTAGTCTGCTTCTTTTTTGCTTATATGGATTTCTTGGAATTGGCTCAGAATCGTTTTCGAAAGAGCTCGTTGGGTTAGGTGAAAGTGAATTTGAAATGGGCAAGCTGCTTATTCTAGCAGGAAATGCTGTAGCAGGACTTCTTTATCCAACGATTTATTTGTTTCTCATCGCTCTATTTGTATGGGCTTTAACAGATATTGAGTATTTAAAAGTTTTGATTGTTCAAATGATTATATTTATTGTGCAATTGTTAGAAAAAGTACTTCTCCTTCCTTTTTTTGTTTATATGGATATTAATCATGATGCAAATCCTTTCTCTTTAGGAGTAATCAGTCAGTATCTAGTTTCACAAGAATATGTTATTCATTTCTTTAGTGAAATTACAATTTTCCAAGTGCTTGTGATTGCCATACAGTATTACTATCTGAAAAAAATGACGGAGCGAAATACATATGCCTTGCTGGCGGTTATTGTTTTAAGCTATATAGCAATTTGGCTTTTGAATGCATTATTGGCCTATGTAAAAGTGAGTGTATTTGTTTGAGGGGATGAAGAAAGATGAAACGATGGAAAGCACTTTCAGCTGTAGTAGTTTCAGGTGCGTTACTGGCAACGAACCTCTATTTAATTACAAAAGAGGACAGTAAGGTATCACGTTCAATTTTTGTGGAAGATTGGACAAAAGTTAAGGCCGCAACTGTAACGGAAACGTTCGAGACGAAGGGGGTTACAATCCCTGCTGAGGAATATGAAGTGTACTTTGATGAATCGGGTAAAGAGTTTCAACGATTTCTTGTGAAAGAGGGGGAAGAAGTAACAGCGGGTACACCTTTATTCGAATATGAAGTAAAGGATTTAGAGAAAAATAAAGGGGAAGTTGAGCGGGAAATTACCGAGATAACGGGTGCGATAACGGAAATTGAAGCATATATTAAGAAATTAACGGATTACAAAGCGCAAGTTCCTACTGCTTCAACGGTTTCGGAAATTGTGCAAGATGGTGTAAGTTTGGATCGTGATGCTTCTTCTGATTTAATTATTAGCACGCTTGAACAAGAGATTTATAAACAAGAGCTGGAGAAGAGTAAATTAGAAGAGAAAAAAACAAGGCTAGATTCACAATTAACAGCGATGAATGAACTCAGCGGGCCGCTTACGATTGATGCAGAAGTGGATGGAGTTGTGAAACAGATTAATCAATCACTTAACAATCCGGTGGTGACCATTGCCTCTACTCAGCAAGCTGTAAAAGGTGTTCTTTCTGAGTCGCAGTTGCACAAAACAACAGTTGGGATGCCGGTTAAAATTACATCCCCGCGTTTAGAGAAAGGAATCAATGGTACAGTTGGACGCGTGGAAAACTATCCAGTGTCAGAACCTTCTCTTAATCAAAAATCAATGTTTCCATTTCAAGTCGTAATAGAGGCGGATGAAGAAGGAGTATCATCGCCGCTAGCCCTCGGTTCAAAGGTAGATGTAACGGTCGTTACAAATGAAGCGGTAGATGTTCCAACGATTCCGGAGAAAACGGTGTATGGAAAGAACAACCTCTATGTATTTAAGTTAACAAACAATGGATATGTGAATAAACAATATGTTACAGCAGGATTAAGAGCAAATCAAAAGCTTGAGATTGCTTCTGGTCCAGCAAAAGGAGAGGTGGTTCTTGTTACACCAAGAGTGATTCCGAAAAATCACTCAACGTTTATTACTCCTATTCAAGCAGAAAAGGTAAACTTAGATGTGTATAACACATTTTCAACTCGTGAGAAATGGCGTTATTTCTTGGTCGGGTTGTTGGAGAAATAGTCTTTATTTATTAAAAGGTCTTCAAATATGAAGATCTTTTTTATTTTCTAAAATAGGGATAATTTAGAAAAGTTATTATTTTCAGATAATTTAAG